>Ga0136642_1000074_pt1 | contig 61437 bp, 63 predicted proteins | sample LowCatLa1302831Y_FD_115313 | JGI IMG/M metagenome (GOLD analysis project Ga0136642, IMG submission 115313) | Freshwater microbial communities from Lower Cathedral Lake, Yosemite National Park, California, USA - 13028-31Y | ecosystem: Environmental > Aquatic > Freshwater > Lake ... | reverse complement strand
CGGCGTTGCTGCGTCAGACTTTCGTCCATTGCGCAAGATTCCCCACTGCTGCCTCCCGTAGGAGTCTGGACCGTGTCTCAGTTCCAGTGTGGCTAATCGTCCTCTCAGACTAGCTACCCGTCGTTGCCTTGGTGGGCCGTTACCCCGCCAACTAGCTGATAGGCCGCGAGCTCCTCCTGAAGCGAAAAAACATTTCTTCATCGATCCATGCGGATCAATGAAGGTATCCGGTATTAGCACCGGTTTCCCGGTGTTATCCCAGTCTTCAGGGCAGATTGCTCACGTGGTACTCACCCGTTCGCCACTAAATCTTCCAGAGTGCAAGCACTCCTTGGATTCCGTTCGACTTGCATGTGTTAGGCACGCCGCCAGCGTTCATTCTGAGCCAGAATCAAACTCTCCATCAAGATACTTCTGTCCCGAAGGACTTCGTTATCAGAGAGCCAAACGACAGACTCTAATTGCCGTTTGACAACATCGCACCCAACCGGGGGTCGAGTTTGCGATGCCTACTGCATTACTTCTTTTGACGAACGACGTGTTTGGTTAGATCCATCCATCGTCGCCCGTACTGGTTTTGGCTTTCGTTCTTCCGTTTTCAAGGAGCAGCTTCACACACGGCCGAAGCCGGAGGTGCGAAGAACACCAGACTTTGATTACTCAAAATCGCTACCCATGGTTACCCAAGGGCAGGGTTGCCTACCCTAGCAGCGCGGTCTGACGCAATGCAAATCGCTCTGCACCGGTCCGCCGTCTCTGCGGGGAAGGAGTTCAATACTAGCAAGTCCCACGGACCCGCCATGCGCAAGGAGGCACATTCTTCGAAAGTTTCTCCTCATGCCCCTCTACAACTGGCGAGCTCCGATTCTCTCAAGGAATTCGTTGCTCACACGGGCGAATTTGGCCGCTTCCTCGTAGAAGGGCATCGACGAGCTCTCCTCGAACCACTCAACCCGCGAACGTGGAATCAACGAGCCCAGCAGTTCGGTCATTTCCTCAGAAATAGAGTCATATCTTCCCGCCGCGATCAGCGTAGGGCACCTCACGTCCTTTAGTCGGAAGGTGATGTCCCAGTCCGAAAAGGTGCCGTTGAAGCACATTTCTGATGGTCCCCACATCGTGGCGTAGGCGGAGTCATTGTTCGTGGCCTCCGCTCCCTCATCACCCGGACTTAGCAACATGGGTACGCGACAGACGAAGTGCTGGTCATACCACCACTCGGCTTCGTGGTACTCCCTGCTTGTGGTCGTACCGGCCATTTCGTGCTTGCGCGCGGCTAAGAGAAGCTTCTCCGGCATCTCCTTGCGTCGTTCGTCAATAGACGCTCGCCACATTGCGCTGTTGTGCGGCGCCGACGCCAATATCAATCCCGCGGGCCGCGTGAGGTCGTCTACGGCATGTTCGAGAGCGAGGGCGGCTCCGTAGGAGTGTGCGAACACAACGTACGGTGATGACGGTAGGTACGCGGACAATATCTCTAGCTCACCTACGAAACCCTCGTGATCTACCGCGTCACCAATTTGATACTCCTGCGAGTTACCGCTGCCAATGGGGTCGTACATCGTGACCGGATGGCCCATACGCAAGAACGCTTCCGCCACACCCGTCAAATAGTTGTGCTTGCCACCAGGCCCACCGGGCACGATGAGAATCGGAATACCCTTCACCTCATCGGGGGTGATGTTGACGTACCACGTCTCGCCTACACCGCTTACCGAAAATCCCGTCTCTACGTTCATCACTCACCTAACTTTCTTCTGTCAAAAGTGTGCGTGATGGCTGTGACAGTGCTGCACGTTCTAGTGCGTGTGGGTCTCCCAGTTCTCGGTGATGTCGCCAGGAAGTCCCTTGCGATCAGAACCGAGGGGCATCAGCGCACTCAGGCGAGTCGCGACCACAATTCCGATGGAGACCCACGGGGCCATTTTGGCAATCACCGTCGCTACGACGCACAAGGTCACAATCGTGTACCAAATAACGAGTGCCACGGGGCGCCGCTGACCGGCTGACCGAGCGGGTGGCGTGAGAATCAGAAGTTGATGATGGTGGGCGTAGCGCGAGGAAAAGACTGACAGCACCGTTGAAATCAAGATGACGACGTTGACCGCCTCCACGCCTACCCAAAAGTCGGGATGACCATAACCAGCTGCCAGAAGTTTGGTGGCGAAGGGAATCAGCGTTACCACCAGCGTCGAAGCCAAAACGTAGAGACTCATGTAGTGGTCGACGCCGCGTAGTTGGCGGACTTGGCGATGGGACAGAACCCACGTCCCCGCAATCCACAGAAACCCCAGAGCGATGGCCACCAAATTTGCCCCTTGGCTAGCTATCTGGTGCTGCAGGGAGTTTGAAGAGGTATCGAAATCGACCTGGAGATCCAGCACCAGCAAAGTGGCGGCGATAGCTAATATCCCATCGATAAACACGGTGAGGCGACCAGCCGCGTGGAGGGCCTGGTCTTCTGCCTTCAGGGTATAGATCTGCCGCAGCACTGACTTCTTTTCTTCCATGACACTCCCCCGCGACGTGAATTCGTCGCTCAGTACTAGTTACTCACCTTACGGCGTCCACTTCGTCGACACCACCCACAGTTCCGCTTCGTCGAGCAAATCGACAATGGTGCTGTTCTTGGCGTAGGTGTAACCAATACGGTCGTGCGCCCATTCCTGCGAAGCACGTTGCTTGGCCGCAAGGTACCGATTCCGGGCGTCAGCGCTGGCGATGAGAAAATCACGAAATAAAAGATGCTCACGCTCGAACGAACTTCCGAATTGGCATACGTGAATCTGTGCCGTACGTGGTCGTGGCGAGGGGATCGCGAAGAAGCGGTGCGCGTCATCTCTCGTATACAAATCAAATCCGAGAGACTCACAGGCCGATCGATATTTCTCCTCGTTCGCGAGGTCGATTACGGACAGCAAAATGTCCACGATGGGTTTCGCCGTGAGCCCCACTATCGCCGTCGATCCGATGTGCTCAATGCGGGCTTCTAGATTTCCCAACTCCCCCGCGAGTCGATTCTTGAGATTGTCAAAGGTTGTCTTCCAGCTGGGGTCGTAGGGAACAACCTCAACCGCACCATCGGAGCGAAAGGGCAACACTTGCTCGAAACCCGGCCAGAACACTGGTTGTGACTTGGCCGTTAACTCGTAGCGCTCGACTTGACTCAAGTCGCTGCTATCGAGTCCCCGCGACTCCGCCACCATGGCGTAGAGCTCGAGTAGGCCCACCCGGCGACCTTCGGCGGAGCGGCGCTCTCGCCAACGCTCGAAGACGAGGTCGTCGTCAGTCACTGTTCCAGCCTTTAATACCCACATCAACACGCTAGTAAGCAAAACACTCACCGCGGCGCTTTGACGGCGTAGGCACCGGTACTCCGGCATGTTCCTAAACTCTGGCTATGGAGACACTTACCTTTTTGAACACCGACATCGAAGGTTCCACCGCACTTCTGCGCCGCGTGGGCGACCAGGCCTATGCGGAAATTTTGGCTGACCATCACCGCATCATTCGCGAACGTCTCGCCGTCCACGGCGGTCAGGAAAACGGCACTGCCGGTGACTCGTTTTTCGCAGTCTTTACCTCCCCCCGATCGTGCGTCCAAGCGACCATTGAGATGCAAGAAGCCCTCTCCACTTTTTCCTGGCCCCACGGTGAACACGTGCGAGTACGGATGGGAATCCACACCGGCGAAGCCAGCGAGAACGCCACTGGTTACGTGGGCTACGAGGTCCACCGCGCTGCGCGAATTTCCGCCATCGGCCACGGAGGGCAGATTCTGCTGTCGTCCGCGTCAGCCGTCCTCGTTGAGGACGCACTGCCGAACGAGGTCACCGTCAAAAGTTTGGGCGCACACCGACTCAAGGACTTGGGTCGACCGGAAACTATTTTCCAAATTGTTTCCCCATCTCTCGATACCGATTTTCCCCCGTTGCGATCGCTGGATAACCCTGAGCTACCTAACAATCTCCCCACCTCCCTCAATCAATTTGTCGGACGCGAGGCTGAACTCGCTGAAGTGAGGACCTTGACCAACGATTCACGCTTGGTCACCTTGACGGGTGCCGGCGGTTCGGGCAAAACCCGACTTGCCCTTCAGGCCGCCGCCGAACTGCTCGATAGCTCGGGAGACGGGGTCTGGTACGTCGAACTCGCACCCGTGAACGATGCCGAGCTAGTACCCACTGCCGTCATGTCGGCCATACAACTCGGCCACGAGAGCGATCTTCTGCCTACCGAAATTCTTCAGCGAGCCCTGAAGGAGCAGAACGTGCTTCTGCTCATCGATAACTGTGAACACCTGGTGGATGCGGTTGCGGAGCTATTGGAAATACTGATGAAGAATTGCCCCCATGTGCGGTTCATCGCCACTTCTCGCGAGCCGCTCGGTGTCAGCGGCGAAGAAGTGTACCGGGTGCGCTCTTTGTCGGTACCAACGAATGACGTGACGACGGCCGAGGAGCTCGCGAGCTCGGACGCCGCTTTGCTCTTTGAGCTTCGGGCACACTCCCAGGACAAGACTTTCACCATCAATGACGAAAATGCCCCTTTGGTGGCATCTATTTGCCGTCGCCTCGACGGCATTCCCTTGGCTATTGAATTAGCCGCGGCTCGACTCTCGTCTATGTCCATCGACGATCTCCACAAAAGATTGGACCAGCGTTTCCGTTTACTCACCGGGGGTAGCCGCAACGCTCTTCCGCGACAGCAGACGCTGGGTGCCATGGTCGCCTGGTCCTATGACCTGTTGAACGATAACGAGCGAGCCGTCCTTCGCCGTCTCACCGTCTTCGTGGGATCTTTCAGTCTGAGCGCCGCCGAGAAGGTGGGTAGCAGTGAGGCCATCGACGAGTGGGACATCCCCGACATTCTTGGTTCACTCGTTAATAAATCCCTGGTCATTGCCGACCGAGTCGGAAATAGCTTGCGCTACCGCTTGCTCGAAACCATTCGTCAATACGCCGCTGACCAACTTCTGCAAGTTGGCGGTGAGCTAGAAATGCTCGACGCTCGTAATCGTCATGCCCAGCATTATCTCGACCTGTGCGAGCAGATTGCTCCCAACCTCGAGGGGCACGGGCAGGCGGAAGGATTCTTCGAGCTGGATATGGACCGCGGTAATATTGAATCGACGTTCAATCACTTCTCCGACAATGCGGACACCGCCAACGAGATATTCCGACTCGCGTGGGCCATCTCCCATTACGCCGCCGCTCGGTCGTATCGCGAAGGTATCGACTACCTGGAGGCGGCGCTCCACCTCACTAAAGGTCACACGTCCATCGTTCGTGCACGTGGCGAGCTCGTCTACGTCCACGCTAAAGCGATGAACAGCATCATGGATGGAATTCGACCGACCGAAATCGATGCGGAGTTCGAAAATGTCCTCGAAGCGGCGCGGTCCCTTGGGGACGAATACCTCGAAGGAAGAGCCTTGGCTGCCAAGTGCTCCGTCTGGAACCACCTCAGCATCGACCAAAAAGCGTCGTGGGGATTTGGTCAACGAGCTCTGGAGATTGCCCAGCAACAAGGTGACCTCTTTGGAGCCGCCCAGGCGACTTCATTCTTGGCTACCGCCACCTTCGACGCCGAAGTACAAAAGCAATATCACGAAGAGGCACTCATTTTGTATCGCCAAGTGGGGGTAGTTTTTCACACCGCTTTGGTCCTCTTCTGGATTGCCTTTGTCATCAACGAGCAAAACGAGAATGCTTGGCAGCGCCGCGTCATGCTGCTGGAGGAGTCACTCGCCATCGCCGAGAGGATCGACGCAACTTTTCATACAGACATGTGCTTTTCTCACCTGGGCCTATGGAAAACCGTGCTCGGTCAGTGGGACGACGCAGAAACGATGAACCGTCGCTCCCTCGCGAGTTCGATTCGCATTGGACGTACGGCACCATTTATGTCCTGGGTGGCTCTCAACTTTGCCCGTATTTCGCTCGAGAATGCCAACTACCAACGCGCCGTTCAACTCATGGCGTGGACCCTGAAGATTTGCCCCGACGTAGAGCAGCCGGTGGGTTATCGCTGGGCCGCTGAGGAACGCGGATTTGTCAAAACCATCGCGGAGGTGGGACGCGCCCAGCTTGGTGATGTGGAATTCGACGCCCTCTTTGCCGGTGGCCAGCGTATGAATCTAGAACAAGCCATTATTTTGTGTAAACAGCCAAGTTAGGCAGTTAGGACGTCCAGTTCTGCGTCGTGAGGAAATATCTCGCGACTGAAGCGCACGCAACACAGCTGCAGCGCGCGAGTTTTACTCCGGCAACGAGTTCGTACGCGCTGTGAGCCGCGCTACCTCATCGGTAATCCACCGATTCTGGGCTTCACGCGCATCGGGGCCACTCGCACCCGGTGAGCGGCGAGCGCGCAGACTTTGGCCCGCAGCAAACATAACGGAAGAAACGGGGAGGTCGTGGGCGACGGCCACTTCGTACAAAGAGCGTCCTGTCGACACGACCTCCGCCACCAATTGGCCCACTTGTTCGTGCGCCTGTCGGAAGGGAACGCCCTTTTCTACCAAGAGTTCGGCGATGTCGATGGCCGTCAAGAGCTCGTCGTCTGCTGCCGCGGCAGCCTTCTCTACGTGAAAGTCAATCGATTCGTAGGCGCCCGACAGGGCTACTAACACGCGGAGAACGTTCGATACGGAATCAAAAAGGGGTTCCTTGTCTTCTTGGAGATCACGGTTGTAGGACAGCGGGAGGCCTTTCAGCATCACCAGAACCGCTGTGAGGTTGCCGACCATTCGCCCGCTCTTGCCGCGAGCAAGTTCGGCGACGTCACTATTTTTCTTCTGCGGCAACATCGACGAGCCGGTCGTAAAGGCATCGCCCAGAGTGGCAAAGCCAAATTCCGAGCTCGTCCAGAGAACCAGCTCTTCGCCCATCCGCGACAAATGTACGCCCAGGAGGGCGATATCAAAGAGGGTCTCCGCCACAAAGTCTCGATCGCTCACCGCATCCATTGAATTAGCGAAGGGCTCGCGGAATCCCAGAAGTTGCGCCGTCACGCTCGGGTCAATAGGAAGGGAAGTTCCCGCGATGGCACCGGCCCCCAATGGAGAGACATTTAGCCTCGTTCTGGTATCGCAGAGTCGATCGACGTCACGCAAAAGAGCGCACACGTGTGCACCCAGATGATGCGACAACAAGACTGGCTGGGCCCGCTGCAAGTGCGTGTATCCCGGAAGATACGCCGCGGGATTCGCCGCGGCAAGCTGTCGCAGGCTCTCTACGAGACCGAGGGCGGTCTGAGCTATTTCTGTCAGGGCATCACGGGTAAACAAGCGCAAGGTCGTGGCGACTTGATCATTGCGACTACGTGCGGTGTGAATTTTTGCGCCGACGGCTCCCGCAATCTCCGCAGCGCGACGCTCGATGGCCATGTGGATGTCCTCGTCAGCTTCTCCACGAACGAAGGTGCCGGCGGCAAACTCCACCCGAATTTCCTCCAGGGCAGCAAGCAGTACATCGACTTCGTCCATGGTCAACAGACCCGCCGCGCCCAGACCACTCACGTGAGCAACCGAACCAGTGATGTCATGGTGAGCTAGTACGTGGTCGAAGGAGAAGCTCTCGGACAGGTCCCAGAGGGCCTTCGACATGGGAGTGCTAAAGCGACCGTTCCACAAGGTCATTGTTCACCTACGGCGTGATCAAAGAGCCGGGCTCGTTCAAATATCTCTCGCAATACCACCGAGCCTTCACCTAGGGTGAGTCTCGAATCCTTTCGAACAATCTCGTCGACCGCCTCCGGACCCAGCTCGGCACGAACGGTGGCGAGTGTATCGGACAAACCTTCCACCATGGAATCGAAGGAGACTCCACGCGACAGAATTGAATATATGCGCATCGCGTCGGAGAAGGATCCCTGTTCCGTGACCACCAGCGCAATTTTCACCAGAGCAGATGCGATCATCGTGTCGCCGCTCGCGCTCCATTTTTCCAACAATCCCGCGTAATTTTCCCAGCGCGATGACTCGTCACTGAGCACCTCGGACAATTCTGCGACCAGGAGACCGTGAAAGAACACATTGCCCGAGGCCACAGCCAGCTCTAACGCCTCCGAGGTCAGAACTTTTGCCATTTCGAGATCTCTGTTGACGAGATGAAGCGCATGGGCTGCCACACCCAAAGCCCGCACCGAGGGCATCGGCGACCTGCGCGCGATCGCCGAGCGTGCCTCCACGTCGTCGAGCTCGATCGGGCGCTGAGTAATCGCGTCGACGTAAAGACTAAAAGCCGAGCAGAAGCGATCTTCCTCATCAACGGGATCATGAGCTGCCGCATCAATAATCCCGTAGGCTTTTTCGAGGTCTCCTTGCAGCAGGGCGCTCGCCGTCAGGTCGGCGCAGGCCCAAATGAATGGTACGTACTTTCCACTGCGCGAGGCCGTGAGGGACGCCTCTCCTCGTTCCTTTGCTTCTTCGAGAAGACCACGAGCCCACGCACTGTCGGCGGCCATGGAGAGCAGCAGGGGGACCATGCGGTGTTCGAGAGACAGTGCCAAGTCCACCATTTCGCCCGGCCACTCGTAGGTCTCCGAGCGAAGCGCGAATCGTGCGATTTCGTGCGAGCACGCGGCGATGACGATTGCCTCGTCGTGCATTTCTCGTTCTTGCGCCCAGCGAAAAGCGGCACGTACATTGGAAATCTCGTGGTTGATGTATGTGTAGGAGTCAACCTCACGGTCTGAACGGAAGATCTTGAAGTAGGCCTCTGCCTGTTGGGCGTAGTGGCAGGCGTGTCGATCACGTGCTGAAAGGGCGAGACCGGACTCGGCCAAGTATTCCTCAGCGAACTGACGAATAGTCTCGAGCAGAGAAAAACGCACAACCCCACCGACGCGTGAGGTTTGCACCAGTGACTTGCGCACCAGAGAGTCGATCAGATCAAACATGTCGAATTCGTCCAGCGGACCATCGGGGCTGTCGTAGACCTCGGCTAACGAAGCGGCGGTGAAGCCGTCGGAGAAGGTGGCGGCGTATTGGAGAACGAGCTTTTCGGTATCGTCCAAAAGGTCGTAGGACCATTGAACGGCTGTACGCAAGGTTTGGTGGCGATCCGAACTGCGGCGAGTACCGGTGAGCAGACGGAATCGCTCATTGAGCCGGTCGCGAATTTGCTCGGCGCTCATGGAGCGGATGCGCGCAGCTGCGAGCTCGATGGCCAAAGGAATGGCGTCGAGTCGACGACAGATTTCTACGATGAGGTCGATGGAACCCTCGGCGACGAACTCCGGAGCCACTGCGCGGGCGCGTTCGACGAAGAGCTCGGTGGCGGCTGAACCAGGACCCGTATCCAGCGAGGGAACCGGCCACATCCACTCGCCCGCCACACCCAGAGCCTCACGGCTGGTGGCCACGATGCGCACGTTCGCGCAACGACTCAGCAGAGTTCCCACCAGAGGCACGATGGCGTCAAGAAGATGCTCGCAATTATCCAAAAGCAGCATGATCTCTCTCGTCGACAAGAAATCAATTAGGGCCGACTCCCAGGTGCTACCGGCTTGTGGCGAGAGAGAAAAGATGGAGGCGATGGCTTCGGTCAGACCCGAACCATCCGCAATAGGAGCGAGCTCCACCACCCAGATACCATCGCGGTATTCATTAACGACTTCGGCCAGGGCTTGGATTGCGAGTCGCGTCTTGCCCACTCCCCCGACCCCTACCAGCGTCACCAAACGGTGAGTGGAAACCATTTCGCGTACGGTGGCGATTTCGGTCGTGCGCCCCACAAAACTGGTGGCTTGTTGGGGGATATTTCCCAGAACGCTGTCCATGGTGCGCAGGTCCGGGAAATCGCGCGCGAGTCCGTCGCCGACCACCTGAAAGAGATTCTGCGCCTCGGAGAGGTCTCGCAAGCGGCAAGGTCCTAGGTCAATCCACTGCGTGTTGGGGAGCAAGTTGGCCGTCGATGCGGCGAGGAGAATCTGCCCACCGTGCCCCGCACTCATCACGCGGGCCACGCGGTTTAAGACTGGTCCGAAATAGTCGCCCTCGCGTTGCTCCACCTCCCCGGTCGCAATTCCCATGCGCACCGGCAAGTTCAATAGACGCTGGGCGGCAATCGCCGCGGTCACTGCCGCGGTAGGAGATTGAAACACGCAACACATCCCGTCACCGGTGTGCTTGAAGACCTTGCCGGCGTGATCTTCGAAAATGCTACGCAGCAGGTTGTCGTGCTCACCCAAGGCCACGCGCATACCCGCTTCGTCGGTCTCCCAGCGTTTGGTGGAACCTTCAATATCGGTAAACAGAAAGGTCAGCGCACCTGACGACTGATCGGAAAGATTGGTCATGGGGAAACTCTAGAGTTCCGTCCACGTACTGACGTAGTTATTCGGAGAAGGGTGAGGGAAATGCGACACGACATCTCGATTACCGGCTTGGCGGAGTGGCATTTTTAGCACCTTGACGAGCGGCCCAGGTCTTCACTCCCAGTCCATAAATCTTGACGAAGCCTTCGGAATCGGCGTGCTGGAAGGTGTCGGCAGCGTCGTAGGTTGCCAGCCCGTGGTCGTAGAGCGCCGTGTCACTACGACGTCCCACCACGGTCATGAGTCCGGGGTGATCGAATCGAATGCGTACATCACCGGTCACGAAGCCTTGTGTTTCATTCATGAAGGCGTCGAGAGCTTCCTTGAGCGGGGAGAACCACATACCGTCGTACACCAATTCGGCCCAGCGAATTTCGAGACGCTGCTTTTCGCGGGCAAGATCTCGTTCGAGGCAGATGTCCTCCAAAGCGGAGTGCGAGACGATCAGCGCCATGGCCCCAGGGCATTCGTACACCTCGCGCGACTTGATGCCCACGCGGCGATTCTCCACCATGTCGATACGACCGGCGCCCACGGCTCCGGCCAGATCGTTCAGAGTCTTGATGATTTCGTAGACCGACATCGCCACGCCGTCAATGGCGCTAGGGCAGCCTTGGTCAAAGGAAATAATGACTTCTTTAGATTCGGTGGAACGAATTGCCGTCAAGGTGTAGGGAGCCGTCGGTGGCTCAGCCCACGGATCTTCAATTTCGCCACATTCGATCGCGCGTCCAAATAGGTTCTCGTCAATGGAGAAAATCTTTTCCTTGGTCGCCAAAATGGGAATGTTCCATTTCGCGGCCGCATCGACCGAGTCGGCTCGCGTCATGCCCCAGTTGCGAGCGGGCGCGAGAACGGTGAGATCAGGAGCGAGGGCGTGTACCCCTACTTCGAAACGAACCTGGTCGTTACCCTTCCCGGTGCAACCGTGCGCCACGGCGTCCGCCGAAAATTTGCGTGCCTGATCCACCAGATGACGAACGATGACCGGACGGCTCAGCGCCGACACCAAGGGGTACTTTCCTTCGTAACGGGCGTTGGCGACGATGGCCGCCGCACAGAACTCATTTGCCATCTCCTCGCGCGCGTCCACGATGACGCAGTCCAACGCGCCGGCGGCCAGGGCCCGAGCCTTCAGGCTTGCCTGATCTTCAATATCGCTTTGTCCTACGTCAACCGCGACGCAGATAACTTCCTTCGCCCACTGGGTCTCCAATAACCAACGAACGGCTACCGAGGTATCCAGTCCTCCGCTGTACGCCAACACCACACGATTTGCCATTACTTATTCTTTCCTTGGGGCGAGGCGTTGACCTCGAGACCTGCCAAAATTTTCAGATCGTCAGCTAGACGATCTCCTCCATAGTTTTCCTTAGCGATGACCAAAATCGTGTCATCCCCCGCCACGGTTCCGAGCATGCCGTTCACCTGACTGCGATCGAGCGCCGACGCCACCACGTGTGCGCAACCTGGAGGGGTGCGCACCACGATGAGATGTCCGGAGTTCTCGATACCAATCCCCCACTCACCCAGCATGCGCCGCAGGTGATCGAGCGGTGCGGGGCCCGTACTGGGTGCTTGGGGCAAGCTCAGACGGCGGGCGTTGCCGTCCCGTACTTTGACAGCACCAATCTCTTGGAGGTCACGAGTAACTGTCGCTTGGGTAGCGGCGATGCCCTCCGTAGAGAGGATGCCGACGATCTGCGCCGCTGTGGAGACCACGCGTTCGCAAATAATTTCCGCCACCCGATGCTGGCGTTGAGATTTAGTCATTTCCCCTCCTGTATCCATCGAAGAATTCCGAGCATGGCTGTTGTGCGATGGTGCACTTGCGACCAAATCAGCGACTGGGCCGAATCAAGAACCTCATCCGTTATTTCCTCGCCACGATGCGCGGGAAGACAGTGCAGAATCGCCACCGTGGGGTCAGCAAGAGCGAGAAGTTCGCTATTGACCTGAAAGGCCTGCAGGTCCTCGCGACGCTGCGCCGCCTCGGCTTCTAATCCCATCGATATCCACGAGTCCGTGTACAGCGCGTTCGCACTCTCCGCGGCCGCAGGCGCGTTGTCGCACAGCGTCAAGGTTCCACCCATAGCGGCCTGACCGGTGATTACTCGCACGTCGTCGGCGCTCAATTGATAACCATCCGGAGCACCCACGACGACGTGCACACCGAGACGAATCAGACTGGACGCCAACGAACGAGTGACGTTGGTGGCGTCGCCGACATAGGCCACGCGCTTTCCCTGCAGTGACGAGAGATCTCCCTGACCGAAGAAATCAGCCAAAGCCAGCACGTCGGCAACTGCTTGAGCCGGGTGCGCGTAGTCCGACAACAGATTGATGAAAGAAACTTCTTTGGTGGCCGTCATCATGCGAGCGAAGACGCCGTGATCAAACACGCGTGCCGCCACGATAGAGCTGGTCTGCGCCAGGGTGCGCGCGACGTCTTCCGACGACTCGCGGACGTCGAGGCCGATTTCATCCTTGGTAAAAATACAAAAATGTCCGCCTAGTTGTTGCACGGCCGACACGCTGCTGGCGCGTGTGCGAAGGCTCGGCTTTTCGAAAATAAGCGACACGCCGACGTGAGCGAGCTCATCACCCTGCGGGCGGAGTCGCGCGAGTTCGTAAATGCGCTCAAGGTCCTTCTGGTCCGTGTCGCTGATGCTGATGAAGTGACGGGTCACGCGACCACCTCCGTTTGCGGAACAGTTCCTGAGATTGCGTCGCGCAATCCATGACTCCTTGATCCATTGGCAATAATTACTCTGGCCGCTCCAGCCTCGACGGCGGTCACGGCTGCTTCAATCTTGGGAATCATTCCCCCCGTGATGGCACCAGACTCGATGAGAGAGCGCACCTCACCGACGGAGACCACCAGGAGAGCCGTTGAGGGATCATTCACGTCACGTCGAATCTGGTCGACGTCGCTCAGTAGCACCAAGGTGCTTGCGCTCATGGAGGCCGCGATCGCTCCAGCCACCGCGTCGGCGTTGCAATTGAGAAAGTCGCCATGGGAATCGACCGCGAGGGGGCTCACTACCGGTACGTAGCCCAGCGACAAGAAGTGCTCGAGCAGACCGGCGTTGACTTTGGGAGTCACACCGACGCGACCCCACTGTGGGCCCTTGGGTGAGGAAGTGAGGAGACCTTGGATTGCCCCGCTCATTCCCAGCGCCGCAATACCGCCAGAAGAAAGTCCGGCGCAGAGTTCGGTATTCACCAAAGAGAGTCCCATGGTGACTGCTTTCATGGTCAACTCATCAGTCACCCGCAAACCGTCGAGAAACACGCTGGAGGCACCATAGGCCTCCAGCACCTCATTAATGTGCGGTCCACCGCCGTGGACCACGATGACTCTTTCACCCGCGGCGGCGAGGTGGAGGAGGTCACTGGCGAGAGAACTGATGAGCTCGTGCGCGTTCGCACTCGCGATCAGGGCGTTACCACCCAGTTTTACAACGGTGGTCACGGCGCCACCGCCACCAGGGGCAGACCCATCGTTTCCGGAAGGCCACAGGCCACGTTCGCGGCTTGAACGGCTTGGCCTGCCGCACCCTTGGTCAGGTTGTCCAAGGACGACATCGCCACTAACCAACCCGTACGGGGGTCGACTTGGGCCGAGACGAAACAAAGATTGGATCCCAGCGCGTCCTTCAGGCTCGGTGGCTCGCTGGTGACCACGACGAAGGGCTCGTCGTCGTAGGCCGCATGAAGTATTTCCATAGCCCCTGCGGTGCTGAGTTCTTCGGCGGTCCGCGCATAAGCCGTCACTAACATCCCGCGGCTGACGGGTATGAGGTGAGGGGTGAAAAGAATTTCCGCACCGAGTTCTTGTTGCATCTCAATGGTGTGGCGATGGTGCAGGAGGCCGTACGCTTCCGCGTTGCCGTGCACGCGAGGAAAATGTAGTCGATCGGACGATCCTCGTCCGGCACCCGACACACCGCTGAGGGCGTTGACAATTACCCCATCACGCGCCATCAGCCCCGCGTCCGCAAACGGTCCGAGCGCCATCGCGGTGGCCGTTGGGTAGCAGCCTGGTGCGGCGATAAGGCGAGCCCCCACCAATTGTTCTCGGTGACGTTCCACCAAGCCGTACACGGCTGTCCCAAGAAGTTCGGGGGCGGCGTGTTCGTGCCCGTACCACTGCGCATAATCAGCCGACGAGGACAGTCGGAAATCCGCACCCAGGTCCACCACCCGAGCCCCCCGTGCCAGAAGTTGGGGAACCAGAGACTGACTATGTCCGTGCGGCAGGGCGAGAAAAACGAGGTCAGCATCCGCCGAGAGGGCTTCCTCCGTCGTGGCGTAGACGCTCCCCGCGTAGGCACCAGCCAGGCTGGGTACATAGTCCGCAATCTTCCGACCCGCCGCGGATTCACCCGTGGCGACGACGAGTTCAAATTCTGGGTGATGCGCCAGCAGGCGCAAGATCTCCGAGCCGGCATACCCCGACGCACCTATGACCGACACTTTCATAACTGCAATTTTATGCATATGAATGGTCTTTAATGCAAGTTTATTTCAAGAATCTTTTGGTCCCAGCATGTTCCAGAGCACGCTCGACAGAGCATTTACCGTAGAAATACCGTATTGGCGCGTGGGATTTTCCCTGGTCATGATGACCGCCACGTAATCACGACCCTCGCCTTGGACCCACCCCATACTGTTGATTTGCCATTGGGTACGCGCCTCGGGATGCCAGCCGTTCTTGACCGCAATGGCCGTCGCGTGTCCCGGAACCGTACCCACGCCCCAGTTTTGCCACGGTGACACGTGTCGCATGAGCGACAGTATCAATTTCTGATTCTCCGAGCTAACCACACGCGACGGTTCGGTCAAATTTTCCAGAACCAGCATCTGATCGGCAGCGTTGGTGGGGAATATTCCCCAACCGGGAAAGGGGTAATAGGGGCAGGTCTGGCAGTGACTGGGCCCCGTCGCCACCAAGCCCAAGCGCTGGGCGAAGACTTTCGCCCCTCGATCATTTCCTCCCGCCAACCAGAGAGAGGTAGCGGCATCGTTATCACTCACTTCAATCATTCGGGTCAATAATTCTCGGACCGTTAACTGCGGCACCGGTGCAAGGGTGGTGCTCGTGGTAGACGCCGTCGTCGAGGTGGTAGTCGACGTGGTCGTTGAGGTGGTGGTTGACGTGCTTGTCGGAGCGGGAGGGAGGGTATTTGGCGTCACGACGTAGGGCAACGTTGCACTTAACGACAAGGGTTGTGCCAAAGACAGCACCTCTTCGGCGATGAACACCTTGAACATGCTCGCGGGCATTTCTGTGGAATTGCCCCCCAGCGACAGTTTCCGACCGGACCGGCGATCGATGACGACTAGTTGGACATCATCAGTGCGCGTGGCCAAAACCGCTGTGAGCGCACGAGCGAGCGTCTCCGAGGGGGGAGGAACGGTTGTCACGAGCGTCGAGGTCGTACTCGTCGTTATGCGATTCTCACGATCGTGGGGAGTGGTCAATCGGGATACAGACGCCGGCACCAGCACCAGGACTATCGAGGTCGTCACCGCCGTTGAGAAATATTTCACCCCACGGTGACGGCGACGTGCGTGTTTCATCAGAATGAGCCTGACAGAACCACCGCCATCATCATGGAATGGGTCGCGGCCGGCTCACTACGCTTGTTGCGAGCGATAGTCGACGGGACAGGCAATGACACGAAGAGGTTGGGCTCTATTTGGAGCCATGGTCGTCATTTGGGCCCTGCCCTACCTCTGCATCAGGGTGGCAGTGCGCGAGATCGACCCTGGCTGTCTCGTATTAGCTCGCACGCTTCCCGCTGCGTGTGTGCTTCTGCCTCTGGCCTACCACCAGAAGGTTCTGGGTTCCCTGCGTGGCAAGTGGGGCTGGCTGATCGCCTACTCATTTATTGAATTCGGAATCCCCTGGTTGGTTATGAGTGATGCCGAACGCCATATCTCTTCGTCGCTCACGGGACTGATCGTCTGCACCGTGCCCCTCATCAGCATCGTGCTGGCCAAACTCGCGCACCCCCACCGCGCCATCGGAAAGGCTCGGCTCTCCGGGCTGGTCTTGGGAGCCACGGGAGTCACCGTGCTCGTTGGTCTCGATACGCACGGCAGTAACTGGTTCTGGGTGGGCACCATGGTGGTGGTCACCGTGGGCTATTCCATCGGGCCCATCATTCTCGACCGCAAAATGGCTGATGCTTCCGGCCTGGCCGTGGTGGCCACTTCGGTGGCCGTTGTCGCCATGGTGTACCTCCCCTGGGGCATCGGCCATTGGCCAGACCACCTTCGCTCCGAAACGTGGCTCTCCATCGCCATATTGACCACGATCTGTACCGCCGCCGCCTTCTTGGTGTTCTTCGCGCTCATTCAAGAGGTGGGGGCCGCTCGCAGCGTGGTGGTGACTTTTGCCAACACGGCTTTCGCCGTCATTCTGGGAGTCTGGCTTCTCCACGAAAACTTCACCGTGGGTATGGCGCTTGGTTTCCCTTTAATTGTGGCCGGCTCGTACTACGCCACGCGTAAAAGTCCGCACGAACACGAACTCGCCGCCACGGCGGACCCGCGTCCTAGCGCTTGATCGCGCGCCGTACGCTGACCAGCAAGGCGCCCAGCACGACTACCGGGTAGACGTACACCGCAGCACTTGCGTGGTGCAGCCACATCGAAACGCCGGCCAATACCGACAGCATCATCACCACCGTGATGAAAATTTCTGGGGTGTCGCCCACCAAAAAGTCCCACCAAAAACGCCCAAAACCAACAAGGGCTCGTTGCAGACTCTTCATACGTGCACATTCGCTACGCGAGGTCGGAAGGCTGCAACCATGAGGAATGCACCCAGTGAATAGAACGCGACCAGGACGAGGAGTGCGGCGTCGTTACCGGGCCAGCGCAGACCCATTCCCTGTCCGGTCCAGAAGGTGCCATAGGAAATAAGGCACAAGCCCACGGCCATCTTGAGGGCGTTCTCCGGAACATTGGAGAGTTGTCGAGCCGCCAGGCCGCCCACGATCGCCACCAACGCCACCGCCACGATCGCCGTGATGGCAGCCAGGCCCACTTTGTGCGCCGAACTGCCCATCGTTAATACGATGATGACGACCTCAAGACCCTCCAAGAAGACCCCTTTAAACGACAAAACGAAAGCTGCCCTCTCGGAGGCTTGTTGGCGGACCAGCAAGGAGGTTTCCTCAAATATTTTGTCTTCGTCATGCTTGTCCTTGTAACCGGTAGAGCGCAGCACGGCCTTTCGCAGCCACTGTAAACCGAACACCAAAAGAACCCCACCCACCACCACGTGCAGTTGGGTGCGAGGAATCGAGGTCAACGCGGGTCCACAAGCCGCGACCAAAATCGCGAGTACGCCGAGGGCAACGTATACGCCACGTAGCGCCGATTTCCACGACTGGCTGTAGCCCACGGCTACCACAATGGTGAGCGCCTCCACCATCTCCACCGTGCTGGCCAGAAAAACTGAGAGACACAGAATTACGTTTCCCGTCACCGCCCCGTGCGACAGGGTGGCCATCACAGGCGCAGCTCCGCCCCCGCGGCTGCGGCCGCGGCGAGGAGTTGCCCGCGGGCGATCAGAACTTCGTCTTCATTCAAAGTGCGCTCGTCCGAACTCAGTCGTATCGCGAAGGTTACTGAGCGAATATCGTCGCTCAACGCGCCCCCGGAGAAAGTATCGAAGAGGGTCGCTGACTCAACCAGTGACGACGAGCTGCGCAGGGCGCGTTGAATGACGGACGCACTCACGAGTTTCGGCGCGAGCAGACTGAGGTCGAAAATAACGCTCGGGAATCGCGACGGCACGGGTGTGAGTAGCGGGCGACGAAGAACTTTTTGCGTGTTGCTCAGAACGTTGAGATCGATTTGCAGGAATCCCAATCGTTGGCCAGGAATCACACGAGTCGATCGTTGCGCCACTACTTCGGGATCAACCTCGCCCACGTAGCCGAAGACAGTTCCGGTTCCGCAGTCGATGATTTCGGCCATTCGGGTGGGGTGCCAACCAGGCAATCCGGGAGCGGAGCGAACTTCGTACTCCGCCAGACCCCAACGTTCGGCCAACGCGGCCACGCTAGCCACGGCCACGCGCGCGTCGTCACCTTCTCGTCCCAAGACGGCGGACAGCACGGAGGTCTCGACCGGCAAACGAAGTCGAGAAGCCCCACCGACGCCACCGGCGGACTCGCGTTGAATCGCCGTGTCGCTCGGGTGCGTCGCCACGACACCCATCTCAAACAAGGCCACCTCGCCGTGACCACGATCAGCATTGCTCGCCCACGCATCAGTCAGCCCCACGAGCATCGACGTTCGCATGATGGATTCTTGGCTCGCCAGAGGGTTGGTTACGCGAACGGCCGTTCCCTCAGGTGCCACTACGGAAAAGTCTTCATCAGAAATCAACGATGGGGTCCACGCTTCTAGCCAGCCCATGCCAGTGGCGCTCGCGCGAACAGTGCGTCGAAAGCGTTGTGCGACATTGAGCCCACCGGGCTGCGACCAGGTAGGAACACGGCGGGCCAAGCGACCGTAGCCATACACACGAGCTATTTCTTCGATGACGTCCGCGCGACCAGCCACGCCCGAACGAATGTCCAAACGAGACGCGGGTGCGGTCACCGACACACTCGCGCCATGAATGGTCACCGAGAAGTGCAGGGCTCTGAGAATACGAGCAATCTCGTCGGCCGGAATAGCCGTTCCCAGAAGGCGCTCCACGTCCTGCTCCGACACGGTGATCGCGGGCAGTTCCGGGAGGAGCCCTTCAGAACGCTGCGTTGCTACCCATACCAAATCGGGACAGCTGAGCGAGAGAATCTCGACGAAACGAGCCGTTGCCGTGAGAGCGTTCGCAAAGTCCACTCCGCGTTCAAAGCGGTGCGAGGCTTCCGATCGGAGGCCGAGACGTTTCGAGGTACGAGCGATGGTCATGGGGTCAAAGAAGGCAACCTCTAACAAAACGTTCGTCGTTGCGTCACGTATTTCGCTGCTCGCTCCACCCATGACACCAGCGATACCGATGACCGCGTCGTTGCCGTCGGTGATCACACAATCGATTCCTGTATCACCCCAGCCGCGACCCGCACGGCCGAGCACGCGCGTCACACCATCAAGGGTCTCGAGACTTTCGCCGTCGACCGCACGGCGAACTCCAATGTGTTGACCGGCCACCGCGGCGGCATCGTAGGGGTGCGTGGGCTGACCGCGCTCGAGCATCACGTAGTTGGAGGCATCCACGACATTATTGATGGATCGCATACCCGCCATCTCGAGGCGCCGAGCGATGGTGCTCGGCGAACTCGTCACCACTACCCCACTCAGTTCGGCCACCAGCAAAGCCCCACAGAGTTCAGGTGACTGGATGGAAGCCCGGGCCCCACCCATGGCCCCCGTATCAGAACCGGGACGAGCCGGATCGCGCAGAGGAGTTTGAAATCGCGCCGCCAGGTCGCGAGCAATACCCACCACGCTCCACGCATCGGGTCGGTTTCCTTCAGGAGAAATATCCAACACCACATCAGATTCGAGGGACAGGACGTCGATGAGGCGCTGGCCCGGGGCGATGCCGGGCTTATGAGTGAGCAGCATCAGGCCCGAGTGATCATCGCCCAGTCCGAGTTCTTTCCCTGAACAGAGCATTCCGTTGGACACCACTCCGCGCATTTTTCGGAGGGCAATCTCAAATCCACCGGGAAGAACCGCACCCACGGGAGCGAGGGGCACGAAGTCACCCAGGGCAAAGTTTGTTGCTCCACAGACAATCTCGACGGGACCGTTTCCGGCATCCACGCTGACGTGACGAATTCGGTCTGCGCCTTCGATCGCTCGGATCTCGTCGATCCGAGCGATGACGACCTGCTCCAAACCTTCGCCGACGTGCTCTACGCCTTCAATTACCAGGCCCAGGTCGTCCATTTCTCGAACGAGGGAAGAAATATCCTGTGGCAGGTCCACGAATTCTCGTAGCCAGCTGAGCGCTACCTTCATGAAAACAGCTCCAAGAAGCGCACATCATTTTCGGTAATCGCGCGCATATCCGCAATTCCATGGCGCATCTGGGCGCAACGGTCAATGCCGAAGCCGAAAGCGAATCCGCTGTAACGATCCGTGTCTATTCCGACGGCCGCAAAGACCGCGGGGTCCACCATTCCGCAACCACCTAGTTCAATCCACCCCGTTTGCGAACACGTACGGCAGCCTGCGCCGCGACAAATAGTGCAGGTGATTTCGAACTCCGCCGAAGGCTCGGTAAAGGGGAAATAGGCCGGACGGAGTCGCGAGGTGATGTCGGGACCAAAAAAGGCCCGCGTGAAGGTCTCAATTGTTCCGGCCAAGTCGGCGAAGGTGATTCCTTCATCGACTACCAAACCTTCGATTTGGTGGAAGGAAGCCAAGTGTCGAGCGTCCGGAGTGTCGCGGCGATAACAACGGCCGGGCATCACCGCGTGAAGAGGAAGAGTGCCCTGAGCCACCGCCTCTTCCATCAGGTGAATCTGCGTGGGCGAGGTGTGCGTACGCAAGAGCACGGTTTCCGGTTCACCGATATCTAAGTAGAAGGTGTCCCACATGCCACGCGCCGGGTGGGCGGGAGGGATGTTTAAAGCTTCGAAGTTGTACCAGTCCGTCTCGATTTCGGGTCCTTCGGCGACCACGAAGCCCATTCCCACGAAAGTATCTTCGAGAGACTCCTGGGTCAGCGAGATAATTCCGGAATGACCAGCACGCACGGGAACGCGAACTCGCGCACTCACCACGTCACCTAAATCGAGTCGGTCGGCCTCCAGCACAGCGATGCGATGTTCAGCCGCTAGTGAGGTACGTCGGGTGGCGAAAGCCTCTTCGACTCGTTGGCGCGCTGCCTGCAATTGAGCCCCCGCAGACTTGCGCTCGTCGGGCGACAGAGATCCCAAGCTCTTTTGCAGGGCGGTAAAGGGTGATCGCTTACCGACCATTTCGGCTTCCAGGCTGAGCAGACTATCGAGGGACGAAGCATCGGAAATTGCCCCCACGCATTGCGCTACTACGGCATCTAAATTGTCGAGAGAAACGTCAACCATACGCATCTAGCCTACGGCGTGGCCGGCAACATTCTGTGCCGCGCGCTGGTTCATCGCTTCGTACAGCACCAGTCCCGCCGCCACCGATACGTTCAAGGACTCGGTTCCACCCGGCATCGGGATCGTCAGGCGCTCATGGCATAGGGCGGCATCATCATCACTGAGACCCTCGGATTCATTACCCATGACCAAGAGGGCGTGGCCACCCAGGGGAAGGCGTGACACGGGTGTTCCGTCGCGCACCACCGTGGCGTAGGTAGCTCCGCCACCCGCTTGGAACCATTCGAGAACATCCGGAAGCGAATCGTTCACCACCACGGGAATATGAAAGATCATTCCGGCTGTCGCCCGAAGAGTTTTGGGGTTGTACGGGTCCACGCACTGTCCCGTCAATATGACCCCCGTGGCGCCAAAGGCGCTCGCGGTACGGATAATTGTTCCGACGTTGCCCGGATCGCGACCATGGTGAATCACCACGACAGTTCCTCGTGCTTGTAGATCACTCACCGCGCGAGGAGTGAAACGAACAGCGCCCATGACGGGCTGTGGCGATTGCGAGTCGGCGACTTTCTCCAGAACACCGGGGGCGAGATGGAAAACTCGAATTCCGTGCTGCGTGGCGAGGTTGACGATATCGCTGACCGCAGCGGCTGATTCGCTGTCGACGTAGAGAGCCTCGAACTCCTGTCCCGTTTCGATCGCACTACGTACGAGGTCGGGGCCTTCAATAATGCATACCCCTTCGCTCCAGCGAAGGGTTCGCTTCTGAACGAGACGCCGCAAGCGGCGAACACGCTGGTGCGACGACGCGAGCGTCTCGTTCAGAACGACCTACTTACTTCGCGGCCAATGCAGCCTGAGCGGCTTCGACCAATGCCTTGAATGAGGCGTTGTCGTTCACGGCCATGTCGGCCAAAATACGACGGTCGACTTCGATGCCCGCGGCGTAGAGCCCGGCGATGAAGCGGCTGTAGCTGAGCCCGTACTCGCGACTTCCGGCATTGATGCGCTGGATCCAGAGCTTACGGAAATCACCCTTGCGTGCGCGTCGGTCACGGAAGGCATACACACCCGCGTGCTGAACGGCTTGGTTGGCGGCGCGGAAGGTACGGCTACGGTCACCGTAGTAACCCTTGGCCTCTTCCAGTACTGCCTTGTGGTGCTTCTTGGCGTTAACGCCCCGCTTTACACGTGCCATGACTGTTTCTCCTTACCTTTCGCTTCTACAAACCCATTTGGCGCTTGACGCGCTTTTCGATTCCCGGAGAAAAATCAGTCTCCTTGCCCAGACGGCGCGCCCGCACGGAGGACTTGGTCTCCATCAGGTGGCCACGGAAAGCTTTGCCACGGCGCAACTTTCCCGATCCGGTGATTTTGACGCGCTTCTTGGCGCCACTGTCGGTCTTCATCTTTGGCATTTCAACTCTCCTCGTTACTTTCGTTCGAACTCTCCACTGCGGGTACTTCAGGTACGACGGGAACATCTGCGACCTCGACTTCGTAGGCCGCGGTCTTGGCCTTGGGCTTACCGATCTTGTCGGGACCGAGAACCATGATCATGTTGCGACCGTCCAATTTGGCAGCTGCTTCCACACGACCGACGCCTTCAATTTTCTCGACGATTCGGTCAAGAATCTTGCGCCCCAATTCGGGGTACGCCGACTCGCGTCCACGGAACATGATGGTGATTTTCACTTTGTGACCCTCATGGAGAAACTTCTCCACCAGGCGCGTCTTGGTATCGAAGTCACCGGGCCCGATTTTGGGGCGGTACTTCATTTCCTTAACGCCGACGTTGGCCGTCTTGCGACGCGATTCCTTGGCCTTTTGGGCTTCATCGAACTTGAACTTCCCGTAGTCCATAATGCGACATACGGGAGGATCAGCCGTCGGGGCGATTTCCACGAGATCCAGGTCCAAGCTCTGGGCGAGCGTCAGGGCCTCACGGCTGCTAACGACGCCACGTTGGTTTCCTTCGTGATCGATGAGGCGGACATTGGGCACGCGAATTTTGTCGTTCACGCGGTGGTCACCGGGCACTGTTGCGATAAGTCTCTCCTTGCGTTCTTCGATCTTGTGATCGATACGGCAAGCGAGACGTGAAGATTCTCTATTCAACCCAGCGCACCATGGATGGCGGGGTGGAAACCTTTCGGTCTCACTTGCTGTGGACAACTGTTCTACGCTAGCAGACATGTCCGATACGCCTCAAACCGACAACTCCCTCTTCGATGACGAGGCCATTTCTGCCCTATTGGCGACTCCCGTAGAGCAGGTTCTGGCCAACCACGTCTTTCACCTCATGGAGTTAGCCGCGGTCCATCTCTCCGCTACCCCACCCAATCTCCGCCAGGCTCAGGTCGTCATTGATGCCGTCACCGGTCTCCTGGAGAAGGTTGGCGAGCGTATCGGCGAACACCATCAGCTCTTTGCCACTTCGCTGAGTCAGATGCAGTTGGCCTACGTGCGCGCCGCCACGGCTCACGCGCAGGATTCCACGAACTAGAGAGTTTCTAGAAGTTCCGCTTCGTCACGGCCCAATAGCCCGATGCGACGTCGGGCACGCACCGTGACTCCGACGTCAATCGATCGTGTTCCATCGGCGATGGTGATGCAGTGGAAGTAGAAACGCTCCCCTGCTTCGTCACGTAGCCAACCGTCTCCGCGGCGAACGTCGAAACTCTCGACGGTTGCCAGGACTGTCGCCATTAGCGCAGAGGTACGCTACGAAGAATTCGCACCATCTCAATCGCCGTGTGGGCGGACTCGCGACCCTTGTTGCTGTGGTCCGGCAGGCACCTTTCGAGCGCTTGTTCGATGGTGTTGGTCGTCAGGACACCGAAAACCACGGGAACGCCCGTCATTAAGGACACGTCCTGTACGCCACGCGCGCACTCTCCCGCCACCACTTCGTAGTGACCGGTATCACCGCGAATCACGGCTCCGAGAGTAATCACCGCGTCAAAAGGCTGCGGAGCGGTGGCGAAGGCGCGCGCCACGAGGGGAATCTCGAAAGCTCCTGGGGCCCACGCAATAGCAATGTCAGCACCCTTCACGCCCGCTTCTTCCAACCCTTCGAGGCACGCGTTGAGGAGTCGAGTGGTAATTCCACCGTTGAACTGTCCGCAGGCAATGCCCACGCGCAGACCCTGGCCCGAGTGGCTGCCCACGATGTAGTTACCAACGCGAGGAGCCAGACTGGCGTGGACGGAGTGATCTAGTTCGGTGTCAGAACTACTTGTCATCGAGACCCTCCAGCAAATGCCCCATTCGCTCACGCTTCGTGCGCAGATAGCCAATATTGTGTTCCGTCGGCAGAGACTCAATCGCCACCCGCTCCACAATGTCCAAACCGAAGCCGTCCAGTCCGCCATACTTCGATGGGTTGTTGGTCATGATGCGCATCCGCGACACACCGAGATCCACCAAAATCTGAGCGCCGATTCCGTATTCACGCGAGTCGACGGGCAGCCCCAAGTCCTCGTTCGCTTCCACGGTGTCGCGACCTTGCTCCTGCAAGGCGTAGGCACGAATTTTGTGGCCCAGTCCAATCCCGCGGCCTTCATGACCGCGCAGGTAGACCACCACTCCCGATCCGTCGGCCACAATCTTGGCCATCGCTGTGTGCAGCTGCGGACCGCAGTCACAACGTTGCGAACCAAAAATGTCTCCGGTGAGGCACTCGGAGTGCACGCGCACCAGGGTGCTCGCCGTCGGCTCAATGTCGCCATAGACCAAGGCCACGTGCTGTACGCCGTCTAAAACATTTTCGTAGACGTAGACACGGAATTCACCGTGCTCGGTGGGCAGTGACGACTCGGCCACGCGCTTGACCAATTTCTCGTGACGCCGACGGTAGCGAATGAGATCCGCAATACTGACTATGGGTAGCGAGTGCTCGGCGGCAAAAACGGTGAGTTCGGGTAGCCGCGCCATGTCGCTCTTATCCGCGGTCACGATCTCGCAGAGGACCCCGGCGGGAAATTTTCCGGCGAGACGACACAAGTCCACCGAAGCTTCGGTGTGGCCGGCGCGCTTAAGAACACCACCGGGTCGGTACCGCAGGGGGAAAATGTGTCCCGGTCGGTTGAGGTCGGTGGGAACGGTGGCATCGGCAACCAGGGAGTTGATGGTGGCGGCACGGTCGTGTGCCGAGATTCCGGTGGTGGTGCCGTGGCGGTAGTCCACCGACACGGTGAAGGCGGTGCGCAGGGCTTCGGTGTTGTTATCGACCATCAAGGGTAAATCCAGCTCATCCGCCCGCGATGACTCCAGAGGGACGCAAAACAGGCCGGAGGTGTGTTCTAAGTAGAAGACCATGGACTCGGGAGTGACGTCCTCGGCAGCCATTATGAGGTCACCTTCGTTTTCGCGGTCTTCATCGTCGACGACCACAATCATTCCGCCGCGACGCAACTGCTCAATAGCCTCTTCGATGCTGTTTAACGCCACGAGACCTCCAGGTCAATACGTACATCTTCGCCGATTGTCCGCACAGATAAAAATCGGCCACGACGTAACTTCTCCAGCGTAGGAGTTTCCAGCGTTTCTAAGGCTGCGAGACCGCCCGCTGCTCCTGCTAGTGCAGGAGCGAGATACCACACGACTTTCTGCACCAATCCGGCTTCCACAAAGGCCGCGACCACTCGTGGCCCGCCTTCTACTAGTACCTGAATGACACCTTCGCGACCTAAATCATCGAGCAGGTCGCCGAGGTCCCCAGTGAATTCACGACACGGATGCACCGCCGCGTCGTCCGGAGCCGTGCCCAGAACCACGCGGAGGGGTTCGTAGGTGATATCTCCTAGGCGTGCGGTCAGACGTGGATTGTCGGACCGTATCGTTCCGGCGCCCACCACGATGGCCTGTGAATCTGCGCGTAATTCGTGGCCGTCCCTTCGTGCATCCTCGGAGGTAATCCATTGACTGGAACCGTCCGTCATAGCGACGCGTCCGTCAAGGGTGCTGGCAATTTTGGCCACCACGAAGGGGCGTCCCGTGGTTCGCTGAAACAAATAGGGCAGGAGTTGATTAGATATCTCCTCGTGCCCATCGCCCACTTCCACCGCTACGCCCGCGGCGCGGAGTGCGGCGAGGCCCTGTCCACTGACGCGCTTATCGGGATCTTCGACGCCCACTACTACTTTGCTGACGCCCGCCGACACGATGGCTTCGGTACACGGTCCCGTTCGACCCCGGTGGTGGCATGGTTCGAGGGTCACGTAGAGCGTCGCTCCTCGCGCTAAGTCTCCCGCCACGCGCAGAGCCTCTACCTCGGCGTGTGGCCCACCCGCAGCGTGGGTTGCTCCGACGCCTACGACTTCGCCGTCACGAACCAGTACGGCGCCCACCCACGGGTTGGGTGGGGATATCCGACGAGCGGTCCCGCCGGCAACGAGGGCCTGGCGCATTGCCGAAGAGATCATGCGCGGGCGAGTTGGGCTGCGTGGCGAATCGATCGCGCGGCTTCCACGGGACTCTCCTGCGCGAAGATCGCACTTCCGGCGACGAGAACATTCGCGCCCGCCGACACGGCGATTGGCGCCGTGCGGATGTCAATGCCGCCATCTACTTCGAGATCCAGCTGCAGTCCCCCGGCGTCAATAGCCGCACGGGCAACCGACACCTTGTCCATGACCTCGCCCATGAACGACTGTCCGCCAAAACCAGGAAAAACCGTCATGAGCAGCAAGAGATCAATGTCACCCAGAAACTCTTCCACCTGTTCAAAGGGAGTATTCGGATTCGCAGCCAGGCCGACTCGAATTCCCAGGTCACGACATTGGCGAATCAGCGCGGCGGTGTGACCGACTTCCACGTGTACGGTGCAACCGTCGGCGCCGGCCTTAGCGAAGGCGGGCAAATAGCGTTCCGGTTCGGTCATCATCAAATGCACGTCAAAGAAACGATTCGAATAGGGGCGCAGCGATTGCACCACGGGAGGGCCAATGGAGACGTTGGGGACAAAGTGCCCGTCCATGACATCGACGTGGACCCAATCAGTTTCGACGTCGACTCCCTGCGTGGCCGAAGCCAAGAAACCAAAGTCAGCGGCCAAGATTGATGGCGCAATTTTTAGATCGCCGGTGGGACCAGCCGAAACGCTACTCACACGTCACAGCCTAGGCCCTGGCCCTCACCGCACGACACGACGAAATTCAATGCCATACGAGGGCTTCGCCCCGCGGTGAACGCCCCCGAAACCACTCCGCCGCCGGCAAGGCTCGAGCGCCTTCGCTTTGTACACTCACGAGTTCTATCGACCCCGCGTCGCTGGTCAAAACAATGCCGTCGGGTGTGCGCTCAATGCTGCCCGCCGCGCCACGACCACCACTCCAGTACCGAGCGGACCGCACCCGGAGGCGAGATTCCCCCAGCATGCAGAAAGCCCGGCCGAGCCGCACCCGGCGCGTCAAGCTGGCGGCGTCATCAGTCAGGCTCAATGCAAAATCAGCAACGGTGAGCTTGTGGGCGTAGGTCGCTTCTCCACTTTGTGGCTCTGGGTTCGCAGCATCCCAGTGGCGCAGCGTGTCGCCCAGCAAGGAGGCACCTAACTGGGCGAGTTCCTCGAGCAGTTCTTCCGACGTCTTCTCGCCCACTGGCGTGGTCGTGCGCGCGTAAATCGGTCCCGTGTCCAGACTGGCTTCGAGTCCCATGACGCACACGCCCGTCAGTTGGTCACCCGCCAGAATTGCTCGCTCAACGGGAGCCGCGCCGCGCCAACGGGGCAACAGGGAAAAGTGCACGTTCACCATGGGCACCGCGTCCAACACCCCTTGTTTGATAATGGCTCCGTAGGCCACTACCACCCCGAGGTCCGCCCCGGATTCGGCGACCACGTTCAGGTCGTGCCACACGGTCAGACCACTCTCGTCGGCCGCCGCGTGCACGGGGGTAGGGCTGAGGGCCGATCCACGTCCACGACGGCGCGGAGGTGGAGTGACAACCCCCACAATCTGGTGACCGTCATCACGGAGCGCCCGCAAGCTCGCCACCGCACTAATCGGAGTGCCCAGAAAAACGATCTTCATTTACCGGCCAAAGAGCTTGTGTAATCCGTCCGGATCCGCGGCGCTCACGCTCAACGAACGCTTGCGCAGCAATTTCTTGGCGGCCTTCTTCTGGTCATCGTCCAAGCGTTCCACTAACAGCACACCGTTGAGGTGATCCATTTCGTGTTGGAAAATTCGCCCCTCGAATTCATCCGTCTCGATCGATATCTCGTTGCCATCGAGGTCGTAGCCGACCAAGTGAATGGCGTTGGGTCGCGTGATGTCCCAACTCAATCCCGGAACGCTGAGGCAGCCTTCTTCGTAGGTCCACTCCCCTTCGGATTCGACAATGACCGGATTCACCACGACCACTGGTCCCTCACCTTTGTCGTAGACGAAGAGCCTTTTTTGAATGCCGATCTGATTCGCCGCTAAACCTACGCCCGGGGCGGCGTACATCGTCTCAATCATGGTGTCGGCCAAAGCGGCGATCGCACCGTCGATATTGCTTACTTCTTTGGTGACTTCATTCAGCGCGGGGTCGCCGTACACGCGAATGGGCATCGTATTCATAGCCCCACGCTACCAATCGCTCATGAGGAAATGAACTACTCCACGGCCAGTCGTAAGCGACCCGCCGGTCGCGCCACCTCACCCAAAGCCAGCGTGAGAGCGTCGACGTCCGTGGCCGTCACCACGAAGCTGTCGTGGGTATCGCTTACGCGTACTTTCTGACGATCAAGAGCGGCCACGAAGGCGGGGGCCGCGTCGCCGGAGATGACCGCGCGCGCACCGAAGGGTGGCGATTCCAATAGCCGGGCGTCGTCGACATCGGCGACTTGAATTTCTTCCAGGTTGCCGGCCACCACGGTCGAAATGACCGTGTCTCCTGCGCGACGCGTCTGCAGAACCACAACTCCTCGTGCTTCACTTCGCGAGCCCACCAACCGGCCCGCCTTGGCCACGGCGTACACCGCGTCACGACGCGCACGCTCGCGTGGCGCCAAGAGATACTGGTCGACGTCCACAAAAATCACGACCCCCGCACGGCGGAGTCGGGCGAATACCGCCTCGGTACCTACCACTACCCGGTGGGTGGGTGTGCCTTCGGCGAAGGTGGCAGTAACTTCTGTGACCTCTTGGTGCAAGAGATTCCCGACATCACGCGCCAAGGTGGTGACACCGCTTCGCACGCGTCGCAAATTCGTTGAACCACAGGAGGTGCAAAAGGTTTCTCGTTCCCCACAGCCCTGCGAGCAACGCAGGGTGCCGGAATCTGAGTCCTCCTCGGGTGCGCCACAGGTCGCACATCGGGCCAGCTCACCACACTTGCGACACGCCAAAATACGGCCGGTTCCGAGTCGCTGGAGAATAACCACCACCGCGACGGGCTCGGGACCTTCCACCGCACGCCGTGCTACTTCTAATGTCTCAGCACTCAAGACCCCATCGCGAGGATCCGATTGACGGCGATCGACTACCACCACTTCGGGCCAGGACGCGGCTTCTCCCTCCGCCACCGCGCAGTCACTGCGGCCGGCCAGCAAAGTCGGCGACGGTAGTGAGGACAACAACCAGAGGGGCGCGCCGTCGAGAAGCGCACGTTGACGTACGACGTCGACGGCGTGATAGGTCGGTGAGGCTTCGCTGCGATACGACTCGTCATCAGCGTCAATGACCACCGCGCCCGCTAGCTTGCTCGTCGGAGCAAAGGCCTCGCCGCGGGTGCCGACGATCACGGGCCAGGTGGCTCGCATCTTGTCCCATTCGCGCTCCCCGAGTGCCACGGCAAGGCCACGCTGGGACAGACGCCCCGCCAGGCGTTGCGCCCAACCCACGTTGGGTACCAAGATGAGGAGCGAACCTTCTTTTTCGCGCGTCGCCTGATACGCCGACAAGATAATTCCGAGAGGATCGACGCAGGGCCCGAGACGAGTGACGCCTGGTTCCACACTCACCGCCGTCGCGAGCACGTTCTCGGCCACGGCCACTTTCCCCGGCGCCACGGGAAGTTGGATGATATTGCGCCGGGGCGAAGCCGCCAAGTAGAAACGCGCCACGGGAGCTACCCATCGCCGAGCGCACCACTCCAACAATTCCAACATCGTGGCCGGTGGCCCAAAACCACCCCACTTGACCAAGGGCTTCAGTTCGCGCTCTTCCTCAACGAAGGCGGTGACCCAGCCGCGAACACTACGCCCGTGGAAATTAACGCGCACCCGATCGCCAATGCCGACCTGCGACGTGGCGTCGGTAATTGAATAGTCGAAAGTCCGATCGACCGCGGCAACTTCAGTAACGATGCGCACCGCACGCGCGATGGGCACTACGAAAGTTTCAGCGCACTACGCAAATCATCAACGCGTGTCGTCTGCTCCCACGTAAACCCTTGGTCGCTGCGACCGAAGTGTCCGTAGGCGGCCGTCTTTTGGTACACCGGCCGACGCAAGTCCAGGTCGCGGATAATCGCGGCGGGGCGTAGGTCGAAGATGTCGCTCACGGCGGCGGCAATTTGTTCCTTGTCCACCACTTCGGTGCCGAAGGTTTCCACCAGAAGAGATACCGGGCGGGCGACACCGATGGCGTAGGCCACCTGAACTTCGCAACGTTCGGCGGCACCCGCGGCCACGACGTGCTTGGCCACCCAACGAGCGGCGTAGGCAGCGGATCGGTCCACCTTGGAAGGATCCTTGCCGGAGAAGGCCCCACCACCATGACGAGCCATTCCGCCGTAGGTGTCCACGATGATCTTGCGTCCCGTCAGCCCGGCGTCAGCGTGGGGTCCGCCCAAAACGAAGTTCCCCGACGGATTGGTATAAATACGCATGCCTGCGGCGTCGAGGGAATCCGGGAGCATGGGAGTAATCACGTGCTCGATGAGGTCACGACGGATAGTCTCTTGCGAAACGCTGTCGGAATGTTGGGTGGAGATCAATACGGAATCAATGCCGACGGGCCGCCCGCCTTCGTAGATGATGGTGACTTGCGTCTTGCCGTCGGGGCGGAGGTACTCCATCTGGCCGCTGCGACGCACTTGGCTTAAACGCATTGACAGGCGGTGGGCCAACCAAATAGGCGTCGGCATGTAGTCGTCATTGTCGTTGCAGGCGTAGCCGAACATCATTCCTTGGTCGCCGGCGCCCTGCGAGTTCAAGACGTCTTCGCCAGCTTCACCGCTACGCTTTTCGAGCGCTTGGTCGACACCACCAGCGATGTCGGGGCTCTGCTTGCCCAGCGCCACCATGACGCCGCACTTTTGACCATCGAAACCCTTGGCGCCATCGTCGTAGCCAATGTCGGTAATGGTCTTGCGGGCAATAGCCGTAATGTCCACTACGGCCGAGGTGGTGACCTCGCCCGCGATGACGCACAGACCGGTGGTCAAGAGCGTCTCACAAGCCACGCGCGACGCGGGGTCCTGGGCGAGCATGGCGTCGAGGACGGCGTCAGAAACCTGGTCCGCGATCTTGTCGGGGTGGCCTTCGGTTACTGACTCTGACGTGAAAAGGGTGCGCTGGTTCACGGGGCTCCTTGACCTAGTAATGAAGACACGCTAGTCAAAATTTCGTACGCAATGTCGTTTTTGGACTGTAGCGGGAGGTGGCGCATCTCACCGGTTCGCGTAAAGAGCGTCACCGAATTCGTGGAATGCTCAAAGCCCACGCCTTCTTGCGATACGTCATTCATCACCAGAAGATCCACGGGCTTCCTTTGCAATTTTGCCTGAGCGTGGGCCACCACGTCGTCGGTCTCCGCGGCGAAACCCACGATGACTTGGTCGACCCGGCGCGTGGCCAACAGCTCGGACAAGATGTCCACGGTCGGGGTTAGGTGCAGTTCGGGCACTCCCTCGGTCTTTTTTATCTTGCCGCTTGAGGGGGTCAGCGTAAAGTCGGACACCGCCGCCGCCATGATGACGATGTCGGCGGTCGGGGCGAGATTCATCACAGCTGCGTGCATTTCGCTGGCGGTCTCCACCGCGGTCACGGTAATCCGCCGCTGCGTGTCCACGGCGAGGGATCGGCTCACCGTAGTGACGAGTTCTACTCGTGCGCCGAGACGCGCGGCAACTTCGGCGAGGGCGTAACCCTGTTTCCCCGAGGAACGATTGGTGATGACGCGCACGGGGTCAATGGGCTCGCGCGTACCACCCGCGGTGATAACCACCGTGGTGCCACCCAGGGGGCCACTTTGGCCCGCTCGAACAATGTTGTCGATGATCTCGAAAATACGCTCCGCGTCGGGCAGACGCCCAGAGCCCACGTCACCACCCGCCAGGGGGCCCACGTCGGGCTCGAGTACGAGGACACCGCGGCGGCGCAAGGTCGCCAAGTTCTCCTGCACGCTGGGTTGCTCCCACATTTCCGTGTGCATCGCAGGGCACAGGAGAACGGGAGCCCGCGTCGCTAAGAGCGTGGCCGTTAGTAAATCGTCCGCGAGGCCCATGGCGTAGCGAGCGATCAGGTGGGCCGTCGCCGGAGCCACCACGACCAGATCCGCGTTTTGGCCGAGGTGGGTATGTGGAATGGGTGTCGTGGGATCACCGTACAGCGAGGTGCGAGCTGGTTCTGACGCCAGGGCGCTGAAGGTAACGGCACCAACAAAACGTGTGGCGTCGGGCGTCAAAACGGGTGAAACGAAATATCCCGAACTCACCAGTCGTCGAACGAGTTCGATGGTTTTGTAGGCGGCAATTCCTCCGGCTACGCCGACAACGATTCGTGGCGACGAATTAGTTGTCGAAAGAGACATTCTCGGGCGCGAAGGCGCCGAATTCAGCGTCGCGACGAGCCTGGGCTTCGAGGGCGGCCTTTTCTTCGGCCGCGACGCGCTCGGCTTCAATTTCCTCGGCGGAAGGACGGCGAACCTGCAACTTGTCTTCGTACAGTTCCTCAAAAGCAAGCGACAAGGACTTGTTGGACAGCGAGTTGACCTGTGGCGGAATCAAAGCGCCGTGGCCCTGTCCGAGGCCGTTGTAGTACTCATTAATTTCGCGCGCGCGCATGGAAGCGACGGCCACCAGAGTGAACTTGGAGTTCTCGGCGTGCTCGAGCAGGACTTCAATGGGGGGATCGACGAGGGTGGGGCGCTCAGCAGTCATGGTCATCCTTTAGCGGGGCGACGCCGGTCTCGGCGAAGCCCTTCAATAATAGCCTGAATTTGAGAAATTGAGGCCTCGAGGTCGTCATTGACGATGACGTGGCTCGCAATGTCGTAGCCCAGCGCCGTTTCACCGGCCGAAGATGTCAAGCGGCTATTGACGTGTTCCTCGGAATCGCCCCGTCCGCGAAGTCGTAACTCGAGTTCCTCCAGGGATGGCGGGAGCAGCAAGATCACCGTGGCTTCCGGGTGCGCCGTCTTTACCTGCAAGGCACCTTGGACTTCAATCTCCAATAAAACGTCGGCCCCTTTCGGCGGCACCGGCTTGGGAGTGCCGTAGAGGTTGTTCAAAAACTCCGCCCATTCAAAGAACTCGCCGGCGGCGATCGCCGCTTCGAATTCGTCCCGTGACACGAAGTAGTACTCCTTGCCCGTTTCAATTGTGCGAGGAGGTCGACTGGTCCAACTTCGCGAGAGCCACAGTTGAGGATCGCGCTCGACGAGTTCGCGAGCGATTGTCCCCTTGCCTACCCCGCCGGGACCAATCAGGACAAAGAGGGAGTAATCAGCGGACAAGAGCGTGGAATATCGCGGAACGCTGTTTGGGACCGAGGCCGCGAATCCGTCGGGTCGTTGCGATGGATGCTTTTTTCATAATGCGTTCCGCTTTGATAGCACCGACGGCGGGAAGCGCCGCGATGAGATCAATGGCCCGCATTTGCGCCACGCACTCGTCGTGGTCCGCTAGATCAAAAAGTTCTTCGAGGGAAAGCTCGCCCGACTTCACTTGCGACTTGATGTGCGCACGTCGCTGACGGTTCGCAACGGCGATCTTCGACGCAGCGACTCGTTGCTCGTGTGTCAGGGCTGGCGGAATCGGAACCACGCGGAAACTCTAGTGCTCCGCCGTCACCTCTGGCTACGGGAGCACCGCGCTCAGATCATCTCGCCAGCGTCGCACCGCGTCACGAAGTGCGCGCGACTCCGGACCGGCTCCCGAGATGGCGCGTGAGACATTGACCAGCACCGAACCCTTGGGGCAACGTTCGAAAAGTTTGCCGACGTCATCCGGTGACGCTCCCTGTGCCCCGACCCCCGGCACCAAATACGGTCCGTGCAGCATGGAGAGGTCGAATCGAGGTCGATCGCGCGTGGCGCCCACCACCGCACCCACGGCCCCCAAGTGGTCGGCTTTTTCGTTCAGCGTGGCGATTTGGCGCAGGAGATAGTCCTCTACCTTTTCGTCGGTGGCGGTGCGCGCGCTCTGAACCACGCGGCCCTCTTCGTTAGAAGACGCCACCACCACGAAGAGTCCACTCCCCGTAGCCACGGCACTGTCCACCAGGGACGACATAGCTGACAGTCCGAGGTACGGACTCACCGTGAGCGCGTCGGCGCGCAGGGGGGACCGTGGGGCGAACCAGGCTTCGGCGTAACCGTCGTTGGTAGAACCGATATCACCACGCTTCGCGTCAGCAATCACCATCAGGCCCGCGTCGCGCCCTTCGCTAATAACCCGTTCCAGCACCGCGTATCCGGCAGAACCAAATCGTTCGAAATAGGCCACCTGGGGCTTGAGAGCTGCCGCGTGCCCCATGGCGGCCTCGAGCATGGCCAGGGCAAAGAATTCGAGTCCGTAGACGTCATCGTCACGCTCCCAACTCGCCAACATTTCACGACTGGGATCAACGCCCACGCACAAGGGACCGAGGTCCGCAATCCGCTCGGCCAGTCGATCGCCGAAGGTCCGGTTATCCATGCGCACTCCCTCGTACTGCCTCAATGGAATCATGTCCGTGCGCGGAAAGCCACTGGCGCACTTCTTTTTGTATTCGCCACGGTGCGCGTGGGTCAGCAAAACTTGCCGTACCCACCTGCACCGCGTTCGCTCCCGCCATCACCATGGCCACGGCATCACTGCCACTGCCGATACCGCCCACTCCGACAATGGCCACGTCGGGCAGAGCCGCGCGAACATCGAAGACGGCCCGCAGCGCGACGGGGAAGATGGGCCCACCGCTCACGCCACCGCCGCCATTACCCAGACTGGGCCGACCAGTTTCGATGTCGATCATGAGCCCGAGCACCGTGTTGGTCAAGGTCACTGCTTCCGCTCCGGCCTCGACGGCAGCGGTAGCCACTTCCACCAGGTCGGGAGTATTCGGACTCAGCTTGACCCAGAGTGGGAGATTCGCTCCGGCACAGGCGCGGACCAGTTCGGCCGTGGCCGTAGCCGAGTGGGCAAAAATATGTGCCCTATCTTCGAGATTCGGACACGAGGCGTTGATCTCCACCGCCGCTACAGGCGCTCCTGCGAGGTCAAGCGCGGCGGCGGCGAATTCCTCCACGTTGCGCCCCCAGAGCGACACCACGGTGGTCGCGTCATGGGTGAGTAGATCGGGCAAATAGTCGCGTCGCCAAGCTTCCACGCCGGGACCCGAGAGCCCTACCGCGTTGATCATCGCTTCCCCCGCGGACGCCACGCGAGGAGCGGGGTTTCCTTCCCAAGCGAAACTCGCCAGCGACTTGACTACTACGGCAGCCAGCTCGGAAAGATCACCGTACGCCTGTAGTTCGGCGCCGTAGCCAGAGGTGCCCGCCGCGGTCATGACGAGTCCGTCGAGGTCGAGTGACCCGACCCGTGTACGCAGCGCGGTCATGCGTGTAACTCCTGCAACGACGCCACGCGCCAACCGTGCTCCGCGGTATCGGCAATGCCGCGTGCCGCTGCCAATCCGGCCGACAAGGTGGTGAGGCAGGCAACGTTCTGCACGGTACACGCGGAACGAATGTGTTGTCCGTCGGCGCGCGCGCCTCGGCCCGAGGGTGTGTTGATAACTAGTTGCACAAGTCCACTACGGATCAGGTCCACCGCGTCACTGGCGCCATCGCGAACGCCGACCTTACCCACGGGCGTCTCTACCGGCACGCCGTTGGCCTCTAGATAGTTCGCCGTACCAAAAGTTGCCGCCAAGGTGAATCCCAATTCGCGGAGTTGGCGAGCCAGTACCAGTCCCGCCGCTTTGTCGCGATCCGCCAGTGAGAAGAACACTTGACCCGCCGAGGGCAGTCGCAATCCCGCAGCTAACTGCGATTTGGCGAAGGCGATACCGAAACTCTCACCGATTCCCATGACTTCTCCGGTTGAGCGCATCTCCGGACCCAGCACAATGTCGACGTTGGGAAAACGATTAAACGGCAGTACGGCCTCTTTCACGCTGACGTACTTCGGCCGTGGGGTCTCTACTCCCACCAGACCTTCCGCACGCATTGCGGCCAGGCTGTGGCCCATCATGACCCGCACGGCAACCTTGACCAAGGGCACGCCGGTGGCTTTGGCGACGAAGGGCACCGTACGCGACGCGCGAGGATTGGCTTCGATGACGTAGATCTCGTCACCCTTCACCGCGAATTGAATGTTAATTAAACCGACCACTTCCAGAGCCGTGGCGATGCGTGAGGCCAGCTCCGAGATGCGTGAGATGATCTCGTCGCTGAGCGACTGGGGCGGTAGGGCGCAGGCCGAATCCCCCGAGTGAACTCCGGCTTCTTCGACGTGCTCCATAATCCCCGCCACGTAGACGTCACCAGTGTTATCGCGAACGGCGTCGACGTCCACCTCGATGGCCTCTTCCAAGAAGCGGTCAATGAGCACCGGTCTATCCACCGACACGCCCCCTTCGCGGGCCAAGGAGCCGTGAAGCCCGAGCAGGCCGTTCATCACGCGCTGGAGCGAATCGTCGTCGTAGACAATTTCCATCGCGCGGCCACCAAGCACGTAGCTCGGACGCACCAACACCGGAAAGCCAATGCGCGCCACAATCGCGCGGGCGCCTTCCAGGGTGGTCGTGACGTCACCGGGTGGCTGGTCGATTCCAATGTGATTGCAGATGACGTTCCAGCGCTCGCGGTCCTCCGCCGCATCGATGGACGCCAAGGAGGTGCCGACGATGAGTGAGGGGTCGATACTGTGGGCGAGCTTCAAAGGCGTTTGTCCGCCCAGGGCCACGATGACGCCCGCTACCCGACCGCCGTCACGACTCGCCGCTTGCTCGGCCACAATGACGTTGTTGACGTCTTCGGGGGTGAGCGGCTCGAAGTAGAGACGATCGGAAGTCGAGTAGTCCGTCGACACCGTTTCGGGGTTGCAGTTCACCATAATCGACTCGTAGCCCATCTCTCGCAAGGCGAGGGAGGCGTGAACGCAGCAGTAGTCAAATTCGATTCCTTGACCAATTCGATTCGGACCCGAACCCAGAATGATGACTCGTTCACGTGAACTCGGTTGCACTTCGCTCTCGTCGTCGTAGCTGGAGTAGTGATAAGGAGTGTGGGCTTCGAATTCGGCGCCACAGGTGTCCACCGTCTTGTAGGTGACTACCACTCCACTGGCCACGCGCGCCGTAGTGACGTCCTCGCGGGGAATGTCCAACATGAAGCCCACCTGGTCATCGGAGAAGCCCAGTTGCTTGATGTAGCGCCAGAAGGCGACGTCGAAGTTCGCCAATCCTCCGCGTTCGCGGATCTCGTGCTCGGCCGTCACCATCGCCGCTAACTGGCGCGTAAACCACGGATCGATACCGGTACGTTCGGATAATTCCTCCGCGGTAACACCACGCCACAGCATGGCGTGCAGCGCGTAAATGCGTTCGGGCGTGGCCACGATGCAACGTCGCCATAAGTCCTCGTCCTCCAACACGGTGAACTCGTCACTCAACTCGCCACCGAAACCGGCGCGACCTTGCTCCAGCGAGCGCAGGGCTTTTTGCAGCGATTCGGCGAAATTGCGACCAATGGCCATCACTTCACCCACCGATTGCATCCGCGTTCCCAATTCCGCTTTGGCCCCCGGCAATTTTTCGAAGGCCCAGCGGGGAATCTTGGTGACCACGTAGTCAATGGTGGGTTCAAAACTGGCCGGAGTGGCTTTGGTGATGTCGTTCGTAATTTCGTCCAAGGTGTAGCCCACCGCCAGTCGCGCGGCAATCTTGGCGATGGGAAAACCCGTCGCCTTGGAGGCCAGCGCGCTGGAGCGCGACACGCGGGGATTCATCTCAATGACCAGGCGCTCCCCCGTTGCGGGGTTAACCGCGAACTGTACGTTCGAGCCACCCGTTTCCACCCCCACACGGCGCAAGACCGCGAATGCGTCGTCGCGCATTTCTTGATATTCGACGTCTGAAAGCGTCTGCGCGGGAGCCACGGTGATGGAGTCACCGGTGTGGACACCCATGGGGTCAAAGTTTTCGATGGAACACACAATCACGCAGTTGTCCGCGACGTCACGCATCACTTCGAGCTCGTATTCCTTCCAACCGGCAATAGATCGCTCGACCAAAATCTCCTTCACGGGCGAGGCGGCGATTCCTTCGGTGGCTAATTGAACGAACTGGGTGAGGTCGTGGGCGATACCCGTACCCGCACCACCCAAGATGAAACTGGGGCGGATGATGATGGGGAAACCAATTTCCTGGGCGATGGGAATCGCTTCTTCCAAAGAGTGCGCAAATCCCGATTCAGGAACGGCGAGCCCAATGTCCCCCATCGCCGCCTTGAAGAGTTCACGATCTTCTGCGGTCGAAATGGCTTCGGGCCGCGCGCCGATGACTTCGATGCCGAGGCGCTCAATAACGCCACGCCGCACCAATTCCATGGTGAGGTTCAACGCAGTTTGTCCACCCAGAGTCGGCAGCAAGGCGTCGGGACGTTCCTTTTCCAAGATGTCGGTGATGACGTCCGCATCGAGCGGTTCGATGTAGGTCACGTCCGCGGTGGTGGGGTCCGTCATGATGGTGGCGGGGTTGGAATTCACCAAGACGACGCGGTAGCCCTCCTCGCGGAGTACCTGGCAGGCCTGCGTGCCGGAATAGTCAAACTCACAGGCCTGACCAATCACGATCGGACCGGAGCCGATCACCATAATGGTATGAATATCGTCACGACGAGGCATTAGGCCACTTCCCATTGGCCACGACGCAGTAGTGCGTCGAAGCGATCGAATAAATAGCGCGCGTCGTGCGGGCCAGGGCCCGCCTCGGGGTGATACTGCACCGAGAAGCATCGCTCCGCGCGCGCGGCGATGCCTTCAATAACGCCATCGTTGAGGTTGACGTGACTGACTTCGGCACGACCCAAGGAATCCGCCGCGACGGCGTAATTGTGATTCTGGGCGGTGATTTCGACGCGACCACTAGCGAGATCCTTCACCGGATGGTTGCTGCCGTGGTGACCGAAGGGCAACTTGTACGTCGCACCCCCCAAGGCCGTGGCGAGAAGTTGATGGCCCAAGCAAATTCCAAAAATGGGAATTTCGCCGATCAGTTGCGCCACCACACCCACTTCATCGGGCAGAGCGGCAGGGTCCCCCGGGCCGTTTGAGAGAAAGACGCCGTCGGGGCGCAGGGCCATGACGTCGTCCGCGGTGGTGGAGGAATTCACGACGGTCACCCGAAAGCGGTCGGATAGCTGGCGAACCATGGTCTGTTTGATGCCGTAGTCAAAGGCCACGATGTGCAGGTCACCGTCACCGCGGGTGTAATTCGTGGGCGTCGAGACTCTCGAGACGTGATCGGTGTTGTCGGTCCCCACGGCCTCGTGGGCGGCGCGTGTGAGTTCCTCGAGCGACGCCGGTCCGAAGGCTCCGGGGACCGCACCATGGTCGCGCAAGTGACGGGTAAGCCGACGAGTATCGACTCCGACAATGGCCGGAATGCGATGACGAACGAGGTAGTCCTCAAGGGAACCTTCGGATCGCCAATTCGACGCCTGCTCGCTGAGATCACGAACCACAATCCCCGAGCACCAGGGTCGCAGCGCTTCCTCGTCGAGCGCCGTGACGCCGTAGTTTCCGATGTGAGGATAGGTAAAGGCAATGACCTGGCCCGAGTAGCTCGGGTCCGTGATCACCTCTTGGTAGCCCGACATCGCAGTATTAAAGACGAACTCACCGGTGGCGTAGCCCTCCGGTGATTCGTAACCTGCGGCGAAGCCGCGGAAAACGGCTCCATCACGCAAGACAATGGCGGCGGGCTTCCTCATTGCAATTCTCCATTGTTGACGACCAAACGTCCCCGCACGATGGTGGCGCGCGCACGACCGGTCAAGCTCCGACCGTCATAGGGGGTGTTACGCGAACGACTAGCCAAGGCGTTGCGGTCAACCACGTAGTTCTGTCGGGGGTCGAAGATCACCAAGTTGGCGTCCTCGCCCGTCACCACGTCGCCGCCGTGGGCGCTGGTGAGGGGCCGAACATCGGTGGCGCGTAGTTGAGCGATTCGTGCTGGGGCACGACTGAGCAGCGCGAAGAAGGCCAGCGGATTCTCACCGATTCCGAGAGCTTCATTAGTGAGCGAGGCCGCGTGCTCGAGGCCGAGCATGCCTGCCGGCGCTTCGTCAAAGGACAGCTCCTTCAACTCGTCGGCGTGGGGCGCGTGATCGGTAGCCACCGCATCAATCACCCCCGTCACCAAGGCCGCGCGCACTGCATCACGGTCGCCACGGGTGCGCAGGGGTGGGTGCACCTTAAATTGGGTGCCGTAGTTCTCCAAGGAGGTCTCATCCAAAGTGAAGTGATGCGGCGCCACTTCACAGGTAACCAAGAGACCTTCGACCTTGGCCGCCGCAATGGCGCGCAGTGAGGCGGCCGTCGAAATGTGAAGGAAGTGAACCGGACAACCCGTGAGGCGAGAGAGAGCAATGTCGCGTTCGACCATGATGTCCTCGGAGACTGCCGGTCGGCCGAGTAAGCCCAGGCGAGCTGAGACTTCGCCCTCGTTCATCACGCCACCCTCGGCGAGATGTTCATCTTCACAGTGCTGTGCCAGCGTGACCCCGAGAGTTCGTGCGTAATCCATGGCGCGGCGCATCACCGCGGCGTTCTGGACACCGTTGCCGTCGTCCGTAAAAATCCGAATGCCGGCTGCGGCGAGTTCGGCCATAGGCGCCAAGTCGTGACCCGCTCGGTTCACCGTGATGGCCCCGGCAATGGCCACATCCACCACCGCGGTCGCGGCCTTAGTGATCACGTAGGAGACCGACATAGTGTCGTCGAGAGCGGGCTCGGTATTCGGCATGGCCACCACGGCGCTGTAGCCACCGAGCGCGGCCGCCTGCGAGCCAGAAACGATTGTTTCGGCGGCTTCACGACCTGGTTCGCGCAGGTGCGTATGCAGGTCAACCAAGCCTGGTCCTACCCAGCAGCCCCTGGCGTCCACGAGAATCGCGTCGTCGGGAGCACTCAGCCCCGTGCCGACGGCTTCAATGACGCCGTCACGCACGATGACATCGGCGTGCTCGGTAGAGGTCGGGTGGATGACTTCCCCTCCGGTAATAAAGATGGCCTTACTCATGCTTCTCCTTCGAGTCTTCTTCACTAAGGGCTAGATACAGGGTGGCCATGCGCACCGGAACTCCATTGCGCACTTGCGTCGTCATGAAGGCGTTAGTCATGTCGGCGACCTGCGAATCAATTTCCACGCCACGGTTCATGGGGCCGGGGTGCAAAATGATGGTGCGGGGGTCTAAGCGTCGATAGCGCTCCACGGTGAGCCCATGGGTACGGGTGAACTCCTCCAGGCTCGGCACGTAGGCACCCGTTCCACGTTCGCGTTGCAAGCGTAGGCAGGCCACCACATCCGCCCACTGCAGCGCCTCGTCGTAATTGGTGACCACTTCAACGGGCCAGGCCGACATGTCACTCGGCAAGAGGGTTCCGGGTGCGCAGACTTTGACGGTGGCCCCCAGGGCACCGAAGGCCAGCATGTCCGATCGAGCGACCCGACTATGGCGGATGTCACCCACGATGAGAACGTGCAAACCTGCAAACAGCTCGGCCGCCGAGTCACGACCACTCGTTCCGGCCCGCGCTGCCAAAATCTGACGCACGGTAAAGACGTCGAGCAGCCCTTGGGTGGGGTGCTGGTGCTGTCCGTCACCGGCGTTGATCACCCGTACGTTCGGAACATAATTACTGACCTGCACCGCCGCCCCTGACGCTTGATGACGCATGACGAGCGCATCAATTCCGATGGATTCAATCGTGGCCACCGTGTCCTTGAGTGATTCGCCCTTTTTAACGCTGGACGAGGCAACGGCCAGTGAGATGACGTCCGCACTGAGGCGCTTCGCGGCCGTCTCGAAGGAGAGGCGCGTGCGCGTGGACTCCTCGAAAAATAAAGAGGCCACCACGCGACCCTTCAGAGTGGGAACCTTTTTAATGGAACGCGTATTTATCTCCACGAAGGACTCCGCCGTGTCGAGAATTTCGACGATTCCCGTGGCGCTGAGATCTTCTATCCCCAGCAAGTTGCGTCCCCGCATCGAGTCGTTCATCGTCGCACCAGAGACCCGAGCCATACGCCGTCGAGTTGGGCGTCGATAACTTCTTCTCGCGAGGTTGGCAAATTTTTGCCGATGTAGTCCGGACGAATGGGCAGCTCTCGGTGCCCTCGGTCGACGACCACGGCTAGCTGTATCGACGCGGCACGACCCCAATCGCTGAGGGCATTCAGGGCGGCGCGGATGGTGCGACCGGTATAGAGGACATCGTCGACAAGTAAGACAGTCATTCCCGATAAATCAACGGGGATGCTCGTCTCCAAGGATTCGACCACCGGGTATAAATGAAGATCGTCGCGATAAAAGGCCACGTCGAGGACTCCGAAAATGACTTCCTTGTCACAGATGGCCGTCAAGAGCTCACTGAGCCGTTGCGCGAAGGCCACTCCCCCGGTCTGGAGTCCAATGATGACCAGCGATGCGGTATCGGGATTGTGCTCAACGACTTCGTGGGCTATTCGCTTCAATATGCGATCGATGTCACCACTCGACAGGAGCTGGGAACGGGGAACGAAAACCGTCCCGCGCGGGCGCGCGTGTCGACGTTCTCTTTCAACCACTTTTCCTCCTGCCGTTCGGGCCTCACGGGACCCGTTTTACGACTGTGGTTACTATACCGTAATTTTTACTTGTTAGTGGCCCACGAAGAGTGTGGTCATGCCACCCAAAATGACTGACGAGACCGCCACCCAGACCCAGAAGAAGCGCACTAAGCGAACCTGAAACCAGCGGTCGTGGGAAATCACGCCCCGTGCGCTCCGGATGGTCAAGCCGATGCCGAGCAGAATCAAGATCACCGCGTGGATTATCGCCGACGTTCCGAGGGCCATCATGGCGGAACCATAGGTGGTGTGCATCAAAACGGAACTGTCATTCGATGAGACGAAATACTGAGGAACCTTTTGCAGCTGTTCCAGCTGCAGCCAAATCGCCACTGTCGCCGCCGCGCTCGCCAGGATGGCGTAGAAAGGAAAGGAACGGTCGTTGGTGCGAGCTGCCCGGAGCTGACGCTCACCAATCCACAAAATGGCGGCACTGACGACCAGAGCCAACACGATCTCCCAGTTCAGTGACGTTGAGAGCTTGCTTTCGATGTTGGTAATCGGCGTATAGTCGCCCGCCTCCAAAGTGGCGAGGGTGCGGCCTTGGGTGGGCATCCCGACGATACGCATCCAGCCGTTGGTCGTATTCACCCCTCGGAGATACAGGTAGGTGAACATCAAGGCACCCATGGAGACGAAGTCCCCACCGATAAACAGCCAGATGGCCAAGCGTTGGCGACCGTCAACTACTTCCGGCGCCTCGTGGTGAGCACCAGAATGATCCTGGTGTTCGGTGTGATTGTCGGTGACGGTCATTATTGGGCCTCTCCGTAGGTGTAGGGGTCGGACGTGATAACGGGAAGAACTTCAAAGTTCTCCAGCGGTACGGGGGTGGGCACGAGCCACTCGAGGGTCTTGGATTTCCAGGGATTGGGACCCGAGGGTTCACCCCCGGTCCACGAGGTGATGACGGCTCCAAGGAGCACCAACATTCCCGCCATGATGGTGTACGCACCCATCGTGGAGATCAGGTTGGTGTGTTCGAAAATCATTTCGTAGCTTGAGTAGCGGCGCGACATGCCACGGAGTCCCGAAACGAACATCGACAGGAAAGTCACCTGAACTCCCACGAAGACCAACCAAAACGATAGTTTTCCGAGCCGTTCGTCCAAGAATCGTCCCGTCACTTTTGGATACCAGAAGCACAGGGCTCCGATGGCCCCGAAGAGGACTGATCCCACGAAGACGTAGTGGAAGTGCGCCACTACGAACATGGTGCCGTGCATCTGGTTGTCGACCGGAATGTCGGAAAGATAAATACCCGTCACGCCACCGATAATGAAGTTGAACAAGAATCCAAAAACCCAGTACATCGGCAAACGCATCCAGATATTCCCGCGCCACAAGGTTCCGAGAATCACGAGGAACATCAGTCCCGTCGGAATGGAAATCATCTCCGTGGTGACCATGAATGGCCCGCCCAAACTAGGCGCCCAGCCGGTCGTAAACATGTGGTGCGCCCACACCAAGGCGCTCAAACCGGCGAGGCTGACCATGGAACCGAGGGCTGTGCGGTAGCTGAAGAGGGGCTTACGTGCAAAGACGGTCGTAATTTCCATCAAAGCACCCACCGCTGGGATCAATATCACGTAGACCTCAGGGTGTCCCATCAGCCAGAAGAGGTTTTCCTGCAGCCAGCCCGTTCCGCCTTGGCTGGCGACGAAGAAGCTCGTACCGACCATGCGGTCGGCCAAGTTCAAACTCATAACCACGAGAAAGAAAGGGAAGGCGTAGAGACCGAGGGCTGCGGCCACCACGGAGGCCCAGACAAAAATCGGTAGTCGTTCTAGGTTCATTCCTTTGGTGCGCATCGTCATCACCGTGCAGATGGTGTTGATTCCCGCCACGGTCGTAGAAATGGTGAAGGTAACAATCGCCATCGCGAAGAGATCAAAACCGACACCGGTCTGCTCAGAAATTGGGGCCTGCGTGACCCAACCCATGTCCAGACCACCGATGGCCAGTGAGCCCAGCAACAGCGGAATCGCTGCCACCAGTGTCCAAAGACTCAAAGCGTTCAGTCGAGGAAAGGCCATGTCGCGAGCACCCACCATGATCGGCACCACGAAGTTCGCCCAGGGACCGGCCACGGCCACGATGAGGGCCAAAATCATGACCATTCCGTGCACTGAGAGGAAAGAGTTGTACACCTGCTGGTTCACGAAGTGAAGTCCAGGGGTCATGAGATTTGTTCGAATGCCCATGGCCAGAATGCCCCCGGCGCCGAGCAGAATCGCGGTCACAACGATGTACTGAACACCCACTACTTTGTGGTCCGTGCAGTACTTCCAGTGACGACGTACTCCCATATTTTTGCCGGCGAGATACAGCTCGTCGTCGCGCACTTGGTCCTTGCCAATAATCCAGCGACCAATCGGAGTCAGGGCGCCAATTCCCAATTCGAATCCAAGAACCCAACCGATGCTGGCGAGCACGGTGACTTGATCAGAGAAGCCCGAACCATCGCTGTTGAGAAAATGGTGCGAGAGCGCCCAAGCGATGAAGGCAGACAAGCCTCCAAAAATCAGGGCCGTGAAGAAATTCAGGCGACGGTGGAGCCCACCGCCAGCGGGATCTGCGCCGACTGGTGTGAGGTGTTCAAGCGTGGTTGTCATCATGATCTCCTAAATCCGCGTTGGCTGCGAAGCCAACCACTTTTGAAAGTCCGCTTCCGACACCACGTGAACCTTGGTCATCATGAACGCATGGTCCAATCCGCAAATCTCGGTGCAGCGAATGGTGTACGTACCAATTTTGTCCGGGGTCACCGACGTCGTTGTAATGACACCAGGGTTGGCATTCACCTTTATCCCCATCTGCACAATCCAGAATCCATGAACGACATCCTTGGACGTCACGTTGAACTCAACATCCTTGTTAACGGGCAAGTACAAATCGAGGGACTTAACGTGCGTTCCGGGATACGAAAAACTCCACAGCCACTGTTGCGCGGTGACGTCGACCGTGATCTCCGCGGAACCGCCGTTGGCAGCTTCGATGGAGGCTTTCGCCCCGGCGGACTGGTCGGAACCCAGCAGGCCTAATCCCCAGATCAGTAAGAACAAAGTGAGTACGGTCGATCCGACCAGCCACAGCACGGTTGCCGGTCCATTTCCACGAATAGCGGGGCCGTCGGCAGGAACGCCTTCGCCCCTGTGCCGCCAAATGGTGAGCGCATACAGGCACACGGCGTAGACCAGCGCAGCAACCGGTGCGGCGGCCACGGTGAAAATCACCATCGTCAAAATTCCCATTGACATGGTGTGGCTCGCCGACTTTGGCATGAGCCATGGCGTGGCGTATAGCCCCACCAATACACCGATCACGGTGAGCAGCGCCCACACAATAAAAATATCGCGATGATGCTTCTTGTTGTCGTTCTGGTTCGTCATGTGGTCTCCTACTTAACCGTCAGAGTTCCGGACATGTAGCCGTAGGTCGACATGGCCTCGCCAAATTGACCCTGGCGAGAGCCGCCACAGGGGAACTCACAGTTCCACTGGTACACACCCTTGCCACCGGTCTTGAAACTGAATTTCACAATCATGGGCGCAATCTCGACCCCACCACCGTTGTTTTCTGCACCTTTATTGGTATCGAAAGGTATAGGGACGCTCACCATTAAGCGAGTGCCATCGCCGGAAATACCACGAAGAGTGAACGTGTGACCGATTGAGGTCGGGTCCCAGGACGAAACCTCTTTACCGTTCACGTTCATGGTGTTGCCGACGGTTCCAAACACATTTCCGAAAACGGAGTTGTTGAGTTCGCCACCAGTGTCGTATTGCTTCACCGTCATGTCGACTACTGAGTTAGCGGGCACTACCAAGTTGTCGTTCGAATACGAGACCCAGTCCGGATGAGCTCCACCCGTTCCGCGATTTCCACCAATTTGAGAATCGGGATAGACGCTGATCGTAAGCGCCACATGTCCACGAGTGCCAGTCGGGGTGGCCGTCAACGCCGGCTGGTGCGGCTGCGCCGAGGCCAGGCCAAATCCCATGAGACTCAAAACACCGGCGCCAAGCAACACCGACGACAGCGCCACTCCGATCGTCTTTGATCGCGACATAAAACTCCTTAAAAATTTACACCCGTGCGAAACTTACACCTGTGCGAACACAGGGTGACGATTCGGCGCAGTTTTATTTCGCCGCTTTATAAGGCATGCGTGAGGACCGAAGTGGCACGCGCCCCCATTGATTCGCGTATTTCACAGTAGATTGAACAAAGTGAGCGCCAACAACAAGGACCTGTGGCGTATCCATCTAGGGCTGTTGCTGGCCGAACTCATCTGCGTACCCGCTTTTGTCTTCGAAATTTCACGAGCCCTGGCGGGCAATACGCTCTCCTGGGCCTACGTCGTTGAATGGCCGATTTTGGGTGTCTACGCCATTCATATGTGGCGACGCCTCCTGCAAGATGTTCGCGGCGCGGCGCGCAAGGAGTCTCGTTTCTTTCGAGGTCGGCATCGTGACGAGGACCCCGAGGCAACAGATCCTGCTCTCGAAGCGTGGAATACGTACCTCGCTTCTGTTCATGAACCTACGAAGGACTCGCGCGCGTAGCGCTCCACGGCTCCGAGCACTGAACCATCGCGAGCCGCCACGCGACGTACCACCAGCACCACCAAGGGCACGGCCCAGAAATCTCCGCACACCCACAAAATCGCGGCGCCTAACTGCTGTTCATGAAATGCGATCTGACCGACCCCTGTTGTCATCCCCATATTCATCGCGTACCAACTCGCCTTCGTGAAGATAGACATTGACATCGCCAAGATAAACATTTCGGCCATGGTGACCACCAGCATCAGTAGTTGGATGCGCAATCGGGTAATGACGTCTCGCCCCGGGGCGTTCACGATAAACGTGAAGAACCACCAACCCGAGAATAAAAAGGCGGGCTCCACCACCCAGTGATAGATGGTCATGGAGCTCATCGCCCAGTTAAAAACTGTGGGCAGATGCGATATGACCATCACGGCGTTGAGGGTCACGCAGGCCAGTAGTGGACCTATCGTTTCGTTCCAGCTACTGCGCGGAGCAGTGCTCGCACCCCGCATGCGTCGCAGGTCACCCGACAGGCCGCTCGTCACCAATCCGAGGGGAACCAAAAACATCACCAGAATGTGCATCAACATGTGCCGTGGCAAGGAATTCATGGACGCGCGCGCAAAACTCGAGCTGGTCGACCACCATAAAATCGCCGCGGATCCCAAAAGAACGACGTGCCGAGCCTGCGCGCGGGTAAAACCTCCGCGAACATTTCGCACTAATTGAAAAATGCCCGCGACCCACAGCGCGATTGCCAGCCATCCCAGTGGTGCCATCAGCGGGGCCGATATCCCGACTGCTGAAGGGCTTGGAGAATGGCCGTCGCGCTCGAGGTCTGCCCCGGCTCCGTTGCGAGTGGGTCATCGGGAAGATAGGCACGGAGGTGTGCTCGTGGGTCAATGACGTACACCGCATCCGTGTGGAGGGACATTCCATCGACCAATTTTGGATCTACTTGGATGTTGTACGCAGCCCACACTTCTTTCAAATGCGTCAGCGAGGTGCTAGTAACAAAATAGAAGTGGTGGAAGGACGAGAGTCGATTGCGCGTGATGAAGTGTTGCGTCCACCAGCGCGAATAGTTGTAGGGGCTGGCCGCCACCGCTACGAAGTCCACGTGGGCCTTGGGTCCCAGCTCGCTTGCCACGTAACGCAGTTGGGCGGCCAGGAGGGAGCAGTCCGTCCAGCACTTGGGATCAAGAAAGGTCAAGATCGTGTAATAACCGTGATGCTCACCGAGGGTGTACGTTCTGCCTGTTTGATCAGTCAGCGAGAAGGGCGTCGACGGTGAGTTCGCGGGTGTGAGGTAATACGGGCCACCGTTACGCGCGTCGTAGAGGGTGATCTCGGCTCCGTGACTCAGCGTGGCACCCACCATTGGCACAACGGCGAAAACCAGCATGACCAACGCCACGCAGCCCACCAAGGTTGCGAGCCACCGACGAATTACCCGCGCCACTATCAGGCGGGCCGGAGCCGCCGTGCATCGAGCCGGCGCGGCGCACCACATCAAAATGGCGAGTGGTAACCACGAGTTGACGTCCGTCGCGAGACCACCAAATATCCCCACATCTTCGGCAAAAATCCACCAGAAAAGCGCTCCCGTTATGAGGCTTCGCGTTGGCCATCGCGCACTCGTCGCGGCTCGAGTCCATAATCCCCACGCAGTCACCACCACCCACAGAGCCATGAAAATATTTGTCAGCGGCGCGACCTTTCCCAACGCCTCCGTGCCGTGTATCACGAGAGCGGACAACCAGCGAGGCTGTCCCGCAGCGCCCATCGAAGCACCCATGCTGGTGAGGGGATTGTCTTTCCCCGACGTCCAATCATGCGCAGTCCAGGTGAGGACGAAACCAACGAACAGCATGGCTCCCACGAGTCGTTGGGCCACCACGCTGAAGACCTCGGGGAACCAGCGAGGAGGTCCGGCCAAGAAGACCCCCGCAATGAGGTAGACGACGATGGCCCCCGGCCAGCCGAAGTACAGCGAGCTCGACGGGGAAAAGATTCCGCCCATCCCATTGCCGACCACCCACACGACTACGCCCCAGCCGACACTGAGTAGTCCCACGAGGCGAGACAGGCGCCCGCGGGTGACTAGCAGAAGTGCACCAATGGCCAATTGCAAAAAGCCCACGGCTATTCCCACCGAGAGGGGATGTCTATCCCACGTACCCACTGAAGCCGACATCAGATGATGCAGCCAGCCGGGTGTTCCTTCGGTGGCGGGGCGCACGACCTGATCGGCCATTCCCAGTGGCATCGCGGGTTGAAACTGCAAAACACCATCGACGATCCACAAGAGACCAAACGCCAGTCGGAGCAGGGTGCGCGATCGCGGCTCCGCTATCTCCGAGGGCACGAAGCGTCGTGCCCACACGTCCGCGAGCGGCATTACGAGAAAACCGCAGAGGACAATCCACCATAATTGGTGCCACATTTGGGCGCGAAAGAGGTTGGTAACGAACCAATTAGTCAGCGAATAGGCACTCCCCATTCCGCTCATGACGCGACCTTACTTCTCGATGGCCAGCGAATCGAAGCAGGCCGAGAGCAGACCATTAACGAAGGAGGGGGAACCATCGGTAGAAAAAATCTTGGCGAATTCCACCGCTTCATCAATAATCACCGCACGGGGTGGCGCCGCGGTGAGGCGTGATTCACTCAGCGCCAAGGTCATAATCAATCGGTCCAAGAGCGCCATTCGATCGACGGTCCAGTCGATGGAGCAGGTGGCGATGAGTTCGGTCGCCCAATCACCGTGAACTTCCACGGCGTTCAGCAATTCGACCGTATAGGTATCAAGTGGCGAAGAAACCTCGCCGACGATTTCTTCGGCCGTGCGATCTTTCATGGTCTGTTCGTACAGAACCTCGAAGGCCCGCTCACGTGCGCGGTGTCGCACCTCGCCTTGTTGGCTGACCATTAGGCCCGCGTCATATATTCGCCCGAGCGAGTATCGACCTTGATGACCTCGTCGGGTCCAACAAAAAGCGGTACCTGGACAACGAAGCCCGTCTCGAGGGTCGCGGGCTTACGTGCACCCGACACGCGGTCACCCTGGATACCGGGCTCGGTCTCCGCAATGCGCAGTTCCACGGACGGGGGCATTTCCACACCAATGATCTCGTCATTGTGCGTAATCAACATGGCGGTGCCCGTTTCTTTCAGAAAGTTCACGGCGTCACCGAGAGCCTTGGCCGTTACGGGAATCTGGTCGTAGGTGACGGTATTCATGAAGATGTAGTCCTCACCGTCGCGGTACAAGAATGTCACATCACTCTTGTCGATGATGGCCTGATCGAGACGCTCGTCCGCACGGTAGGTGCGCTCGATAACCGCACCCGTCCGGGCGTTACGCAGCTTGGTGCGCACGAAGGCGCCGCCCTTGCCGGGCTTGACGTGTTGAAATTCGACAATCGTGAACAATCCACCTTCGGCGGAGATGGTCATACCGTTCTTGATGTCGTTGCTGGAAATGACGCCCATTGTGGTCGTACCCTTCTGAAAAGAACCGAGCTCAGTCTAGGCGTCGACCGACGATTGCCGTGTTACGCCGACAGAAGGCGGGCGACGGCCTCGATGGCCAAGTCGTAACTCTGCGACCCGAATCCGGCAATCGTGCCGTTCACCACATTGGCCAAGGTGCTGGTGCGTCGGAAATCTTCACGACCCGCGGGATTGGACAAGTGGATTTCGATACGCGTTCCTGGGAAAGCGTCCAGCGCGTCGCGCAAGGACCACGAGTAGTGACCCAGAGCGCCCGGATTGATGATGATGGCGTCGTAGACTCCTCGCGCCGCGTGAATAGCTTCGACTAATTCGCCTTCAAAATTTGACTGGAGGTGCACCACGGTGAAGCCATGTTGCTGCGCGAGCGCGGTGCTGCGCTCGACGTGCTGATCCAAGCTTGTGGTGCCGTAAATCTCGGGAGAGCGAATACCCAATTCGTCGAGGTTCGGGCCGGAGAGGAGAAGGATGGACGTCATAGTTGTGCTCCGCACTCTAGAAGGACTTCTCGCACCGTCGCCACCGGGACATTGGACACGGTGCGAATTCCCTCAGGTGTCCAAAGAACGAAGGTGAGATCGTGGTGCGCTTTTTTGTCACGGGCCATGGCTTCAAGGAGATCATTCACTCGGACACCCGCCGGAATTCGAATACTCAAACCCGCCGCTTCCACGAGTTCGTCGTGTTGGCGCACCACCTCATCATCGGCGTAACCCAGCGCGCGGGCTAATCGCGCCGCGTAGGCCAAACCCATAGCGACGGCTTCACCGTGCTCAAGGTCAAAATCGCGCCCCGCCAAACTTTCGGCTTCGAGGGCGTGCGCCAAAGTGTGTCCATAATTCAACAGGGCACGAAGCCCTCCCTCACGCTCGTCCTGCGACACGATTCGCGCCTTGAGCGCCACCGCGCGCAGCACTCTTTCCTCGAGGGACGCGGCAAGAAATTCCGAAACCGAACGCCCCTCGAGCAAATAGCACTTCACCACCTCGCCGTCACCGGCAGCGAAATCGCGTGCCGGCAAGGTGGCCAGTGTTTCCGTATCGCAGAGAACGGCTCGTGGTTGGTGAAAACTCCCCATCAGGTTCTTGCCGAATTTTGTATTTACTCCGGTCTTCCCTCCGACCGCCGCGTCCACTTGAGCGACCAGGCTGGTGGCCACGTGAATGACGGCGATTCCCCGAAGGTACGTCGCCGCCGCGAAACCCGCGACGTCGGTGGTGGCTCCCCCACCCACCGCCACGATCACGTCGCGGCGCGACATACCCGCGGCCGAGGCGGCGTCAACAATGTCCGCCACAACCTCAAAATTCTTGGCCGCCTCACCCTCGGGCACGAGAACGAGTGACTCCGCGATACCCGTGGTGATGTCGAACCATGGCTGATGACGCAAGCTGTCACTGGTCACAATGAGGGCTCGTCGCGCGTCGGGGAGAATGTCGGCGATGACCGCGGTGAGATCATGACGTGCGCCTTCGGCAACCATCACGTCGTAGGAACGTTCGCCGAGCTCCACCCTTACCTTCATGACGCACCCTCAACGTCGACAAGAATCGCGGCCAAAACATCTTCCACCGAGCCAGAAGCCTCGACACGAAGAGTGGATACTTCTTCGTAGAGTGCGCGTCGTTCGTGATAAAGAATCTCGAGAGATTCCGCGGAGGCATTGCGGAGCAGGGGGCGGTCGTTCCCGCTCACCCTGGTGGCCACCACTTCCGAGGGGGCATCCAACCACACCACGAATTCGTGTCGCAAAATCTCGCGCGCTTCCGGGGTCGTGACTATTCCGCCTCCGGTCGCCACGATGTCAACCGATTCGACGGCAAAGGCCAGTGCCGCCATTTCGCTCTGACGAAAACTTGCTTCGCCGTCTTCGGCGAAAATTTGGGCGATAGATTTTTTACGCGTCGCAATCACCACGTCGTCAGTGTCGACTGATCGGCTACCGGTACGTGCTGCCAGTGCCTTAGCGACTGTCGTCTTGCCGACACCCGGCATTCCGACGAGTACGACCGTGGCCATCGTCAGACTCGCGGCGCGGCGCTCGGTGTTTCGCCGAGGTGGGCAAGGTAGCTCTGTGCATTGCGAACGAATTCGGCCACACTGTCACCGCCAAATTTACGAAGAGCCTCGTTGGCAATCACAATTGCCACCATGGCTTCTGCGATAACGCCCAATGCCGGGACCGCGGTCACGTCAGTTCTCTCCTTGAACGAGACGGTGGATTCCTGGGTGGCGACGTCCACGGTTTCGAGGACGGGTCGGTTGAGGGTCGACAGGGGCTTCATGGAGACGCGAGCAATCAATGGAGCTCCCGAGGTCATGCCACCTTCTAAGCCTCCGGCGTGGTCACTACGACGGATGTAACCACCGCTGGTGACACTTTCACCCGTGGCGATGGCGTCGTGCGCCACCGATCCGCGCTGGGTGGCCTGCGCCATGCCGTCACCGATTTCGACGGCCTTCACGGCTTGGATGCTCATGAGGGCTTGTCCTAAGAGTCCGTCCATCTTGCGGTCCCAATGCACGTGACTACCCAGACCCGCGGGCACATTAAAGGCGATCACTTCGGCCACGCCACCGAGGGAGTCACCATCCTTGGCGGCGGCTTTGATCTCTTGAATCATCAAAGCGGCGGTGGCCTCATCAAAGCAACGTACTTCCGAGTCGTCAATCGTGCCGAGATCCTTCGGGCCCGGGCGGTGTTCGCTCTCGCTGGCCACCGCCCCAATACGCACCACGTGAGAGACCACTTCAATGTCAAGACAACAAAGAAGCGCCTTCGCCAAGGCACCGGCGACCACTCGCGCGGCTGTTTCACGCGCACTCGCCCGCTCCAGGACGTCACGGGCGTCGTCGAAGCCATACTTTTGCATTCCCACCAAGTCGGCGTGACCCGGACGGGGCTGGGTCAGCTTGGTCGTGGGCTGTCCGGGGGCGGCCGACATCTCCTGCTCCCATTTCGGCCATTCCGAATTCGCAATTTCCACGCAGACGGGTGAGCCCAGCGTGCGTCCGTGGCGAACGCCGGCGGTAATACGGATTTCGTCACGTTCGAAGCGCATGCGCGGTCCTCGGCCGTATCCCAGGCGGCGGCGCGCCAGCTCATCACCAATGGATTCGACGGTAATGGCGATTCCCGCGGGAAGTCCCTCGACGATGACCGTTAATGCGGGACCATGGCTTTCACCAGCCGTCAAGAAGCGCAACATAGATACAGCCTAGTTGGGGGCATTCACGGCCCTCCAATTTCTACTTCTCGTAGAAGGGGTTCTCACCCGACGCGTGGTCGGTGACGTCCAAGACGCCTACCAACTGCGGAATTTCTTCCTTGAGGGTCTTTTCGATACCCGAGGACAAGGTCATGCGACTCATGGCGCAACCCTGACATCCTCCCGAGAGACGGACGAAGGCGACATTCTTCTCGTCATCCAAGGCCACGAGATCGGCCCGTCCGCCGTGCGAGGCGATGGAGGGGTTAATCATGTTTTCGAGAACGTCGATGGCCTTGATTGCCATGGGGCTGGTGAGGCCTTTCGCCAAAACTTCGGCGGGGATGCCGGGGTTGGCCTCCTGCGGGGTGGGGGCGTTGGGGTTTACCAAGACCAAGCCACCACCGTTGTCGTGCGAGAACTCCAATCGCGCACCCGCGAGTCGCTCGCGGGAGTCGCTCGGCACGACGACGGTGAGGTCGCCCACCGTGAAGCGGTCATCGGTGTCCTGCGCATCCGCAGCGTCGGAGAAGTACAAGTCGTAGGTGTACGCAGCGGCAGCGATGCCGTTGATTTCGATCCATAGTGCGAGGGTCTCGTGCTGAGCTTCGCCGAGACGGGCCTCACCCACGATGCTCAGTGCCTCGTCGGTGATGGTAAGTGTGGGAGAGATGAACGTGGTCATGAAGAAAAGTGTAGAGGTACCGTGTCGCACGCGGTGCGCCTACTAAATTCGCAGCTATGAGTTCAATACCCGACGACGCCCACGAATGGGTGAGTTTCGATGACCAAAAATTCCAACAGACCTACGTTTTTGACGTCACCTTCCTCGAAAGTGGCTGGAACTGCATTTTTGGTCGTGGTTGCCAAGGTGTGCTGACCGGCCCGGCGGAGGAGTTGGTCCAAGGGTGCTGCAGTTACGGCGCTCATTTCGTGGACGCTAAGGACGTCAAGCGGGTGGAGAAGGCCGCCAAGCGGCTTACTGACGACCAGTGGCAGTTCAAGTCCAAGGCCAAGAACGGGATTGTCACCACCAACAAAAAAGGCGAAAGTACGACGCGCCTGGTCAAAGACGCCTGCATCTTTTTGAATCGACCCGATTTCCATCGTGGGCCGGGATGTGCGCTCCACGTGCTCTCAATGGACACCGGGGAAAGTTACATTCCTCTCAAGCCCGAAGTCTGTTGGCAGCTACCTCTACGTCGTGACGAAGTAACCAGCGATGACGGGCACGTCACTACCACCATTTCTCAATGGGACCGCAAGCACTGGGGCGCGGGTGGCAGCGAATTTCATTGGTGGTGCACCCAAGCGCAGGAAGCATTCAAATCCAAAACGCGCGTCTTCGACGGAATGAAAGACGAGCTCGTCGCCATGGTGGGTCAGAAGGTCTACGACCGTCTCGGTGCCTATTTGGCACAACGAGCCACGCAGGGAACGGCCACCCGACTCCCCCACCCCGTACTTCGACGAAAGTAGTTTTAGCCCTCCGCGGCGAGCGGATCTTCTTCGGTGAAGGTAGGACGTGGGAGTGATCCGAGGATTTCGTCGTAGCGATCTTCTTCGGCCAAGCACCATTCGGCGTGGACGTCTTCTGGTTCCGCCCCACATTCGTCGCAGCGCGTCGCGCGAGGACCTACGGAACGCTTCAATTCACGCGCTTCTACAAAGCGACGGTGGCGACCCTTTTTCACGCTTACTCCTCACTGACCAGGGGCCTAGCTACGGCGGTGGTCACGACACGGTTCATGCGTCGAGTAGGTATCTTACCAACTCAGCCCCCTGATTAACCCCTAGCATCACTTTCATGGACACATTTGACCCCCAGCAGATGATTCAACGCTTTCGCCTGCGCGCCGATGCCGTGCGAAAGCGTGGGCTCCCACCGGTCGAAGGTCCCGAACGCGTTCGTTTCATTGAAGCCGCCAATACCGACTTTCAGGATTACGCCATACTGGGCGACGCCACGGCCACCTTCGAAGACGGCATATTGCGCCTCGAGATTGACCTCCGGCCACGCAACTAGTGCGTGGTCAGTGCGCGCAGCCGCCACTGGCCTTCCACCAGCGCGCCCACCCCAGCCGTCAAGAGGGCGCGTGCATGGCTGATCTGTGCGGGCGTGGATGCCGAATAGCACACGTTGGCGGCGTCAGCGAAGTCGTGATAGGCACGAGCCAATAATTCACTCGCCTGAGAATCTGGTGTCGGGAGAGACGAGTTGGCGGCGTCGGCGTCCATCAGCAATACGGCGCACACGGTATGACGCAGGGAGCCCGCATCCTCTGGTGCCAACACCGTTACCGCGTGGCTGACATCGTGACGCAAGGTGAGCGAATTCGATTCGAAATTGCTCTGGGTCCTCCAATTCCGAATGGCCGTATCCAGGCTGACCGAACCACACGCGGACATTAAAAGCCCCGCGAGCACAATCGCGACGACGCGCCTCACGAGAGGACGATGAGGTGGGTGTTGCGCTTACCCCGTCGCACGACGAGGTAGCGGTCGTGGAGCGCTTGCGAGACTTTGACCGGAGAGTTCTCCTCCTGGCGAAGGTTGTTGATGTACACCCCACCCTGTTCAAAGAAGCGACGCGCTTCGGTCTTCGATGACGCCAAGCCACAGGTCACCAGCAACTCCACCGGATCCAGGCCCGCTACGGCACTGGCCCGCGTCAGTGTCGAGGAGGGTGCATCAGCCACAATTTCCAGTAGGACGGCTTCGTCCAGAAGGGCAATGTCTTCGGAGAACAAGGCAGCCGCTGCCCGGTTAGCCTTCGCGGTTTCTTCAGCCCCGTGCACCCAGGTCACCACCGCGTCGGCCAAGGCACGCTGCGCCCGACGCTCCTGCGGGCGATTGGTGGTGGCCTCTTCTAACTCGAGGATCTCGTCATGGCTCAAAAAGGTGAGGGCGCGCAACAGCTGCGAAACCATGGCGTCATCGGTGGTCAAAAAGAACTGGTGAAAAGCGAAGGGCGAGGTCAGTCGGGCATCGAGCCAGACATTCTCATTACCACCTTCCGACTTGCCGAACTTGGTGCCGTCAGGACGAAGGAGGAGCGGAACCGTGAGGCCGTAAGCCTTGCCGCCGGCCATCTTCTTCACCAGGTCTACTCCCACGGTGATATTGCCCCATTGGTCCGAGCCACCCATCTGCAAACTGCAGTCGTGGTCCTGATACAGGCGAACGAAATCGTAACCCTGGAGAAGCATGTAGGAGAACTCGGTGAAGGACAGTCCGATGTCTTCACGATCCAGACGACTCTTCACGGAATCCTTGGCCACCATTTGATTGATGGTGACGTGCTTGCCGACATCGCGCAGGAAGTCCGTCAGCGAGACGGTGGTGAGCCAATCCGCGTTGTTCATCAACAGCGCCCGACTCGCACCCGCCGAGGCGTCACAGTCCAGAAGTCTCGTGAGCTGCGCGGAAATGCCCGCGAGATTCATCGCCAAGGTCTCCGCGGTGAGGAGTGGGCGTTCGGCCGCTTTGAAGCTGGGATCTCCAATCAATCCCGTCCCCCCGCCCGCAAGGGCGATGGGTCGGTTTCCCGCGAGTTGCAAGCGTCGAAGGTTGCAAATTTGTAGCAGATTTCCCACGTGCAGCGACGGGGCCGTAGGGTCAAAACCGACGTAGGCCGTGACCTTTCCCGCGTCGAGTTGCTCAAATATCGCCTCGTCGGTGACTTGGTGTATCAATCCACGAAACGCCCAGTCCGCACGTAATGACATGCCCTCAGTCTAGAACGACCTTGCCGTTAGAGAGGGAGGGAGTTCGTGGGCAGATTCACTCGAAGCCAGAGAACAAAATGAGCCCAGAGGCCCGTGGCTTCCAAGAGTCCGATGGCGATCAGCATGACGCCACCGATCTGACCGATACGCCGAGAGTGACGCCGCAGCCACTTCGACGCTGTCGTCGCGTATTCACCCGCGAGGGCAATCACTACGAAGGGAAGTCCCAGACCAAGGCAGTAGCAGAAAGCCAGGAGCGAGCCACGCCACGCCGACGCACCCGAGGAGGCTGCCAAACCCAAAATGGCACCGAGGGTGGGGCCAATACACGGTGTCCAACCCAAGGCGAACAAAAAACCTAAGACGAAAGCACCGAGCACCGTGGCGCGGGGCACGTAGTGACTGCGGCGTTCCCGTTGCGCCCACGCAGCGGGCCACCAGCCCGCGAAAAAGAGACCCATCGCCATGGTGAGAGCGCCGAAGAATATTTCCAACCAGCGCTGATGGCGAGAGAGGGCCGAACCCAGACCGCCGAAGGCGGCACCAAAGGATACGAAAATAACCGCGAATCCCAGAACGAAGGCCAACGAACCCGCGAGTGTGCGTCCACGACGATGCGTCGGACTGGCGGCACCCACCGAGCCCGAGAGAAAGGCGAGATAGCCCGGCACTAATGGCAGCACGCAGGGGGAAAGAAAGGAGACGAAACCCGCGGCCATGGCCACCGGGATAGCGGCCAGCAACGACGAAGGGAGGGAGGTCGCCATCACGTCGCAATCTCCGCGTGGATTCGTTGGATGAGCTCCTCGTGGCGACCGACGTTTTCCGAAACCGGCGGCAACGCGGCCACGACCACGCTGACGCCCGTATGCGACAGTCCGTTGCGAATGGCGTCGTCGAGCTCCTGGTGAGTACGCACCGTGGCGGCCCGATGGCCAAAGCTCGACGCGATAGCAGCGAGATTGAGATCACGTGTGGTGGTGAAGAGTTCCCCAAAGCTGTGTGCGTCAAGTGCGTCCGCTTGCGGCAGAAAAGAGAAGATGCCTCCCCCGCGGTTATCGGACACCACGATGACGGCACTCCCCCCGTGAGGACCAAGGCCATCCACCAAGGAACCCACGTCGTGCAGGAAGGTCACGTCACCCACGTAGCCCACGACACTCGACGAGACGCCCGCTCCGAGAATGGTCGAGAGCACGCCGTCGATGCCGTTCGCACCGCGATTGGAGATGATTCGGGTGCGTCGGGTTTCGCTCCACCATTCCACGTCACGTACGGGCATCGAGGACCCCACCACCAGGGTGACTTCGTGTTCGTTAGCTACTGACACCACGCGACGGGCCACCGCTATTTCCGTCCACTCGTCGTACCCAGCCAGCACCGATCCCACCCGCTCGGAAATTACTTCCCAGGCCGACACGTAGTCGGCATTTCCGGCGTGCAGCGTGGCGTCGAGATCACTCACGTCGCTATTCCATTCGTGGTCGACTCGCCGATCGGGGTCCCCCACCATCGTGCCGGTGCTGACGGCCACCACGGGGCACTTCCACTCGCGCAAACGCTGCGCCACCGTCTTGGATGCCAACACGCCACCCGCGCGTAGGACAACGTCGGGAGCAAGCGCCGACGCCCATTCGTCCGAACGCAAGATCACGTCGGCATAGGGCAACGAGCCTTCGCCCGTCGCGTCGGTGAGTAGAGCCCACGACATCTCACGGCATCTCGCTTCCCAATCGTGCTGGTGTGGTGATCCCGCCACGACCAACACGCGACGACCCCGTAGCTCGACCGGACAGGTCTCGTTCGCCGACAGGGAGGTCCACACCGCCGCGGGTTCGCTGGGCGGAAAAATCTGGGCGTCACCCACCAAGGGCTCGTCAAAAGCGGCGTTCAAATGTACGGGTCCGGGGAACAAGTCATCCTCGGCGGCGTAGAACAAATCTTGGGCAATCTGGGCCCACTTGTCACGTCGCTCCCACCGCGCAACGCCGGGCTCGGCAAATTGCCGCACCATCGACGCAAAAATCTCGGTTTGTTCAATTGTCTGCGGGGCACCCACACCGTGCAGCTCCGGTGGTCGATCGGCGGTGATCACCAGCAAGGGCACGTAGGCCAAATCTGCTTCCGCGACCGCCGCGTGGAGTTCGGCGGCAGCCGTGCCGCTGGTGACCACGATGGCCACGGTGTGACGAGTGGCCAAGGCCAGCCCAATGGCGAAGAACCCCGCCGAACGCTCATCGATGCGCACGTGGCAGCGAATCTCGTCACGTTGGTGAAAGGCAATGGCCAAGGGGGTCGAGCGCGAACCGGGGCAAATCACCACGTCGCTCAGGCCCATGGCCACCCACTGGTCAACCAGGACGGCGGCGTAGGTTGCCTGCACGTCACGGGGACTCGGTACGCTCGTCATCTATGGCCTCTCTCCACACCTACCGCGCGGGTACGGGACCCACGCTCGTGTGGTTGCACGGTTTCACGCACAGTAGTCACTCGGCGCATCAGTTCCGCTCCATTCTGGCAGGAAGCCACGAACTCGTGACTCTGGATCTTCCGGGCCACGGTGATTCCGGTGACATTCGTTGCGATCTCACCGAAACGGCGGAATTAGTCGCCGCGGCCATCGGACCAGGACCGGTGTTCTTGGGGGGATACTCCTTTGGCGCGCGCGTGGCCCTCCATGTCGCCCTCGCACATCCCGAGCTCGTAGGTCGTCTGGTACTTCTCAGCGGTACCCGAGGTATTCGCGACGACGTCGAGCGCCGGGACCGTCGTCGTCGCGACGAAGAGCTCGCGCGGCGCATTCAGATCATCGGCGTCCCCGCCTTCGTGGACGAGTGGTTGGCGCAGCCTCTTTTCGCGGGCGTACCGAACGACGCCCACGAGATTGACGCGCGAAATCGCAATACTGCCAGCGGTCTCGCCAGTTCCTTGGAGCTCGCCGGAACGGGTACGCAGGAGTTCTTGGGTGACGTCGTGCGCGACATCACCATCCCTACCTTGGTCATGGCGGGG
>Ga0136642_1000073_pt1 | contig 63276 bp, 46 predicted proteins | sample LowCatLa1302831Y_FD_115313 | JGI IMG/M metagenome (GOLD analysis project Ga0136642, IMG submission 115313) | Freshwater microbial communities from Lower Cathedral Lake, Yosemite National Park, California, USA - 13028-31Y | ecosystem: Environmental > Aquatic > Freshwater > Lake ... | reverse complement strand
GCCCCCGGAGTTCCGTCGAGATAGGACTTCACCGCCGCCACGTTGACCGTGATGTCGCCCCCACGAATCGAATTGGTGTCGTGGTGCAGTCCGAGCGTGGCGGGATCGAATCGCCAGCTCCCCACCGACTGAGCGGAGACGTGCAGCAGGGTCGAGGGCGAACCCAGGGACAGTTCGTCGAGGCCGTCGTCGGCGTGCACCAACAGCGCCATGTCGATGGGTCGATCCTGAATGACTTCCGCCATGCGACCCATCCAGTCGGGATTCGCCACTCCGATTAAGAGGCGTCGTACTTCGGCCGGATTAGCCAAGGGTCCCAGAACATTAAAGGCCGTGGGAATGCCGAGTTCACGGCGAATGGGCGCGAGGTGACGAAGTCCCGGGTGAAAACTCGGGGCGAAGCAAAAGCCAATACCCGCCTTCTCGACGCATTCGCGCACCTTGTCGGGACCCGGATCGAGCTTCACTCCGAGGGCTTCCAGGACGTCGGCGGTGCCCACGGAGGAGGATGCCGCGCGGTTGCCGTGCTTGGCTACCGGCACCCCACAACCGGCCACCGTGAGAGCCGCCATGGTGGAGATGTTCACGCTGTGGAGACGGTCGCCCCCCGTACCGACGATATCCATGGCGTTCTCGTCCACCGCGAAGGTGGTCGCGGCCGCCATCATGGCGTCCACGAAACCACTCATCTCGCTGGCGGTTTCACCCTTGGCGGCGAGGGCTAGCAACCAACGCTTGGTGTCCTCGGCGGAGACCGCGCCGTCGAGAATTTCGCTCAAGGCGTCGGCGGCTTGGAGACGGCTGAGGTCCTGCGCGGATTCGAGGAGGGCAATAACCTCAACGAAGGAGGCCACTTAGTCCCACCACAGGTCGTGGCCGAGTACTCCCTTGCCGATCAGACCCAATTGGACCTGCGAGGTGCCTTCAACGATGGTCAACTGACGCGCGTCGCGGTACCACTGTTCGGTGGGGTGCTCTTCCATGTAACCAGCCGCTCCCAAGAGTTGCACGGCCAGGCCCGAGGCCTTCACCGCGACCTCGGTGGCGTAGTATTTGGACATCGACAAATAGGGAACGTATTCCTTGGTGAACTTCCCCTGATCGGCCAGCCACGCAGCGCGATAGGTCAGCAGGCGCGCGGCTTCAATTTCCGTGGCGCACTTGGCGATCTCCCACTGGATGCCCTGCATCTCGGCGATGGTCTTGCCGAAGGCCGGACGGTTCTTGACGTATTCGGTGGCGTACATGAGCGCGCCTTCGGCCAAGCCGATGCCGCGCGCCGCCACGATGGGGCGCATGGCGTTGAGCCCCAACATCGCCAGGCGGAATCCCCCCACGTCGCCAATGACGTTCTGGGGCGAGATTTTGACGTTCTCAAAAATGACTTCACCAGTGTCGATACCCTTCACGCCCATCTTGCGGTCGACGCGGGGACGCGAGACGCCCGGTGCGTTGGCGTCCACGATGAATCCGGTGATGGAATCGTGCAGGCGCGAGGCGGGGTCCCCGGTCTTGGCAAAGACCGTAAACCAGTCGGCTTGACGCACGCCGGAGATCCAGGCCTTGCCACCGTTGAGAATCCACCCGTCCTTGACGTCGGGATCGGGAGTGGCGCGCGTTTGCATGCCCGCGACGTCCGAACCCGCGCCCGGTTCGGAGAGGGCGAAGGCCGCCCGGGTCTTGCCACTCGCTAAATCGGGGAGGTAGCGCTGCTTTTGTTCTTCGCTTCCGGCAATCATGATGGGACCGGTCGGCAGGCGGGTGAGCAGCAACATCAGTCCCAGCACGTTGGAGTACTTGGTGACTTCTTCAATGGCGATGGTGAGCCCCATAATGCCCGCGCCGGAGCCGCCGTATTCCTCGGGGATACACAGTCCCAAGATGTCGGCGTCGCGGAAGGCGTCGAAGATGTCCTGGGGGTATTCGCCGGAGAGGTCAATCTCGCGCGCGCGCGGCTTGACCTTGTCCTGGGCGAAACGACGCATGGTCGATTGCAGGGAGAGTAACTCGTCAGAAAGGGCAAAGTCCATACTCGAAACCTATCGTACGACGCCTCGACATTGTCACGTAAAGGCCGTTCGGGGCTGTGCCAAGATGACGGAGTGACTTCCTTCACCCGCCCCGAACATCTCGCCGCCCTCGCCGATAACGACTTTGACGTGGTCGTCATCGGTGCGGGGATGACCGGTGCGGGAGTGGCGCTCGACGCCGCCCAACGCGGCCTACGCGTGGCGCTCATTGACGGCGGGGACTTCGCCAGCGGCACCTCGTCGAAGTCCTCGAAGATGGTCCACGGCGGTCTTCGTTACCTCCAACAAAAAGAGTTCCGCCTGGTCTACGAAAACCTGCGTGAGCGTCAGCGTCTGATGAAGAACGCCCCGCACTTGGTGCGCATCCTGCCCTTCCTGATTCCCCTCTTCGGCAAGGACGGCGTGATCTCCTCGGCGGTCACCAAGGGCTACTCGGCCGCCCTTCGTCTCTACGACCTCACCGGTGGCTGGCGAATCGGCAAGCGCTACGAACAAATCACCAAAGAGCAAACCCTCGCCCACCTGCCCACCCTGCACGTCGATCGCTTGGTCGCCGGATTTCTCTACTACGACGCCCGCGGTGACGACGCGCGCGTCGCTTTGACCTTGGTGCAAACCGCCACGTTGACGTTCGGCGCCACCGCCGCGAACTACGTTCGCGCCATCGGAGTGGCCCACAACGACGCCGGTCGGGTGTGTGCGGTCCAGTGCCGCGACGAACTTTCGGGCCGGGAATTCACCATCAATACCGCCAGCGTGGTCAACGCCGCTGGGGTGTGGGCCGACAGCATCTTCACCATGACCGAGCGCCGTGAGTCCTCGCGGATCACCCCCGCCAAGGGCGTACACGTCACCGTGGCCCACGACAAACTCCCCGCGGACGTCGCCGCGGTCTTTCCCGTGCCGGGCGATAGGCGTAGCGTTTTCGTGGTGCCCTTCGAAGAAGCGGGCTATACCTTCGTCGGCACCACCGACACCGCCTACGACGGTGATTTGAGCGACCCCCAGGTCACGCCCGAGGACGTCGAGTACTTACTGCGCGCCATTAATGGCTCCACCTCCATCACCGTGACCCCCGAGGACATCACTGGGGTCTGGGCGGGACTGCGTCCCCTGCTCGCTCCCGAGGCGGGGGGCCACGTTTCTGAGCGCACCGCAGATCTGTCACGTCGTCACAAGGTCATCCGTTCGAACGACGGCGTGGTCCACATCACCGGGGGTAAGTGGACGACCTATCGCGAGATGGCCGAAGACACCGTGGACGCACTGTGTCAGGAGTTGCAGCTGCGAAAGAAGTGCGGCACCCGCGCGCTCAAACTGTACGGAGCTCCGTCGACCCTGAGGGCCCAGGACAGCGCCTTTCATCAGCACTTGGCCAACCGCTACGGCACCTTGATGAGCGAGATTACGTCTCGCATCGCCGAGTCCCCCGAACTGGCGAACTGCCCGATTGCCAGCCTGCCCTACTGCGACGCCGAGTTCCTCTACGCCGCCCAATTCGAGATGAGTACCTCCCTGGTGGACTTACTCACCCGTCGCACCCGCGCGCATCTCATGAACGCTCCCGCCACCCTGAAGGCCGCCGCGCACATCGCGGCCGTCGTCGCCAGCGCCCAGGGCTGGGACGCCGCGGAACAAGCCGCGCAGGTCGCGCACTACCGCGCCCTGGTCATCCACGAATTCACTAGTGCCGGACTCTCTCTCAAAGGAAACTCATGACCCAGCCCACAATGCCCAACGAGTACCCCGAGGACACCAACCGCGTGGTCTTTGAGGGGGTACACCCCAGCGAGATTGTTCTTTCCGAGTTGCGCGCCACCGCGGTGGACCTGGACTTTTCTGGCGAAGCCCGTCGGGACCACGGTAGGGACTGGTGGCCACTGACCATTGGCTGGGTCGCCAAGGGTTCAGCCCCCGCGCTGCCCGCGGTGGTGGCTCGACCCACGAGCACAGCCGAAGTGTCGCGACTCCTCAAGGTCGCGAACGAATACTCCCTCCCCGTTACCCCCCAAGGTGGTCGCTCGGGCGTCGTCGGCGGGGCGGTTCCCGCTACCGGAGGCGTGGCCCTGGATCTGACGGCCATGAACTCGATTATTTCTCTTGACGAAATTTCGCTCACCGTCACCGTCGAAGCCGGATGTTTTGGACCGGACTTGGAAAACGCCCTCAACGCCAAGGGCTTCACCGTGGGCCACTTTCCCCAGTCCTTCGCCCTCGCCACCGTGGGCGGCTGGTTGGCCTGTCGGGGGGCCGGTCAGTATTCCAATCGCTACGGAAAAATCGAAGATATGGTCCGCGGTCTCACCGTCGTTCTGGCCGACGGTTCGGTGATCACCACCGGCTCGCGGGGTCCCCGCTCCGCTTCCGGCCCCGACCTCAACCAAATCTTCGTGGGCTCCGAGGGCACCCTGGGCGTGATCACCCAGGCCACCTTGGTCATCCACCACAAGCCGACCTACGAAGCCCGCGCGGCCTACAGTTTCGCCAGTTGCGAAGAGGGTCTCGAAGCCTGCCGTCGCATCATTCAACGTGGTGCCCGACCGGCCGTTCTGCGTCTGTACGACGAAGTCGAATCCGAGCGCAGTTTCACCATCACCCGCTGTGCGCTCATCGTTATCGACGAAGGTGACCCCGCTCTGGTGGAGGCCACCATGAAGATTGTGGACGAAGAATGCGTGGTCGGGCAACGCGAAGACGATTCGCACGTCGCCACCTGGTTTGAGCACCGTAACAACGTCAGCGCCCTGGCCCCCCTGTGGAGTCGCGATTACGTGGTGGACACCATCGAGATCGCCGCCCCCTGGGCGGCTCTGTCGTCCATCCACCGTCGAGTGATTGCGGCCTTGCGAACCCTCCCCGAGACCATGGTGGCCTCCATGCACCAGTCCCACGCCTACCAGGACGGCGCCTGTTTGTACTTCACCTTCGTGGCCAAGCCCGAGGGCGACCTCACCGCTTATTACCGCGCCGCGTGGGACGCCGCCACCGCGGTGGTCCTGGCCGCCGGAGGCGCCCTCAGTCACCACCACGGCGTCGGACGTAACCGCGCCCGCTTCGTGCGCGAAGCCCTGGGCAGTGGCTTTGACGTCCTGGTCGATCTCAAAGACACGCTGGATCCGAATCACATCATGAACCCCGGCGTCTTAGGCATTGGAGGGACCTCGTGGTAAGGGCTCTCGTTCTCGATATCGGCACCACCTCCATTCGCGCCGCCGTGGTGGGGGTGGATGGTTCGGTGAGTCACGTTCACCAACGCGCACTCAGCGTCACGAGCCCCCACCCCGGTGAAGTGGAGCTGGACGGGGTGGAGATTGGTAACTTCGCGCTCGAACTCGCCCGCGCGGTCATCGCCGAAGCCGGACCGTGCGACGTCGTGGGCATTACCAACCAGCGCGCCACCACTGTGGTCTTCGACGCCACCACCAATCTTCCGGTGGGACCAGTTCTCGGTTGGCAGGACCTGCGCACGGTCATTGACTGTCTGGTTCTCCAGGGCAGTGGCCTGCGCCTCGCGCCCAATCAGTCCGCCACCAAGGCCACCTGGTTGATGAAACAGACCACGGTGCCACGCGAGAACTTGCGCTTCGCCACCATTGAGACCTACGTCGCCTGGCTGCTCTCCGAGGGCCGGGTCTTCGTCACCGACCACTCCAACGCCGCCGTCACCGGTCTCGTGGACCTCAGCGCCACCGCCTGGGATCCGGCGGTCAGCGAACTCTTAGAGATCCCCAGCAGCATGTTGCCCGCCATTGTTGCCACCATGGGCGAAGTGGGCCTCGCCAGCGCCCTGCCGGGTAGCCCGGTGATTGCCGCTCTCATTGGCGACCAACCGGCTTCTCTCTTCGGACAGTCCTGCCTCTCCCCGGGCCAGGCCAAGATCACCTTCGGCACCGGGGCCATGCTCGACGCCGTTATCGGCGAAGCGGGGCCCGACCGCATGACGCGTTTCTCGTCGGGTTGCTTTCCTATTGTGGCCAACAGCCACGCGGGGACGCTCACCTGGGGTGCGGAGGCCATCATGCTCTCGGCCGGTACCTGTATCGAATGGTTACGTGAAGACCTCGGACTCATCAGTTCAGCCGCGGAAAGCGAAACTCTGGCGCGCAGCGTCGAGGGAACTGACGGCGTGAGTTTCGTTCCCGCCCTGATGGGTCTGGGAACTCCCCAATGGGACTTCGGCGCTCGGGGGGCCTTCTTCGGTCTTACTCGTGGCTCCACCAGGGCCCACCTCGTGCGCGCGGTGCTCGACGGCATCGCCCAGCGTGCGGTGGATCTGATCGATGCGGCCGTGAGCCAAGTGAACAATCCCCTCGACGTCATTCGGGTCGACGGCGGCATGACCCAGAACAGTTATCTCATGCAACGTCTCGCCGACTTCTCCGGTCGCAGCATTGAAATCTCTAAGGAACTCGAGGCCACCACCAAAGGTGCGGGCCTCATGGCCCTCATCGCGGTCGGCGCCCTCAGTCGTGACGACGTCGCCACCATGTGGGAGCCCCGCGCCGTCTGCAGCCCCACCACTACCGCGCAGGAGCGTCAGGCCCTGCGGAGCCAGTGGTTGGACGTGGTCTCGAGAGCTGAAAAATCTATCCCCGAACTCTCGAGCGTTACCTTTTAACTGTCCGCAGCGGCGACTCCCTGAGAGGCGGTAGCGCCGCCGGAACGGCGCGATCCAACTTTTCAGTGACAATTTTGAGTTGTGGACCCCCTGAGTGAAATTCACTTTTTCATTCCCGACATCTGCTAACTATCTTCGAGTTAAGAAATGGGGACCTGAAATGAAACGAATCACCGGAGCCGCGCTATTGACCGTGGGCCTGATTTTCGCAATGGTGCCCCTTGCCGTGGCCGCGACGTCCTCACTGCAAGATGGTGCACGCGTCAACTACTCGCAGACCGCGGTGATATCGGCCGCCCCCGCCTCCACCTTTTAAGGAGGCAGTGGTGGTGACGGTTGGGCGATCGCACCGACGGGTACCAACATTTACAACGTCTATCACCACGCGTCGAAGGTGGAAGTTGACTGTCACGTTCGCGTTAGCGGTAGCGAGTGCGTCGGATACCCCGCTACAGTCACGCCGACGAATTCGCACACTCTGTGGACCTCCATGATGCCGAGCATGTACTTAAACCCCAGCACCAACAAGCTCTACACCTACGCCTACGACGCCAACACCAGCGAATCGGGAGTGGTGTGCGCCAACCTCGCGACGCCCAGCGCACCTTTCTGCGGCTTTACCCCACTCGTGGCCGCGGGGAGCACCACGCGACGCTCCGGTCCTTCGGAGCCCTACATCTCCAATGGCGTCGTTCGGGGTGGAAACTTCTACGCCTTCAACGGCCAATCGGGCGCACCATCGGGTGACGGTGACACGCTGATGTGCTTCAATATCGCGACCGAGGCGGCCTGCCCCGACCAACCCTTCCACTTCGATCTCGGCGTGACCTCGGTGAGCACCACCGACAACGCGATGGCCGCAATCAACGTTGTCGGCGGAAATATTTTTGTCCGCCTCCTCGGAACCGCGTCCGCAACGGGTTCCGAGTCCTTGGCGTGTTTCAACGCTGTCGCAAAGTCGCAGTGTGTGGGTGCCTGGCCAGCAGTGATTGACCCTTCGCTGGCGACGAAAGCGACCGCCATCATGCCTCTGGGCGACGGCTCGGGCGCCCTTACCGGCGTCTGCCTGCCCCTCAGCGACAGCTCCATCTCCTGCTGGGGCTTCGGCGGGGCCGCCGTCACGACCCCCGCCAACATGGCGTCGGCGCTGACATTCACCGGCCCCAGTGACTACGTCGGTCAGCCAGTCCTGAGGGGCACCAAGCTCTTCAACGCCACATCAAGTACTAGCAATTATTCCGCCAACAGCATCGGTTGCTACGACTTCGACACCAGCGCCTCGTGCACGAATTACCCCTATTCGCCGACGGGACAGTCACTCCTCTACACCGTCAACGCTGACCCCACCGACCAGAACTGTCTGTGGCTGAATGCGGACGGTGGCGCTTCGCAGCTACAGAATTTCAACATCCTCACCAGGGCGGCCTGTGGCGCGGGTCAGTTTCCCAGCCTGAAAAAGGCAGCCGCCATTGTCTTCGGCGACGCCTGCGAAGCGGGCGGCTACACCTCGGTCGAGGTGACAAGTCCGGCCGCGTCGGCCTACTCCAACGGAGTGGTGACCATCTTGGACCGAAACGACAACAGTATTGGCACGGCCGCCCTGATTCACGGCAGCGCTAATATTTCCAACCTCGCTCTGGAGACGAAAGACTTCCAGTCCTTCAACGTCAATTTGCCCGGTCATAATTCCGACCGCATGACGGTGGTGCTCAACTGGTGGGGCAACTACCACTCCACGTGCGTGTCCGGAGGCCAAGTTGCGTACGCGATTCCTACCACCACCACGACACTTGCTCCTACTACCACCACCACTGAGCCCACCACGCTGGCCCACACTGGCGCCGATGCCCCGCGGGAAATCCTGGCGGGAGTGTTGGCCATGCTGACTGGGCTGATCGTGATTCGTTTGGCTGCCCGCCGGAAAATCTAAAGCGACCAAGAGTCACGAATCCCGACCGTGAAGTGCGGGGGTTAGGTGGGTGTGAGCCCTAACTCGCCCACGGGGCATTGTCGACTGCTTCGCTGAGCGTCGCCTGCGACTCGAGCAGTGCTCGGCACATCATCAGCGCTCGGGGCTGCGACAGGGCGATGGCCCCCGTGAGAAGTCCTCGCTGCGAATACAGAGCCAACCACTTGCGCTCCTCGAAGGAGCCCGTGACCATGACCACATCGTCACTCGGGTGCGGGTATCCGAGTACCTGGATCTTCTTGCCGTATTGATCACTCCAGAAATACGGCACCATGGTCAAGGGACCGGTGGCCTCGCTCCCCTGCGTCAGCGCCTTCGCCAGGTAGGTCGCGTGATCGTTGGCTACCTGCCAGTGCTCGATGCGCACGTTGTCGTCGAAAGTTCCGCGCAACCAACGAAAGTTCGCCACGTCACCGATGGCGCTGACCCGATCACTCGCGTGCAGGAACTCATCGACGGTCACCCCGTTTCGAAGGTCCAGCCCACTGCTCGCCAGCCACTCGACGTTCGGCAGGGCGCCAATGCCCACGACGACCACGCCAGCATTCACGCGGGAGCCATCATCGAAAAGAATGGTGAAATTTCCGGGCTCTCCGCTGACTTCGCTGATGCGTTGACTGCTGCGTAGGTCGATTCCCCCGTCACTGGCGAGAGGCTCCAACCAACGGGCCACCGTTTCCCCCACGATGGATTGCAGGGGGCGCTCCTGGGCTTCGAAAACCAGTGGGGTTTTCTCCATGGCCAAGAGACCCGTCGCGACTTCCGCACCAATGAACCCGGCACCGATGACAGCGACCACCCCACCCACCGGCACGGTAGCTAGAGCGGCACGTAGGGCGGCGACATCATCCAGGGACCTGACTTCGTACAAGCCCCTCGCCGTCCACGGGGCGTGGCGTGCTCTCGTACCAGTGGCGATGACTACGTGGTCGCCACTCACGCGGCGACCGTCCGACGCCGTGACCGTGGTGCCCTCGAGAGAGACGGCAGAAAAGTTTGGCTCGAAGTTCACGCTGCTCAGGGCATCGTCTTTGACGAGCGACGTCTGCTCCGCTGCCCACTTGCCGCTGAGAACCTGCTTGGAAAGTGGTGGTCGGTCGTAGGGCGCGTGGGCCTCGTCACCGAGCAAAGTAATCTCCCCGAGGAAACCTCCCCGACGAAGTGCTTCGCACAGTCGCCAACCCGCCAGTCCGGCACCGACCACGACGACGTGCGCTGAGGGCGAGAGCGCGGGGTAGCTCATCCGAAGGTGGCCCGGAATGATTCCAGAGTGGAGAGGCCGAAGACCCAATTTTCCTGACGCACCTGACCCATCTCGGCACTGGGGGCCGCGGAGTAACGATGGCCGGGATACAGGGTGGTGTCGTGAGCGACCTGGGCTAAGCGTTGGGTCAAGGAGTAGTACATGTCCTCGGAGTTACTCCCGGGCAAGTCGGTGCGCCCACAACCATCCAAGAACAGGGTGTCACCGGAGATGAGTTTGCCGTCGACCAGAAAGCACTGCGAGCCCGGAGTGTGTCCGGGAGTGTGAATGAGGGTGATGTCGATACCACCCACCCTCACTACATCACCGGATTCGTGGGTCGTCATGGCCGACTCGCTGATGCCGGTGCTGCGCCGCACCCACTCGGATTCGTGCGCGTTCACGTGAATGGGAACGTCCACCTGACTCAGCAGGGCGGTGACGCCCGCAATTTCGTTACCCCAGAGATTCCCGCCGACGTGATCGGCGTGATAATGCGTGACCAGGGCTCCGGTGACCTCGAGGCCATCGGCGGCCACGAGCTCGACCAGTTCGCGAGGGCAGTAGGCCGGATCCACCAACACCGCTTCTCCCGTTTCGCGGTCGCCCACGGCGTAGACGAAGTTCACCATACCCACCGCCACGTGGTCGTCGGTGGCGAAATCGCGACCGGCTAACCACTGGCGGAAATACAAACGTTCCGCGCTCACGCGTCGCTAGATCCCTTGGCGACGCGCGGCAGAAGTTCCTCCACGCTGATTTGGGTGGCCGTGAGACGCGTCTCGAGGGCTTCGATGATGGCGGTGGCGCGTTGGAGCTTGGTCGTGAGATCGTCAACCGTCACTTCACCGTCGTCGAAGGAGGCGACGATGGCGTCGAGTTCCGCCACCGCGTCGTTCCAGGGTCCAATGTCTGTGCTCATCTGATTACCTTTCCTGCACCACTGTGTGAAAGCTGCCGTCAGCAACACGCACCGTGATGGTCTCTCCGGCGGCCACCGTGGCCACCGAGCGAATTATGGAGCCGTCCGCCGCACTCACGATGGCCCAACCTTGGGCCAGACGTCGCTGCGGGTCGTAGGCGGCGAGCAGAGCTCTGGTGGCCGTCAAGGAACGTCCCGCGCTCTCGACGAGGTACTTTGACGCCGACGTTAAAGTGCCGCGCACGTGGGTGAGATTCATCTGTTCGGATCTCAGGCGATCGCGCACCGCGAGCACCACCGTGCGCCGACGTTCGCCGGTGTAGTTCGCCGCTTCGTCCAACAAGGCCGTGGCGTAACGCTGGAGCTTTTCGGCGGGACGGGTCACGCGGTTTTCGTAGAGAGTGCGGGCGGTATCGGCCAGAAAGGTGCCCAGGGCCGACGGCGTGATGAATTGCTGGTGGGCGACGAGGTCGGCGATGGAGGTGTCTCCAGTGTGACCAATTCCCGTCAGGACCGGGTGGCGGGAATGAGCGATGGTGCGCGCGACGCTCTCGTCATCGAAACAGGCCAAGTCGCCCTTAGATCCCCCACCACGAATCACCACGATGACGTCGACATCTTCGTCATCCACGGCGCGAATGGCGCGCACAATCTCGGCTGGTGCGGCGTCGCCCTGCACCGTCGTTTGCACGTGCGTCACGAGAAAGGCCATGCCGGAGCCGGTGAGTTGATTCAAAAAGTCGTTGTACCCCTCAGTGCCCTTGGAGGCCACCAAGCCCACCTTCAGGGGCATCGTGGGGAAAGGGAGCAACTTGTTTTTTTCCAACAGCCCTTCGGCACCCAGGGCGGCCAGTAGTAGTTCGCGCCGTTTCGCGGCGTCACCCATGAGGGATTGCACGTCCACGTTGAGAATGTTGAATCCCAAAGAACCCGTCGGGGTATAGAGGTCGAGGTGGCCGAAGAAGTTCACCACCATGCCCGGAGCCAAGGTGAATCCTTCATCACGTAGGGAGCGCTTTAGGCCTTCGTATTTAGTCTTCCAGCAGTGGCCCTTCAGGGTGGCGAGCTTTCCCCCACGCTCGGGAACCTTGGCGGTATCAACAATGTCAATGTAGGCGTGCGTGCGGTCATTCAAAGAAACGATTTCCCCCCGCACCCAAAAGGGCTGGCGGGGGCCGAAGCCGGACTCTAAGAGTTCGGTCACTCCTTCGTACAACTGGGCGACTTCGAAGACCTGGGGTTGTTCTCCGTTGCTCATAAAAAGAAATGCTACCGCCCACTTACGACAGCGACTCAGTCTTTGGGCCGCAACCTTGGGGTGCCGACAAGCAATCACTTCCACGCGGGCCGGAGACGAACTCCACCGTCACGGCCAGCAGTGCGTCACATCTGAACTCACCGGTGGCGAGCGGAAGTCTCGAGGCCCCGTGCCGAGGGTGAAGAGGGTCAGTCCGTTCGCCATGCTCAAGAAACCCCAAGGTCAGCCGACGGGCAACAGCTTCATCGCGTCAGATACCTCCCGACGCCACTTCGGGGGCGAGTTGTTCGCACGAGGCAGCGTTCCCATAACCCCGTGGGAGGGCCCCCTGGCCACACTCCGAGGGTCACAACTCCTTTCGACTCCGTCGCTCAGGTGTGTGAGAATGGAGGCGGACGGTGAGTCGACTGGGTAGTCGCGCTAATTGGAAACGAAAGGTGAGGAAGGTCGGGGCTCCGTAGGGCAGGGTGCTCGCGAAACGTGAGTCGCAGTGATGTGCAGGACAGTGCCACAGAGAACAGACCGCCGATGGCCCGTAAGGGATCAGGTGAGGGTGAAACGGTGCGGTAAGAGCGCACCAGCGGGCCACGTGAGTGGTTCGGCTCGGTAAACCCCACCCGGAGCAAGGTTAAACGTGGGAGAAGGGCGGCCCGCTCGCTTGGGAAACCAAGTCTCCCAAGGTAGACCGCTGAGATGGATGACTACCTAACCTTCCGAGAGGAAGGTGGACAGAACCCCGCCTACAGGTCGACTCACCGTCCGCCTAGCACCACGAGAGAAAGAGAATGACGTTGTTGACATTGCCGTATCGAGAACTTCCGGCCACGGATATCGGCACACCCAATCTCAGCTCACCCCTTCGCTATTTGGTCTGGCTCGGTCGCAAACAAATACTGATTCTCTCGGGAGCGGTCGTCTTCGGCATGGGCTGGATGTTGTCACAGGCGCTTCTGTGGGCGGCCGTTGGTGGCGCCATCGACCACGGCATCACCCCCCGCAATCCCACGGCTCTGTGGCACTGGGTGGAAATAGTCCTCATTCTCGGTATCGTTCAGGGCCTGTGCGGGGCGATGCGTCACCAGCTGGCGGTGGCGAACTGGATGACCGCCACCTACCGCTCCATTCAACTCATTGGGCGCCACATCACCGCCAGCGGGACTGCGGTCATTGACGAAATCCCCGCCGGGGACGTCGTCAACACGGTGGGCGCTGACGTGATGCGCATCGGCGGGGCCTTTGACGTGGTGGGACGTCTCGTGGGTGCCCTGGTCTCGTGGATCGTCGTTTCGATCATCCTCCTCTCCACTTCACTCTCGCTCGGGCTGGTTGTGCTGCTCGGTGTGCCGCTACTCGCCTCACTCACCACACCACTCATGAAACCCCTGCACAGCACCCAGGCCGCTCAACGAGAAGCTGCCGGCCGGCTCGCGGCCCTCGGGGCCGACACGGTCGCCGGGCTACGTATCCTGCGTGGTGTCGGAGGCGAAGAGGTCTTTCTCGCCAATTACAAGGAGCAGAGCAATCTCGTTCGCGTGGCGGGAAACCGCATCGCGGGACCCCAGGCGGCCCTCGAGAGTGGGCAGCTCCTACTCCCGGCCCTCCTCGTGGCCGTCGTCACCTTTTTGGGGGCCCGCGACATTGTGGCGGGCCGACTGCAGCCCGGGCAGCTCGTAGCATTTTTTGGCTACGCCACATTTCTCACGACGCCCCTACGAACGGTCATCGAATACATCATCTCCAGTACTCGAGCCCTGGTCGGAGCGAAGAAGGTGTTGCGCATCCTCAACGCCACCAGCGCCGTCGAGGAACCATCGGAAGCCCTCGCCTGGCCCGAGCACATCACCAGCCTGCACGACGGGCTCACCGGGGTCACCCTGCACCGAGGCCAACTCACAGCCCTGGTCACCGAAACTCCGGCCGAAGCGGCTGAGATTGCCAATCGGCTGGGTCGCTTCGTCGGTGGAAAAAACGACGTTCGTCTTAACGACATCCCCCTCGCCCACTTTTCACTCGCCGACACCCGACGGCACATTGTGGTGAGCGAAGTCGAGCCTCGCCTCTTTACCGGAGACTTGCGTAGTGAGTTGGCGCCGAGGGGCGCAGCTGATGACGAGCGACTCATCACGGCGATGGCTGCGGCCAGCGCTCTGGACATCCTTGACGCCCTCGACCAGGGCTTCGACAGTACGGTGGAAGAACGGGGTCGGAGTTTTTCGGGTGGCCAGCGTCAGCGCATTGCCCTCGCTCGGGCCTATTTGACCGAAGCAGACATTCTGATTCTGGTCGAGCCAACCTCGGCCGTGGACTCCCACACGGAAAGTCGCATTGCGTCGCGCATGCTGAGTATCCGCGACCAGCGGTCAACCCTCATTGCCACCACCAGTCCACTCATTCTCGAAAAAGTCGACGTCGTGCTGGTGGTACGAGATGGTCGCGTCAGTGACCAGGGCGCTCACCGCGATCTCGCCCGCACGAACGCCTGGTACCGCTCAGTTGTTTTGCGTGAGGAGGACGAGTGAGTTCCCTACCCATTGCTAGCCGCAAGGACGTTGTCCTTCACGCCCGGGTTCTGGTGCGCCGCCATCGTCACTCTCTGGTTACCATGTTGCTGCTCTACGCCCTGGCGGCCGTGGCCGCACTCTTTGGACCCTGGATCCTAGGAAATCTCATCAACCGAGCCACCGCGGGGCACCTCAGCAACCACGAAGTGACCGTTACCGTTCTCGAACTACTGTCCGCGTCCCTGCTCTACACCCTTCTCACCTTCTTCGCCCGGCGCAAGAGTTACATCCTGGGCGAAACCGTCTTCGCCGAACTACGAGAGGGTTTCCTCGCCAGCATCCTCACCCTCCCGCTGGTGGCGGTGGAACGGGCCGGCACCGGGGACCTTCTCTCGCGCACCACGAACGACGTCGAGGCCATCTCGCGAACCGTGCGCTTCGCCGTTCCCGAGTGGCTGGTGGCCCTCGTCCAGGCGGGGCTCACCTTGGGGGCCATGGTCCTCGTGAGTCCCCTGGTGGCCATCGCTGGCTTAGTCTCCGTACCCTTCTTGTATTTTTCCACTCGGTGGTACCTGCGCTACGCCACGCCGGGCTACATGCGCGAGCGCATTAGTTACGCCACCCTCTCGGGCACGGTGGCCGAGACCGTCGAGGGCTCACGAACCATCGATGCCTTGCAACTGGCCAGTCGACAAAACGACCGACTCGACGGGAATATTCGGGAGTCCTTCTACGCCGAAATGTACACCCTGCTCATGCGTATGAGCTGGTTTCCCATCGTCGAAACCGCCTTCTCGCTCGCGGTGGCGACCACCCTGGGTTGGGGTGGGTGGCTCGCCCTCCATCACCACGTTTCGATTGGCGCTGCGACCGCCGTCACCCTGTACGTCGTGCAGCTCAACGACCCCCTCGACCGCATCATCGCCTGGCTCGACGAACTACAGATGGGGGCCGCTTCCTTCGCCCGACTCATTGGCGTCTCGGTGGTGCGAGACAATCGACCCACCGAGTCGGCGGAGCCGCTTTCTGAAACCATCACCGTCCAGGATGTTCGTTACGCCTACCGGGAGGGTCACGACGTCCTCCACGGCGTGACCCTCACCATTCGCCCGGGTGAGCGACTGGCCATGGTCGGACCTTCGGGAGCTGGAAAATCAACCCTGGGTCGTCTCATCGCTGGTATTGACGCTCCACGAAGCGGTTCGGTAGAGGTCGGGGGCGTGCCCTTGAGTTCCATGCCCCTTCACACTCTGCGTCAGCACGTGGCCCTGGTGACCCAGGAACACCATATTTTCATCGGCTCCGTGAGCGATAATTTGGCCCTGGCCAAACCCAGCGCGAGCGAGGCGGACATTCGTGACGCCCTGGCCGCGGTGGATGCTCTGGAGTGGGCCGAAGCTCTCCCCGAGGGCCTCGCCACTGAACTTGGCAGCACCGGCTACGCACTCTCGCCCGCCCAAGCGCAGCAACTCGCGCTGGCCCGTTTAGTACTCACGAATCCGCACACTCTGGTGCTCGACGAGGCGACGGCCCTGCTCGATCCCCGAGCTGCTCGTCACCTCGAACGCTCGCTGAGCGCGGTGCTGACCGGACGAACCGTTATCGCGATTGCCCACCGCCTCCACACCGCCCACGACGCCGACCGGGTCGCCGTAGTGAACGAGGGCGTCGTCAGCGAACTCGGTACCCACGACGAACTCATAGCCCTCAACGGCGAATACGCGGCTCTCTGGCGTAGTTGGCGTAATGAACACACTGACCGGTCGTAGGGTGGGTATTTATGGCGCATCGTGAACTGCTCAACGCATCCGATATCGCGAGGTGCACCCATAGGGTGGCCCTCGAGCGAGGGGCCCCCGACGGCGTCGCGCCCCTTCCCGTGTCGCTGGAAATACAGCGACGCTGGCGCGACTCCAATGGTCATCGCGACCACGTACTTTCTGAATTACTGCTACGTCACGCGGACTCCGTCGACGCCCACGGCGACGTCCGAGCAACCCAGAGCGCGGTCGAACTCGGGGTCGTGCTCATAGCCAACCCTCGCCTCCCCGACGACGTCGAGGGTCGACGTAGAGCCATGGTCGACGTGCTCATTCGAACGTCCGGCCGAGGGGCCACTGCGGCCTACGCCCCCGTACTTATTCGCAACAGTGAATTCATTGAAGTCGCGGCCACCCGACGAATCTTGACCGGGACTCTCGACAACATCGCCCCCGGTACCGCCGAGTGGAGTGGAGGTTTCGGCGTGCGACGCAATGACACCGTCATGCGTAACGGCCTCCAACTCTCACACGCCACGCGAGTTCTCGAGACTCTCGCGTGGGGCTCGACCAACTACTTCGGCGGCGTTATTGATCGCCAGAGCCGCCTCTGGTGGATAGATCTCGCCGACGCCGATAATCCACGCTTTAATCTCACGACCTACGACGAGGCCTACGCCGTGCGCCGCGACGTCCTCGAGCGCCACGACCGCTGGTCCGCGAACCTCGGCGAATTCCCCACCTCCCCCTACTGGCATCGCGATTGCCCCGAGTGCCCCTTTGCTGAGAGTTGCGAGAGCACCCTCGTGGCCAGTGACGACGTCTCTCTGGCTCGCTTTACGACCCTCGAACAGCAGGTACTCCTACGCGAACACGGCATCACCACTCGCGCCGCTCTCTCCCAACTCGACCCCCAGCGCGCGCGTCGAGCCAAAGTAACCGCCGCCAATAGCGCGAATCCCGCCATCGAGGACACGCTGGGTCACGCGATTGAGAAGCTGGACGAATTGATCTATCGCGCGCGAGCCCACGTCGTGGGTTCTCCACTTCGAATAGTTGAAACTTCTCGCCTGCACTGTCCGACGGCCGACGTGGAAATTGATATTGACATGGAGAGCTACAACGACCAAACCTACTTGTGGGGGGCCTACGTCACGCTGCGTCGACCCGTGCCGGGTATTGAGCCTGGCTACCACTACTTCGTGCGATTCGAAGCCATCAACTCGGAGCTGGAGTCCGAAGTCTTTGGTGAATTTTGGACGTGGTTAACCCGTCAGCGTGACGCCGCCACGGCCGCGGGAGCCACTCTCGCGGGTTACTGCTTTTGGGCGCAGGCTGAAAATAGTGCCATGAATCGATCGATTACCACCGTGACCCCGGCCACCCCCACCCTCGCCGACCTGGACCACTTCCGCAATGCCTTGCCCGCACAGTGGGTCGATCTCCACGAAGTGGCCAAGGGGCAGATACAAACCGAAGGGCCCCTAGGGCTCAAGGTTTTGGCCAAGGCCGCCGGATTCGAATGGCGCGATCCAACCCCGAGCGGCGAGCTCTCCATGTTGTGGTTCGAAGAAGCCATCTCCTCTTCCGACCCCGAGCGAGCCGCCAGCAACCGCCGCCGACTGCTCGAATACAACGAGGATGACTGTCGTGCCACCCAGGCGCTACGGGAGTGGATCAACCTTGGGGCCGGCGAACTCCGTAGCCGTGACGAAACGCCACTTCTCTAGGATCACTATCTCTCTTGTAACCTGAGGATGTGACGACCACTCTCTCCGGAGAACGCAGTGCGGGCGTCGCCAGTGGTCTGCTGGGGCTCGCTAGCGCGTACCTCCTGGGGCACACTCTCGCTTCCTTTTCGCTCGACCCAGTTCGCAGCTATTCCCTCGCCCTTTTCGGCGTGCTCCTCTTTCGTGTGGTGCTCGATAGGACCGAGGACCTGTGGTGGCTACGCGTCAGGTCTCGTCACCGATACCAGTGGGGCCAGGAACTCGATTCATTCATTGCCACCGGAGGAAGTGGCGACATTGTCTCGCTGGAGGGAGCAGTCGAGCACCTCGTCAACGGCGTGGGGCTCGAGGCGGCACGCGTGGCGGCCGGCGTTTCTTTTCTCGGCCTCGGGGTGCTCTGTTTCAACGGGGGGTGGCTCACCTTGCTCGTCTTTCTCGGGGTCATGGGGTGTTCCGTACCTTTTTATATTCGAGCGGGTCGGCGCAGCGAACGGGCGTCGGCCGACTTTGATGAACGACATCGAGTGTTGGGCCAACAACAACTCGACATCCTGCGGGCCACCCCGGATTTACGCGCGAGCGGTGGTCTCGACTTTGCCGTGACGACCATCGTTGCGGTCAGCGAATCCGAGCACCGTCTCGTTCGTCAGACCCTACGAGAAACGATCGGATCATCTCTGACCACTGAGTTTCTCGGGGGCGTCGGCGTCGGCCTAGCGGCCATGGTCGTGGGCTTTGGGGTCCTTGATCGAAGTCGTAGCCTCTCCGATGCGCTCGTGACTCTCTTCGTCACCGTCGAAATCGTCACGCGTCTTCGCCGTTACGCCACTGATTTTCACCGACGCAGCGACGCCGCTCGGGCGACGGCACTGCTCGCAGTTCTCGACCCCGCCCCAGCGAACGCGGCCGACACGATCACGGGGGCCTTTCGTGTTCGGGACCTCCTCACGCAGGGCATGGTCACCCCGCTGAGCTTTGATCTAGCGCGCGGTCAGTCGCTCTCGGTCTACGGAGCGAGTGGTTCCGGGAAGTCCTCGCTCGTTGACGTGCTGCTCGGCCTGCGAGCACCGCTCAGCGGCTCAGTCTCACGCGCGCACCTCGCCACGGGACTCATTCGCCCCACCGCTTCCTTCTTTCGAGCCAGCGTGCGCGAAAACCTTGGTCTCGGGACCGCCAGTGATGTCGACATTCTCGCCACGCTCGAGGCCCTGGGCCTTGGCCGCTCGCGTTACGCTGAGCTCGATGTCGTTCTGAGCGACGACGGCTCCCAAATGAGTAGCGGTGAGCGCGTTCGACTCGCGCTGGCCCGAGCGCTCTTAGCCGGGGTCGAGGTTCTCGTCTTTGATGACGTGGCGATGCTGCTCGACGACGAGAGTCGCCACCTCGTCGCCGAGAGTGTCACGAATCGTGACCTCACGCTGATCGAAGTGACGCAGGGGGCTCGCATCGTCGTCACGCCAGATTTTCTCGTGCCACTTGGTGAGATCTGATGCCCACGTCCCCACTGCGTACCTGGCTGCGGCGCTCGGCACCCACGTCCGACGTCAGTCTGAGAGCCCTGGGCGCCGCTACCGCCGCCCAGATTGCGGGGACCATACTGAGTATCGGGGCTCCCCTCGTACTCATCGTGAGTGCTGCGCACCAACGCGATTCTCACCCCTTTAGTGCGGTGGCCGGCTTGCTCATCCTCATTGAGTTGGTCGCCTTCCTGCGAGCACCCTTGCGATTCAGTGAACGTCTGAGCGGGCACGACATTGGCTTCGCCGCCATTGTGCACTGGCGAAGTTGGCTCACGGCCACCATCGGCCGCTGGTCCTACGATCGTTGGAGTCGAGCGTCGCGAGGTGACCTCTTAGAGCGGGCCCTCGGCGACGTCGATTCCCTTCAGGACCTGTGGCTTCGCGCCATCATCCCCTTCGTCGCGACTGTGCTGACCTCGCTGCTCTCCCTCATACTGTTGTGCGTAGTGGCCGCCCGTGACGCGAGCACTCCCCTTGTCGCCCTCGCAATAGTTCTCCTGGAAACTGCCGTCGTCGCTCGACTCTTCCTCGCCGCCCGCGGATCTCTCCCCCTGGCCCGCCGGAGCAATCTCGCTCGCGTCGCCCGCAGTGTGCGACGACTGGAAGTGACGGCGGCGGCGAGTGAGTTTTCCCTCCTTGGTCGATCCGACGTCGCGCACGCCTTCCTGCAAGCCGCGGGAGACCGGGACGAGGCGCTACGCTGCGCCAGCGACCGTCGTACTCGTCATCGCACCCTTCTGCTGCTGCTCGCGACTGCCGGAATTTTAGGGCTGGGACTTCATCTCGCCACCCACTGGAGCTCGAGTCCGGGCGCGTCAGTTAGTTACAGTGGCGTAGTTCTCCTGGTGGCCCTGCTCGCCGTAGATCTCTACGCGACGACGGCCCAATCCTTGGATATTGCCGTCCGCCTCACCCTGACCACCGAACGCCTCGACGAGCTGGCCGAGCGTGACGAGGATTCCCCTGGAGTGTCGGCGTGGCCCGCTGGTCCCGTGACCCTCTCGTTTGACGACGTGGTCGTCCCGCCGGGTCAGCGTATCGCTCTCGTTGGACCATCGGGCTCGGGGAAATCGACTCTGTTGCGGCAGTTGGCCAACTTGGAAGCAGCCCGGGACTTCAGCGTCATGATTAACGACCACGATCTACGCGACATTGCGGAGAGCGAAATTCGCCAGCACGTGGGCTTCGTGGCGGCCATCCCTCAGTACTTACGCGGGGCCGCCGTGGATGTCCTGGGACTCGGCCGGGGGCCCCGCATTGACGTCACGAAGGTCGCGGAGGAGTTGGGAATTCCCCTCCCCGCGTCAACGCGCTGGCTGCAGCGATCACGCGGTGAAGACCAGCGAGCCGCGCTCTTGCGGGCCCTGTGGACGGCGCCGGAGATCCTGCTTCTTGATGAGCCCACCAGCGGTCTCGGTACCCACGAGACGCCACAACTCCTGCAGGTCCTCGAAGAGACCGCGGCGACCTGCATAATCGCCACCCACGACCCCAGCGTCGTCAGCTGGTGTGACGTGGTCTACGACCTTGCCAGCGGCCAAATAATTAGCCGTTGAGCGTCAACATCCCCGCGGCGTAGTAGCGATCCCCAGCCACCGCTGCTCTCGGAATGGCGGCTTCGATTTTTGTCAGAGCATCCGCAGTCAGCAGCAGGTCGCTGGCGGCAATATTTTCCGCCAGCCAGGTTCGACGCTTGGTGCCCGGAATCGGCACCACGTCATCGCCACGCGAAAGAACCCACGCCAAAGCCACCTGAGCCACCGACACAGCAAGCGTCGCGGCCACGTCGCTGAGGGCGTCCACTAAGCGAGCATTGTGCTCTCCCGCCTCGCCGGCGAAGCGTGGTTGGAAACGACGGAAGTCCTTGTCGTCCGTCGGCTCACGAACCGCAGTATTACTGGTGAGAAAACCCCGACCGAGGGGGCTGTAGGCCACAAATCCGATGCCGAGCCGGCGACACGTTGCCAAGACTCCGTCCTCGGGATCTCTCGTCCACAGCGAATACTCCGACTGAATAGCCGTTACGGGGTGTACCTGGTGGGCGCGTTCCAAGGTAGTCGCGGAAGCTTCCGAAATGCCCAAGTGGCGCACCTTGCCACTCTCCACCAACGACTTCATCGCACCCCAGGTTTCTTCAATGGGAATGTTTCTATCGACGCGGTGCTGGTAGTACAGGTCAATAACTTCGACGCCCAGTCGCTGCAGGGAGGCGTCGCAGGAACTCACCACGTACTCGGGTCGACCGTTTACTCCCACCCAGCCGCCATCGGCGGTTCGCTCGTTGCCGAATTTGGTCGCTAGAACCACCTCGTCACGACGCGCCGCAATCGCCCGGCCCACCAATTGCTCGTTAATAAACGGGCCGTACATGTCAGCGGTATCAAGAAAAGTGACCCCCGCGTCCAGGGCGGCGTGAATGGTGGCCAGGGATTCGGCGTCATCGCCCGTTCCATAAAATTCGCTCATCCCCATACATCCCAGACCCTGTTCGGATACCAATAAGCCCTGACCTAATGTCCGTGTTTTCACGCTCACTCCTTCGTCATTGTGAAGTATCTCACAAGACCCCTTTTCCGGGGCTACGGAATTGCTTCGCTGAGCCCTCAGGCACTACTTTCTACTCATTGGCAGGGGGGCCAATCGTCGGGCCACCAGATCTGCTGCGCTGCAGCGATTCTGGTGGCCTTCGGCGTTTCCGTTACCGTGGGATACCACCACTAGTGAGGACCGCCATGGAACGCTTCAGAACACCCGACGCCAGATTCGTCGATCTTCCTGATTTCCCCTGGACCGCCAAGTATCTAGAGCTTCGCGACCCCACCGGCGGACCCGACCTTCGCATGGCCTACTACGACGAGGGACCGCCCGACGCCGCTGAGACCATCTGGCTGCAGCACGGCGAACCGAGTTGGTCCTTTCTGTATCGCCACATGCTGCCGCCACTTCTGGCCGCCGGCCACCGAGTGGTCCTGCTCGACCTGCTCGGCTTCGGGCAGAGCGACAAGCCAGCTGCTGGCGGGGACTACACCTACGCTCGTCACGTTGAGTGGGTGCGCGAGGCCCTCTTTGATCATTTGGACCTCAGTGGGGTGACATTTTTTGGTCAGGACTGGGGATCACTCATTGGCCTTCGCGTGGTCGCCGAGAACCCGGAACACTTTGCTCGGGTAGCCATTGGTAACGGTTTTCTGCCCACCGGTAGGGGCACTATCTCTCAGGCCTTTCTCGCGTGGCAGAACTATTCGCAATCGGTGCCCGTACTACCCGTTGGTCGCATTGTCGCCGGCGGTTGTCTCGAGCCCTTGACACCCGAGGAAATTGCCGCCTACGACGCCCCGTATCCAGAAGAATCCTTTAAGACCGGCGCTCGAACATTCCCCACTCTCGTCCCGACGACGCCCGATGACCCCGCCACCGCCGCTCAAGTAGCCGCCTGGGGTGTACTCGCGCAGTGGACGAAGCCCTTCTGGTTGTGCTTCTCCGATGGCGACCAAGTCACCGCCGGTAGCGAGGTAGAACTGGCGGCCCGTATTCCCGGAACGCGGGGAATGCCCCACGTCACCATTGAGGGCGGAGGTCATTTTCTCCAAGAGGATCGGGGCGAGCAACTCGCGACGCTCTTCGTGGAATTTATACGCCAGTACTAGTCGCGCGCTCGACGACGTAACTCCACCAGCGAGGGCGTGGGGTACTCCGTGGTACCGGGTCGCCACGCGAGGGCTAGTTTGCTCGCTCCAATGCCGCCCTCGGCCCAGAGGTGACAGGAGTTCACGAGCCACGCGGACATCGTCGATGACCCCGATTCGGCAACGGAGTTTCGACCACTGCGCGAATGAGACGAAGCCATGACCTGAATGGTCATGGGACCAATGGCTCGGGCCAAGAACTCCAAGTGCGTACAGCCGCGCTCACGGCCCAGGACATTCTGCACGGCCTTGTTGTACCCACGCATCACCGAGAGTCCAATGAGTTGACGAAAGGCCGGTTCGATGGATTGGCACTCGGCGTGGGGAAAATTCTTCATCTCCGCGCGGGCGTCGATAATTGTCAAGCTCACGGGGTCGACCAGTACTTCGAGCACCATGGAGTGCAGGACCGGAACTTCCGCGTCCGACTCAGCCCACGGCCGTTCGTCCTTCAGCGTGGCCGAAATTCGGTGTCCGCGGGGATCGTCAAAACTTTCCATAACAATGCTGCGGCGGTGAGTAGGGACTTCACTGTTCATCCGACCGTTCTACCAACTTCGACCCCCGCTCGGTACCGAGGGGTCACTTCGTTGTAGGTTACGAGAAATGGTCGACCTTGACGAGCACCAATAGTGGTCGTTGAGGCATTGTCGAGCCGCATTCGCCAGACCACGTTCCCCGGGGCGCCGAGAGCCCAGGCCACCGCTGATTTGATAGGTGAGACGTGAGAAACGACGGCGACGTGACGAGAGGGGTGGTGCAGGAGCGACTCTTCGTCGCGCAACCATTCCTCCAATCGGCTCTGCACCCGGGCGTCCACGTGGGCGAGCGACTCTCCGCCACCCATAACGAAGTCGTGGTCATTTTGAAAGAGCTCCCAGTTGGCTCGACCGACGTCACCGAGGGGGGTCGACTCGAGCTGGCCGTAGTCGACTTCGATAAAGGCCTCATCAATAAGTGCCGAAGCGTGGGGTAGGGCTAGGGCGGCGGTCTCCCGCGCGCGCGCGAGCGGTGAGACCACGACCTGTTCCACGTGGGTGAGCAATTCGCTCAGGGCACTCGCCTGCTCCCGTCCTCGCTGGGTGAGGGGCGTGTCGGTTCGCCCCACCAAGAGTCCGGCGTCGTTGGCGGTGGACTGACCGTGTCGGATCAGTATCAGCACGGAATCAGCATCCGTCCACACTCGGGGCAGTCGCTCATGGTCAGCATGGTGGTCGCCCGCCAGCGATCAAAGTCCAGTGGTGACAAGGCCATGCGACAGGCGTCGCAGCGTCCGTCGACCACGCGAGCAGCTCCGGTGCTTCCGCTGCGCTTACGCGCAGATTCGTAGCGAGCGCGAAGATTTTCCGGCACGCGAGCCGCCGCCTCTTCTCGACTCTCGCGCAGGGCCTGAATTTCCTCGTTCAGAGTTCCCTGTAGCTCCTCGATCACCACTCGCAGACTGCTGCGGCGCTCCACGAGTGGGGCGGCACTGGCTTTGAGCTCGACGACCTCGGCCTCCACTGGTTCTACTTCCAGCAAGGCTAGGACTTCACTATCCTCAGCCCCGCTGAGGAGTTCGCTGAGATGCTTCATTTCGGTATCTAAAACCGTGAGTTCCTTCGCATTCGAGGAGGGGGCCGCCAGACGAACAGCGAGAGCGTCTCGACGGCGGCGCAAGGTATCAGCCTGCGCCGTGGCATCCTCGAAGGCGTGCGCCAGAGGGACTCGGATTGCTTCGAGCGTTCGCAAGGTATTGGCCATGGTTCGTAAGCGATCTTCGAGCTCGAGTAATTCAGCCGCTTCGGGCAAATGATCGCGTTGGGCGCAGACTCGATCGATCCAACGATCCGCGTCCAACAGGGCCTCCAGGGTTTCGCGCTCATTCACCTTCTGAGTTTCGCACACCCACAACCACCGGGTCGAACTCGAGCTTCTCGAGAACCGGTACCAGGGCCTGCTCGGCGCGAGCCCGAGCGCTAGGAAAATCAAACCAAAAAACCTCGGGGCTCTCCCCGAGGGGTGGCGCGGGGTCCACTGGCTGCGAAAGAAGGATGTAGCGAAGGTCGTAGTGAGTGTGCCCCCGCGGCCCGGGGTGGAGGTCGACGTGAAAGAGCTGGGGCTCACCGGGGTGCCTGACCGCGAGACCCGTTTCCTCCTGCGCTTCGCGGAGGGCGGCGTCGTCGGGTGTCTCGCCGTCGTCAATGTGCCCGCCCGGTTGTACCCATATTCCGAGTCGTCGGTGACGATGCAAAATAACCCCGCGACTCGAGACAATAAAGCAGCTCGCGGTGACGTGATGGTCGCTAGCCGTTTCGCTGAAGGGGTGGGGGGTGAGTAAATGACCTCGTAATCGCTCAATGGACTCCGACTCACGGACGTTCACCGGGCTTATCGCGTCGAGTTCTCGACGGAGTTTTCCTAGGCTCACTGGAGTCACTGCTCCCTCGCCAACAGCCGAAGGACCGATGGGGGCACCACCACGTCTCCTCGAGCCATCGCCCCATCGCGAGCTGGTACGGGGTCAGCGAAGGTGATGCGAGCCGGTACGACCCCACTCCAAATATTCAAGGCGGCGTCCTCGGGTTCGTCACTCGTTGGTCCCGCCGAGACTTTGGCGGAGGCTTCAGTGATGTCCAGCGCCACCACGCTCGTCAGACGAACTTCTCGCTCCGACGTGGCGCGCACTTCCTCACCGCGCCCGGGCAGAATCGCATCCACCAGTCGGTCCAGGGCGCCTTTCGCCTCATCGTGGTCGAGTTCGCGAACTGTGCCGTAGGCCACCACCGAGCGAAAGGCGATCGAGGATTCGAAGCCGCTGCGCGCGAGACGTAGTCCGTCGTAGAGGGTGACCGAGAGGGCACCTCGACCTCGAGCGACCATCGCGCGCAAAACGGCGTTGCCGGGACTGCCGTGGAAAAACACCCTGCTGCCGTCGCGCCAGTGCAAGGTGGGCGTGAGAGCCGCCTCATCGTCGATGACGCTCGCGACGTAGCAATATCTGGCTTCATCCAGAATGGCAAATACGGTCTCGGCGTCGTACGCCGCCTTCTCGGGGAGACGTCGGAGGCGAGTTCGTGGGCCGGGGCCGAGATCCATTAAGCCCGCAAGTCTCCACCAAAGAATGTCCGGGCGTGACCCGCCACCTCAACATTGCGCTCAAAGAGCCGTGCGTACATAACCCCGCCGCGCGCCGAGGCCTGGTGCACGCTCATCGTGGGCGATCCCGTGCGCTCCATCCACCACGGGGACACGGCGCACATGGCACTTCCGGTAACGGGGTCTTCGGCGAGACCCAAGCGGGGTGCAAAAACCCTGATCGCGGCGTCAACTCGTGGACCACCCTCACAGACCACGGTCACTATTGTCGCCGGAACGAGAAAGAGTGTCATGAGGTCTACTTGTAGCCCGCAGAGTTCATCGTAGTCATCGACCACGCAGAGAATTCCCCGAGGGCCAGCTTGGTAGACCTCGCGAACACCGACAATCGACCCCTGCAAGAAGGACTCATCCAGTGGCTCGAGGTAACTGCGTGGAAGGTCAATACCCAGCAATCCATCACGGAGGGGGCGTCCGCTCAATACCCCCGAGCGGGTTTGAAAATAAAATTCACCCGAGGGCACACCCAGCTCAGAGAGCAAAACGTGGAGCGTGGCTAAGGTGGCGTGCCCGCAGAGGTCGACTTCGACCGTCGGGGTGAACCACCGCAGCGACCACTGTTCGCCGACCCGTCGAACAAAGGCTGTTTCCGACACGCCCAGTTCAAACGCAATCTGCTGAAGTTCGTGGTCCAGCATGGGGCGCTCCAGGAGGACCACCACCGCGGGGTTCCCCCGAGCACTAGGTCCCGTAAAAGAATCAACCCACCACAGGCGGTGACCGAATGTAGAACCGACAGAACTCACCTTAAGAGATTGCCACATCGCGGCCACCTTTCGGCGTAGCCTCGCAAGGTGCGCATTGCTACATACAACATTCACGCTGGAGTGGACGGCTGGGGGCGCGAATACGACGTGCTCCCCTCCGTCGCCGACTTGGACGCCGACCTCCTCTTCGTCCAAGAACTCTTTCGGGGCCCCCATGACCAATACGCCAATATCGTCGCGCTCGGACTGACGGGGGTCGCCTTCGCCAGCCTCGCCCATTGCGACCGAGTCACCGGTTCCGTCGGTGGCCGCGGGTGGCAGCCATTGCTCGCGCTACTGCGAGGTGATGAGGGTCTCTACTTCAGTGAACGCGCCGCCCTCAGCCCGCGGCGTAGCGCCGAGCGAGACGCTGCGGTGGGGCGCGAAAGCGGTGAATGGGGCGTTGGTCTCTTCACCAAGCACGACATCGTGTCGGTTCGCACCGTCGACCTACCGCAGCTCACCGACGATCGCACCGCACGACAAGCCATCATCGCGCGACTCCATAGTCAGGCGGGCGAGTACTACGCCGTGGCTATTCACGGTGCACACCTCAGCCATGGTTCACTCGGTCAATACCGAATATTGCGTCGCATCCTCGACGATCTCGGTTCAGAAATTCCCATTGTTCTCGCCGGAGACTTCAACTGCTGGCGCCCCCTACTCCGATTGGTGCTGCCCGGTTGGAGATCGAGCGTGCGCCGCCGCACCTGGCCCGCCTGGCGACCCCATTCGCAAATCGACCACATCTTGCTGCGTGGCAGTTGGCGGGTCGAGGCCGGAGCGAGCATCAAAGGACCGAGCGACCACCGAGCTTTAATCGTGGACGCCAACTTCACCTAGTGCAAGTCACGGCCCTTGGTTTCGGGCAGCCGCACCACCAGAGCGAGAAGCGGAAGTAGCGGGAGGAAGGTCACCACTGCCGCTAGTCGTAGTGAGTGCTGCGAGCCGACGCTGCGCCAGCTATCACCCACCGCTCCGAACACGATCAGCCCCGACATGGCACCCAGAACTCCGGCCACCACAATCCACCCCGCCGCCGTCGCTCGTTCCACGTGGGGAAAGCTTTCGTTCGTCAGCGCACTGGCCGCCGGAGCGAGTAGCGCCGCGGCACACACCCCGAAGAGGTAGCCCAGAATAAAGTTGGGCCGACCCCCGCTGTACGCCAGAGAGCTGGTCAACGCGCAGGTGACTATCCCCAGCACGACCGTAGGTCGACGACCGAAACGGTCCGACAGCCATCGTGATGCGCCGAGTCCCGCGAGGCCACCGAGCGAACTCACGGTCACTACTGTCGCGACCACGTGCGGAGATATCTTCAATATTCCTTCTCCGTACACGAAGGCGAAGCCATTAGCGGGACCCGTAATCACCCCAATAATGAAGGCCAGCAGGGCCATAATGGCCAAACGGCCGTGGGAGGCTCGAGCGACCACGCCGAGGCGCTGGGGCGCCAGTGAATGTAGCCGCGTCTCGGGGATGTGGCTCAGGAGGGGTCGAATGGCGATCGCGGGCAGTAGCGCCGTGGCAAAGAGCCACCGAAAGGAGTCTGGCCCTCGAACGATGCCGTGCAACACCGCCGACAGACCCGCACCGCTACCCGCACCCAGTGCGATCCACACCAAATGTTGGACCCGACGCTCGGTGGAAGAAATCTCAACGCTAACGACTTGCACCAGTGTCGTCGAAGCCGTCAGCAGGGGGCGGGCTAGCGCAAAACAGCCAACGAAGAACCAGTAGGAGGGTGACAGCGCAGCTACTCCGGTGGCGACCAAACCCACAACGAGACATCTCCGCAGTACGCGCTGTCGTCCCACCCGATCAGCGAGCGAGGCCAGTGGGAGGGCCAACAATGAGGACAAGCGTAAGATCGCGAGGCCCGAACCAAGTACCGTTCCCGACAAGCCCACCGCACCCACGATGGAGTTGCTCGGACTCGCGGTACCGAAATGTCGTGCGACGTCAGCCAGAGAAGCCACTGCTCCGAACTGTCCGAAGCCCGCCGCGGCGGCCACGAGGACCAGAATTCGCGCGAGCGAGGGCCCATCTCTCTTGGGAGTCACGTCGCTACTGCAAGACCACTGTGTCGTCAACGACCACCAAGGTTTTTCCGTGGTTCCCGCCCGTAAAGAGCAGATTGAGGGCCGACGGCGCGGCCGCCAGGCCCTTCACCAAGTGCTCGTGGTGGACGACCTCGCCCGACAGAACGAGTTGGGCTAAAGCAATCTGTGCCTCCGCGAAGCGGGCAGCAAAGTCAAAAATAATGAATCCCTGCATCCGCCCTCGGCGCATGATCAGCATGAAGGTGTTCTTGAGACCCACAATTTCCTGCGAGTTGTACTGAGAGATAGCTCCGCACAGCACAACTCGACCATTCATGGCCAGTGAGAGCAAAACGTCATCGAGAATTTCTCCACCGACGTTATCGAAGTAGAGGTCGACGCCGTCGGGACAGGCTGCTCGAAGTCGACGAGAGAGCTTGGGCTCGCGGTAATCTAAGCATTCGTCAAAACCGTATTGCTCGACGACTTCACGACACTTTTCAGGTCCTCCAGCGATACCCACGACCCGCTTGGCCCCGCGCGCCTTGGCGATTTGACCGACAATGGATCCGGTGGCACCGGCTGCGCCCGAAACGACGACGACGTCGCCGGCGGAAAATGAGCCAACCTCCAGAAGGCCAAAATATGCCGTCAGGCCCGTCGAGCCCAGGACGTTCATTACCGTGGGCAGGTCCAGACCCATGCCCGAGGGAAGAACGGAGAAGACATTACTTCGACTGGCGATACACCATTCCTGCCAGCCGGTAAGTCCAACAACGATATCGCCGACCTTGTACCGCTCCGATCGTGACTCCACAACGACACCAGCGCCACTCGAGCGAATTACCCCGCCTACTTCAATCGGTGGTAGGTAGCCTGGCGCATCGTCCATCCAGGTTCGAATCGTTGGGTCAATCGACAAAATACCAACTCGAATGAGTGCTTCGTCGACCCCGCACAGGGGCCGCGAACTAGACACCAACTCGGTAACGCTGTCGTCGACCATCCCCTTCGGACGAGCGCGCAAAACCACTTGGCTATTTTCCATCGAGTCTCCTGAGGGTCAGATTTTCAGAGTCGTAGCTCTTCGTCGTCTGTAGTCGAACTTAGAACAGCAACAGCCACGTGGTCGCACCGACAACACCGTCGGGGCGAAGGTGATGGTTCTTCTGGAAGTTCTTCACACGGGCCTGCAGTAGTGGCGTGAAAATCCCCGTAACCGGCAGACCGAAGCGCAATTGCAGCCACTTCACTGGAGCGCCGCGCGAGCCAAGGTAAAAGACCTGCAGAGCAGGTAGGTTACGACTGCTACGCGACGCCACCGAACGACCAGTCTCACAGATTGCTACAACGGTGAAGGTGGTGAACTGACGAGCGTTAAACCCGCTCGCTGTCAGGTAGGTCAACGTCGTGGCAAATTGACGGTGCGTTTGCGTGACCGTGACGACGTAGTACACGTGCTTGAGGGCCGAGAGATTACCGGGGGCGTGCCAGGCCAAGGCGTACACCGTTGGTGCTAGTTGCAGCTGTAGCAAATTACTCGGCGGGCCGACACTGACTGAAACCTGGGTAATGGCCACGCTGTTGCTGGCCGCAGAGAGTTCGGATGTCGCTCCCGCGTTACGAGCCGTCACGTAGAACACGTACGTCCCCAGAGCCACGTGATCACGAGGAATTACGCAGGACCGTGCAGTAGTGGTCGTACAGCTAAAGCCAGCTGGCGCCGAGGTAACCGTGTACAAAACAATTGCCGTTCCACCATTGTCAGTGGGGGCCAACCACGAAACAGTAATAGAACTCGATGAGAGCACGGCAACCACATTCCGAGGGGCCGATGGTGGAGTCGCCGCAATGAAAAGGCTGTTACTCTCCGCAGAAAGTTCAGACGTCGCCCCCGCATTACGAGCCGTGACGTAGAAGACGTAGGTATCGCCACGTACGAGTTGGTGGGAAATGACGCAGCTCAGTGCAGTAGTGGTAGTGCAGGAAAAACCGGCGGGCAGCGACGTGACTGTGTAGCCGGCAATTGGTGTTCCGCCGTTGTCGGTGGGCGCCACCCACGAAACGGTAATCGTGGTGGGCGACAGAACAGCCACCACACTGGTGGGGGCTGTCGGGGGGGTCGCAACAATATCAAGACCGTTACTCAACGCCGACGCAACCGACGAGGCACCGCTATTGCGGGCCACCACTTGAAAGCTGTAGATGCCAGCCGGCACGTGGCCACTGGGGATGTCGCAGGTCAGTTCGGTTTCAGTCACGCACGAGAAGCCCGGAGGAATTGAGGTGACCGTGTAGGAAGCAATATCGCTCCCACCATTGTCCGCGGGAGCGACCCACGTCAAGGTGATTGTCGAACCCGACAGAGCGGCCACGACGCTCGTAGGAGGCCCCGGAGGTGTCGTTGGCGTCACACTGTCGGAAGGTAGCGAGAGGGTGGAGTCACCGATCTCGTTGGTGGCGATCACGGCGAAAACGTAGGTGACGCCGTTAGTCAAGCCGGTGATAGTGCAGGTAAGGGTGCTGGTCGTACAGGTGAAACCGCCAGGTTCTGACGTAACTGTATAGCTCGTGATCGCTCGACCACCAGTGAAAGTGGGGCTCGTCCAAGAAATAGCGGCACGGCCATCATCAGAAACCGCGATTGGGTTGACGGGAGGATCGGGAACTGTTGCGGGCACTACGGCGGTCGAGACGGCCGAAGCCGAGTCTCCTGAAGCGTTGGTCGCCACGACGCTAAATGTGTACGACAATCCGTTCGTCAATCCATCAATGCTGCAAGTTAAGAATTCGGTTGAACGCGTACGGTTGCCCGGCGTCGAGGTGACGAGGTAGTTCGAAACAGCAGCCCCACCCGTATCCAGCGGTGTACTCCACGAAATAAGCGCAGTACCAGTCCCTGGTACGGCGAGCACGTCGCGAGGAGCGCTAGGCACCGTCGAGGGATATACCAAGGCGGAATTGGGGGACGCAAGCGAGGTGGATAGTTGGGTTTTCGCCACCACAGTGAAGGTGTAGAGAACACCGTTCGTCAGTCCAGTTACCACACAGGAAAGAACAGCTGACGTGCACGTCAGCGATCCAGGAGTGGAGGTGACCACGTACGAGGTGATAGTCGAGCCACCATCATTCTCCGGTGCGGCCCACGAAACTAGTGAGGACGTAGTGGTGTGAGATGTTCCTACGACAGCGCTAGGAGCTTGTGGGGCAGTAAAGGGTGTACCCGATACCGTGACGGCATCCGATGAACCTGCCGCATTACTTGCCCTTATCGAAAAGGAATAGAGCGTACCGTTGGTCAGGGCATCGAATACGCAGAATCTAACGTCGATGGCAACGGCACAGTGGAGATTTCCGGGGGATCCAACAACATCAAAACCCGTCAGCAGACTCCCTCCGTTGTCAATCGGCAACGCCCATTGAACCGTCAGCGACTGATTGTGGCTCTCTGAAGTGGGGTCCAACGGAGCATCAGGAACCGTAAAAGGTGTCGCCGATGAACTTGATATCGATGGCTGGGAACTCCCCGCGGCCGTGGTAGCGATAACCGTAAATGTGTAGGTGGTTCCGTTCGTCAATCCCGAGACGTCACACGTCAGAGCGACGCTCTCACAGGAGAGCCCTCCGGGGCTGGACGTGACGACGTAGCCTGTAACTGGTGTTCCTCCATCGGAAAGTGGCGCATCCCACGACACGCTCACTGTTTTGTTACTCGGAGTGACCCCCCGCACAGTCGGAGCGTCGGGAGGTGTTGAGGGCATCACACTATTGGACGGTTCTGAAGGTGTCGATGCACCGTTTGCATTCACTGCGCTCACAACAAACGTATAACTGGTTCCGTTGGTCAAACCCGATACCACACAGGAAAGTTGCAGCGTCACACACGAGAAACCACCCGGGCTAGCGACTACTTCGTAACGCAACAGCTCTGCACCATTAGCCGACGCTTCGGAAAACGACACCACGGCTGATGAGTCGCTGGCGTTAGCGTTTGGTGTGCCTGGTGTGCTCGGCAATCCGCTCGGAGTCGTCGACGCACTCGCCACTGACGGCACCGACGTGGCCGCCGCACTGCTAGCGACCACCCTGAAGGTGTACGTGATTCCATTAGTCAATCCGCTGATTACGCACGGGCTCTTTTTAGCCGTGCACGTCAGATTTCCAGGACTGGACGTTGCCACGTAGCTCGTCACCGGGGACTGACCAAAAAATTTCGACCCGAGCCAGTTAACCGTTGTCTCGCCATCACTCGAATTCACTCGAATTTGCGTGGGGGCACTGGGTGCGACTGATGGGACCACCGCTTTGCTCGGCAACGACGTCGAGGATCCAGCCGAATTATTCGCTGTTACACGGAACACATAACTACGACCATTGGTCAGCCCGGTTACGGTGCAGGTCAGGGAACTCGAGGAAACACAAGTCTTTGCTCCAGGCGACGAAGTAACGGTGTACCCCGTAGCTGCACCACCGCCAGCCGACGGCACCGTCCAACTGACAATCGCGCTGGCTGTTCGTGGAATGGCAGTAACAGTTGCCGGCGCATCGGGCTTCAACAAAGTGGCACGTGGGTGCACTCCAGCGGTGCGTGCCCGTACCACTGGAGCCATGTCAGGCACCACCGGATCACTAGTGGTGCCGGTAAGCGAACTACCCGCATCGGTGTACGACCAAACGGTGAACGTATAACTCTGTCCGTTGGTCAAGTTGGTGATGACACAACTGGTATCACCTTGCGTCACACAGAACTGTGAGTCGGGGTCTGAAATAACCACGTAGTTGTTGAGTGGGGAGCCACCCAAATCGCCTCCGACAACAGCGGCCCACGTTACGGTGACCTGACCGTCGCCACCCACAACAGACACGTTTGATGGCGGGAGTGGCGCCGTCACTGCGACCACGCTGTCACTCACCTCAGAGGACCCCGAGTCCCCAACGGCATTGGTTGCGATAACGCTAAACGAATAGGACGTTCCCAGCACCAAGTTTTGGATTTGACACTTTCTATCGCCATTTACGGTGCAGGAGAATGCCGCACCTTGTGAGCTTGCGGTATAAGAAAGAATTTGTGATCCGCCGTCAGTCCTGGGAGGATTCCACGAGATAGTGGCCGTCGTGCCATCGAGAATTGCTACGACTCCAGACGGAGCGGCGGGCGCTTGACTCATCAGAATCACGTTGCTCACAACCGAATCCGGTGACTGCCCATTAGCATTACTTGCTGTGGCCGTGAACGAGTAGGTCAATCCTGGGGCTGGAGTTGCAATGGTGCAGACCAAGGGCCCAGTAGTCCAGGTGCACGAACTCGAGCCACTCGTATCGCTCACCACGTAGCTGATAATGGTCGAGCCACCATCATTAGCTGGCGGTGACCAGGTCACAACAATGTCGCTCCCGCTACGACTAGCAATCACAGCCATTGGTCCCGTTGGGGGGGCAGACGGAATGATGGCTGAGCTAGCCAGAGAAGTCGGAGAGCTACCAACAACGTTTGTAGCCACAACGCTGAAGGTGTAGCTTGTGCCATTCTTTAGACCCCGAACAACACATGTAGTTTCAAAGGTTGTGGCGCAGGTCGCTCCATCGGGTCGTGAAGTCACTACGTATCCAGTGGTTAACGCGGCAATGGCGCTCACCGTCGGAATCCAGGAGACGACGGAAACTTGGCTTAAGTGCGCAGTAGCCGAAACCGCCGTCACGGCCAGCGGGGCGCTGAGGATTCGTACCGGTGGGGCCGGATCAGATCCGGCTGATGAACCTATTGCATTCGTCGCAGTAACCGTAAAGACATAGTTCGTACCCACTACTAAGTTCGTGACGTCACAGGTGGTCGCTGATCCTCCCACCGTGCAACCACTCGAGGTGGGCACGGATGTTACGGAATAGGCGGTGATTTGGGAACCTTGCGGGAGTGACGATACCCAGGTCACGGTAACACGGCGATTCTTGCTATCCGCTATCGCCCGAACGGCCAAGGGTGCCGTTGGCACTGTGGCGGGAATAACTGAGTTAGATGGTGCCGAGGCAATGGAGTCGCCAAATTTGTTCTTAGCAACCACGCTAAAGGTGTAAACCACACCGTTGGTGAGTCCAGTCACCACACAAGAAATTGACGTTTCCGAACTACAGGTCAGTCCTCCGGGATTCGACGTAGCGGTATAGGAAAGCACCGGTACTCCATCGCCAGCGGCGGCCGTCCACGACACCGTCGACTGTTGGTTTTCGCTAGTCGTAGCCGCAACGTTCTGCACTGGATCGGGAAGCTTCGTTGCGGTAATCGCTGCGCTGGGTTGAGAAGGGAGAGAATCTCCGCTCGCATTAGTGGCTACGACCGTGAAGGTGTACACGCCGCCGTACGCAAGCCCTGTTATTAGACACAGAAGCTGCGTCGTGGACGTACAGGTGGCACTTCCCGGGCTAGAGGTCACCTTGTAACCAGTTATCGAAGAACCACCGTTGTTCGCTGGTGCGATCCACGTGACGGTTGCGACTCCCGATTGATAACTTCCAGCGACTCTCGTGGGGGCATCACTAAGGCTCAAAACCGGTGACACCGTGTTGGACGTGCGAGAAACAACTCCCGTACCAACCCTGTTGGTTGCAGTAACGCTAAACGTATACGAGTCGCCGTCAGTCAGGCCCTCCACCCTACAGGACAAGGATCCAGAACTGTCAGTGCAGGTCTGGCCGCCATTCAGAGCGTTGGTCACATCGACGGCTGTCACAGTGAAGGACGTAATACTGCTACCACCATTGGAAATAGGTAATTCCCATGTCACTAGAGCGCTCTCAAACCCAGCTTTCGCCACGACCTTACGTGGCGCACCAGGCCGCTGCGCGGGAGTCACCGAGTTGGACTGGCCTGATGCAGGCGAGGATCCCGCACTATTTACGGCCTTCGCGGTGAAGGTGTAAGAACGGCCAACAGTCAAACCAACCACCAGGCAACTTGTCTGGCTGCTAGTGCAGTACTTTCCATCTGGTGATGACGTAACTCGGTATGAAGTAATTGCTGCACCGCCATCGGAACCCGGCGCAGTCCACGTAACCGTGACCCCATTCTGGTTGAGGTCGTAGGTAGCGCTGAGGTGAGTTGGGGCATCGGGTCTCACCGGTTGGGGCGACACTGGACTGGACGGGTCTGAAGCGCTTCCGTCCCCAACCGCGTTCGTGGCCACCACGGTAAAGGTATAGGGGGTGCCATTCGTCAGGTTGGTCACGGTGCACGACAGCGGGTCCACGGCGTCAGCGGGGACGGCATCCACACAGGAACTGCCGTCGTTGCCCGTTACCGTATAGGCGGTGATAGGAGAACCGCCATCGGACCCTGGTGCCTTCCATGACACAAGTAGCGCACCATTGAGGCTCGTCGCAGTGACCGCTGTTGGTGGATCTGGGACTATTGGCACCGGCGCCACCGGATTAGAAGCCTGGGATACGGCACTGTATCCAATACTATTTTGAGCCACGATACTGAAAGTGTAGAAAGTACCATCGGTTAATCCGGTAATGGTGCACGTCAGGTCCGCGGTGCTGCAAAGCCCCGGACCGGGCTTGGCGTAGACGTAATACTTCTTAATTGTTGATCCATTGCTAACGCCAGCTTTCCACGTGACCGTGATCTGCGAGTGCGATGGGCTCGTCGTAATTTGCGTTGGCGCAAAGGGAACGGTGGCTACCGTCGTGGGACTCGTTACATTCGACGGCACGGAACTGGAGCTCGTACCAAGGGCGTTAGTGGCTTTCACTGAGAAGAGATAGCGATCGCTACTCAAGAGCGAGCTAAAGAGACAACTCAAGATTGATCCGTCGTCTGTGGTGCAGGTACTCCCATTACCGTGGCTCGCCAAAGCCGAAGTGGTGTCGTTCGCCGTCACCCTGTAGCTGGTAATGGGTGAACCACCGTCAGCAGGGGCGGTCCAACTCACGTTGACGAGGTGATATCCCGCTCGAGCCACGACAGAACTTGGAGCGTTGGGGACCGATGGTTTTATCGAAAACGATACGGTGGCTCCTACGGTTTGAGCCGTCGTGACGAACACCACCCTCGAACCCGAGATCGTCGCTGGCAAGGACATTGTGACGGTACCCGCTTTGTAATCAAAGGCTTTTACCACGGCACCCGTGGGAAAATGATTGTCGCCGAGAAGACCCATGCCGACCGCCAACGCACCATCCGACAAGGTGCCATCCGACAACTGTCCATTGACTTTCAGATTGATTAGGTCCTTGCTTCCCGAGGTCGCTGTCCCCTCAAAACTGGCTCCCTTGACACCCATTACTTTTATCTGGGCCGCACCACGATTGATCAATACGCGAGTCCCAGAGCTCTCCGTAGAATCGATCGAGAGGTACACCTGGGCTACGCCCGAGGAAACACCCGAGGACGAGGCGTTCCAGAGCGATACCGTGAAGGTGACGCAACCATTTGAGTCAATGAGCAACGAACTTGAGGCAACCCCCCCAACGAAGGCCTGTGCGTGCGTTGGGGCATTATTGATGTCATTGGACACACTGAATCCACAAATAATCGTCGGATCGGCAGTCTGCCCGCTATCCATTGGCGTCACGCTGGTCGCAACTCCATCAACTTGGAGTCCATCAGGATTATCCGGCAAGTTAGGACCAGTTATCGGTCCGGGATAACTAGCGCCAACGTTGGAAATGCCAACCGATGAGAGAAGAATTCCACAAAGGGCGACCGAAGTAACGGCGGTGCGAATTAATTTTCTACTTCGTCTCAGCATCAACCGGCCCTTTTCTTTCGCCTAGAAGAACCATATCAGTACTACACCTGCTGAAAGCAGGCACGATAAGGTCGCCGCGAGTCCAGAAAAATATTCTAATTTTTGGGCCGGAAGTTCTTCTCGGAGAATTGGGCACCAGCGTCAATGTGAGCTCGCTATCGCCCCGTCCAGATGGGGCCCCACGAGCTTCACAGGGCTGCTGGAAGCATTCTCGTGGGGTCAAGCGGTGATTCTCACTTCATTGGAACAACATGTCGCTGGGGCTTGGAATCCTGTCGACGTAGTGGGCGCTGAGGGACTCGAACCCCCGACCTGCTGAGTGTAAATCAGCTGCTCTAACCAACTGAGCTAAGCGCCCGAAGTGAGAAACACGAGGTTCCTCAAGTAAGCAGAGCAATGTTAGTCCTTTCTGTGCGACAGCCTTGAAGGGTTGAGCATCGCTGTGACGCAGAGCGCTCCCCTTGAACCCGCGAAGCAGTGTCGGGCGGGCGAAAACCTAGCAAACATTGCACAGTGGAGCACCGCAGGTGACCTCGACTTGCTGAGTGTAAATCAGCCGTTCCACCAACTGACCCAAGCGCCCCACCAGCTCTGGCCTAGAGCGGACCTGCGAAAAGCGCTGCATCCAGCAATTCTTGGGTACAAGCGATGATTGGTCGGCGAACCGTGGACTGGGCAATCACCAATTCTTCCTCGCGGTAATCCCCCGCGACCGCACCCGATTCCGTGGCAATCAGGAGACCGGCCAGATAGTCCCATGGGTGCAGGGTTGAGTGTTGGGCCACAGTAAAAATGTCGAGGGACCCATCAGCCACTAGACAACACTCGAGACTGGCCGCGCCCATCGCTCTCATTTGGGCCCACCCGAGGTGGCGATCGGGCAGACCCGAGAAGCTAACTACAGCGTCTTCGATCTTCTTGGTCGAACGAGCAGAGATGGCGCTACCATCCCTCGTCGCCCCCGAACCACGAAGGGCGAGATAGCGCGAAGAGGTTGGGATATTCGCCACGAGTCCCGCGACAAGTTCCAACTCACGAACAACCGCCAAACTGCAGGCGAAGAAGGGTATCCCTCGATCACAATTGGTCGAGCCGTCGATAGGGTCGAGCACGACTGTGTAGTCGCCGGATCCCGAAACGCCCGACTCTTCACTCACTACGCGGAGGCCATTTTTGACCAATATTTCGACCGCGACCGCGTCCGCCGCGAGGTCGAGGTGATATTGAGAAACCCGTTGCCCCGATAGCCCCCGTCCTCGCTGTCCTTCGAGCGAGGCCGTCACGGCGTCCACGCATTCTTCCAGTACGGCAACTAGGCGGTCATCATTCACACTCGTACCGTACCGGTACTGCGACTAGTCTCGATACCAATGGCTGCCATCGACGTTGCGGGTTTTGTCGCCGACCTTAAAGACCACGCGGTAGACCACGGTTTTCACGTGCACGACGAGCGACACTTTGTCGAGACTTATTCTCTCCGACAGGCCTGGGAGGTTGATTTGCACCCGGAGGAGGGCTGCGGCGGGCCGGTGGACTTGCACCTCACCCTCGACGTCGACCCTCGTGCACTCCTCGCTTTTGAAGACGCCCTGATCGGCCTCGACGACGATCAAGATCCACCAGACGAGTTCCACTTTCCACTCGTTCTCACCTGGACGCTTCCGCCCATGTCCAAAAGTCCCGACCTGCTCAACCTGGCCATTGACCTCGCCCCCGTTGGGGGGCTAGAACTCCCCCTCGAGGTAACCGCTACCGACACCTTCGCTAACGCTACCGACGGTGCCGAGCGGCGCATCGCCATTGTTGCTCGACACCCCATATCGCTCGCTCGTGTTGCCAAGGGTGATGATCCGCTGTGCGACCTCTTCGAGCGTGGCCGCCATATCAGCGAATTTCTTCTTCAAGCTGCTGACTCCTGGCAGCGGTAAGGGCGCACTCTCGAGGACTAGGGATTGCGCTGTGACCGCAGACGCGGTGGTGACCTCCAAGAATGGGCCGAGTTCGAAGGAGGTCACTAGGCCGGCACTCGCGAGTCGATCCAGTCGTAGATGGAAACTCGATTTCTTTGGAAGTCATCCACGGGGACCGGTACTGCAGCGCGGCACCCCGTTGCGGCATCACACCTTCCAGCGAATCCGGCAATGGGTGTGATGATGTGCGCGTCGATAGGTGTAGCGATTGGAGTGCTCCACTCTAGAAGTAGGTCATGGAACCTACACACGACCTACTCACCCAACTACGCATCGACTGGCGACACACCGGTAGTTGTGCCGCCGCCATTAGGGCGTATCAGAAGTTCTCAGAACGGCACCCCGAACTAGAACTGGAACGAGCCAGCTCGCTCGCGGACGTAGTTTTTCTCTTGGAGGCACGCGGGGGGCTGAACGTCGAGATGCGTGCGGCCATTGTGAGTGCCCTCCTCAGCGACGCCAGGGATCCCCTGCTGGCTCGCACCCTTCTGCAGACCTTGCTGCCCGGGCTAGTGAGCGTCTGTCGACAGCTACGTTTTGGTGAGGGCATCATCACTGAACGTGGTGAGGCCGTGGGAGTCGCCATCGCCCTTTTGGCTGAGCTCATTTACGACTGGGCCGGCCAATCACGTCAGTACGCCGCGCCCGATATTTTGTCAGCACTACGTGGACGCTTTCGCCGCTGGTTGCTGAAGGAGAAAGCACTGCGTCGACAGGTCGCGTCGGATGAAACTTTTCTCCACCTCTCCGCCAACGAATTCTCACCACTTCTCACTCGCCTCGAAGCCTTCATTGGTACGCCCCACGAACGAATTGCTCGACTCATGTATCAGCGAATTTTTGACGGCACCAGTATCTCGGATCTCGCTGATCGAGATGCAACGACGCCCTACACCCTGCGCAAGGAGTTGCAATGGTTCGCCACTCGTCACCTCGTGTGAATCGGCGCCGGCAAGGGAAACCGCTCGACCTTCGCCCGACCAGAAAAATTGACCCACCTTCGCTACTCTCATCTTCCTATGGGCCGACGCAGGATGTCACCGAGCCAAATTCTCACCATGTCCGTGCCGCTGTGGCTCCTACTCCTGCTGCTGCCGAGTGCACCGCCGCAGACCCTCTGGCGAACCCTGTGGCTCGAGCGGCCGAGTACGACAACTACCACGATGATGCACAACTTTCAGAAACCCTCCACGAACAGAATCACCCCTCCGACGCCACTGCCCGGGCCGAACTCCTCACCCTCGAACGGCGCCAACGTCACGCCGATCGCGCTGAGCGCCGCGAGCACTCTCGCCCCCTTTTCCGCGGGTTCACTCGATGGCGTCTTTCTTTCCACTCTCGAACCGCTGCCGTCGGGTCGAACGTGGCGCGTGTCCGCCCCCAGCGACGTCACCATCAACGTGATGTGCGAGGGACAGCCCCAGGTGGTGGTGTCCGAACAATTTTCAACCGTTCGCCGCAGCAACTGTTCAGTGCTACTGACGAACATCGGCACAGAGGAGGTGCAGTGGCAACTTTTCATCACCTAGCGACCAGGGCAATGCGGATTGCCAACGCTTTTTCAATATCGCTTTTTCTTCTGGCGATACCCCTCGCGTGGCAGCGCTTATGGCACATATCTCGGGTGACGTGGCACGGCCTGGGCTTATCTCCGGTCGTGACCAGCGCGCTCGGTCTCGTATGGCTTGCCCTGGTGATCGCCGTCATCCGAGAAGTCCACCGACAAGTCCGGGGCGTGGCCGGCAGTCCAACACTTAGTTCCATCAGCGCCCTCGCCGCCCTACTCATCTCCCTTGCTTCATTCTTTGTCTCATCAGCTGGGGCGGCGGCGCCGCTCAGTCCCCGCAGCTACATCGTGCAACCCGGGGACTCGCTCTGGGGTATTGCCCAAAAAACACTCGGCGACGCCGAAAAGTGGCCAGAAATTGCTGCATGGAATCGGGCGTCACTGCCTGACCCTCGACTCCTGCATCCCGGCACCAGCCTGCATATTTTCGATCAAGGACTGGTGCCACACTCGGAGACAAGAATCCCGACTGCTGCAGGGAGTATGAAGCGAGCACCGACGGCACCCCCGCACGCGATGAGCGCTCCACAGTGGCTCGGTATTGGTCTGGTGCCGCTAGCGCTCGCGGCCAAGCGGAGGCGCGATGAAATTCTCCAGGGCCGGCACACTGACGACGACGTTGACGAAACGATTCTCCTCCTGCGACACCGCGACGCCACGCTGCTCAAAAAAATTCGTGGACTCCTCCCACCAGAGCCCTGCGGACGCATCTCAATCCCCCACGACGTGGCCACGTCCAGTCACCAGCAAGTTGATGCCGAGCCCGTGGTCATCGTGCCTATCGCCCAGCGAGTGGGACATACTTTGCTGGCCTTCGCCCGCCCGGGTTCGTCCCTGCCCCTTCCCGTCACCGCTCTCAACATTGTCGCGAACTACGCCGTCGCGGGCGACCCCGATCGTAGATGCCATGTAGCGAAAAGTTCCGAGGAGCTCGTACGAGCCCTCGCACTGCGCCAATCACTCGAGGACGTCGTGGTGTACGGTGGCCCCGCGAGTGATCTCGAAGAGCAGTTTGCGGCTCGCTGCGTCACCCTGAGTACGGGTTCCACGGCCAGCGACCTCGTGGACGAGCAGGGCGAAGGGCCCTGGCGATTCCTGCCCGCAATCGAGGTCGCTCCGGCACGCTCGCGAGAGACCTGGGCGCCATCAATGAGGAACTTCAGCAGTCCAGTTCGCGTGGAACTACTGCGCGCCGAACCCCAGATTCTCGGCCTCGTGCACGAATTCCCTGCTTCGTTACGCCGACGCTGCGTCGAAATGTCCGCCTACCTCGCCCTGCACGCCCACGAAGCGATTACCGGTGACCGCTTGCGGGCTCGCGTTCTCACCGACAGCTCATTTGACGCCACCCAGCGCACCTTGGCCAATACTGCTTCGGCCATCCGTTCCAGTTGCGGCTCCACGGAACGTGGCCCGCGCCTGCGTCCAGTGAGTGCGCAGGGCCTCTATCGCCTTCACGATGTCGGCTGCGACCTGACAGACTTCGAGAGCTTGGTCGTGGGCGTGCGTGACCGCGGCGAATCTCCGCGGGACCTCATCGTGGCGCTTCGGCTCGTCCACGGCGAACCCCTGGCCGCCGTGCTCAAGGGATTCGACTGGTTTCTCGCGGAAGGACACCTGGCGCGACTCCAACGACTCGGCGAATGGGCTGCTCTGACACTGGCCGAGCACGCTACCGCCAGTGGAGAATGGGATGTGGCTTTTTGGGCCATAGAAAAAGGGCGTCTTCTCGATCCCTATAACGACACACTCACGGCAGCCCTACACCGCATCCCTCGTCTACGCGAGCTTGGCGGAAATCGATCCAGCGGATCGCAGGACCAGACCATCGGATCCGGCGGAACTGTAACGATGCGCGGGGCGCTCTCGAGCTTCACGAACTAGATCGAGAAGTAACTCGGAGAAATTAAGTGGTGGTGAAATGAAGAGGTGCTTAGCCAGCGAACCGGGAATCGTATTGATTTCATTCACGTAGATCTCGTGGTCACTAATGAGAAAATCTATTCGCGCTACGCCCCGGAGACCAGAAATCTCCACGATACGCGTCGTGAATTCTTCGATGGCGGCCCTTTGCCCCTGGGCCAGATTCGCGGGAATCTCTCGTGGTGCGCCCACCATTCCCGAACCCCCAACGTACTTGTCGCGGTAGTCAAGAATTTCTGCCGTGAGCGAACGGCGTAGGGGTTTTTCTATCGCCGACAATTGCACGTCGGGGTAGCTGCGCACTGCGATTTGCACGTCGAAAAGGTCAGCTCGGTAGGGCTCAACAACGCAGCCTCGCTCGAAGTGCGGATTCGTGGTGAGCCGAGCCAAGGCCGTGGGCAAATCTTCGACCACGTCGATGCCGATCGACGAACCACCGAAACGAGGCTTCAAAATGTAGGGTCCCGCGAAAGGCAACGCGGTGCTGCGGGAGGTCAAAATCTCGCGCGGCAGGGTGGGCAAGCCGGCCGCGAGAACTACGGCGCCGAAACTCCACTTATCCATGCCGAGCGCTGCTCCCGCCACCGTGGGGCCACTGTAGGCAATACCCGCGAGGTCCAGGGTCGCCTGAATGGTTCCGTCCTCACCTGGCCCACCATGCGTGGCCACAATGATCGCGTCAAGAGCTAGGCGCTGCGCCTTACCAAAGCGGGACGCCGGGGTGAAAAAACCTCCCCCATCACCCACCCGTAACTCCAAGATCTCGGCCTGGGGCGGTAGCCCGTCGACGAAGGCTTCTGATTCGAGTTTCGGGTCGACCTGCGTAAAGACGCCGGTTTTAGTCCAGTACAGAGCCGCTACATCGTGGCCGGAGCGAACCAGTTCGTGGACGGCCACCAAGCCGGTCAGGATAGAAATATCGTGCTCCGGCGTCGGTCCTCCGAAAAGTACACCTATCACTAGAAACCTCGTCTGTCGATGTTAACGATTTCAAGGGTAGTGGTCGGGCAGGTCGTTCAGGTACAACACTGCGTCATGGATCGCCAAAGTACCTCGTACCCACCTCGTAGCCTCCTCGCGGTACTGAACGAAGACGGCCCCCGGGCCAAAGCCCTGAGAAAGTGGTCCCGCATTCGTAGAGCCCACCACAATGAGTTCAGCGCCGAAAGCCGCAATGGCTGCCCCCAAATTTCGATTCTCTCGAACTTGGGACGAACCCAATTCCACCAAACCTGGAGTCACCACCACGCGCCGGCCCGTAATTGGCTGAGTGAGCAGGGTGCGCAACGCGCTGCTCGCGCTCGATGGATTCGCGTTAAAGGTGTCGTCGATGATTGTGACGCCCGACGCACTCGTCATCACGGCACTACGATTCGCCACCGCATGGACTCGAGTCACCGCTTCGAGTACTTCATCTCTTCCAAGTCCCAGCTCCAACGCCGCCGCCAGCGAGCAAGCCAGATTGGTCGGCTGCACCCCCGCGACGAGGTTCGTGGAACCCAGAAGCTCACCAGCCAGGAGAATTTCCCAGCGACCCTCGACTTCTCGAACGGCTACGTCACTGTCACTCGTCGTGCCCGCTCGTACGACGCGCGTGCCCGTCAGCCGGGCGGGCCACGAGGCGAGACGCTCATCATCGACGTTAAGAATTACCGTCGCAACACCAGACGTGATTTCAAATTTCGCGGACTCGATGACCTCCAACGACCCCATGCGCTCGAGGTGGACTGGCCCGATAGCCGTCACGACCGCAATATCTGGATGGCACCACGTGCAGAGGTCGGCTATTTCTCCTGGACCGTACGTGCCCATTTCCGCGATGAAAATTCTTGCATCGTCGCTCAAACCTTCAGAAATGGCTCGCGACAGCCCGGCGCGATTATTAAAGCTACGCGGCGACGCCACGACCCCACGACTGTCCCCGAGCAAGCTCGTGAGATGTTGTTTCGTAGAGGTCTTGCCGAAGGAACCCGTTATCGCCACCACGCGAGGACTAACACGAGCCAGGCGCTCGCTCGCTCGCTGCGTGAAGTGGCGAGCGCTGCGATCCTCGGGCCGACGACGAACCACCAGTGCTAGATCCAGCGAGGGTGCCACCAGCGTCGCCGCCACGGCCAGGCCAATCAGAGCATTGTGAACAAGCAGCGTCATGACGAGAACGAGGAGGAGGGCCTGAGCCAGGGCCACCGCGGCTAACAACTTGAGGCGGCGAGTCCACGCGAGCTTTCCGGTGCGGCCCTTCAGGGGAAGCCGACCCGTCACGATTGCGCTCAGGAGAGAACAGACGATCCAGGGTCGAACCGCGGCGCTGGTCGCAGCGGCCGCCGCCACAAGAACTAGCAGACTAGCGACCAGCCCCACGAAGCTTCGTCCCCCTGAGTACCCGAAGCCGCGCAGCGCCGCGCGTGCCCAACGAAGGTAAAAACGCGTCACCGAACTCGCGATGTAGTGCTCACGCTGGGCTACACGAAGCCACTTCACCAAACCCGTGAAGTAGAGCGCGATCAGCAGAACCGCAAGTAGGAGTGACAGCGCGAGTCTCACTGGAGCATCTCGTCGACTGCCACAACCAAGGATCCGGGCGACTCCGTCGGTACGAGATGGCCCACGGCGTCGAGGACGACGAGCGACGTCGATGCGGGCAGTGAGTTCATGGCCCGCGTCGCTACCTCGAGAGGTACGTCCTGATCGAGGGCACCCCATACGAGAGCTACGGGCACCCGCAACTCGGCAAGCTGCGTTTCGTAACTCTCATTCACCGTAGTTACCAGGATGTCCCTCAGGAGGCCACTGGCGTTTCGATAATCCCGTGATCCGTACTTTTGTCGAGCCCGCTCCCATTGCTGCGACGAGATCAAGCCCACGCGCCCCAGCCGACGAATTATGCGGTAGGCGAGCGGCCCACGACTCACCGGACCCAGGCGCAGGAGCGGAACGCCAGTCAGGACGAGCCCCGAGATTTTCGCCGTGGGTGACGTCGCGAGCACGACAGCTACGCGTCCGCCGAAAGAGTGTCCGACCACGACGACTGGTTCCGACGTTTCCAGGGCGATGACTGCTTCGACGATTTCAGCGTACAGCGCGGCACCCCCCGCGATGGCGGGCAAGGGCGAGGAGCCAAAACCGGGTAAATCGAGGGCGAGCGATGACACTCCCTGCTTCGCAAGCGCGACTGCCACATCGCCAAAATCACGACCCGAGCGGCCCCAACCGTGAAGAAAAATAACGCGCGGAGGGTTCGATCCGTATTTCTCCGCGAAGATCGGACCGGTTCCGATGGCACGTAGCACGACTCAAGATTAGTAAGGCTTACCCTTCGGCTCGTGTCAGGTCGCAACGGGCTTGTAGCGTGACACTGATGATGAGTGAATCAACTTTTTCCGAAGATTTGCTGGCGGGCCTCACTCCAGAACAGCGTGAGGCGGTGACCTCACCACAAAAACGTATTTTGGTACGGGCTACCGCCGGATCGGGTAAGACTCACGTTCTCACACTGCGTATCCAACGCCGCGTCGCCACCGACGATATCGACCACGATCACGTCCTGGCGATGACCTTCACCAGAAAGGCAGCCGACGAGTTGAGCCAGCGCCTCTACCGCGCTGGTGTCCGCGACGTACGGGCCGGCACTTTCCACCGAGCTGCGCTCAGTATCGTCAATCAATATCGCCACGACCGCTCGCTCCCGCCAACCGTCATTGAGCCCAATCGGCGGAAATTAGTCACCGAGCTGATCGCTCAGATGAACAGCGCTGGCAGCGTGACGCGTGACTGGCAGATTCCCCAAATCGAACAAGAACTTGCTTGGTCCCTCTCGCTCGGCCTGCGCACGTCGACCTACGTACGAGCCGCGACCCTGGCCCGGCGCCAGTGCCCACTTCCCCTGGGTCAATTCGCTGAACTCATCGATCGCTACATCGGACTCTGCCAGAGTCGAGCCGTGTATGACTTCGACCTGCTGCTCAGCGAAGCCACCCGTATTCTGAGCGATGAACCCGCGGTGCGGGCGGCTTTTCGCTATCGGAATCGAGCGCTCTTCGTCGACGAAACCCAGGACATGAATCCCCTGCAGTTCGCGCTCCTCCGCGAGATGGCGGGTGACGACCCTGACCTTTTTGCGGTCGGCGACCCCAATCAATCCATTTACGGATTCAACGGTGCTAACCCGACTCTGCTCGAAGAAATTTCAGCCCTGTGGCCCGACACCGTGACTTTAGATCTCACTCGTAATCACCGCTCAACCGCCCACATCATCATGGTGGCCAACACGCTGTTGGAGGCGGGTGCGCGTGGCATCACACCCGCCCGTGACGACGGCGAATTGCCGAACATCCAGTCCTTCGATACCGATGTTGACGAGGCCGCGCGCGTGGCTTCGTGGCTACAATCAAAGAATCAGCCAGGGTCACCCTGGAAATCCATGGCGGTGCTGGCGAGAACGAACGCCCAGATCGACGTCATGGCTAGCGCACTAGAGCACGTGGGCGTTCCCTTCGAGCGCCGAGGTGCCGAGCACTCACCCGCTTCGGACCTCACTGGGGCTCCGCTGACCCGCAACCGCGTCCTACGGACAGAAGTCCCCAACGCGGTAGCGCTGTCGACTATTCACCGAGCCAAGGGTCTGGAGTGGCAACACGTAGCCGCCATTGGCTGGTCCGACGGACTACTTCCCTTTCGTAGCGCTCATTCGGAGAGCGAACTGGCCGAAGAGCAGCGACTCGCCTACGTGGCTCTCACTCGAGCAGAAATCTCGTTGCTCATCACCTGGAGTCGAGGACCAGTGGCCGGCCATCGTGGTGAACGAGCACCCTCTCGCTTCTTGGCCGCCATCGAAGAGGTCATCTCGAGCGAACGCCTCGCCACCGCACCCCTGAGCCCCGCCGACGGCAGTGCCAGAGCAGCATCTCTCAAGGCGAAATTAATCTCCTCACTACATCAGCCAAACGAAACGAGTACGTCATGAATGGTGCCGCGGCCCTCCTGTCGACATTGCGCGCCAATGGCGTGGACGTCTGTTTTGCCAATCCCGGCACCAGCGAAATGCACTTCGTCGCCGCTCTCGACACGGTGAGCGACTTTCGTGCGGTGCTCTGCCTCTTCGAGGGAGTAGCTACTGGAGCGGCCGATGGCTACGCCCGCGTCACTGGTCGCCCCGCCGCAACCCTGCTGCACCTCGGACCCGGACTGGGTAATGGTTGGGCCAATCTCCATAACGCCCGACGTGCTCGCGTCCCTCTGATCAATATTGTCGGCGACCACGCCCTCTACCACGAGGAATTCGACGCACCCCTTCAGAGCGATATCGCCGCCGTCTCCTCGGCCGTGTCGACCTGGCACCGCCGAACCCTTGGCGCTGACGACCTTCCCCGTGACGCGGCTGATGCCGTCGCGGCCAGTTACGGACCTCCCGGCGCCATTGCCACCCTCGTGCTGCCCGCCGACGTGTCCTGGGGCGAACTGACCTCGATTCCCACGACCTGGCCGGTTCGACCTCGTGTGTCTCGCCCACGGCCCACTGCCGACGACCTCGACGCTGCCGCGAGGGCGCTCGCTCGAGACCGCAGTGCCCTTTTTCTGGGCGGCACAGCTCTCTGCACCGAGGGTCTCGCCCTCGCCAACCGAATAGCCACCGCGACCAATGCACGGGTTTTCAGTGAGACTTTCCCCGCCATCACTGACCGCGGAGCGGGTGTCGCCAGCGTGGAGCGAACTATCTATCTCAGCGAATTCGCCATCTCTCAGTTCTCGGACATTGAACATCTCGTGCTCTTTGATGCGACTGAGCCCGTGGGATTTTTCGCCTACCCCGACATCCCCTCACGGCTCCTCCCCGAGACTTGCGAGGTGCTGAGCGCGAGCGCCGTCGGCTTCGATGCCCTGAGTGCTCTACGGTCGCTGGTTGAGCACTTTGACGCCCCCGAAGTAGAAATTCCCCACGGTGCGGTGCCCGACGCCCCCACCGGGGCCCTCACCACTCTTTCGATGGCTCAGGCCGTCGGGGCCACCTTGCCCGAGAATGTCATCGTCGTTGACGAATCCAATACTGGTGGCGTTCACCTCTACGGCGCGACGCGATTCTCCCCGCCACATCAGTGGCTCACCCTAACTGGTGGCGCCATTGGCTTTGCTCTCCCCACCGCCCTCGGGGCCGCGATCGGTGGTGGCGGACGGCGTGTGCTCGCCATCGAATCGGACGGGTCCATGATGTACACCCCCCAAGCCCTCTGGTCCATGGCCCGCGAGGGACTCGACGTCACCGTCCTCGTGCTCTCCAACCGTAGCTACGGCATCTTGAATCTCGAACTCTCTCGGGTGGGGGCAACCAGCACCTCGGCGGCTTCGCGACGACTACTCGACCTCACGGGGCCCGAGCTCTCCCTCTGCGCCATTGCGCGGGCGCAGGGAGTTCCCGCCACTCTCGTCACCTCGGCGGACGAACTCGTTGATGCCTTACGGCGTAGTTTTTCTACCCCGGGGCCCACTTTCATCGAGGCCATGCTCCCAGCGGGGCTGAGTTAGAAGGGTTCCAATTCAACGACCACTGGGGCGTGATCGGAAGGTTTCTCTCCCTTGCGTTGGTCGCGCGACACGTAACTAGCCCGCACCGACGGCAGCAGATTCGCACTCACGAGCAGAAGATCAATGCGGAGGCCAAAACCCCGACGGAAGGAGCCGTTGCGGTAATCCCACCATGAAAAACAGGGTTCATCTGGGTGGAGATGTCGCGTGACGTCCACCACGCCCATTTCGATAATTTCCTGCACCGCGGTCCGTTCGGCTTCCGACACGTGCGTCGCTCCCAGAAAGGCCGACGGGTCGTGGCAATCCAGGTCCGATGGAGCCACGTTGAAGTCACCGCCGACGATGAGTCGTTGCCCGTCCGGTCGCCGCGCCACCAGGTCGCGTAGTGCGGCCAGCCAACGGAGCTTGTAGGCGTAGTGCGGGTCATCGAGGGCACGGCCATTGGGCACGTAGCAGGAGTACACCTGTAGTCCCCCACAGATCGCTCCAATACAACGCGCTTCGGGGTCGTCATCTCCAAAACCCCGCGTCACTTCTTCCAGACCAACGCGCGAAATGATCGCCACGCCGTTCCACTGGCCCTGCCCGTAATGGGCTGCCTCGTAGCCCAACTCTCGCAAGGACTCAAAGGGGAATTTCGCGTCATTCTGCTTCGTTTCTTGCACCAGCAGAATGTCGATGTCCTCACTGAGCAGGTAGGCCTCGACGCGAGTACGGCGGGCGGTCAGTGAATTGACGTTCCACGTGGCGACCTTCACTCGCTGTCGACCACCACGAACATTATTTCCGCCTGAACCGCAAGAACTCCATTGAGTAATGCTCGGCCGCGTCCCGTGCCACCCCTCGCCGAGAGGCGCAGCATTTCGCACTCCAAAGTCACCGTATCTCCGGGAAGAACCGACTTTCGAAACCTGGCTTTTTCGACGCCGGCGAAGAGGGGAAGTTTTCGCGAATAACGCGAGTCGGCGAGCACGGCTACCGCACCACACTGCGCGATCGACTCGAGGAGCAGAACGCCCGGAGTGATGGGGCGTCCGGGGAAATGGCCGGCGAAGAAGGGTTCGTCCGGACCGAGCGTCCAACGAGCGGTCGCGCGCTCACCGGGGACAATCTCTATCATCTCGTCGAGCAATAAGAACGGGGCGCGGTGGGGCAACCAATCTTCGGGTCGAAGAGACAGACTGCTCACCGCAGGGCCAACTCCGCAATACGACGCACCGAGTCAACGCTGAGGAGGGTGAACTGGTGCACCTCCCCGCGCTGTAAGACGTCGCGTGCTCGCGAGGGTGCGGGGTTACCCAAATTCGTCGTCGGTGCGTAACACTCAATCGGCGTACCGTCACTGAGATTTACCCCAATAACCGCTCCGTGCGAGGTGAAGCTTCGCACTTCTCCGGTCACCTTGGAGCGCAACTTATAGGCCCGAATGAAGCGCTCAAAGTCCGCTTCGGGGTTGACCGGCTGTCGACCACGACGAAGTGCGACCACCGGAGCTGCGAGCTCGACCTGGGTCCGGGCGTCCTCCTTGCTCGGCTTGGGGAGCTTCTTGGCAACGACGCCCTTGACCTTGATAACCTTCGCTGTCCTGGGCGCCGCGGGCTCTTTTTTCACCGAGGGTGACTTTTCCTTCGGGACCGCTTTGGCGGGCTTCGGGACCGCTTTGGCGGGCTTCGCGACTTTCGCGACCTTGCTCGTGGGCGTCAAGGTGGCGCCAATCTGCGGGACCTCACCATTCGGCAGGGCCACGGTGAGCTTCCTCACCGGTCGGGTGGACTTCGCACCGCGAACGGGAAGTCGAGGCGTAAAGACCCAGCCCACGCCGGGAACCGGCTTGCCGCCAGTGAGGCGATCCGGCTCAAAGAGCCAGGGGTGCTCGTCATGAAATTCCTGGAAGGAGTCATTACTAAGAACCACCGCCCCGATGCGAACAGCGATCTTCAAAATAAAAGCGTCCCCTCGACCAATGGCCCCAGCCGGTGGAGTGACAATTTCGCCGGCTAATTCGGCCTCTTTGAATCGAGAGCGGTCCTCGGGCGCGACGCGATGCTCGAAAGTAGCGTCAGCCACGACAATCACTTCGGCCCCGGGAAATTCCTCTAAGTAGGCCGTTACGGCCGCGTCCAGCTGATCGAGGCTCGGCGTGGTGCGTCCCTCAGTGGCAATATTGGAACCGTCCACGACCACCCGGTGGCGCGGTGGCGCCTTCGAAGCGCTCACCCGACGGCTCGGGTCATGAGATCAGCCTGTTCCGCCGCGTGCACGAGCCCCGAGCCGGTAGCGGGGCTCGCCGACTCGACGCGAGCGACGTGACGCAGTGAGTAGTGATCTCGCGACACTTTGTGCATCTGGTGGTGGACGAAATACCACGCGCCCATGTTTTCCGGCTCTTCTTGCAGCCAGACCAACTCGTTGAAATTGGGGTAGGTGGCCAGAATTTCGTCAATGCGTTCCTGGGGCCACGGGTAGAGCTGTTCCACGCGCACTACGGCGACGGTGCTCGCCCCGAGCGCGTCACGACGAGCGAGGGCTTCGTGGCCCACCTTTCCGGAAGCGAGAACCACCCGCGTCACGTCGGTAACTTTTGCCGCGGCGTCATCGAGCACGGTCTGGAAAGAACCATGCTCCAAATCGACCATGGGCGAGCGCATCTCTTTGGCGCGCAACATCGACTTTGGCGTAAAGACGACGAGCGGGGTGGAGTGGCTACGTCGCACCTGACTGCGCAGCAGGTGGAAATACTGACTGGCCGACGTGGGTATTGCGATGCGCAGATTGTTACGCGCGCTCAGGGTCAAGAAACGCTCGATGCGACCACTGGAGTGCTCCGGGCCCTGCCCCTCGTAGCCGTGGGGCAACAGCATCACCAAGCTGGCTCGCTGGCCCCACTTGTCCTCGGCCGCCACTAAAAAGTTGTCGATAATGATTTCGGCGCCGTTCACGAAGTCACCGAACTGCGCCTCCCACAGCACGAGTGAGCTGATGGCTTCGACGGAGTAGCCGTATTCAAAGCCCAGGGCAGCGTATTCACTGAGGAACGAGTCCCGCACGGTGAAGGTGCCGGTTGCTCCATCGAGGTGACTCAGCGGCACGTACTGGGCCGCGGTGACGTAGTCAATCAGCGCCGCGTGGCGGTGCGAGAAGGTACCCCGCCGGGAGTCTTGCCCCATGAGGCGAACATTGGTTCCCTCGTGTAGCAGGGTCCCGAAGGCGAGGGCTTCGCCCAGGGCCCAATCCACTTCGCCACCAGCCACCATTTCGTCGCGTTGCTGGAATTGACGCTCTAATTTCGGATGAATAGTAAAGCCCTCGGGCACCTGCGACGTGGCCCTGCTCAGCGTGAGCAAACTCGCGAGCTCCACGCCGGTCGGGGGTGCGAGAAGGTCTACGGGGACCTCGTGAACGGGCACACTTTCGAGCACTGGTTTGGGAACGGTGCGCACTTCGTCCAGCACGCCCTGTAACTGTGCGTTAAAGGCATCCAGCATCGCCTCGGCCTCTTCAATCGTGAGATCGCCGCGTCGAATCAGAGTCTCGGTGTAGAGCTTTCTCACCGAGCGAGTGGCGTCAATTACCTTGTACATCAAGGGTTGGGTGTAACTCGGGTCGTCGCCCTCATTATGTCCGTGACGTCGGTAGCACACCAGATCAATCACCACGTCGCGGTGGAATCGCGCACGGTAGTCAAAGGCCAACTGCGCGGCCCGCGCGCAGGCCTCGGGATCGTCCCCGTTGACGTGGATAATCGGCGCTTGAATCATTTTGGCCACGTCAGTCGGGTAGAAGCTTGATCGCGCTGATTCGGGCGACGTAGTGAAACCCACCTGGTTATTGATCACGAGGTGAATTGCCCCACCGATGCGGTAGCCCGAGAGCTGGGACATATTTAAGGTCTCGGCCACGACTCCCTGCCCGGCGAAGGCGGCGTCACCGTGAATGAGAATGGCGAGGTAGGGGAAGACCTCCGGCGGCAGTGCCGTCCCGGTACCGTCGGAGGGGGCGAGCACGGTGTCTTGCTTGGCGCGAACGATGCCCTCTACGACGGGACTTACGGCCTCGAGGTGCGAAGGGTTGGACGCCATTGAGACCTCGACCCGGGCACCGCTACGGCTCGTAAACACTCCGTGGGCGCCCTTGTGGTACTTCACGTCGCCCGAGCCCTGCACGCTCTGCGGATCGAGGTTGCCTTCGAATTCCGAGAATATGTCGGAGTAACTCTTACCCACAACGTTGGCCAAAACGTTCAGTCGGCCACGGTGCGCCATGCCAATAACGGCTTCGCTCACTCCGTTTTCCGCCGCCGCACTGAGCATGGTGTTGAGCGCGACAATGGTGGATTCTCCGCCCTCGAGGCCGAAGCGCTTTTGTCCAACGTAGCGCGTATGTAAGAAGCGTTCAAAGACTTCGGCCGAGTTGAGTCCCGACATGATGTACAGCTGATCATCGATCGAGGGATGGATGGATACGCCCTCGAGACGCTCTTGGAACCACTTCTTTTGCTGCGGGTCCATGATGTGCATGTACTCCACGCCCATCGTGCGACAGTAGGCCTCGCGCAAGATAGTGAGGACTTCTTCGAGAGTGGCTTCGTAACGACCCGCCACGCCGTCCACGATGAAGCTTCGTTGCAAATCCCACATGGAGAGTCCGTAGGTCGAAAGATCAAGTTCGGCGTGCAGCTGTGGCGGCTCCACATTCAGGGGGTCGAGGTGCGCATTCAGGTGGCCCCGAACGCGGTACATGTTGATGAGCTCCTGCACGCGGATGTTCTTGAGAACGTGCTCGTCCACGTTGGGTTCGCTCGCTACCGAACGGTCATTCGCGAAGCGAGTCGGTTCGTAGGGAACGCCCATCGCGGCGAAGATCTCGTCGTAGAAGCCGTGACCGCCGGTCAGACATTCGGCTACGTACTTTAAAAAGAGTCCAGATTCGGCACCCTGGATAATGCGGTGATCGTAGGTGGAAGTGAGCGTGACCACCTTGCCCACCCCGAGTTCTGCCAGCACCCGCGGGTTGGCCGCTTCGAACCCGGCCGGCCAACCAAGAGCACCGACACCGAAAATCGCGCCCTGGCCGGGCATGAGTCGGGGCACGGACTGCACTGTCCCAATGGTCCCGGGGTTGGTCAATGACACCGTCGCACCCGTGAAATCATCCACGCCAGCCGTACCGGCGTGGACTTTTCGAATTTTGTCTTCGTAGGCCAACAGGAATCCGCGGAAGTCGTAGGTGTCGGCATCGGCAATGACCGGCACAAGCAGTGTGCGAGAGCCGTCAGACTTCTCAACGTCAACCGCCAGACCCAGGGCCACGTGCTCGTGGCGCCGAACGCCCGGGGTGCCCTTTTCGTCGACGGCGTCGACGAAAGAAGAGTTGAGACCCGTCACCACGCCCAGACCCTTAATCATGGCGAAGGCGATGAGGTGGGTGAAGGAAATTTTTGCGCCGGTTGTGCGCGCCAGTGATTCGTTGAGCGCGGAGCGATTGATTTCCAGGAGGCGGGCCGATACGGTTCGCACGCTGGTCGCCGTGGGCACGCTGAGTGAGGCATTCATATTGGAAACAATCCGCGCCGCCGCACCGCGAAGTGGGAGCGCTAGGGCGTCAATGCTGCCCGCCGGTCGCGGCTCAGAACTTACGGTCGATGGCACCGATGGAATGGGACTGCGCTGGTAATCGACGAAAAATTCTCGCCACGAGGCCGCGACGCTATTGGGGTCCGCCAAAAAACGGTCGTACATGTCGTCGACCAACCAGGCGTTGGGACCAAAGGACCCGGAACGATTCGATGCGCTATCTGAGGGGGGAGTCACCCGCCTAGCCTAGGGCGCATCGGTCACCTTGCTCAAGGTTCACTTCGGGGTAATTTCCGGTAAGTTCGCTTCCGTGTCAGCTTCTTCGATTACCCCGAGGGGCCTCGTACCTCCCGCGGCTCCACTCGTCGCGGGGCTCGCCGCGTGGCAGCGGCAGGTCGAGGGAGCCAGTGCCACCCTCATTTGCGTTCACGGGGGCCTCGACCGAGGTGGCTCCTTTGCCCGTATCGCACGCCGAAGCGAGCATTTCAACGTCGTGGCCTACGACCGTCGCGGGTACCAAGGGAGTCGTGGTCGCCAGCCCATCGATCTCAACGGTCACATCGACGACCTGTGCGCCATCGCCACTGCGGTCCAGTCCCTCGGGCCCGTCATCGTTCTCGGCCACAGTTACGGCGGGGTCGTCGCGATTGGGGCTGCCCTTCGACGACCTGATCTCTTCGCTCTTCTGGTCACCTACGAAGCCCCCCTCCCCTGGATTTATCGTCGGCCGGGGTTTACTAATGACCTCCACGAGGACCCTAGTGAGGAGGCGGAGCAATTCTTTCGCCGCATGGTCTCGTCCGCCGCGTGGGATCGTCTGAGTAATGACGACAAGGCCTCCCGACGGGCGGACGGCATCGCTCTGTTGGACGATTTGCGGACCTTGCGCGGTAGCGCCCCCTACGAACTCGCCACGCTCGAGATTCCCTGCGTGTACGCCTACGGCGACGGCCCGCATCAGATCTACTACGAGGAACTCGTCCAACACTTGGTGGCGACTTCACCGGTCTTTCGAGCCACTTCGCTCCTCGCCGCCAACCACGGAGCCCACCTCTCTAACCCTGACCAGTTACTGAAATTAATCACTGACGAATGGACGCACCTATGCGCATTGCCATAACTGGATCCACTGGCCTCATCGGTCGCCACCTCACGCGCGCTCTGCTGGAACGTGGGGACAGCGTCATCGCCTTCAGCCGGCCCTCGAGTAATGCCGTGAACGTCCCCATCATCCGCTGGGACCCGGAGCTAAATTTCATGAACGCCGCCGACCTGACCGCGGTGGGACAGCTCGACGCGGTGGTTCACCTAGCCGGTGCGGGCGTGGCTGATCGGCGTTGGACGTCCCGGCGCAAGGCACTGATTTTGGAATCACGAACCCGAAGCACTGAACTGCTCGCTGCCCGCCTTGGCGAACTCGCGAGTCCGCCCCAGATTCTCCTCTCGAGTTCCGCCATTGGCTATTACGGCTCGTGCGGCGCGAAGGTACTCACCGAGCAATCACCGACGGGATCGGGTTTTCTCGCCGAGGTGTGTCAGGCCTGGGAGGGGGCTACCAGTTCGCTACGGGGCAGCGACATTGTCGTCACCACCGCCAGGACCGGAATTGTGCTCACCGCGGACGGTGGCGCACTGGGTAAGCAACTGCCCCTCTTCAAGGCGGGCCTCGGTAGTCAATTGGGATCGGGTGAGCAATTTGTCAGCTCGATTTCTCTGGACGACCAGATACGCGCCATGCTCTTCCTCCTGGAGCACCCCACCCCCGGACCCGTCAACCTCGTTGGGCCAGATCCGGTCACCAACAAGCAGTTCACGCATGAATTAGCGACGCTTCTTCATCGCCCGGCCCTCTTTCGCGTACCACGGGTAGCCCTCGCGGCCGCTCTCGGCGCCGAACTGTGTGACGAGGCCCTCCTCGCTAGTCAACGCGTTCGACCCGAGGTGCTCCTGCAGGCTGGTTTTGACTTTCGACACCCCACGAACGCCCTCGCGCTCGCCGCCGCACTCGCCTAAGAGGAAACTCCCACCATTTCCCTACGGGCAGTATGATTTCAGTTTGTGAGTCTCCTTTCTATTCAGAACCTGCAAACCAGTTTTTCCATGAGAACTTCCAACGTCACGGCGGTCGACGGCGTCTCCTTGGAGATCCAGCCGGGTGAGTGCGTCGGCATCGTCGGTGAATCAGGTTGCGGTAAGACCACGACCGGGCTTTCTATCATGCGTCTGCTCCCGGGCAACGGCCATGTAGCGGGCGGTCAAATCCTCTTTGATGGCAAAAACCTCGCTGAATTAAGCGAAAAAGAGATGCAATCAGTACGTGGAAATAGCATCGCCCTCATCCCCCAAGACCCCATGACCTCGCTCAACCCGGTGATGCGTATTGGCGATCAAATCGCCGAGGGCTACCGCATTCACCGTGGGGCTTCCAAGGAAGAAGCTCGTCAGCGGGCCCTCGAGGTCTTGCGACTCGTGGAAATGCCCATGCCCGAGGAGCGTTTGGCCCAGTACCCCCACGAATTGTCGGGAGGACTACGCCAGCGAGTCATGATCGCTATGGCACTGGTCTGCGAACCGAAGATTCTCATTGCCGACGAACCAACCACCGCCCTCGACGTCACCATCCAAGCCCAAATCCTCGACATTCTCGACAATCTGCGTGAAAAAATGCAGATGGCCGTTATTTTGATTACCCACGACATGGGCGTCATCGCCAGTCGTACCGACCGCGTCGTCGTCATGTACGCGGGCAAGGTGGTAGAAGAGGCGGATACGAAGACCCTCTTTACCAAAATGCACCACCCCTACACCCAGGCCCTCTTGGCCTCGGTACCCAAGCTGGACAATGTGGCCAGTGGTGGTCGCCTCCTCTCCATTTCTGGCCTTCCGCCAGATCTCTCCCAGGATATTGTTGGCTGTCGCTTCGCCCCCCGCTGCGCCTACGCCACCGATCAGTGCCGCAGCCACGAGCCAGAAACCACCAACGTCGATGGTGGTCACCGCTACGCCTGCTTCAATCCCATCGACGGACCCCTCGTGGCTCAGGTTTCGGCCTCGGAAACGCAGAAGAAGGCAGCGACTGACAGAACTCTGCTGAGCGTGAACAATCTCGTCAAGAGCTTCCCAGTGCGTGGAGCCAGCCTGCTTCGACGCACCGTCGGCCACGTCAGTGCGGTAGCCAACGTCAATATCGAGATCTTTGAAGGCGAAACCTTCGGTCTCGTCGGCGAGTCTGGTTGCGGTAAGACCACAATTGGTCGTCTGATCGTGGGGCTCGAAGAGCCGACGAGTGGTTCGGTTACCTTCACCAGCGGTTCTAGCGATGGCCTCAAAGGGGCCGCCCAGCGCCGAGCGGGAGCTCGCGACCGCCAGATGATTTTCCAAGACCCCTACGCTTCGCTGGACCCGCGTAAGAAGGTTGGCGATATTATTCGCGAACCGCTGGAGATTCAAAAGGACCTCGACCGTCACGCCATGGACGCCCGTGTCATTCAACTCCTCGACGAAGTCGGACTCCCCCACGAAGCGGTGAATCGCTACCCGCACGAGTTCTCCGGTGGTCAGCGTCAGCGCATCGGTCTCGCTCGAGCACTGGCCCTCGAACCGAAGCTCATCATTGCCGACGAGCCGGTTTCGGCTCTCGACGTTTCGATCCAAGCTCAAATTTTGAACCTGATGCAAGATTTACAGGAGTCCCGCGGCCTGTCGTACATTCTCATTAGTCACGACCTCGCTGTGGTTCGTTACGTCGCCCACCGCATTGGTGTCATGTACCTCGGCAAGCTCGTCGAGGTTGGACCCGCGGACGACGTGTTCAGCCGACCTGGGCATCACTACACGCAGGGACTGCTCGACGCGGTGCCCAGCGCTGACGTCAACAGAGAGCGGGTTGCTACGCGTCAAATTCAAGGCGAACTACCCAGTGCCGCCAACCCACCGTCGGGCTGCCGTTTTCGCACTCGTTGCGTTGCGGCCGAGGACCGTTGCGCCAACGAGGAACCCCTCATGCAGGACCTCGGGAACGGCCACTTCGTCGCGTGCCACTTCCCCATCAGCACACCAGTCACCATCAGCACTCACTAATTCACCGTTTCGTCACGGGCCTGATACCGGTGCTGTGTGCTCACGCATAAGCCAGCACGAGATCTCAGCCGTACTCCCGATCACTGGCAATTGTTGCGTCCAAAGTGTGGTGCCGTACTTCTAGCGAGGCTACGAGCTAGCTCCGGAAACGTTCTTGCCGAACCACCGCACCTAGGTGCCATAGTGCTGTGCCCCTCACACGCGCTGCATCACCGTCATCGCTGAACCCACACGTGGATTCGTCGTGCGACAGTAATTTTTTTAGCGTTCGCGCAGGCGTACTTCGAAGGCGTCACGCATGGCATCACCAATGAAGTTGAACGAGACAATCAGTAGCAAGAAGAGCAGGCAGACGGGGTAGGTTTGCCACCAATAACCCACCTGGAAATTATTCGTCCCCATCTGAATCATGGTTCCCCAGTCAGTATCCGGGAGTGGAATACCAAGCCCCAAGAAGCCCAAGCTCGTCAGCGCCAGGATTGAACCGGCCATCGCAAAAGTACCCACAGTAACCATCGTGCTGACCGTATTGGGAAGTATGTGGCGCCAGATGATGCGTCCCGAACCACCGCCCATTGACCGTACCGCTTGTACGAACTCTCGATCTCGCAAGGAGATCGCCTCGGCGCGCATCAAACGAGCGTCTCCAAACCAGCCAAACAGACCCAGCACCAAGATGAGCAGTGTCTTCGAACGACCAAAGAGCGCAATGACGGCGAGCAAAAGAAACAGGCCAGGGATGGACAGCATCGCGTCTACAAAACGCATCATGATGGAGTCAATGGCCCCTCCACGGTAACCGGCAAAAATCCCGTACCCGACTCCAATCACCATAGAAATGACCGCGGCGAGAAAACCCAACTCCAGCGATGACCTACCGGCGAACATCAAGCGCCCGAGTATGTCGAAACCGAGATAGTCGGTGCCCAGGGGAAAGCCTCGACCTGGGGGCATATTTATCGTCTGGTAGGAAAGGCTCGCGTCAGTCTGATTGGAGTGGTAGAAGAACGGCCCGATGTAGCAAAAGAGGAGCACTCCGATGACGTAGGCCATAGAGATCACCGCCAACCTGTTGGCACTGAAGACACGGAGCATTTGACGAATCATCGTTTCGCCGCCACGAACCTCGCCACCATCTGCGAGATGTGGCTCGTTGGAAGCCCCATCAATGAGAATTTCCTGCGTTGACATCACTACCTCCGGCCCGACAGACGAATACGGGGATCTGCGAATGCGATACCGATGTCAGCCAACATATTTCCGAGAACTGTCGTAACGGTCACTATCAAGGTCAAGGCCATGACAACTGGTACGTCCCGTCCGTTGGTTGCCTGAACTGTCAATTGTCCCATGCCCGGGTAATTAAATACTTGTTCGGTGATGAGAGCTCCACCGAACAGACCTGGGAGTGATAGTCCCAAAATGGTAATCAGCGGCATGACGGCATTACGAAATGCGTGGCGAAACAGAACCCGGTTGGGTGAACAACCCTTGGCTCGGGCGGTGCGAACGTAGTCCTGGACCATGGTGTCCAAGATGGATCCACGCATAAACCTTGTAAGCCCGCCGATTCCGAGCACCGTGAGAGTCATGAGTGGCAGGGCAAACTGCGCAGGAGAACTTATCATCTGCTGCAAAGGCGACCAAAAACCGTTAGCGGTGGGCGAATCGATGGACGGCGGGAACCAATGCAGCGTCAGAGAGAAGAAGATGATGCTCAGCATTGAGAAGAGAAATGCCGGGAACGAGAACAATACAAAGATGATGAAAGTCATCGTGTGGTCAAACAGTGAATTTCTCTTAATTCCCTGAAACATTCCAATCAGGACTGAAATAACCACAGAGAAAACCAGTGAGCCACTTACTAACCACAGTGTTCGAGGAATGTAGGGCCCGATCACCTGGGCAACTGGCTGGTCCAGAGTTACTGCCCCAAGTGAAGTACCCAAATTTCCGTGCATCAAATTCACCATGTAGTGCCAGTACTGGATCACGAAGGGCTGATCTAGTCCTCGCTCATGGACGAACTGATTTACCGCCGCCTGCGTGGCGTGGTTGCCCAAGAGGGCGCGAGCGATGTTACCGGGCATCAATGCCGGCAGCAAAAAGGTCACAAAGCTCACGACGAGCAGTACAAGTAAACCTTGAAAGAATCTGCGAATCGAGTAGTTAAGCACAACGAAACAATAGCAGGCGAAACGCGAAGTTTGATTCTGAGCCACATTGCCGTTGCACAATTTCGTACTTCGTACGACGGACTAGCGAGTGCCTGCGTGGACCTTTGAATATTGACGTGAGTATGTCCACCAGCCCGCACCAAAGCGAAGCCCCCGCCACTTTCGTGGCGGGGGCTTCAACTAGATCACTCTAGTGAACTGCTTTACTATCGAATTACTTCGACAGGAACTCCGGCAGCGACGAGTCGGTCGGGGAAGGAGGAAGCACACCCTTGAGCGTGTTCGATACTTCTCCACAACCGGTTCCGGTCGGCTGGTACAGGTACGGCAACTGGTCCATCGCGTACTGAGCGTAACCGTTAGGGGCGTTGAGTTTCGCGCCAGCAGATACGGTTGCGTCAATCAAATTGTCCATTTTTGCGTCCGAGTACATACCTGGGTTTGACAGGGCGCCGGTGTAGAACAACAACTCACCTGACGGGTAGTAGTCCGGTGCGTACAGCCATCCGCCGTACTGGCAAATCTGCCAGTCACCGTTACCCTGGGGGTTACCCGAGGTAGGTGCCGAGCCCGCACCAGAGGTGCAGAGGTTGGCGATGTTGGTGGATATGTCGGTCGACAGGTCAATCTTGAAGCCCATGGACGTCCAAGCGGAAGTCTCGATAGCCATCTGAGCATCCTGCGTCGGGGAGCCTGAGCCGTACTTGTACGTAAGCTTCAAGAGGTCTCCCTTGGCAATACCAGCACCACACTTAGCTGGGGTCACACAGGCGGCGGGGTACACGTTGGTGTTCCAACCGTGAGCCTGCAGCAACGCGATTCCAGCCTTGGGATTGAACGGATAGTGGTTCACGAGGCCACCACTAAATGCGTTCACCGGGAATGTCGGGATCGGGCCGTAGCCTGGGACTCCGTATCCGTTGTACAGCTTCTTCACCAAGTTGACCTGGTCGACTCCGTACTGCAGAGCTTGACGGATGTACAACTGGTTCGGAAGGGCAGTGCCTGACGACTTCGAGTTGAAGTTGTAGTAGGCGTAGTAGAACGCCCAGGTACCACCGGTACGAAGTGTGTATCCATCCAACTGCTTCAGCAGGTTCTTTCCGGCGACACCCAACTTAGGCGAAGGGGTTACATCGGAGGGAAGAACGCCACCAGTGTCAAGTTGTCCCGCTTCAAGCTGCGCAATTTCCGTGGCAGTGCTGGTCTCGGCAACCTGAGTAAAGGTTGCAAAGTGAGCCTTCTGGGCACCAGAGTAAGCCGTGTTCGGAACGTAGACAATGTTACCGGTAGCGCTGAAGGTCTTGAGCTTCCAAGGACCGCTCACAACATTCCAAATTGGGTTCGTTGCGTAAGCGGCCAAAGCAGCAGCGCTCGCTGGACGGGAGTTGTAGTAGAGGTAACCATAGGCACCCGTGTACACCGACAGCGAGTTCAAAGCTGGCAAGCCGTAGGCCGGAGCAGTGCTTGCTGGGTAGTACCCACAAGTGTTGATCAGGCTCGACATAACAGCAAAGTTCGCCGTTCCACAACCAGCAGCCTCGGTCTGAGGAG
>Ga0136642_1000072_pt1 | contig 63990 bp, 60 predicted proteins | sample LowCatLa1302831Y_FD_115313 | JGI IMG/M metagenome (GOLD analysis project Ga0136642, IMG submission 115313) | Freshwater microbial communities from Lower Cathedral Lake, Yosemite National Park, California, USA - 13028-31Y | ecosystem: Environmental > Aquatic > Freshwater > Lake ... | reverse complement strand
TAAATTTCGAGATATTGTAGATTTCGTTTTCGGTCTCGACGTTGCCATGCTCGGTGCAACCGATGTAAATGCCGACGCGGTCTTTGGGTAGCGTTTCGAAGTTAACCCCACTGTCAGCCAACGCCTCCCGCGCGCAGTAGATCGAGATAGATCCCGCCCGAGTACCCACGCGGAGCTCTTTTTTCTTTTGGTACTTCAACGGATCGTAATGACAGACGCCCGCCAGCTGGGGCCCCATGTAGCGGATCTCCATGCGCTCGATCCCGGCGACGCCGAGCAGGAGATTTCGCCGGAATTCGGTGAGAGAATTGCCGTTGGGGGCGGTGAGACCGACTCCAGTGATGACGATGCGCGCGGGCTTCATGCTTGTGTAAGAGGAAATCGCTAGCCATCCCGCCTGCGAAAGCAATAAAACCCTACATTCTTATGAACGTTCTCGTTGTCGGAGGTGCCGGCTACATCGGCAGTCACTGTGTTCGCCAGCTTCTGAATGCTGGTCATCGGCCTGTTGTGCTCGATAACCTTGTTTTTGGTCACCGCGGGGCCGTGGCTCCGGCAGTACCATTCTACGCCGCTGATCTAGGCGACGAAAAGACCGTCGGCGAGATCCTTGAACGAGAAAAAATTGAGGCGGTCATGCATTTCGCGGCGTTCGCCTATGTTGGTGAATCCGTCACCGATCCACTCAAATATTATTTCAACAACGTCGTTGCCACGCTTGGGCTGCTGCGCGCGATGCACGTCCAGGGTGTAAAGAAATTCGTCTTCTCATCTACTTGTGCCACCTATGGCGTCCCCGCTGGTATGCCGATCGTCGAAACGATGCCGCAGGCACCGATTAATCCCTACGGTCAGACCAAACTCGACATCGAGAATGCCCTCAAAGCCCTAGCACTAGCCCACGGACTCAGCTTTGCCGCCTTTCGTTATTTCAATGCCGCCGGCGCAGCCGAGGACGCGGCTATAGGCGAAGATCACATCCCAGAATCGCACCTTATTCCCCTCGCGATCCAAGCTGCCACCGGCCAACGCGCCGCACTGCAAGTTTTTGGGCACGATTACCCAACGCCCGACGGCACGTGTCTACGTGACTACGTCCACGTGGACGATTTGAGCCGCGCCCACATCGCGGTGTTTAAGAAACTAGAAAAACCAGGCGCCGCACTGTTTTACAATCTCGGCACTGGCAAACCTACTTCTGTGCTCCAGGTCATCCGTGCCGTGGAAAAGGTCACCGGCCTAAAAGTTCCCCACGCGTTTGCACCCCGCCGCGCCGGTGACCCACCCGCGCTCTACGCGAATTCCACGAAGGCAATCGAGGAACTCGGCTGGCAGATCAAATTCAACGAGATCGAATCCATCGTCGCGACTGCTTGGCGCTGGCACCAAAAATCGCCACGTGGCTTCGCCGATCGCTGAGGCTCAGAGCCGCGGCGCGGCCGGTTTCAACGGCGGCGCCCACGCGTTGACGCCAACTGTGTTGAGTCGGCGTTTAAAGACCTTATCGCCACTCGTCACATAGAGCGTATCGAATTTGGCGCCACCGAAAACGAGGTTGGAGCAACGCCCATTCGGCAGCGGCAGGATGCATTGCACCCGGCCGGCCTGGTCGCAGATTTGAATGCCCATCCGCGTCGCGACATAAAGTCGCCCGTCACGATCCACCTTAAGGCCGTCGGCAAAACTCTGGTCCTCGCCGTCTGGCTCATGCAGCCAAAAATAGCGTTGTTTATGCGCGAGCGTGCCGTCGGGTTGGATTTGATAACTGTAAACCCAGTGCGAGCGGTAATCGGAAACATAGAGTAACGTCTGATCCGGTGAGAGCGCGATGCCATTAGAGAAACGTAAACCCGCGTCCACTTCGAGCGGTTCACGAGTGCCTGGGCGCAACAGCAAGACGCGGCTTGGCTCGTTGGAGGAGGCGACCGGGGAGTTTGTGAAGTAAACGTTTCCGTTATGGGCGACGAGGACATCGTTACCGCGATTTCCAAGCGTCAACACGGTGGTGCTTCCATTGGTCGAGCGAGCGAGCACATTGGGAATTGTGCCCGATACGGAATAGAGGCGCCCGTCCGGCCCGAAGGCTTGGCCCGAAGCTTTCTCGCAGTTAGTATTCACCTCTGATAATACGCCATCGAGACCAATTCTGTGCGTCACATTGCGGCCGATTTCATTGAAGAAAACCTGACCGAGCGCATTCACCGCAGGAGCATCGGTATTTTGAAACCCTTCGCCGACAAGTTGCCAGCCTTCACCGGCCATTAAGAGCGTCGCGAGCGTGGCGTTTTTCGATGGCGCGACGTTACGCACGGGCTCGGGCCAACCGTGCCAGAGCCATCGTATCGCATCCGGGAAAAGCATCGTGCCGTGCTTGCCGCTGTGGGCGCCTTCGCCCCACACGTGGCGCACATCGTAACCGGAAAAAACCAATGAGCGTTCCATCGACTGATTCGCCATCCACCAATCGCCCGCATAGATGTTGTTGTCGTTAGTTCCGTCCTGCAGAAACACGCGTAGCGCCTTGGGTTCGTATTTTCGGATGAGTGTCGGATAGCGATCCCCGCCGCGCAGGCCAACGTAGGTGCCGATCGCACTAAACACGCGTGTAAACGCATCCGGCCGCTCCCACGCCGCCGTGAACGCCGCAATAGCGCCGCTGCTCGATCCGCCGATTGCGCGATCATTGCCGTCACGTGAAAGCCGGATCACGCGACCATCAGCGGTTTTATGCGCTTCGACAGCCGGCAACACTTCATCAAGAATAAACCGAGCGTAAGCGTCACCGAGGCCGTCGTATTCGTAGCTGCGATTGAAGCGATCAAGCGCTTGCGCCGCATCAGTCGTTTTGACGACGCCCGGTCTCACAAATACGCCGATCAAAACAGGGATTTCCGAGCGTGAGATAAGATTGTCAAAGACCACAGGCGCGTTCCACTGCACGCCGTCTTGATTTACGTACACACACGCGGGCTTGGTCCCATTGTATTGGCGCGGCACGTAGATCGTGATTTCCCTGGTGGTGCCTGGGAAAATTTTGGCGCTAACGTGCTCGAACTTGATGAGCTCCCCTTGAGGCACGCCCGGTTGTGGCTTGGAGTCAGAACCAGGCAAGTAGTCGTCGGCCGCAGAAAGCGTAAGCGCGGCGACGCCGAAAAGAGTAAAAATAAACGTGTAGCGTAGGGGGATTTTCATGATAGCGACGCGAGAACATTGAATGAAACCAAGGCACAAAAAACGCCGGATATTAGCCGGCGTTGAGGTGAACTAAATTATTTCTGGGCCGACTTGGCAGTCGGCGATGCTTTTGGCGGTGGTGGCGCTTCGTAAGCCGGTAAGACGTTCGCCTGTGGCGCGAATTTGGCTAAATTTGGCGTGATGTCAGCGTCGACTCGACGCAGCGACCAGTTCAAAGCGCCGGCCAACAATGAGCGTACAGCTGGATGATTCCAAATGTCGTCACGATGGCCTAGGCTGGTGTAAAACACACGCCCTTTACCGTGCATGCGCACCCAAGTCGAAGGATAAGGCGGACGTTGGTACTCAGCGCCCTTCATGCCGGCAGTGTCTTGAACCAAGAGTACGTGCAGATCAGGCGCGAAGTTTTTCAACGAATACCATTCCTCGATTGGGGCGAAATCGGCGGGCATCGCCGCCATGCCGGGGAATTTGCTATCAGCGGTCATGAGACGAGAGGTCTGTTGTGCTCCGTGACGGATGAATTCGCCACCGATCATTTTGACATAGTCGTCGGCTTTGTCCCCGTCATCGAAAAAACGCTCCGGCATGTGGGCGTTGCGGCCGAAAGAGTGAAACGAATCCGTAGCGCTGTGGATGCCGAGGAAACCTTTGCCGTTGGCGACGGCTTGGAGCAGCGCGGCCTTGCCCGAGGGGGACATGGGCGGGTTGCTGTCGCCGCGCGGATCGCTTTTCATTTTCGTCAGATCGCCAGTCGTGTAGAAGAAATACGCGTCAAATTGGGCGAGATATTCAGCCGTGAACAGGCTGCCGTCTTTGGAAAACGTGAACTCTATGTTATTCTCTAGGCCTAACGCTTTGAGAACAGGAAACGCGTAGCCAAACTTGGGTTCCCCATATGTTTTAATCGCATCGTGCTCGAAGCCGGAAGACTTGCTAAAAAAAAGCACTTTCTTTTTCGGGGGCGCAGTATCGACAGCGTGAAGGGATGCAACTGAAACGAAAATCAGGCACGTTAGTGCTCGACTGATGAAGCGGAAGGACAATTTCATGGGGTGATATTTTGGGGCTAGGTGGAGCGAAGTGACACTTAAGATTTTTTCTTATTTAGGGCGAGAAGTTTACGGGGTTTAGAGGCAGCGACCGGCGCCGAAACTACGGGTTGACCGAGCATGCGAGAGGTTTGAATGACATCACCGGCGCAGACCTGCAGGGCCCGAGTACGCAGTGCCTGCTCTACTTGCGGTAGCATCGGTTGTCCGCTTCGAGACAATTCTCCAAAAAGGAAATCGTAGGCTCGATCTAGAGTGAGTTCTTTGGCTCCCGCCAATTCTGTCAGGGTGTTCGCGCCTGTACCCGGCTCAGGACTACCTTCGATTGTTAATCCCGTGCCCTCGCCTACTGCTTCTAAAATTTCATTCGGTAAGTTTTTAATTAGAATCGCATCACCCTGCGCAATGACAGCGCTGTGGTAGATGACATTTTCTAGCTCACGGACATTGCCTGGCCAGCGGTATCGCACAAGGATAGCCATGGCTTCGGGCGCGACTTTGCTCACGCGGGCTTTGCGTTGCTTGACGAGATTTTGCAGGCAGAAATCCACGATTTGTGGCACGTCATCGCCGCGCTCACGCAGTGCCGGCATGCGGATGCGCACGACGTTAAGACGGTAGTAAAGATCTTCGCGAAAGGTTTTCGCCTTAACCATTTCTTCAAGATCCTTGTTCGTCGCCGCGAGGATGCGAACGTCGACTCTGATCGTCTCGGTGCCGCCGACACGCTGAATGTCGCCTTGCTGGAGTACGCGCAAAATTTTAGTCTGGGTGGCGAGAGCCATGTCGCCGATTTCATCGAGGAAAATCGTGCCACCATCGCAGAGTTCAAATTTACCCAGACGCTGTCCGGTAGCGCCCGTGAATGAGCCCTTCTCATGGCCGAAGAGCTCGCTTTCGATTAAATTATCGGGAATCGCGGCGCAGTTTACAGCGATGAATGGTTTGCCGGCTCGATGGCTGTGTTTCCAAATGGAGCGGGCGACGAGTTCTTTGCCTGTGCCGCTCTCACCGGTGATCATGACGTTAACGTCGCTTGCAGTGACTTGGCCAATGACCTTAAACACATCCTGCATGATCGGCGAAGAGCCTACGATGCCTTCGCGGTAATCATCGGCGTTGATCGTGGGTTTGTACTCGCCTACGGCGCGGAGGTCGGCATGGGCCTTGAGAGCGTTTTCAGCAAGAGCAAGTACCTTGGCCGGGTCGAACGGCTTCATAACATAGTCGAAAGCGCCATATTTCATCGCCTCGATCGCCGTCTGAGCGGTGCCAAAGGCCGTCATAAGCACGACGAGTTGTTTGGGATTGGCGGAGCGGATGTGTTGCAGCGCTTCGATTCCGCTCATGCCGCTCATGCGGACGTCGAGAAACACGAGATCAGGCGCCGGGCCTTTTTTAACCATGGCGATACCGAGTTCGCCGCTAGCAGCTTCCGTTACGTGATAACGGCGTGAACCGAGTACGCGCGTGAGCGAGTACCGGATTTCGGCATCGTCATCGATGACGAGAATGGTCGGAGGTTTTGCGGCGTGGTCTGACATAGGACGGTGGCGAACCCGAAGGTTTCGGGCGATGGTGCTGGCGATTTCCGCAAGCACGCTTTGATTACTCTCCATGCTTGGCTGGTCAATAAACTTGTTCCGCATCCGCGGTATACCACTAGTGTTGCACATCAGCTTTCTGGCGCTGCTAGGCTATGTCGCTTGGGAGGGCTGGAGCGAAGCGGGTCTGCAAGGCGCCGCGTGGAGCCTTGCCATTCTGGGGACTTTTTTCAGTTGCGTTGTGCTACATGAGCTAGGGCATTCATTCACCGCTATGCATTTCGGGATCGGGGTTCGACGGATTTTACTCATGCCTATCGGTGGCATGGCGGAATTTGAATCCATACCACGTGAGCCCCGACGGGAGCTGCTCATTACGATCGCCGGCCCGGCCGTAAACTTCGCGATCGCCGGCGTCTTGTGGTTAGTTGTCGGCTCACCGAGCCATTGGTCTCTATCGATCTATGAGGCAGACGCCATTGGCTTCGCCCATCTATTGCTGCACTGGAATCTGCTCATGGGCTGCTTCAATCTCGTGCCGGTGTTCCCCATGGATGGTGGGCGCATCTTCCGTGCTTTGCTTTCCACGAGACTAACTTATCTTCGCGCCACGTTTTGGGCTGTCACTATCGGCAAGATCCTCGCCATAGCCGGAGCCTTAGTTGCGGTATTTTGGTGGCAAACGTACCTTACAGCCGTGCTCTTCCTGTTTATTTTTTATGCCGGGGAGATGGAGTACAGAGCCTTGCTCCGCCGTGAACTTATCGAAGCGCACTGGCGTGAAACCCTGGCTCGAATCGATGCGCCACCTCCCACAGAGCCTCCCGGGATCAGCGCTTAATAGCTCTTGGTTTTGCTCATTTTAACAATTTTCTAAAAAAACTCCTTGCGTTCAGCCCACGAATTTTGATTTTTCCAACCCTCGCGCAAGCGATCGGGCTCTTAGCTCAGTTGGTAGAGCGCCTCAATGGCATTGAGGAGGTCAACGGTTCGAACCCGTTAGGGTCCACCATTTTGGGCCGGAAATTTGAAAAAAATTTCCGGCCTTTTTTGTGCCTAAAATCTTTAGCCTAAACGTCCTGACTTAAGGATTCGGCATCATTCCGCGTCTTCTTCACGCATCCGAAACTCAAGTTCCACGGTCTCGCCCTTCTTATCTGGGCGTGCGCCGATTGATTTGGTCCGGGCAAACGCCTCACGCACCGAGCGGTCGAATTCCTCGCTACCAGAGGATTTACTAATGCGTACCCCTGAAATCCAACCATCGGCACCGACGTAAAACTCTACACGGGCCATCAGCGTATCGCTCAATCCAGAAGGTTTCTCGTGGTTTTCTTTAAGGCGCGATTTCAAAAGTGAAAAATAACGCTCCATCAATTTTCCCTCCTCGGCGGAGAGCGCCTTGCCGCCCGCCCCGCCCTTGGTATTTTTGGGGCTTCCGCCGATAACACCTTCTTTGATGCCTACACCCACGGGCTCGATCTTGGAACTGCCACCTTTGGCCTTAGCCTTGTTAGCCTTATCAAACGCATCTTTCGTGATTTTAGCTTCAGCGTCGCGCTCCTTCTTGATCTCGCGCTTAGCTTGAGAGTCAGCGCGTATCACCTTTTTGACGATTTGATTTTTGAAATTGGGCACCGTGGTATCAGCCGGCTTGGGCGGGTTCTTTTCGGGTTTAGGTTTTTCCACCGGTACTTTTTCAGGTGGCGCCTTTTCGATGGGCGCCGGCTCGATCGGCGATGGATCAGGCACAACCGTAGGCGCGGGGGGCAACGGATCAGCCGCCGGTTCGATCTGAGGCGTAGGCGTAGCCGGCAGATCGAGTTTCACTCCGGTCGGTGAACCCAGCGCCGGGGCCTCAGTTGCCGCGTAGTTGTCACCCGCCCCCGCGACGAGTTCAAAAACCTTAGGCGCATTTTTTAGCTGCTGGTCGAGCGCGTAGCTAAACAGCAATGCTACAACCACAAGCGCGCCGTGCAAGGCGAGCGAGAGCATAAATGCAGCAGGCGTGCGTTCAGTTTCAGACATGGGCGCGGTGCGGTGACAGCGATTAAACCGGGTCAACGTCAGTGAGTCGTCTGCGTATCGAAAGTGATCTTAAAGAGCTTCTGTTTTTTCAGCTCATCCATGACGGTGATGAATTGCTGCGCGGTTGTCTTTGCGTCCATTCGGATGCGAAAAACAGGCGGCTTGGGCATTGCTGCAAAGCGCATGAGTTCACTTGCAATTTGCCCTTGTGCTAACTGACGGCCCGCTAGCGTGCAGGTTCCGTCTGCTCGGATCGTGATGCTTTCAAACTTATCGTCAGGATCGGGCTTGGTTTGCATGCTCTTTGATTCAACGGGCAGGTTTACGGGCAAGGTCTGCTCTTGGTTGATCAAAGGAGTCGCGATCATGAAAATGATCAGGAGCGTAAAGCCTAGGTCGATGAGGTTCGTCACGTTCAACTCCGAGATCGGATGTTGAGCGTGTTTGCGGCGAAAGGTGCGAGCCATGGTCGTGGCGCTCTACTTAGATTCAAGCTCGATGCGGTCGGCCAGCGAGCTCGCGTAATTCTCCAACTCCGTCACTAGTTGTTTGGATTTACCCAAGAGAAAATTATAACCGAAGACAGAGGGGATAGCCACCACTAGACCAGCGATTGTGGTGAGCAAAGCCGCCGAGACTCCCGGCGCGAGTGTTTTAATGCTGGCCGAATCTTGCACGGCAACCGCACTGAATGCTTCCATGACACCCCAAACGGTACCCAACATCCCGAGAAAGGGCGCACCCGTGACGATCGTCGCTAGGAAAATCATGCTCGATTCGTAGCGCAGTGTCTGGCGCGAGAGTGCACGTTGTAGGGCATTTTCGGCGTGCTCGAGTCGCGCGCGCGATGTATCAGCTCCCTTTTCCTTACCGATAGCCGCCGCGCGCCAATAAGCCTCGACCGCATCCGCAAACAAATCTGCGTAAGGAATCATCCGCTTCGAGCGAAACGACTCGGGTAGATCCAGCAGCGATTTCTGATCACGCAGGTGTGATTCAAAAGCGTGGTTGTACGCCGACAGCCGCTTCAACTCGTAGTGCTTTTGAAACATGATTGTCCAGGCGATCACACTAAAAACCGCGAGCCCTGCGGTAATGATCTGTCCTGCTGGATCGCAGCGCAGGAAAACTTCGATCATGTTGGTCGATGCGAGTACGGGTGAAAAAGACGGTAATGACATAGCTTACGTCGAGAGTTGGCGGTTTTGCGGGACGCCTTCAATGGAAATTCCAGTCAGCTGCGCGAATCTATTTGCGACCTCGCCGTACCAATTTTTCCCTACATCATTACATCTACCCCAATTATGGACTTTAAAACTCGCACCCTTCAGGAGCTCCGCACGTATCGCGGAAGCCTCGCCCAGAAAAATGCGCTCGTCGGCTTCGATGGTTTCGTCGACACGATCGTTACCGCCGTAGATCAACGAGCCGGCCAAGGCGATAACTTCACGCCATTCGCTGGTATCGCCGCCTTTGGACAACGTATTCTTGGTGCTGCCGGCAAAAGCACCAACCTCGAATTCTACCCGCGCATGGACAAACTAGGCGGCAACGGCCCCATTATGGGCAATGCCCTGCTCGCCCACGGCGCGCGCGTGACTTACGTGGGAGCGCTTGGCCGCGGTAACGTCCACCCTGTCTTCGCGGACTTCGCGGCGCGTGCCCGCATCATTTCATTCGCCGAACCCGCGCACACTACCGCGGTCGAGTTCCCTGACGGTAAGCTCATGCTGGGCACGATGCGTAGCCTCGATGAGATCACACCGGCTAACGTCACCACCGCTCTGGGTGGGATTGACGGTTACCGTGCAGCCTTGGCCGCCAGTGATCTCGTTGCTCTAGTTAATTGGACGATGATTCCCAACATGACCGCGATCTTCACCGATCTGGTCCAACGCGTACTGCCTGCTCTGCCCGTTCGTCCCGGTCGCACGTTTTTCTTTGACCTAGCTGACCCGGAAAAACGTTCCGCCGCCGATCTAGTCTATGCCCTAGAAACCATTGGTCAATTCGAGCAGTTCGGCCGTGTTACGCTCGGCCTCAATCTTAAGGAAGCCCAACAGGTCTTTGTAGCCCTCGGGTTCGCCCCGATTGCCGAGAGCGAAGCCGGCCTACGCAAGATGAGCGCCAAGATCCGCACCCGCCTCGATCTCACCACTGTGGTTGTCCACCCAAAAGAATCCGCCGCTTGCGCAACCCGCGATGGCACGTGGTGGATTCCTGGACCCTACGTCGCTCAACCGCTGATCACCACGGGCGCAGGCGATCACTTCAACGCGGGATTCTCTGCCGCCCAGCTTATCGGCTGTTCCCCCGAAGCTTGTCTCGGCGCGGGCGTCTGCACCAGCGGTCACTACGTCCGCACAGCCCAAAGTCCCTCCATGAACGACCTTGAAACCTTCCTCGCCAACTGGCGCTGATCACCTCAATTTTCCAGTCATGCCACTTAACCCAAAAGCCACCGGTCGACTCATTTCTTTCGAAGGTTCAGAAGGCTCAGGCAAATCCACCCAAATATCACTACTAGCCGCTCGTTTGATCAAAGAAAAGCGCGACGTAGTTACGGTCCGTGAACCCGGCGGCACCGAGATCGGCGAACAAATCCGCAACATTATCGTCCATAATTCCAAGGGCGACGAGATGTGCGCCGAGACCGAGTTGCTCCTTTTCGCCGCCGCTCGCGCCCAACTTGTACGTGAGGTGATCGTACCCGCTCTCATGGCCGGCAAGATTGTCCTGAGCGACCGCTTTCTGGATTCCTCTACCGTTTACCAAGGCATTGCACGCAATCTCGCTGCCGACCCCGTCGCCCAAATCAACCGCTTCGCCGTAGGCAACGTCATGCCCCGCCTTACGATAGTAATCGACGTCCCAACCGAGGTCAGCCTCGCTCGGCTCAAACAACGCGCCTCCGACCTCCCCGATCGAATGGAGCGCGAGAATATTGATTTTTACACCAAAGTCCGTGAAGGCTACCTCGTGCTGGCAAAAGGCATGCCCGAGCGCTTTATCCTAATAGACGGCACTAAATCGACCGACGTGATCGAAAAAAAAATCTGGTCCGAGATCCAAGCACGTCTCGGGTAATCAGAGTTTCCGAATCCCACGCCGTTTAGCCATTATTTGCACCCATTCACCGGGCTTAAAAACTGGTCACGCATTCATGATCGCTCCCGCCCCTTGGCCTAAATCTCTCGACGGCACTCCCGGCGTTGCCGTCATCGAGCAAGCGATCGCCCGTCAGCGTCTCTCCCACAGTCTGCTGCTACACGGAGACGATCTCGGAACCCTCATCGGTGTAGCCCATGCTATTGCTGATCGATTGCTCAACACCCCGCAGTCCTCCGCGCATTTCCCGGTAAAAGACCATCCCGATTACCTCGCCCTCCGCCCCAAGGGGAAAATGCGTCTGATCCCCATCGGTAAGGCCGACTCGCCTGATCCTGGGACAATGCGAGAGTTTCTACCCAAACTTTACGTCACCTCTGCGGTAGCCCCGCAGAAAGTTGCCATTGTCTACGAAGCCGACCGGATGAACGTTGAATCGGCTAACGCCTTCCTCAAAACACTTGAGGAACCACCTGCCCACACGACATTACTGCTGATCACCACGCGCCCCTACGCTCTGCTGCCAACGATCCGCAGTCGCGTACTCCACTTCCGTTTCCCTTCTAGCGGCCTCGCCGTTGAAGCCGATGGGTGGACAGCTTGGATCGAGGATTACCGCGCCTGGCTGACGCGCCTCAGCGCCGCAACTACGGACAAACGCGCGATCGCTGACCATATTTTTTCCATTTACGGCCTAGTCGCCCGCTTTGGTGCCGTCCTCGACTACGCCAGCGCTGAGGTCTGGAAGCAGCAAAAGGGAAAACTTCCACCCGACATAAAAGAAGATGAAGTGGAAGCCATTGAAACCGGCATCGCCAACGGCCTTCGGCTGCGACTTTTTGCCGAAGTCGAAACGGCGACCCGCGGTTTTGCCCTACCGCGTCTAATGGCCGGAGACGCCCCCACCCGCCGCGCCCTTACGGCCAGCATCGATGAACTTGAACACGCCGTCGGCCTTCTTAGACTGAATCTTAACGAATCAGCGGCTCTGGAGACCTTCCTGCTAGCCGCCCTGCGTCTCTGGTCCCGCCGCTAATCGTCCCCATCTGCCGCTACGGGAGCCTTATGGGATTCGGGGCGATTAAAGAGACAACAATCGGCTAATTTTCAGGCCATAATTAACCTTTGTTACGAAGTGGGTTAAATTGGTGCAAAGCTGAGGCTGTTTCTCGGTAAATCTTGTCTGCCGAAACTGACTCACCTCACAGCCCGGATAACTCGCACGAAGGCTTCACGAGTCTCCATATGCGGGTTGTGGCCGGATGCAGGGATAGTTTCGAACTTCGCATGAGGGAAATGCACACGCATCGGTGCTTCGTCCTCTTTTAATACATACTGTGACATTCCGCCTATCAACACGAGCGTCTCGCCGTAAAATCGTTCGTCTTTTCCCAGGGGGTTTTTCTCTAACGCCGGCAACGCTGCCGTAACTGCGGGCAAATTAATCACCCAACTCCAGCCGCCACCGTCTGGAGCGCGCACAAGATTAGTCGCGATAAACTTTCGCATCGCCCAGTCATTTACGCGTGCCTCAAAGCGAAGTTCGGCTTCAGCCCGCGATTGTAAACTCGTGAGATCGAGCTCATTCATCGCTGCAAACTCAGCCCTGTGCGCCGCCCAAAAATAATCCTTGGGCGCGATGTCGACCACGATCAGCCTCGCCACGCGCTCTGGGTGACGGCACGCGAGGAGCATCGCAGCTTTCCCTCCCATGCTGTGTCCGAGGAGTGTCACAAATGGTAGGCCCAGCGCATCGAGCCACGAGATCACATCGCTCACCATTGCCTCGTAGGTCATCTCGTCATCATGAGGCGAAGCGCCGTGATTACGCAGGTCTAGGGTGAAGACGTGATAAGTCTCCGCCAGTTCGCGACCCGCCGTCTGCCAATTGCGCGACGAGCCCAAAAGTCCGTGGAGAATCACTAATGGCGGGTTGCCTGTCCCGCCGAGATCACGATGAAAGAGTGGCGCCACAATTGAAACGAAAGACGAGAATCAGTCGCGGCGGCAAGGTTCAGATCATTTTTTCGTGTATTTCAGCGCGTTCGTGGTTTCCAATCATAGTTCCATGTCCGACGCACCCAAGCTCACCCCTATGATGCAGCAGTACTTTGAGGTGAAGCGTGGGCTAGCCAAAGATACGCTTTTGCTCTTCCGCTTAGGCGACTTCTTTGAACTCTTTTTTGAAGACGCCGTCATCGCTTCAAAGATCCTAGGTCTTACCCTCACTAAACGCCAAGATCACGCGATGGCCGGACTCCCATCCGTCTCCCTCGACAACTACGTCACCAAGCTACTCTCCGCTGGAAAGAAAGTCGCCATATGCGATCAAGCTGAGCCAGCCCAAGCAGGTAAACTTGTTCGCAGGCAACTCACTCGGATTCTCAGTCCGGGGACTACACTTAATGCCGCACAACTCGACGCCGTGAGAAATCACTACCTCTGCGCTCTCGCGCACGATAGTGGAGGGCTTCACGCCGCCTGGCTTGATTTATCCACCGGCGAGTTCCGCGTCGCAACCGATGTCACGATTAGCGATCTGCTCCCCGTCCTGACCGCTCTGGACCCCGCTGAGTTACTCTTGCCCGACGGCGCCCTGGCCCACTGGGCTGCTGCGCCCCACGATCAAGCTGCCACCCACGCACTCCGTACGTTTTGCCTAGGCCGTCTCACAACAGAACTCGCTAGCTATCATTTTGAAACCGCCACAGGTGCCAAGACCGTTATGGACACGTTGGGCGTGCTCAACCTTCAAGGCTTTGGTTTTGCGCACACGCACCCCGCCCTTGGACCCGCCGGTGCGCTCGTATATTACGCCACTGAGAATCTCTGCGCTAAACCTGAAAACTTACGCGGTCTCCAAGAATATCGCAGTGCCCGCACGCTCTTACTTGACCCGGCTACGCTCCGTAATCTCGAGATATTCAGCTCTTCGCGCGGCACTCGCGACGGCTCGCTCCTCACCGCGATCAACCGCACCACGACTGCCACAGGAGCGCGTCTCCTGGAGCGCTGGTTAGCTGCCCCAACTTTGGAGCTCGCCGAAATTCACCGCCGACAGCAACTGGTCGGAGAACTGCTCGCCCAACCCTCTCCCCTGGCCATCTTGCGCGAACGCCTCGGGCACATCCGCGACATCCCGCGCATCTTAGGCCGACTCCAAAATCGCCTTCGCAATCCTCGCGAGCTTGGTGGTATCCGCGACACGCTCCTGCAGTTACCCGAGCTCCGGGCCACGATTACGGCCTTCGGACCGTCGGAGGCGTTGATCAAGATTAGTTCGCAACTCCAAGAACTCCCTGAGCTCCGCCAGCTCCTTGTCTCAGCACTTGCTGACGAACTGCCCGCCGATTTTACCGACGGCAATTTTATCCGCGCTGGATACGACGCCGAACTCGACCGCCTACGCGCGCTCACGACAGACAACAAAACCTGGCTCTCCGATCTCGAGCGCGCCGAGCAAGAACGCACCGGCATTCGCAGCTTGAAGGTCCGCTTCACGAATAATTTCGGTTATTACATAGAAGTCACCAAGGCCAACCTCCACCTCGTCCCTGCCGACTACATTCGCCGTCAGACCACCGTCGGGGGCGAGCGCTATGTTACCGAGGCACTAAAGCTTAAGGAAAAGGAAATCTTTCACGCGGAGGAAAACGCTCTCGCCCGCGAACACGCTCTCTTCGCAACGCTCATTGGCTCGATCCTCGACGATTCCATCGCGCTCGCGCAGACCGCCGACGCACTTGCCGAACTCGACGTGCTCGCCGGCTGGGCGTTGCTCGCCCGCGAGTGGGATTATTGCCGCCCCGTCCTCGATGAAGGCGAACTCTTAGAGATCATCGAAGGCCGCCACCCCGTCGTCGAACAAATGCTCAAGTCCGCCGACGTCGCCCTCGCACGCGGTACCTCCTCGGCCTTCGTACCCAACGACACGGTGCTTGCCTGCGACGACGCGCAGATCGCGTTGCTCACCGGCCCCAATATGGCCGGTAAATCCACCTACATCCGCCAAGTCGCCCTGATCACGCTCATGGCTCAAGTCGGCTGCTGGACGCCCGCCAAAACCTGCCGCGTAGGTCTCGTGGATCGCATCTTCTCACGCGTCGGCGCCAGCGACGACCTCGCGCGCGGCAACTCGACTTTCATGGTCGAGATGAACGAGACCGCCAACATCCTCAACAACGCTACCGCGCGTTCGCTTATCATTCTCGACGAGATCGGCCGTGGCACCTCGACCTACGACGGCCTCAGCATCGCCTGGGCGGTGGTCGAACATCTCCACCGCGAGCCTGAGCTCGGACCGCGCACGCTCTTCGCCACGCATTACCAAGAGCTCACCCAACTCGACAAACACCTACCACGCCTGCGCAACTTCTCAGTCGCTGTGAAGGAATGGAACGATGACATCGTTTTCATGCGTCGCGTTGTCCCCGGCGCGGCTGATCGCAGCTACGGCATCCAAGTCGCCCGATTGGCGGGCTTGCCCCTGAGCGTGATCAATCGCGCGAAATCCATCCTCGCCAAACTCGAAACCGACGACGCCACCGTGACTTTAGCCGCGCCAACACTGACGGCAAAACCCAGACGAAAAATCACCGTCGCGCCGACCGACGACTCGCAATTGAGCCTCTTGTGATTTATCCCGCCGCTACTCGACGAGCGGGATTTCTAACAGCCGCGCCGCTTCCTGTATGCGCACGTTTTTCGTGAACAGCGCGCCTGTTACCACTGAGAGGCAGGTCGCCAATTGGATGGCATCGAGTGTGCGCAGCGGCACATAGGGATGCACCTCAAACATGATCTGCTTCGCCCTCCGCACGATTACTCCGTCAAGCACCGCGAGATAGATGCTTTGCTCAATTACCTATCGCTCGGAATTTTCCCAAGGCACCTCGCATTGCGAGACCGTGATTTCCCGAGCTCTCTCCTTTCTCAGCAGCGTCGAAAACAATTCACCATAAGCTAACTCCGAAGAAACGATCACGGCTCTGGAAACCTTGGCCGCGCGGCGGCCGAGTCCGGCTAGTAAACGAACAACTGCGCGAGCACGCAAAAGTCGAGATACATCGCGACGCAGGATCCACCGTCGCACTCGGCCCGAATGTGCGGTGTTGAATCCGAGGTAATCGGCATCGATTTCAGTAACCCCCAATTAGGCTGGAACGGCTTTCCTCGAATCAGGGTTTGTATCTTACGATCACCGCCGTCGGTATACTGACGCTGGTGATTATGATTTCTTCCCGGCCGCCGCCCGCTGATGCAGGCTTGATCATTGATCTTTCGCATCGCGCACCCCAAGCACGTCACGATGTAAACCGTAGACCGCCGCATCTTCTTACACCTGCCGTGTCTTGTCTTTCGCCTGCGGATAAATTAGAGAATTCGATTTTCTTCGTTTAACATAATCGATGAGGTCTCATGAGGCTAAATGCGGCAAGTTCACCTTTTCTCTAAAATATTTCCACCCCGCTGAATCGCCCAAAGTTGACGCGCTTGAGTGATGGTCTTCTTTAGCACGTCTGGCGTGAGCGCTTGTTTTGGATCATCGCCGATGCCCTTCGTCGGTTCGACGTGAGCCTCGATACAAAGGCCATCTGCGCCATAAGCGACGGCTGCAAGCGCGGCCGCGGGGACGTAGCTCGCCTTGCCGACCGAATGCGATGGATCGACGACGACAGGCGCCCAGGTTTTTTCCTTCAAGAGCGGCGTGATGCTTTCGTCGGGATGATTCCGATAACCGTCGAGCGTCGGCGTGGTGCCGCGTGGGCAGAGAATGACATTGGGATTACCGAAAGCCGCAATATATTCTGCGGCCGAGATGAACTCATTGAGCGGACCCATGTGAATACTGCGTTTGAGCAAAACGGCTGTGGTGCGCTCGCCGATCGCTTTGCCAATCGCACGAAGCAGTGAGTAGTTTAGAGCATTGCGAGCACCGACTTGGAGCGTCGTCACACCCGCGTCGAGCGCGAGCGCGATGTGAGCTTCTTCCATCACTTCGGTGTCCACGGGCAGACCAGTCCGGCGCGAGGCTTCCATCAATATATCGAGTGACTTCACATCGCCCTGAAATGAATAAGGATTTGTGCGAGGCTTCCAGACTCCGCCACGCAAGGCGTTGGCTCCGGCTTCCTTAACAGCCGCAGCGGTTTCGTAAAAATAGTTAGGGTTTTTCGGGTCGATCGTGCACGCGCCCGCAATGACGAACAATTCCTCGCCCAGTGTAACCCCACCGATTTTGATCCGGTGGCTGGCTAAGTCCGAGCGTTTGTCCATGAGTTTGAACGGCGACTGGATGCGATCAATGCGATCGATATACTCTAGCCCCTCGAGTCGGTTAATCATGAGGTCTTCTCGCTCATCGCCAACGATAGCATAGATGGAACGTACGGCTCCAATGATCGGCTGAATCTTACAGCCAAACTCCGCGACGATGGCGGTGATCTCGGCAAGTTGCTCGGAGTTTAGACGATTGGATTTCGGTAGTATCATGACGTTAAGCGGTACAAACAGACACAAATGCAGCGTTGAGGGAAGTCTGGGCTAACCTCGCGAGCGCCGCCCAGTTCAGCGACTCGTTAAAGCCACGCTTCAAATTCAGCCGGCAGTGGCGCCTTTGCGGAAAAATCGAACTCCTTGCCGTGCCAAGTGTAGGTGAAACTCGTCTCTAATGAGTGTAAAAAAAGCCGCTTGGTTTCAGCCTGTTTAGCAAAGGCACGATTGCGCGTAAAATCGCCATACGTCTGATCTCCGACAATCGGGAGATGACGCTTAGCGCATTGCACACGAAGTTGATGACTGCGGCCGGTCTGCGGTTCCAAGCGGATCAAGGTGAGCTTCGGTTGCTTGCGACCGACGCGCACGACGCTCATCCGGCTTTCTGAAGGCATGTGACCAGCGTGTGCCGCGGTGCGGATCTGCCCGCCTTTTTTTTCCACGGCGAGCAAATCACGCCATTGTTCCACTGACTTGACCGGCGCGCCAAATACGAGCGCGTAGTAAATTTTTCGCACCTGCTTTCGTTTAAATTGCGCGCGGATTTCTTTCGCTAATTCTTCGCTAGCTGCCACAAGCATCACGCCTGAAGTCGCGGAATCGAGCCGATTCAACAACCACAATCGCCGCAGTGCGCCGGCAGCCTCGCGCCATTCGTAAAACTCACCTTCGAGTGTGTACCGCGCATCAACTAAGGCTTTAGGTTGATCTGACGTTTGGTTCGGGTGCGATAACACACCGGCCGGTTTCACGAAAGCCGCCAGACCATTCGCATCGCTAACAATACGCGCAACGTCTCGACCCAACGGCACGCCCGTCCAAAAACTCTCCGAAACGCTGTTCACTGATAATAAAAAGTAAACGTCATGTCCTGAGAATTGCCCAGCATTGCAACCATGTCGTCTGACCATTTCCCATAGGGTGAACGCGCGGTGATTGCGCTGATACACGCTTCTTTACCTTGGTCGCTAGAGGTATTCTTGACGTCGATAATTGTAGTAATTTTTCCGTCGGAATCCATGCGGAAACTCACGGTCACAGTTGTGCCCGAGGGAGGGTAAAGAGAGCTAGAAAGCAAAATACGGTCCCACTGAATCTGAACCGTCTCAATCATACGTTGCAGATAAACACCGTAGTTGCTCCAACGCGCATCGACTGCGGTGGGCCCAATGTTCATCGTGCCAAATTTATTGTCCGAAAAAATACCAGGTCTTACCTGCTGCTTTTGTAGTACAGGGCGAGGTTGTGGTTTTTGCCGATCGAGCTTGGGGGTGCTCGCCTGAGTACCCTGCAAGAGCGGGGCGTTTTTAACGCCTTCAACCCGCTCCGGCACCGATTTGGCGCCCTCGGCTGATTTGGCGATATTGCTGCCAAAAGCATCGGCATTGTCGCCTTCTTTTTTCTCAAATCCGGATAGTGGATTTTGTTCAAGTTTTGGGCTTTCTTGGGCCGCATCTTTGGTGGCGACTTCGACCGGAGGCGTCATCGGCACCGATTCTTGCGGCTTGGTCAGTTGGCCATCGACGATTTGCGTGGATTGAATGTCTTTTTTCCCGTCGAGCGCGGGCATGTCGTTCTTGCCGTTTGGCGTCGGCTTCTCTTGAGCGACTTGCTGGTTCATGAAGCTGAAATTATTGGTTTTGTCGGGCGGATTATCCGGCGCGTCGGGATTAGCCTCTACAAACTTTGAAGGTAACGGCTTGGGCGGCGTCTTTGGCGCTTCAAACTCCTCTGGAGCCATTTCAATACTGAAGGTCTGAGGTGGCGGCGTCCGCGGGACCAGCGACTCAGGCGCTACTTTTAATAGGTAGGGAGCAGCAATAAATAACAGTAGGTGGAGCACAAGCGTGCCGATAACACCAATTTGCACCGAGCGAACTTCTGGGTTGCTAGACAACCGCGGCAAAGCCCGGCGTGATCGGGTCGGCGGCTCGGTTAAAAGGGTACTCATGGCAGCTGTGCTTCGGGGCTGATTTTGCTCATTCAGTGCAGCAGACCGCATCGGGTCAAAATTTGTTTCGTAGTTTCTAACGGCAGCCCAACTATATTTGACAACGATCCTTTGTAACTCTTCACGATTAAGTCTGAATGATCTTGGATTCCGTAGCCGCCAGCTTTATCTAGTGTGTGCACAAGGGCGAGATAGGCTTCAATCACCTCATCATCGAAAGATTTAAAGGTAACTTCGCTCGACTCTCCGTCATCGATGCGCAACCCATCGCTGAGGCGCCGAAACGCCAAACCTGTAAAAACCATGTGTGCTCGACCACTTAAGCGGCGCAACATAGTGCGAGCTTCGAGCGGATTAGCCGGTTTATTTAATGCTACCCCTTCGAGGAAAACCGTGGTGTCTGCTCCGAGCACTACTGACTCAGGATAACGCTCCGCGACCCAATCGGCCTTAAGTGCAGCATTGTGCGTCACCATTAAACAAGGATCCGTCGACGGATCCTCAAGCTCAGTCACATGCGCAGTTACAACCGTGAAGTTCACCCCTAGTTGCCCGAGTAGCTCCCTCCTGCGAGGCGAAGCCGAGGCGAGGATTAAACTCGGCGCTGCGCTCATTCCACGCGCTCCGAGAGGATACCGCGCACGTCGCCCTTGGCGCGCGCGAGTTCAACACGGCTTAGATTATATTGGTATACCGCTTCGACACGTCCGTCGCTTGCGATCGCGAGGCGATTCTGCGCTTCAATGATTTCGCGATTATCGGCAACGCCTTGCTGGAAGCGTTTCTGCGCCAGCTCGAGTTCTTGTTCGGCGAGATGAAGACCTTTTTCAGCCACCGCGATCTGGGCGAAACGTGAGTCTGCATCTTGTTGTGCTAGCCGGAGCTCGACGGAGATTTGCAATTCAAGATTATGCAAGCGCAAGGCCTGCGAGCGTTGACGGGAAAGTGCGGCACGACGGTCAGCACCACTTTTGAGGCCATCGAAGATGGGTACCGTAACGGTAGCACCAGCGAACCATGCTTGCTTGTTTGCATTGTCCAAGACTACTGCGGCTGCGTAGCCATATTCGCCGCTAAGTGCAAGAGCCGGTAGGCGCTGGAACTTGGCCGTTTGCACGTCGATCTTTGCTTGATCGACAGCTTTTTGTGCACGGAGCCAGTCAGCTCGTTTCGCGAACGTGGTTTGCTCAAATCCCTCAGCGAAGCTGCCGGCGTTGACGCGACGCACCTCAAAATTAGCCAACGCTAGTTTACGCGCTGGGTTCAAATCTAGCAGTCGTTGTAAAAGCAAAGCGCTTTGGTAGACGACCGTGTCTTGTTGCAACCGCGCCTGCTCAGCTTGCGCGAGCAGAGATTCCGCGCGCGTCACATCGATTTGGGTCGCAACACCGGCACTCAGTTGGTTGCGGGCGAGATCCACCAGTGCTTTCGAGCGAGCCGTGTTTGCATCCAGTACGTCAATGCGTCGGAGATTTCTTAAATGAGTAAAAAAGGTCTGCGCCACTGAGGTCATCGCTGATTGCACGGTTGCTTGATAATCAGCTTGGGCGACAGCGATACCTACACGTGAGGCTTTGTAGGCCGACATCTGCTGGGGGTTTACTAACGCCATGGAACCCGTAAATTTACCATCGAAGCGATTTGTTGCCTGAGTTTGCGAAAGTGTACCGTTACCCGCGACGGTCACCGCTTCGGTGCGCTTTTGTATACCAGTAAGTCCGACTATGGGCATAAGCCCCACCCTTTGCTGATTTGAAGTCTCTAGCGCCTGCGCCGCCGCCTCGCGACTCAAAATTACTAGGATGTTAGTTCCTTCGACTGAACCCAAGGCCTGGGCTAGCGTGAGCGGCTCAGTTTGAGCGCTCGCGAGGTTCACAAACGCGATGAACACAAAAACCGTAAATAATCTAAACATTTGCATACGCATCAAGCAAGCCCGCCTTAAGCTGATCGTGCAAGCCTTGCGAGTTGCGCCTCGCCAAATGATCAACAGGCTTCTCCTCTCGTAACCTCCATGCGTCTCGGCCTCGCCCAGCTTAATCCGACCGTCGGTGATCTCGCCGGCAATCGCCGTAAAATTCTCGCTGCTTATGCTGCGCTCGTCGCTCAAGGCGCCGAACTCGTGATTTTTCCCGAGCTCATCGTCTGTGGATATCCACCGCGCGACCTGCTATTAAAGCGGCGATTCGTACCCGACGTGGTTGAATCCATGGAACAGATTGCCGCGGCGATCGGAGATGTCCCCGCGATCATCGGCACCGTGGCCATAAATGGCACAGGCCAGGGCCGAGCCTTCTATAACGCTGCCGCCTTCTGCCAAAGTGGCCGGATCGTTACAACCGCTCACAAATGCCTCTTACCCACCTACGATGTTTTTGACGAGGATCGCTACTTCGAACCGGCCGCGGCGCCTACTGTCGTAATACATCAGGGCCGAAAAATCGGCATCACCATCTGCGAAGACATCTGGATGCACCCGATGGTGAACACCCACCGCCTGTATCACAGCCTAGATCCAGTCGCCCAACTGGCCGCGCTCAAGTGCGATTTGATGGTCAATCTGTCCGCCAGCCCATGGCACCATGGCAAAGGCGATGTTCGCCTAAAAATCATCACCGACTCCGCCCGTACCCTCGGTTGCCCCGTGGTCTATGTGAACGCCGTCGGAGGCAACGATGAGCTCATTTTTGACGGGCGCAGCCTGGTAGCTCACCCCGACGGCAGTATTACGGCCGGTCTGGCAGCATTCACAGAGGATATCCGCGTCGTTGAAACAGGCTCAGCGGTCGAACCGGCGCCAACATTTCGTCAATCCGAGCTCGCCGATATTTACGCCGCGCTCGTTCTAGGCCTGCGGGACTATGCCCAAAAATCCGGTTTCAAAAAAGCGCTCATCGCCCTTAGCGGAGGTATCGATTCTGCGCTGGTCGCCGTGATCGCAGCAGAAGCGTTCGGTCCCCAAAACGTAATTGGAGTCTCGCTTCCTTCATCCATTTCTTCTCAACACTCCCGCGACGACGCTCGCATCCTCGCTGATAACCTGGGTATTCGCTTCGAGACAATCGCGATCGCCGAAGCCGTGGCTGCGACCGAACATGCGCTTGAGCCCATCTTCAACGGAATAGTCCGTGACGTCACCGAGGAGAACATTCAAGCACGCACTCGCGGCGTATTGATGATGGCGCTCTCCAATAAATTTGGCGCCTTGCTTTTGACCACAGGAAATAAAAGTGAAATGGCCGTCGGCTATTGCACGCTCTACGGCGACATGTGTGGCGGCCTCGCCGTGATCAGTGACGTTTTCAAAATGCAGGTTTACGCTCTCTCGCGCTGGATCAACCGCGACCGCGAGATCATACCAGCTAACACCATCGATAAGCCTCCCTCCGCTGAGCTCCGGCCCGGACAAGTCGACCAAGACAGCCTTCCTCCCTACGATCAACTTGATGCCATTTTGAAAGGCTATGTCGAAGAGGGCCTCTCCCGTCGTGATCTTATTGCGCAAGGTTTTACAGATATTGTGGTCAACGACATCGCACGCAAAGTCGACCTGAACGAATACAAGCGCAAGCAAGCCGCCCCAGGCCTAAAAATCACCCCGCTTGCGTTTGGCGTAGGTCGCCGAATTCCGATCGTTCAAAAGTACGTAAGCTAAAAAAACACGTCTCGCCCTAGGTCATGCCGTCACGAACATCCGATCAACTTTTTGCCCGAGCGCTCCAACTCATCCCAGGCGGCGTCAACTCACCGGTCCGCGCCTTCCGCTCCGTAGGAGGGTCGCCGTTTTATGTTAAGGCCGCCCGGGGCGCGACGCTCATAACCGCCGACGATCGTGAACTCATTGACTTTGTCTGCACTTGGGGACCCGCCATCCACGGCCACAACCACCCGCGCATCAAGGCCGCCATCGCAAATGCGCTCGAGAATGGCACCTCTTTTGGCACACCCAACTCTTACGAGGTGGAAATAGCCGAACTCATCACGCGCCTAGTTCCTTCAATTCAAAAAGTCCGGATGACCAGCAGCGGAACTGAAGCTACGATGTCCGCCGTGCGACTCGCGCGCGGGTTCACACGTCGCGATAAAATCATCAAGTTTTCCGGCTGCTATCATGGTCACTCAGATTCGCTGCTTATTAAAGCTGGCTCAGGCGCCTTGACTCATGGCCACCCCGATAGCGCCGGAATCCCCGCAAGTTTTGCCCGCGAGACAATCGTGCTTCCCTTTAACAATGCTACCGCGCTCGCCGCCGCATTTTCCGAATATCCTGATCAAATCGCTGGAGTCATACTAGAGCCTTACATCGGCAACGTCGGCTTCATCCCGGCCAGGCCCAACTATCTCAACGGCGTCCGCCAACTTTGCACCCAACACGGTGCGCTCCTCATCTTTGATGAGGTTATGACTGGCTTCCGCCTCGCCCTGGGCGGAGTACAACAAATCGAAAACATTACTCCCGATCTCACCGCCCTAGGAAAAATCATAGGCGGCGGTCTACCCGTAGGTGCCTTCGGCGGGCGCGCCGACATCATGGATCACCTCGCGCCAATGGGCCCTGTGTATCAAGCCGGCACTCTTTCAGGCAACCCTCTCGCGCTTTCTGCTGGCATCGCCAGTTTACGGCTCCTCGAAGAACATAATCCCTACACTCGGCTCAATGCGCTCGGTCGCCAAGTTCGTGACGCCGTACTGAGCGCTGCCCAAGCCAAAGGCATACCCATCCAAGTACCACAATGCGGCTCAATGTTCAGCGTATTCTTCACTGCTACACCGATCTGCGACTACGATAGTGCGCTCACATCGGACGCGGCGCTCTTTGGTCGATTCTTTCAGGCCTGTCTTGAAGGCGGCGTTTATCTACCACCCAGCGCTTACGAAGCCTACTTTCTTAGTACCGCCCATGAAGGTGTTGCGATTGATCGCGCCTGCGAAGTGATCAGCACAGCCATTCGCGGCCTATAACATACTTTTCGCCATCCAAAATTCCAAACGAATCCCTCACTTTAAGCGGCCTATCCACAACTTTACGCTCGCGGGTGCGCCTTCGCATAAATTTCGCGCAAACGAGCAACGCTTACATGAGTGTACACCTGAGTGGTTGTGAGCTGAGCATGGCCCAAAAGCTCCTGCACGAGCCGCAAATCTGCCCCCGCATTCAACAAGTGAGTCGCGTACGAATGCCGCAACTTGTGGGGCGTAAGCTCGAGCGGTAGTTCGGCCAAGGCCAAATACCGCTTCAGCATCAATTGGACCGCACGTACACTCATTCGAGTACCATCTGGATTCGAGAGCACTGGTTCATCTGGCCCGCATTGGTGCGCGAATTCGTTTCTCACCTTGGTAAGCACCGCGATGGCCACACGCCCCAGCGGACACAATCGCTCCTTTCGGCCTTTGCCTACTACTCGAGCGACTCCGCTTGCAAAGTCTACTGCACCAAAATTCAAACCGATTACTTCACTTACACGCAGGCCACCCCCATAGAGCAGCTCCATCGCCAAGCGATCCCGCCATGCGACCGCAGGTGTTTCGCTTTCATTTTCGATCAAACGCTGGGGCCCCAAGAGCAAGCGCTTCATCTGCTCTTCAGTTAGAAATTGCGGCAACCGCTTCTCTAATTTTGGTAGCGGCACACCGATAAACGGATTGCGCTTTAATTGACCTCGGCGTTGCCAAAATTTAGCCCAAGTCCGCAAGCCTGAGACATGATTATGTAACGTCCTGCGGTCAAAGCGGCTGCGCGCTTCGATCACAAAATCGCGCACTTCGCGTGACTCGAGTGCGTCGACACCGCGCTCCCAGACACCCGCCGTTTGTGCCCAGCGCCAGAAATCGTCAAAAGCCTGCCGATAGTTTCGCAAAGTGTACTGCGAGCAACGGCGCTCAAGTGCCAGATGCTCTGCAAAAGGCATCCACCACTCTACCACGATCTCATCGGGGGGCAGCTTAAGCGTGGGGGATTTTGGCTTCGACATCGCGCATCACCTTGGTCGCGTGCAACCGCAGCGCACCTTCGGGATCGAGCCCGTTGATCCGCGCTGCCGCCGTCACTTCAAAAAGTAATTTCCCCAGCTCACTCTCAGTCAATTTTGCCCCGAGAGCACGCACCTGTTCCTGATCGACGACTCCCTCGGTCGGCAGTAATTTTTTATCGATCTGCTTCCATACCGCCTCGGCAAACATAAGCGCCGGCAACCGAGTCGGCAGCTCCTTGAAAATCCCTGAGCTGACGGGCCCATTTTTTTTCTCTAAGGCTTTAATTTGTTCCCACTGTACAAGTACTTGCTCGGAAGTCCCGAGTTTAGCCGCGCCAAATACGTGAGGATGGCGCCTCACCAGCTTTTCGTTTACCTCTCTCGCTACATCTTCAAGGGTGAAAGCGCCCTGCTCTGCTGCGAGCTGCGCGTGAAAAACAATTTGGATTAATACATCGCCGAGTTCTTCCCGCATATGAGGCAGGTCGCCCCGATCGATCGCGTCGATTAACTCACTCACCTCATCAATCAAACAACGCACCAGTGATGCATGCGTTTGCTCTTGATCCCAAGGACACCCGTCGGGCGCCCGGAGACGTGCAATCGTAGTCTTTAATTCATCAATCGCGTTCATCGTTGATTGAGTTATCCCATAGTCAGTGAAGATTACACGGAAATTTTTCCGCTTTGTCTTCCGCCTTATCCGTGTGTTTCGTAGTTGTTCAATGTCTGATAAGCTCACTGAAATCATGGCCTGGAAGCGCCAGGAAATCGCGCACCTCGTTCGCAACGTAGGGCTCTCGGAACTCGCCGAGACACATGCTGCCTTACCAGCGGTGCCTTCTTTTGCTAAAGCGCTACGGCGCCCAGATGGACAGCTCGCCGTAATAGCCGAGATCAAGCGAAGATCCCCCTCGGCCGGGGCTATCGCCACAGGTATCGCGGCTCCCGATCAAGCCGTTAAATACCGTACCGCCGAGGCCAGCGCCTTGTCGGTCCTTACGGAAGAAAAATACTTTGGCGGCACCCTCGATGACCTCGTCGCAGTCACTACGCACTTCCGTCACTCGCCACCGGCGCTACCCTGTATTCGCAAAGATTTCTTCATCCATCCGATTCAAGTCCTGCAAGCTCGCCAGGCCTGTGCCAGCGCCATTTTAATCATCGTTCGAGCGCTCAATGACGATGAAATAGCCACCCTACATGCTGCAGCTCAAGCTGCTGGATTGGACGCACTTTTTGAGATTCATAACGAGAGCGAACTCACCCGAGCGCTCGCCCATGAAGCAAAAATCATAGGAGTGAACAACCGTGACTTAGCCATTTTTAAAACGGATCTCGGCCTGAGCGAACGGCTAATACCACTTTTCCCTAAATCCATAATCGCCGTTAGTGAAAGCGGTATACATACCCATGAAGATGCCGCTCGCGCGCAAGCCTGCGGCGCCCAGGCGGTTTTGGTGGGTGAGGCGCTAATGAAAACTGATGATCCGAGAGCTCTGATCAGCTCATTCCGCTCAACACGGAAAATTTAATTCGAGTCACCCTTATCATCACTTATGCCTAAAATGGCCCGTCTCACCGCCGAAGGACTGCTTCCGCGCCGCGAATTCATCCGCCGCCTCATCCGCAGCCTTGCGGCTGGTTTTACGCTTATCGTGGTTTCTTTGATCATTGGGATGTCTGGTTATCACTGGCTCGGTGATCTAGCGTGGATTGATGCGTTTCTAGATGCCTCGATGATTCTTTCGGGCATGGGTCCACTCTCCCAGCTTCACACCAACGCAGCCAAATTATTCGCCGGATTATATGCTATATATTGTGGCATCGCTCTCATTAGCACAGCTGGCATCATGTTATCACCTGTGATTCATCGGTACCTCCACAAGTTTCACCTCGAGGACGATTCCAAAGATTAATTCATGCCGCTCTCTCCTACCGCCACCCGAGATTTATTAATCTCACTCGGACACCACCCAAAGCGTGCTTTAGGGCAAAATTTTCTCGTGGATGGAAACATCGTGCACAAATCTCTCGCACTCGCTGGGGTCGTGCCTGGTGATACTGTAATCGAAGTTGGACCCGGACTCGGCACGCTGACGGAAGCGCTCCTCCTCGCTGGCGCTACCGTCTATGCCGTCGAACGAGATGAGCGTCTTTTCACTCACCTCACAGCCACGTTGCTGCCGCAGTTTTCGACACGTCTACATTTGCTCTTTGGTGATGCAGTCGAACACCCACTAGCTGGATTTGGGCCTTTGGCCTCAGACGTTAATTTCAAGATCGTTGCCAATCTTCCGTATGCAATCGCCACGCCATGGCTCGACGGAATTCTCACGGGAGGGTTGCCTTCCACGCTTGTGCTGATGCTACAACAGGAGGCGGCCCAACGTTACGCCGCTGCGCCCGGCAGCAAATCATTTGGGGCCATATCGATTTTCCTCCAAGCCGCATACGCCATCGCTCCCGGGCATAAGGTCCCCGCCGCCTGTTTTCACCCGCGACCCGACGTCGAGTCCTATCTACTCAATCTCGTTCGGCGCCCTGCTCCTTTCATTTTCGATCGGGCTACAAAATCGGTGATTCGCGGTTGCTTTCAGCAACGGCGCAAACAAATCGGCTCCTTGCTCCGGCACCTCGTACCACCCGCTATCGGCTCCGCTTGGTTGGAACAACTCAGCCTCGCAGGCCTCTCATCTCTGAGCCGGCCCGAAGATATTCCCGTCGCCGTCTGGCAACATCTTGTAATTCCGCCTACAAGTGCAGCTTGAAAGGCCCGTTTCTCATCTTCATTACTTCAATCTTAATCCCATGCTCTGCTTCCCCCGTGTCCTCCTCACCGCTCTCCTAGCCACCGTTGGTAGCGTTACCCTTCGCGCCCAAGCCGAACCCGCTCCGAGCGATCCCATACCGCTGCTCGGTCGCATTGATGGCCGCACCTACATCTCTCCCACCGGGGCCTTCAAGGTCTCCATTCCTGTGCTGCCTGAGCTCGGCGGAACTATTACCGACACTGAAAATGTGGTCACATTTCAGGATGATTTTAACATTCATATTAGCATCGCCGCTTTTCCCCAAGATGCCACCCAACGCTGGGAAATGTCTACTCGTGGGTTAAAAGATTACCTCGTTTATTTTTTCAGCAACTACGTGTTGGGTGATTTCCGTCAGACCTTCCCTGCAACTTCGATCGAAAGCGCGAAGTTTGTACCTGGGGCACTCGATGGATCGCTCGTAACCTATATCTTACTGCCAGGGGGCTCAATGTTCTTAGACAAAATCCCCATGATCGCGGGAGGTCCAGTCCCGGTGGCAAAACGCGGCAATCAGCTCTTCGTAAAAAATGGCCATATTTTTGTCATCAGCATCGAGCTCACCGAGCGGGTTCTAGAGCGCTCAACTTATAAAAAGACGACCGCTGAGGAAGATGAAATTCTCCGTCAACGCCTCAGTGAAGTAATTGTGCGCCTCCAATTCCCGAAGGTCGCTACACCAGTTAAATAAGCACCTAAATCCGCCATACGTATGTCGCTTGGCGGTTTTATTTCTTTTTTACTGATCGGTGCCATCGCCGGTTGGCTCAGCGGTATCATAACCAAGGGCTGTGGTTTTGGTGCGCTCGGCAATATCATCGTTGGCGTCATTGGGGCATTTTTAGGAGGATTTGGGTTCAACCTGCTTGGTATTTCGGCCAACGGCCTGCTCGCTCAGCTGATTTTTGCTACAGCGGGTGCATTGCTCTTCGCGTGGCTGCTGCGATTCATTAAGAAATGAATGCGTCCTCGCTGCATCTGCGCTTAGCGACCGAAGACGATCTCGCGGCCATCGTTGAAATTTACAACAGTATCATACCTGGGCGAATGGTTACCGCTGATCTTGAGCCCGTGACGGTGGAAAGTCGGCGAGCATGGTTCCTGGCTCATCAGATGCCCAATCGTCCCCTCTGGGTGCTCGCCGATGGAAATAGCAATGGAATCATATGCGGATGGGCCAGCTTTGATTCATTTTACCCCCGGGCCGCTTATGATGGAACGGTTATGGTCGCGCTCTACTTGGCCGAATCATATCGCGGTCGCGGTATCGGCAGTTGGCTCCTCGATGAACTCATCTCCCGCGCTCCAGCCATCGGCATCCACTCGCTTACAGGCTATATTTTTGGTCATAATGAACCCAGTTTACGGCTGTTTCAGCGACACGGTTTTACTCGTTGGGCGCACTTACCCCGTGTCGCGGTGCTAGACGGGGTGGAACGTGATTTGATTATACTAGGTCGCCGTGTCATCCCTTAACTAAGGAGCGGGTGGAGCCCGACGTGGCCGCGATCCAGAGGGGGACTCGATTTCATCGCGACGAGCAGCAGGAGCTTCTGTGGGCAATTGATCGGCGCAGAGCTCTAAAATTTCAATGGCGAGCAGACCTGCTTGCGCAGCACCGTTGGTGCTCACCCGAGCAGATTCAGCAAGTGGATTGAGCGCATCGGGCCCTTCAATACGGCGCATAGGAGCCCCGCTAGCGCGGAATCCACCGCCAAAGCCGCCACCACCTAACGCGCGCTTGGCGAAGGCAGGATTCTTCGTTTTAAAATAAACGTAGGCGGCAAGCCGATCGGGTCGCGCGTAGCGAGCGTCTTCGTCGCCTTCTTTGCCGGTGATCATATCAAGTCGGATAACGTCGGCTGAGGCTGTGGTGAGTCGACAAAATTGAAGCCAGAGTTTGTCCCAACGCGCATCATTAAGCATCTCACCGAGTTCAATCGCAACTTCTCCTCCGCCCATGATGGTCGCAAGGTTGTAGTCGCCGGCCACCTCGGAAAGCGGGAATAGGTGGTTTGATTTAGGATCATACCCAAAAACGAGATTTTTTCCGTTTTTCATACCAAGCGGCATCGCGCTTAGGCTATCTACACCAGCGAGAATTTTATCACGCCACTTTGTATCACCGGTACGCTCCCATTCGGTCATCCAATTACCGACGAAGCCTAACCAATCGGGCCCAAGTCGGACCCGCCCCGGCGCGATTTTCTTTTCGGCTTCAGTCGCAGGTTGCGCGAGACGCATGGGATCGAACTCGGTCGCCGCGTAGTCCGCTATCGTCATTTCATGCATGAGATCGCCCACGCGTTCATCGGTCGTAAGATAATAATAAAATCGCCGGTACGCCGCTTGACTGATGCGCGCCTCTTTAGCGCCGCAACCCCAGTGCCGTACATTATGGCGCGAGCCAAGTCCGGCAAAACGACCTAGATGATAACAATCTACTTCGCCCGTATGCCGTGTCATTGCTTCTGCGAGACGAAAAATATCCGCCCGCCCACTGCGCAAAAAAGAATACCACAACCACATATCTGTCCCGAGTTCGGAGTTGTCCCAAGCCATACCGCCCAGGTCGTAGCGCCACACATGACGATCTGCATCGTAGCTGTGCATGAAATCACCGAAATCCCAAAAGCCATACCAGTGATGTTGCTCTACGGATTTTTGATAATAAGCCAGTGTCTCATCAAGTCCGTCTTCGATGGTTTTCTTAAACGGTGTCGAACGGTCCGGCAGGCTCCATAGTCCGAAGGCGCGGGCTTCATGCAACACTGCTGGTGGGCAAACCAGCACCGGAGGTGCTCGCCCAACACTAGCCTGTGCGACCGTCTCGTTCTTGGTCGGAACAGTGGCGGAGGGGAAGAGCGTGAGTTCGCTCGTCCGAGCCACTCCCATCGCAGTACTAAAGCCGGGTTGCACATCCTCATAAACCGCTTCGAGTCCGTGCGCTTTGATATCATAGTGACGCAGATCCATGCCGGGCGCCTCAGGTGTCCAAAGCCAAACCGTCACTTCTGCGGCCGACGTCGATGCGTTCTGCACTTCCAAGGCGGCCGGATAGGACTGCCAGAAGTTTTTCAAACTCATAGCTAAACCGCCGCTCACATCGCCGACAAAGACCAGCCCCGAAGCTCGCTTTCCGGCCCCAGCCGGTATCCATGCGCTCTGAGAATTTGTGCGTTTCTCAATCGTAAAACCATCGGCATTGGGCTGCACGAGTCGGAAGGCATCCCAAACCGCCCATTGCTCAAGTAGATTGCCGCTGCGCGCATTGAGATGATCCCGATTAGGCACGCGTTTTCCAGCGAGTTGATCTGGATAAATATCGGAGCCGTCAGTCTTGGCGGCAAAGCGTCCCTGGCGTCCGACAGCAGGTTGTATTGGTTCAGACCAAAGGCCCGAGCCCTCGCCGGAAAAACGCACGTGACGATTATGAATTTCCTCCCGCATCGGCACGGTGAAACGAACGCCCAAACCGCGGATAAAATCCTTCTCCTGATCTCCATCAAAAATGAACGTATGGACCATACGCACGGCTTCGACGCCCGCCGAAAAATACAGCCGCACCGTGAACGGTAGCCACCCTCGCCCACCGCGCACTGCTCGATGCAACCCTTCAACTTTTACCACCGCGCGCACGGGCCCCGCTTGCTCGAGTGTTAACTTGGTTATCTCGCTCTCGAAACGTTCCTCTTTCACTGTGCCTAAAACCGCAAAATCAGCACGATTCTCCGTGAACGCGACTAGCCGACCATCGCGGGCGACTTCACGACCAGCGATCTTTAATGTCTGGATCAAAGCAGCACCTTGTGCAGCCAATCTGCATTGGATTACGCCGGTATCAATGGAGACACCGCCAGCGTCTTGGCTCGCCTTCAAAGACACTGCAGGAGCCAGGCCGACCCCTTTATCTAAGTGTAACGGCCCGACCAGTGCAGGACCGCCGCTTACTGCCACCCCGAGCCATTTGACCGAACCATCAGGCCAAACCGCTAAGGGCCACGTTTGCGCGGGTACCGTTTGGCCATCGCCAGCTTTAGCGGCCAGGGCGTCTGAGCGTTGCCACTCGCCTTGTTTAAAGGGCACTCCAAAACTAATGCCCGCTTTCACTGCAGGTGCATTTCCTTCAAGCCAGTTTGCCGTTCGTTCCACCGCAGGCAGATTAGAAAATCCCAGTAACGTCGATGTAAGAAAAACTAGGGATAGCGTTTTCATGAAGAAAAAATTAAATGAGTGATTTGGGGATTAACAGAGGGCTTGTTACCAGAGCGAGTGAGTAAGACAAAAGGTGCAAGCAGGTCTGCCGCGACGTAGCCGTACATTACTCAGACAGTCCGAAATGGAAGTGACTACGCCTTGCGCCTTGGGGATTAAAAGCGCCAGAGTCCGCACATGAGAATCCGCCGCAGTTTTTTCATCCTTCCGCTTATCAGTATGATTGCACTTCCCGCATTCCCCCAACTCGCCCAAAATCCTACGCCGCCTCCAATCGCAGAAAAAAGGCCAAAAAATGTAACGGTGCATGGCGATACACGCATCGACGACTATTTCTGGCTCCGCGAAAAAGAAAATCCGGCCGTTCGCGCTCACCTAGAAGCCGAAAACGCTTACACCGAGAAGGTCATGGCACCGACGAAAGCTCTGCAGGAACAACTCTACGCTGAGATGCTAGGTCGCATTAAAGAAACCGACACCGCTCCCCCTGTATTCCATCGCGGCTATTGGTATTACACTCGGACGGAACAAGGTAAGCAGTATCCCATCTATGCACGCCGGGCCGGACAAATCACCGCACCCGAGCAAATCACTCTGGATATCAATGCGCTCGCAACAGGTCTGCCCTACATGGCCATCGGAGCCTACAAAATTAGTGATGATTCCAAGCTGCTTGCCTACACGACAGATCCAACGGGTTATCGCCAATACACGCTCCATCTAAAGAACCTCGAGAAGGGCGAAACCCGCGCACTGCAAGTGGATCGAGTTACATCGCTGGAATGGAGCAACGACAATCAATCGCTGATTTTCTCCCAGGAGGACGCTGTATCTAAGCGATCGTATCGCATAGGGCGACTCGACTTGAAATCTGGTGCGACTACATGGATTTACGAGGAGCAAAACGAGCTTTTCGATCTAGGCGTAACGCGCTCACGCGACGGAACCTGGCTCTTCGCAACCAGCGAAAGCAAGACCACTACCGAAATTCGTGCGGTAATGGCCGCAAATCCAGAAGCTGAGTGGAAGGTCATTGTACCGCGGCGTAAAGATATAGAAACACGCGCGGATTACCGCGATGGGTTATTTTATTTTCGCACCAACGATCAGGCAAAAAACTTCCGCATCGTCACCGCGCCAATTGCGACGCCCCAGCCTTCTCGCTGGTCTGAATATGTGGCGCATAATGCGGCAGTGAAGATCGACGATTTCGATCTCTTCACCACCCACACCGTTCTTAGCGAACGCGAGGATGGGCTCACTCACCTACGCATAATTGATGAACGCACGCACGTGAGTCATCGCATCTCCACCCCAGAACCGGTTTACGAAATTTCACTAGAAAATAATCCTGAGCCCGCTCCTAGCGAAATTCGTTTCACGTACCAATCGCTCGTCACTCCTAAATCAATTATTAGCTATAACCTAAGGACTCAGGAACGAACAGTACTCAAGCAACAAGAGATCCCCAGTGGATATGACGCGGCACTTTACACGAGTGAGCGCATCTGGGCGGTCGCCTCTGATGGAGCACGAATTCCACTCAGCATTGTGTATCGCAAGGATCTTCACCGTGCGGGTCCACAAGCGCTCTATCTTTACGCGTACGGCAGCTACGGCGTCAGCATGCCAGTCACGTTTAATACCTCACGGCTCAGCTTACTTGATCGCGGCGTAATCTACGCCATCGCTCACATCCGTGGTGGCGGCGAATTCGGAGAGCCGTGGCGTGAAGCCGGCCGCATGGAGAAAAAGATGACGACCTTTACCGACTTCATCGCCTGTGCTGAGCACCTCATTGCGCAAAAAATCACCAGTTCGAATCAACTGGTGATCAACGGTGGAAGTGCGGGGGGACTACTTATGGGCGTCGTGGTCAACCTCCGCCCAGAGCTGTTCCACGCTGCAATCTACGACGTACCTTTTGTTGATGTGCTCAACACCATGCTAGACGCTTCACTACCGCTTACGACCAGCGAATACATCGAGTGGGGCAATCCCAACATCGCCGAAGAATATTCCTGGATGCGCGCTTATTCTCCTTATGACAATGTCCGAACCGCCGCTTATCCGAACATTCTAGTTAAAGTCTCGCTGAATGACTCACAAGTACCCTACTGGGAAGGCGCAAAACTTTTAGCCAAAATACGTGAATTAAACACCGGAAAAAACGCACTCTTGCTCCACACTAATCTTGCCGCGGGCCACGGTGGCGCGAGCGGTCGATACGACGCTTTACGCGAGACCGCATATCGATTCGCCTTCGCCCTCGCGACCCTAACCCCGAGCCCTACTCAAGTGGAAAAGGATTTCCCGCGAAAATAGCCATACACCCAACACGTGATTTGAGATAATGAGAGCACTCAAACCCCGTCATGGTGAGCGAAAAAACGATGCTATTAGTAAAACCTGATTTAGGCCTGCGCCCGCTGGATTTCGAACAGCTCACGAAGCGTAAGACTTAATTTATCCTGCAAACCCTGTAAGGCACGATAGCGAATGACGTTGGCCGGATTTGGGTGGCAGCGAGAGGATTCATCAATGGCAACAGCGCCAGAGGTAAATTCGGTGAGTTTTAATTTCTTTTTTCCATCACGAAGGGCGATGCACCAAGCGGCCTGCAAAGCGCCACCTAAAGCCGCACCCTCGTCTTCGACCATTGCAATAACCGGCACGCCAAAAATATCAGCCATAATCTGTCGCCAAACAGGCGATTTTGCTCCGCCACCGGTGACTCGAATTTCTTTTGCTTTAACACCGAGGGCCGCCAATCGACGCAGGCCATAGTTCATCCCGAGCGTCACGCCCTCCATTGCGGCACGAGCGATATGCCCCGAATTAAAGGTCTGCGCATTCAGGCCAATTAAAACACCTGTGCCCGCGGGTACGTTGGGGGTTCGTTCTCCTGCAAGGTAGGGCAGCATCACAAGGCCACCAGCCCCTGCTGGTACCGCGGCAACCTCAGCGTTGAGCGCTGCATGATCCTGCCCAAAAATAGCCCGAACCTGCTCGGTCACGGTTGTCACATTCATCGTGCACAGGAGAGGTAACCAACCGCCGCTAGATGAGCAAAAGGCCGCGATTTCACCCTGTGGATCAATCACCGGTTTACTGGCATAAGCGTAAATTGTTCCGCTTGTACCGAAACTGGCGGTGACAACACCTGGCGCAACATTCCCAGTGCCGATTGCACCCATCATATTATCGCCACCACCCGCAGAAATCACGACCCCAGCCGAAAACCCATACTTTTTGGCCAGCTCGGGCCGTAAGGTACCCGCAGCTTCATGCGAGGCTGAAATTTTCGGCAGGTAGCTGGCCAATTTAGGATCAATAGCTTTGATGACGGCTTTGGACCAGGTGCGTGTACGTACATCCATCAATGCCGAGCCAGATGCATCGCCAAACTCCATCGTGTAATTTCCAGTGAGAAAATAATTCAGGTAATCGTGAGGCAGTAGGATATGCCGAAGGAATTTGTAATTCTCAGGCTCGTGTCGCTTGAGCCACAAAATCTTTGGCGCGGTGAAACCCGGCAGGATCAGATTGCCGGTAAGCCTAATTGCGGCTTTAGGGCCGCCGAGCTTCTTGGTGATGATCGCGCATTCCGCCGTGGTGCTCGTATCGCACCAAAGCTTGGCGGGACGTATGACATCACCGTTCTCATCAAGAGCCACGAAGCCGTGCTGCTGGCCTGATACCCCTATGCCGCGAACTTGTTGCGCCCGCTCAGGGCCAATTTGCGCCGCAACTTTAGTGAGCACATAATCGAGCGCCGAAGTCCAATCCTGTGGATGCTGTTCCATATGCCCGAGGGGCAACCCTTCAATTAATTTGTGCGGGGCTCGGGCCTCAGCGATGACCTTGTGAGACGCAAGATCGAGGACGATAGCCTTAACGCTTTGGGTACCAGAATCGATGCCGATGGTGAGAGACATAGTTAGGATAAAGTGTATTTAACGGGCCTTGGTGTTATTGGTTTTGAGTGCGTCGAGAAACTCCACCGGAGAAAAATCATCGGTTAGAATGGGAGCTGTGGCGACGAACTTGGCAGAGAACGGTGTGCGTTCTGTGGCCAAAGAATCAAGTTCCAGCGTTTCAGCCAGACGGGGATTATCTTTGCCCAAAGTTACCACATCAGTCTCACGATTCAAATCAGGCGCAGAATATTTCACGGCGCAGACGATTACATTACCCCTCCCGTGTGTCTGAAATAACAACACTTGAGGGAAGACGCTTTGAATCGTCCGTAGGTCGGCTGCAAACAGTTCGGTATCCTGGTGGAGGTTGGTAACAAAAACTCCACGAGCAGTGAGGCGAGCAGCGCACTCGCGGTAAAATTCCTGAGTTTTTAAATGCGGCGGAACGAAGCCTCCGCGAAATGCATCAAGGATAAGCCAATCCCATGTCTCTCGATTACGTTTTACGAAAAGACGACCATCCATCACTGTGACGGGAGTCTTCACTGTGGGCACGAAGGCGAGCTTGGTCTGACAGAGCTCCCATACTTTCGGGTCGAGCTCGACCGATAGCAGACGAGCCGAGGGAAAAGCGTAAGTGAAAACACGATGAAAGCCCGCGCCACCAAGACCAATCATGAGCACGTTCGCTGGTTTGGGCTCAAAGAATACAGCGGCGAATAAAGAACGCGTGTAAGGCACGACCAAATGCAGCGGGTCGGCCAAATCTACAGCCGACTCAAGATACTCACCAGCCCGCGAACGCGCCCGAAGTTCAACCACGGTGCCACGTTTCTCTACGGTTAGATTATTGTAGATCGTATCGTGATTTTCGATGTAATCGGGAGTCTCAGCAGCGATGGCGCTAAATAAAGAAAGCCCCCAAAGTACTGAGTAGCGAGTGAAGAGGCAGCAAAGTTTCATGCAGTTGAAAAATGCGATGGCGAACGAAGCAATAAAATCAAGGTGGTGAGATTCACCAGCGCTACGCCGAGCCATAGATAAAGCAGAGTCGATACAGGAAAATGCGGGATCAGGAGAAAGGCCGTAAGCATCACACCTGCGATGTTACCTAGTGTGCTCACACCGTAGACCAAGCCTGAGGCTTTGCCTGGCGGCGTGCCTCGGGAAGCAAGAAACTCGACGCATTGTGGCCCAAATGACGATAGCGTAGTTACGGGTAAAAAAAACAAAGCAAGACATGCGACGAGCAGCCCTGTGGTTATTTCGGTAAAGGAAATTTCTATTAGGCCAAGCATTGCACGCCCAAAAAAAGCCGTGAAAGCGAGGGAACCTACTGCGATCACCGCTACGATCCATTGCGCCCGTTCCCGCTGGGGTGCAGGCGCGTTACTGATCCAGCCGCCGATGATAGAACCGAGACTAAAAGCGGCCAAAAATGTCGAGATTAGCCACGCCCATACAATCAAAGATGAGCCAAAATAGGGGTTAAGCAGACGCGAGGCGAGGAGTTGGAAACCCATGCTAAGAATTCCAAGCAACACAACCATGACGTGAAAGAGGACAAGGGGCACAGGATAATTCGGGGTGGTGAAATGTCCGGTGGCGAGAGCAATATTCTGCAATCGGTCGCTTTCAGCCAAATCATTAAAAAGCCCGCCGAAAAAATCGACGGGCTGAAATCCAAGCAAATGCGCTTTAACGCACTAAAGCAACGGCGGTGAGCAACACGGCCTGAGGCCCTAGGTGAGAATTTGTAGAGTCAAACGATTCGTCGAGTGAATGGGATCGACTGGCCTCCCCCCCCCCACCGAGCGTTACGGCGGGAATGCCCAGCTGCATTGGGACGTTAGAGTCGGTCGAGCCGGCGCCAAACGATGGGATGCCACCCATCGCGGATACTGAGGCACTTGAGATTTTAACAATGGATGAGTCGTCGGGTGTTTGGCCTGCGGGACGAAGACCGACGAGCTCAATATCTGCTGAAACGGCACCGCGATTGTTCCAGCGAGCATTTTCAATTTTTACAGAATCGGCTACAGCGGCATTGAACTGATCACGCACGCGATCGAGTGCAGCCATCGTCTCGGAGCGCATATCGACTTCGAACCATGATTCGAAGGCGATAGAGTTGACGGAGGTACCGCCATTGATGCGACCAACGTTAAAAGTGGTCTTCGGCGCAGTGGGCACAGTGATATCGCCGATCTTGGCGATGGCACGACCGAGCGCGTGAATGGGATTAGCCATGCCGAACGCCCCGTAGCTATGACCACCAGGACCCTTGAAAGTGACGCGATAGCGATAGCTACCGACGCCGGCATTAGTGATGCGGTTTTGACTGCCGGGTTCGATGGAGATGAACGAGTCAATCTTGCCTTTAAGTGTTTCGTTGAAGAGCGCTTTAACACCTCTGAGATCGCCGAGGCCTTCTTCGCCGACGTTGGCAACGAAAGTGATTGTGCCGGTGGTTTTCACGCCGCCTTCATCGAGCGCTCGGATGACGCTCAGCATTGCAGCTAAGCCGCGACCATCGTCGCCAATGCCGGGAGCACGCAGAAACTTACCGTCGCGTTTGACGCGAACATCAGTGCCCTCGGGAAACACCGTGTCGAGATGTGCCGCAACCACGAGGTTGGGCTTAGCCAAGGCGCCTGGGCGTACACCGATGACATTACCGATTTTGTCGATCCGGACATCCTTGAGTCCTAGTTTATCGAAGATTCGTTTCACTTCTAGGCCACGGGCAGTTTCATTGAAGGGCGGAGCAGGAATTTCCGTAAGACGGGCCTGTTCATTCAGCGTTTCTGGTTCATTGCGCTCAATCGCGGCGAGTGCAGCTTTGACCGTAGGATCATTGAGTAAGGTAGCAGGTTCGACTGCGGCGGGCAAAAGCGAAGCCACACTGAGAAGTGCCGCGAACCCAGCAAACAAGGAGTGACGAAGGAATGTTTTCATGGATGGTAAGAGCTTAGCACGATCCGTACCTTAAGTGCTGTCAGCTCAATTTCTACTCCGCACCCACTAGATATTATGAAAAATCGCGTCCTGGTCCTCTTCCTGATACTCACGTTTATCAACAAGCTCAGCGCGGCTGAACTCGCGAAGCCCATCATCAATTCCTCAGTGATAGACTGGGAAAAATTAGCTGTAAAACCGACAAAAACGGGTGAACGCCGTGAACTTTTTGACGGCCCTACCCTTACACTTAACAATCTAGAGGGTCATGTAACAACGATCCGCCCTGGCGAAGTGCCCCATCCGCCGCATCGTCATCCTGATGAAGAAATGATCCTGATCAAAGAAGGCACACTCGAAGTCACGATTAACGGCGTAACTCAACGAGCGAACGCTGGTTCAATCTTTTTCTATGCGTCCAACGATCTGCACGGAATGAAAAATATCGGCACAACTAACGCTACTTATTACGTGTTTCGTTTTGTGACAGGAAAGACTCCAGTCACGACAACTAAACCTTGAGTTGATTTCGAACCAAGCGGGTGAAGCCGCGGCGCTAAATCACGATCAAACAAAAGGTCAGGAAATTTACTCCAAGCCCAAATTCTTGCGCCCTTCAGGAGAAATCATTTGAGGGGTCCATATCGGATCCCAAACAATATGGACTTTTGCCGCGCTCACCGTAGGTAAAGCCGCAATTTTTTGGCGAGCATCCTCGGCAATAACAGGGCCCATACCGCATCCCTGAGCTGTTAGAGTCATCTTGGCCTCGACGCTGTGAGTACCGTCCGGAAGCTCTTCAATGGAGAGATCGTAAACCAAACCGAGATCAACGATGTTCACTGGAATCTCGGGATCAAAGCATGTTTTCAACGCCGACCAAATGGCCTGCTCGTTAAAGCCCGGAGCTACAACAGCGGCCGCTGCGTTTACAGGAGTATAACCTACAAGTGCACCGGTATTTTCAGCCGCGATGCGAAATAACCCACGATCGGTGCGTACAGTCACATTGCCACCAAGGGTTTGCGTAATGTAGACAGCGGAACCAGCAGGCAACGTGAGGGTTTCTCCGGATGGAATAGCCGTTACTGGTGTATCTTGAGTCAGAGTTGTATCCATGAATTATGATTCTAACGGAACGACAGCTCCATCGGCATGCGAGCATAAATCCCTTGCGGGTCGTTGAACGTCTTAAGTGTAGCAAATTCCCGTTGCAGGCGCTCGGTGATTTGACCGATGACACTGCTGGTCTGAGCACGCGCGTCAGGGGAAAATCGCTCCACAAGTTCGCTGAGAGCTTCGACTAATTCTTTTTTCTGCGGATACTCAACGATTCGATAATTTTTCCCGAGTCCGGCTTTTTTCACTGCATATTGGATCGCGTCATCAAGCCCACCAATTTCATCAACTAGTCCAAGTCTTTTTGCCTCGGATCCAGACCAGACGCGGCCTTGGGCGATTTCTTGCACATCATCTTTTTTGAGTTTCCGCGCGAGCGCAACTTTGCCGACGAATTCACCGTAGATCCAGTCGACCATTTTTTGAAAAATAGCGAGTTCCTCATCGGTCTTTGGCCGTGTGATTGTGATGGCATCGGCATATTTACCCGTCTTCACCACATCAAAAGTAAGCCCCACGTTATTTGCTAGTTTTTGCACATCAAATTGAAGGCCAAAAACTCCAATTGAACCAGTGATGGTAGTAGGCTCAGCAAAAATACGATCACCATCTGCCGCGATCCAGTAACCACCTGATGCTGCATAAGTGCCCATGGACACGATCACGGGTTTTACCTTGCGAGCTAGGCGCACCTCGCGCGCAATATTTTCAGAGGCAGAGGCGCTGCCGCCGGGACTGTTCACGCGAAGAACAATGGCTTTGACGGTGTCATCTTGTCGAAGGCGGCGAAGTTCACGCGCAAATTTAACGCCACCGATATCGTCTCGATTCCCATTGCCGTCCACGATACTACCTTCCGCGTAGACAATCGCAACGCGTCCACGCGAGGTACTAGGGGCAGCGCCATCGGACGGAGATGTTTTTTTGACCACATCAGCAATATCTTTGGCGATCTTGGCGTAAGCACCGATTTCGATCTGCTTGAATGAAATTTTATCTTCTGCAGATGGTCCTGTTTTAGTGCGAAGCTCGGCGATAATTTCGTCGCGATAAGCAATACGATCTACAAGCTTAGCCGCCTTGGCTGTTTCAGGACGAATGATGCCCTCAGCGTCGACAACACCTTGGATTTTCTCGACGCTCAATGAACGGCCTTGGGCAATATCACTGAGCATAGACCCCCACAGGTCGTTGAGCAATTTTTGTGTCTGCTCACGGCTTTCGGGACTCATATCTTTGCGTGTGTACGGCTCAACGAATGACTTGTATTTGCCGACGCGCGTTACTTGAACACCGATACCGTATTTCTCAAAAGCGCCGGTGTAAAACATAGGTTCGCTCGCTAATCCCGGCATAATAATCATGCCATAGGGATCTAGGGTAATTTCTCCCGCAGCAGATGCTAAATAATAGTCCTTGGATGTTACTGATTCAAGAAACGCACGGACGGGTTTGCCGCTGACTTTAAAATCGACCAGAGCCGCTCGCACCTCTTTCAAAGCCGCAAGACCTGTGCCGTAACCAGCTGGCTTAAGTGAACCCTTAAGAAGAATCCCGGCGATGCGGTCATCCGTCTTAGCCGCCCGTAGCGCGCGCGTAATGGCTCTAAGCTGGAGAGTCGTGGAGTGTTCGCCCGTCAACTGGCTGAAATCTACTTGCGGCGGTGCATCCGCAATATTGACCGCAAGATCGAAGACCAAAAACGAGCCGTGCTCCATCGCAGGGGCTTTTTTATCGCTGCTCATAGCCACAATAGCCCCAAAAAGGCCGATAAACAAAAGGACCGCGGCACCGGAAAAAATCACGAGCGCCATCAGTGCGCCAAGCATCGAAGTGAAAAAGTTTTTCATGCAGATATTTGAACTATAACAGTATAATTAATTGCAGCCAGTAGAAATATGATACCAGGCTATTAAAGCAGAACACGCCAAAGAGTGTACTGATTCCAAAGGGAGATTGTAAACTACTTGTCACACTGTAATGCAGAGCAGGGTTGCGTCGAGCCATGGATCTCGGCACACAAGTGAGCATGAGCGAGCAAAAAGAATTACTTACGACTAACCGCAAAGCTCTCACGATCAATTTAGACGAGCCGAAATACGGCACCTTCGCAGAAATCGGAGCCGGCCAAGAAGTGGCGCGTGTATTCTTCCAAGCCGGTGGTGCTTCCGGAACGATCGCCAAAACTATTTCTGCCTATGACATGACATTCAGCGATGCCATCTATGGCAAGGCCCCACGTTATGTCTCACATGAACGGCTAGGTCTCATGCTGGACCACGAGTATAAGTTGCTCGTTGAACGTCTTGCCGCCCAACGCGGGGAGCGCACCACCTTTTTCGTCTTTGCTGACACCGTATCCGCCCGCAACTTCAAAGGCACCAACGAAGCTCACGGCTGGATGGGCGTTCGCTTCCAGACCGAACCCGGCGGCCAGACCAGTGAAGTCGTCCTGCATGTGCGCATGTGGGATAAGGAAAACGTCCTCCAGCAACAGGCGCTTGGGATCATCGGCGTTAATCTGATGTACGGTGCGTTCTATTATCACGCGGACCCACGTAAACTCGTCGAATCTCTCATCGATAACCTCTCGGCCGATCGCATCGAGGTTGATATGCTAAAATTGAACGGCCCGGCGTTTCAAAATGTAGACAACCGCCTAATGTCTCTGATGCTTGTCGAGTTCGGCCTAACCAATGCAGTCATGTTTGGTCCCGGCGGCGACGTTCTGCAACCATCCGAAGTACTTTACCACAAACCTATCTTAGTAGAGCGCGGCTCGTTTCGGCCTGTCACACACGTCAATGTCGATATGCTCAACTGCGCGACCGCCCAGTTTGTGCAAGAACCGCTCGTGAAGGGCAAACAAGTCGTCGTGCTGATGGAAATTACGATGCACAACCTGCTCGCCGCCGGGGAACTCGACGCCAAGGATTTCCTAGCGCGTGTCGATCTTCTCGGCGACATCGGGTTCAACGTCCTTATCTCAAATTACTCCGAGTATTACCGCCTGACGTCTTACTTCCGGCGCTACACCAAGGAGATGATTGGTGTTACAATGGGCATCAATAACCTCATCGAAATTTTCAACGAGAAGTATTACGAAAATCTCGAAGGTGGTATTCTCGAATCCTTTGGCCGACTTTTCCGCAACTCGGTCAAACTCTACATTTATCCCATGCGGCAGGATGGGTTTGATGTTTACACAACCTCCTCCCAGCCCTCCCAGGCCACACCCAGCCGCAACCCAAGTCACGCCTTCGCTTCTAGCGTCTTGATCAACGCAAAAAACGTTCAGATCGCCGACCATCTGCGAAACCTTTACGCGCATCTACTCGAGGCCCACTACATTGACTGTATCGTTGGTTTTGATCCGTCTATTTTGCATATTTTCTCCCGCGATGTACTTCGCCGCATTAAAGAGGGCGACATCACTTGGGAGAAAATGGTGCCTGAGGCGGTCGTCGCGGCCATCAAACGCCGCGAACTCTTCGGCTGCACGAAAACCTAAAGTTGAATGAAAGCCTAAGGTTGCGACAAAGGCACAGGCCCGTAAAAAGCCAACTTTTAGGTAGATAAACTTTTCGCGTGTTTATCTCTTCTTTTTTCGCCTAGCTCGATAATTCCAACTATGCGTTTCCATAAATACCACGCCCTCGGCAACGACTACATTGTGCTCGATCCACGCGATTTCCCCGCTTGGCAGTCGGCGCCCACCATCGAACAAATCCGCGTCGTTTGCCACCGCAACTTTGGCGTCGGTTCCGACGGCATTCTTTGGGGTCCATTGCCTTCGCAAAACAGCCAGTTTGGCTTGCGTATCTTTAATCCCGATGGATCTGAGGCGGAAAAATCCGGCAACGGCCTACGCATCTTCTCGCGTTTTCTATATGATCAAGGGCTCGTGAAACAACCGAACTTCTCAGTTGAAGTCCCCGGCGGACAAGTCGCCGTGGCTCTCAAAGAGAATGCGCAGTTGATTTCTATCGCAATGGGCAACGTTAGTTTTTCGTCTGAAAAAATTCCGGTCACGGGCTCAGCTCGTGAAGTACTTAACGAAAAAATTAAGATCCTCGATCGAGAGTTTACTTATTGTGCAGCTACTATCGGCAATCCCCACTGCGTGATACCGCTCACGGAAATTTCTTCTGAAATAGCACACAAATACGGACCGCACTTAGAGACCCACGCGAATTTCCCACGCAAGACCAACGTCCAATTTCTTAAAGTCCTCGATCGCGCCAACATCCAAATCGAGATTTGGGAACGAGGAGCCGGTTACACGCTAGCTTCCGGCAGTAGTAGTAGCGCCAGCGCCGCGGTTGCGCACCGACTTGGTCTGGTTGATCGCAGTATCACAGTTCACATGCCCGGCGGGAAAATAGGCATAGAGATCGGCGACAACTTTTCGATCATGATGACCGGAACAGTCAACAAAGTCGCTGATGGGCTTATGCACCCCGAGCTGTTCGCCGTAAAAATCTAACTCTTACAAGCTCACCCCAAAGCCCCTTTCAACCCAATGGCTCTGGCTATCACCAAACAGGAACGATCCGACCTCGCGATTTTAGCGCTATTTTTAGCGGGCGGACTGTTAGTGCTGGTCAGGCTTGGAAAATACCGCCATTGAACTCACGATTAACTTTCACCTCGCTCCAGTGCATTATGAGGCATCTATTACCTGCTCTCATGCGTAATACCTTACAGCAAAATGCCGCTTCTGCTGTCGTCGCTTTCCTCCGATTTTTTTTCGTGTCCCAACGTTGCTCAAGTAGCTAAACGCACTTTGAGACGACCTAGTATGAGCACCACGCAATCCGTCGAATTACCCGATGGCCGCCACGCGGCAGATGCGCGCTTGCTCAGATTGGTCGCCACCGGGGACCGGGACGCCTTCACTGAACTCTACGACCGTTTTTCCCGTCCGCTGTACTCCACTGCGCTTCGGATTATAAATGACCCAAGCGAAGCCCAAGACATTGTTCACGATGCCTTCGTTGCCGTCTGGGAAAAAGCAGCAGCTTATGAAATTTCCCGAGGCACCGCGTTTTCTTGGGCTCTGACACTCACGCGCAACCGTGCGATCGATCGCCTACGCTCCCGCCGTCGACGCGCCGAGCTACTCGACGCCTCTGCTCCCTCAGACCTCGGTCTCGATGAAAATTCCTCTGGACCCGGTGCCGCTGCTGCGGCTTCAGCCTCCGACCGGGCCAGCACGGTAAGAGCCGCCGTCGCCACACTACCGGTAGATCAGCAATACGCGCTCGAGCTCGCTTTCTTTAGCGGCCTCACTCAAGAGGAAATCGCCGTGCGCCTCGCTACCCCACTCGGCACCATCAAAGCTCGTATCCGCCGCGGTCTGATTAAACTCCGCGATCAACTCGCGACCCGTCTATGAACGCCGAACGCCACGAAGACCTCGCTGCGCTCGCCGCGCTCGACTTGCTCAACGCCGCAGAGCAGGCCGAGTTGAATACCGCGCTAGCTGTGCACCCAGAGCTGGCTGGGCTCGTCACCTCACTGCGTGACGCATCCGCCGAACTTGCTCACATTGCACCTGGCGCTGAGCCGCCTGACTTTCTCAGATCCCGGCTCCTCGCGACTATCGCTGACCAGGCCTCTAGTTCACGAAAGTCCGATGAGCAAAGCCCCGGAACTTCAATTCTCACTGTCCCTTTCTGGATCGCGCTCTCTGCCGCGGCATGTTTTGCGTTAACAGCAGTTTATTTTGGCCAGTCTTTGTTGACGGAGCGCACGATGAACTCCGCCATCCGCGACCAGCAAGTCCTTGCCGATCTTTCATCACGTAGTGCCGAAAACCAACTCGCAGCCGAACGCCTAATCAATCAGCGTGAACTTGCCGACAGCAAAGCAAGCGCTTCAGAATCTGCCCGATTCATTGCCAACCTAGAGTCACGCCTAGCCGAAAGTACTCGGCAACTGCTCGCCCAGGGTTCTCTTGCTGATTACAAGATCGCCACCCTCGCCTCGCTACTCGGCAATAGCCCCCAAGCACTAGCGGTCGCAGTCTGGAATCCGGCCAACCAAGAGGGTGTACTCAACGTTCAGAAACTGCCCGCGCTCGACCCCGATAAAGATTATCAACTCTGGGTGGTGGATCCGCAGTACGCAATTCCAGTTGATGGGGGTGTTTTTAGAGTAGACCCCACGAGTGGTGAAGCGCGTTTAGTCTTCCATCCAAACCGTCCCGTACGCGACGTAGCAAAATTTGCCGTGAGTCTTGAGCGCAAGGGCGGTGTCCCTAAGGCCGAAGGTCCCATGGTGCTCATCAGTCCGTAATCGGGCCAACGGGATTAAGTAGCGAGGCTTCAGGGAAGGACCTATTCTGACGCGCGCGTCAGGCAATTGAAACTTGCGCCGTCCCCGCCTCACGCAAACGATTTAGCTCCTATGGTTATAAAACCCAAAGTCCGTGGCTTCGTCTGCGTCACAGCACACCCCGCCGGTTGCGAAGCTCATGTCCAACAATGGATCGCCCACGTAAAAGCCCAACCTCAAATCGCCAAAGGTCCGAAGAAAGTCCTCGTGATCGGTTCCTCGACCGGCTACGGCCTCGCCTCCCGCGTGACCGCCGCTTTTGGATCTGGAGCCGCTACCCTTGGAGTTTTCTTTGAACGGCCATCAGAAGAGGGCCGCCCCGCGACTCCTGGTTGGTACAACACCATTGCTTTTACTAAAGCGGCCCACACCGCGGGTCTCTACGCCAAGAACATCAACGGCGACGCCTTCTCCACCGATATTAAACGCCAAGCCCTAGAGTTAATCCGCGCCGATCTCGGTCAGATCGATTTGGTGATCTACTCGCTCGCTTCGCCGCGTCGCACCCATCCTGTAACTGGTGTCGTCCACAAATCCGTCCTGAAGCCCGTCGGGCAATCCTACAGCAACAAGACAGTGGATACCGATAAAGGCATTGTCAGCAGTGTGACCATCGAGCCAGCCAACGAGGCCGAAATCGCAGATACAACCGCTGTCATGGGCGGTGAAGACTGGGAATTGTGGATGCAGGCCCTGTCCGAGGCCAAGCTCCTCGCTCCTGGCGTGCAGTCCGTTGCTTATTCTTACATTGGCCCAGAGGTCACTTGGGCTATTTACAAAAATGGCACCATTGGTCTCGCCAAAAACGACCTCGAACGCGCCGCTCGCAGCATCGATGCCCTCCTTAAACTCAAACACGGTGGTGGCCGCGCATGCATTTCCGTTAACAAAGCGTTGGTCACGCAGGCTAGTTCCGCCATCCCTGTAGTGCCGCTCTACATTTCTATTCTGTATAAAATCATGAAAGCCCACGGCACGCATGAGGGCTGCATCGAACAGATCTCCCGACTCTTCGCCACACAGCTTTACGCCCCGAACGGCCCAACCTTCGACGAGGCCGGCCGCATCCGTATCGACGACTGGGAAATGCGCGCTGAGATTCAGGCCGCGGTTAAAGAAATTTGGCCTCAGACCACGACTGAAAATCTCCCCATTCTCACAGACATCGCTGGGTACCGCAGCGAGTTCATGAAACTCTTTGGTTTCGGCCTGCCTGGCATCAATTACGAAGCTGAGATTGAGCCGCACCTTCCGATGCTCTGAGCGACCGCCCTCATTAAAGCTAACCGCGAGCGAACCCAAGCTCGCGGTTTTTTTCTGCCCAACCTCTCGGTTTAGCCCAGATTAATTATTCGCATCTATGCGCGCCGTACTACAACGCGTTTCCTCTGCCCATGTTGATATCGCTAACGAGCGCGTAGGAGCTATTGACCGGGGGATCCTCATTTTTCTGGGCATAGTGCCCCATGATACCGAGGCAGACGCTGAGTGGCTGGCCGCCAAGATCACAGCTTTACCAGACGTTTTTTCGGTTATCAGCATCCTGCCTCGGTCGAGCTGTCGCCTGCGGTCGTTTTGGCGCCGATATGCAGGTCAACCTCGTCAATGACGGTCTGGTTACATTAATTCTCGATTCTCACCAACGCGATTAAATCCTTACCTCTCCTCCAAGATGCGCGCGCCCTGCCTTTCGCTGATCGTTCTACAAACGCTCCTCAATTACTCTCCTTCTGCTGCCGCTCCATCATCAACTCTGGACTCGTCCCCTTCCAGCGACCCGCTCGCTTACTTCCGTGATTTGGCCGAGACGCGCAACTACACTCTGGGCCGGCCTGTTGCGGCCAAACTCACTCCAGACGGCCGCACCGTTATTTACCTCCGAGGTGGTCCGCGTGATTCGGTCCTGCGTCTTTACGAATACACCCTACCTTCGGGTCCAGAACGCGAACTGCTCACACCCACTCAGCTTCTCGGCTCGAATGAAGAAAAACTAACCACGGAGGAAAGGGCCCGCCGTGAACGTGCCCGCATTAGTACACGCGGTTTCACCAAATTTGATCTCTCAAACGACGGCACGAGGCTTCTCGTAACCCTCTCAGGCCAGCTTTATGTGGTAAACCGCGAGGATCTTAAGGTTACCGCTCTTCCAGGAAAGAGCTGGATTGATCCACGTTTTTCTCCGGACGGGACCGCCATCGCCGCAGTCTCCGCGGGCGAACTATACGTAATCGAACTTAGGGCGGAGCCTCTCACCGCTCGTGCCCTGAGCAGCGGTGCCACTGCCACACTATCCCACGGGAGCGCAGAATTTGTCGCCCAAGAAGAAATGGCCCGCAGCGAAGGGTACTGGTGGTCGCCAGACTCCCAATCCCTCGCTTACCAGCAGAGCGATGAATCTGCCGTCGAGATCCGCCACATCGCCGATCCGCTACACCCCGAAGCCTCCCCCATTAAATTTGCTTACCCCGCAGCTGGCACGAGCAACGCTTCGGTCCGCGTTGGCGTCATCGCCCGCACCGGCGGCACCACTCGCTGGATAAATTGGGATACAGCTAAATTTCCCTACCTCACGCGGGTCGTTTGGCGGGAGATCGATGCCCCGCTCACCCTGACAGTGATGGACCGCGCACAACAAACTGCGTTGCTACTCCGTGCCGATCCCACCAACGGAACGACCACTGAACTCCTCCGCGACACCGACTCTGCTTGGGTCAACCTCGACGAACGTGGAGGCTTTCCGCGCTGGCTCCCGGGTGCGCAGAAGTTCCTCTGGTCATCTGAGAGCCGCGGCAGTTGGCAGGTCGAGTTACGCTCAGCCGATGGCACTTTTGTCCGCGCAATCACCCCGCCCGATTTCATCTACAAAGGCTTCGCCAAACTCGATGCTCAGAGTGGCGTAATCTACGTCGCCGGGGGCCAAGATCCGCGCGAGAGCCAAGTTTGGAGATTTCCTCTAACAGGCGACCCAGGCTCCGCTCTCACCTCAGCTCAAGGTCAGCACTCAGCGACATTTGCTGATAACGCCACGGCCTTCATCCACTCCTACGATCTTTTCGACGGCACATCAGGCATGGAAGTTCTCGCGGCCGACGGGCAATCCCTCGCCACAATTCCCAGTCGCGCTGAAAAACTCCCCTTTATTCCCCGCGTCGAACTCACTCGCACCACAAGCCAACCCTCGTTTTTCGCAGCTGTCGTACGTCCACGCAATTTCGACGTGAAGAAAAAATACCCCGTCATACTTTACGCTTACGCGGGTCCACACACAACAGTGGTCTCCGCCACCGCTCGCACCTATCTCAACGATCAATGGATGGCCGACCAAGGCTACATCGTCGCCCGGCTGGATGGCCGTGGCACACCCTTTCGCGGTCGTGATTGGGAGCGCGCTATTCGCGGCAACTTAATCGACCTAGCGCTCGAGGATCAGGTCTCCGGGCTGCGGGCCCTTGGCACGCAATATCCAGAGATGGATCTCCGCCGCGTCGGCGTGACCGGCTGGTCCTTTGGCGGTTATTTTTCAGCCATGGCTACTCTTCGGCGACCAGATATTTTCAGCTGCGGCGTTGCTGGAGCACCCGTGATCACATGGGAAAACTACGACACGTTTTACACGGAGCGTTACCTCGGCCTACCCCAATTTGATCCCGCAGCCTATAAAGTCAGCAGCGTGCTTAGTTATGCCTCAAAACTCGAGCGACCACTGCTACTCATTCACGGACTCACTGATGACAACGTCTACGCTCAGCATACACTTCAGCTCTGTGACGCACTTTTCATGGCCGGTAAGGCTTATGAATTCATGCCTATGCTCGGCACGCACATGGCGGGCAGTAGCGATCCAGTAGTTAAACTCCGCCAACAACAACGAGTGATGGATTTTTTTGCCCGCCAGCTTCGCCCCCAAAACCACTGATGGATTAACGGTTATTTTGAAGCGGCTGGACGAGCCAAGCAGCCCAGAACTAAGGGCAAAGAAAGTTAAACACCGACTTGTTCTACGATCTCCAATCCATAGCCATCGAGGCCTACGACCTTACGCTGGCTGCCAGAAAGTAAACGGATTTTCGATAGGCCAAGCGCCCGTAAGATTTGTGCGCCGGTACCATAATCACGTAAGCCCATGGCCGAGGGCTGGGCACCAGACTTAGCTTGGAGGCGCTGGACCATGAGTTCACCTGTGTTCGCTGGCTCCATATAGAGCACGACCCCACGACCGGCTTGCGCAATCATACGCATCGATGAGACCAAGGCTTGATGACTGCTCATACCCTTAGCTTGAAAAACATCGCTCAGTAAGTTCTCGCTGTGCACCCGCACCAAAGTTGGATCGGCCGTGAGGGGTCCCATCACAAGAGCGAGATGATGACGACCATCTAGCCGATTGCGAAAAACCTGTGCGGTGAACTGACCAAATTCCGAAGGGAACGGCTGCGTGCACACATGCTCGACCAATTGTTCGCGTTGCGCGCGATACTCGATCAATTGCTTGATCGAAATCATGCGTAAACCGAACTTCTGCTTAAACTGCGTTAACTCGGGCAAGCGCTGCACCGTACCATCATCGTTTACTAGTTCACAGAGAACGCCACTAGGATGAAGACCTGCGAGCACGGCCAAATCCACGGCCGCCTCGGTGTGTCCCGCGCGTTCCAGAACCCCGCCGGGCCGCGCACGCAAAGGAAATACATGGCCGGGCTGAACTAATTGGTCCGCATGGGACTGTGGGTCAGCTAAGATACGAATGGTGCGCGTGCGATCAGTCGCGCTGATGCCGGTCGCAATACCATCGGCCGCATCGACGCTCACGGTGAAATCCGTACGTTGTACCTCGCGATTACGTGCTACCATGGGCCCCAGACCGAGACGCCGCAATTGAGACTCCAATGTTGGCACACATACGATCCCACTGCCGTATCGGATCATCATGTTGACCGTTTCAGGGGTCGCCATCGAAGCCGCCATGATAAGGTCGCCCTCGTTTTCACGATCCTCATCGTCGGTGACGATGACGAGACGCCCCGCAGCAATATCTCGAATGGCGTCCTCAATGCGATCAAAAGGATCTGTGGCAGTAGCAGACATGACCACAAACCGCCAAAGCCCAGCGCCGCTGTCAACTCACTGACCATGAAGTTGCAAATAACACCGAAGCCGATTTTTTAAAAATGACTAAAAATTCGGGACTGCAAACACGATTAATCCCGAACTGAAACCTATAGTTTCCTCGGGTCCAAGACCACGTGCTTGATCATTTTACGATCCCAAGTGTAAGAGATGTGAATTAAACCATCGCGCGTCTGGATCACCGCGGGATAAGAGTAACCCGCACCGCAGGGCTCTTTTTCAATTGTGAGCACCTGTTTCCAGGACAGGCCGTCGTACGAAAGCGCTACATTTAGGGGATAACGGTTTCCCTTGGCCTCTTTTGCTCTATGCCCACTGTGATTATATATAAGCAATTGAAGACCATCGTTTAGCGTCAATGCGTCCGTGCCAGAATTCGGATTTGGCAGATCTATGGCTGTAAGTGCGCTCCAGCTCGCTCCGCGATCCTGAGACCAGGTCTGGGCCACAACTCCTTGTTTGGTCCGACAAAGCGCCTGCAGGGAACCGTTCTGGTAGATAAGAATACTCGGTTGGATAGCATCTAACCCTGGGCCCTTACCGGCTGTAGCCGACTTAACCCAGGTCAAACCTGCATCGCGGGAAATTTCAAAATGCACGAGCCAACCCTCTTTATTACCTTCCGTACTGCTCGGCGATATCCAAGTCCCGTCAAAAAGCTCGACCGGTTTGTTTTTAATCGGACCGAGGATGCCGTCAGGTAAACGACGAGACTGACTCCATGTTTTACCTCCGTCCGCCGAGGTCATCACCATGCCCCACCAAGAACTTGGTGACGGGCCGACTTTGTAAAATAAAACCAACGGTCCCGTTTTAGGCTGAAACAACACAGGGTTCCACGTCGGCAAACGAGGTCCAACCGGCTGTACGCCATTGGCCACCTCGGTCGCTGAGAGCCAATGTCCGTTTTCCTGTCGAGCGACCCAGATGCCTACGTCGGGGTTACGCTCCGCCGTGCCGCCAAACCATGCGGCCACAAGCTGGCCCGATGGTAATTCAACCAAGGTTGAAGCGTGACAGGACGGATAAGGTGCACGCTCGTTCAAGAACTCCGAGACAATGACCGCGGAAGAGTCGTCAATGGCATGAAGTGAACTTAAAGAGAGAAGTAGCGTTAGGCGTAAAATCGTTCTTATGAGGTTCAAGGCGAAAATGATTTAGCTTTCACTGATTCTAAGCGGAAGTCGCGCTGGCACATTCAAGTTCCTTTGGCGATGGGTCGCGTTGGATCTGAAACCCACTCGCTCCAAGAACCCGCGTAGAGTTTAGAACCAGGGATTCCGGCGTATTCCATCGCAAAAATGTTAGCACAAGCCGTAATACCAGAGCCACATGAGTGCCCCACATTTTCAACTGTGCGCCCGCCAATAAGCTCCATAAACTCCCGCCGCAGCTCAGACGCTGGCCGAAAAGTTAGATCAGCCTTTAGATTCGCCTTAAAGAAACGATTCGCCGCCTTAGGAATATGTCCGGCTACGGGATCAATGGGTTCGACCTCACCGCGAAAACGTTCTCCAGCGCGTGCATCGATCAATAAACTATCGCTCCGATTAAGTCGGCTCATTACATCGCCGGAAACCCAAAGTAGGCTCGCATCCACTCTAGGCGCGGCGGACTCAACTTTTGATTGCACCACGGGAGTTTCCGCGGTGACCGCGCGCGCTTCACTGGTCCATTTTTGCCAGCCACCGTCGAGTACCGCCACTTGCTTAAACCCGATCCAACGCGCTAGCCACCAGAAGCGCGCAGCGTAGAGCCCTCCGGCGTCATCATAGGCAACAATCTGGCTTTGCTCATTTACGCCGTGAGCCGTGAGGAAAGCGGCAAAATCATTCGGCGCCGGCAAAGGGTGGCGACCATTGCGACCGTTTTTTGAGCCAGCGAGTGCTGCTTCAACGGAGGCAAAATGCGCTCCTAATAGATGATTTTCTGCGTAGAGCCGAGCCCCTTTGTCATGATCAACTAGGTCATGCCGACAATCAAAAAATATCCAAGCGGGGTCATTGAGATGAGATCCGAGTTCCGCGGTGGAGACGAGCATCAGAGCGCTAGGTTGAACTCCGACTGAGTCTACGGGAATCCAAATCTCGTGCCCATAGTCTGCGCATCAGCGGGTCCATGGCTTTATTTTAAAGCGAAACCGAGCGCGGTCAGTTCATTCATATTGAAAGGAGCGCTCGCGAGTACTTCCTGCAATTTTTCCCAAGCAGCGCTCATCGTGGGCAGCTCGCAGATCGCGAGTCCGTCATCGCTGTCATGCAGGTGAATTGCCCAGGTGCTATTCAACTCTGCGTGGTGCTGAAGCGCTGAACCGAACAAATAATTTCCAGGCAAACCTGGATGCGGGCCAGTCCCCGGCACCAAAAATAATGTATGAATGGGATCGTGCGCTAAGATTACATTTTCGCCGACATGTTTAGCTCTGTGCTGGGCGACCTTACCCGCAACAACTGCGCGCCGCTCAGCGGCGCGCTCTCGTAAGGAGGCAGGTAATGAAGCAACATACCGCTCGAAGATACTAAAATTATTTTCGAGCGCGGCAGGTTCAACGCGAGCGGCGATCACATCATCAAGATTCTGCGCATGAAACACCGGTGCCGCGGCCAATGAGCGGGTGGTGACATAGCCGCCTTTATGATTGGCGCTCGCATAAACCTGATGCGTCACAAGTAACCGTTTTAGCGCATCCATATATGAGGGAGTTGCCGGCGCCACGCCGGTCGGACTGTGCTCGATTAGATCAAGCACGGTGTGGTCGAAATGCGCGTGGGGGTCTTGGGGCATAGCTAATTTATAACCAGCCTTCCGCGTAACACCAAGGTTCTTCGTAATTAATCCTCGACGTGGTGACGGTGCCGGAATGGCGTCTGCCCCTGAGTGCGGTTTTTCCAACCTGGTTTGCTCGCTAGCGCACTCGGTTTCTTGCGGAGCGGTACGCTGGCAGCTTTCTCGCCTTTGAGTTTCAGATAGCTCTCAAAACGTTGTAGGACCAAATCGCCCGCCACGATGCTCGCTCGCACCGCACAACCCGGTTCGTTGCCATGGCTGCAATTACCGAATTTACAGTTTCTAGCCAAAGTGGCGATATCAGTGAAGGCATCCTCCACGCCATCCTCCACGCCCCAAAGCTGTAATTCTCTCATACCCGGGGTATCGATCACCAAGGCACCTGTAGGCGTCTGCACGAGTTCGCGACGCGTCGTTGTATGCCGACCCTTGCTATCTTTTTCGCGGACCTCACCTGTGGGCAAAGCATCCGGATCGCGCACCAGTAAATTGATGAGACTTGATTTCCCCACGCCGGATGAACCGATGAAGGCCAAAGTGCGCCCCGGCTGAGCATAGACCGATGTAAGCGCTTTCAAACCCTTACGCGTCTCGGAACTAGTAATGATGACTGGCACGCCCGGTACGAGGGCTTCAATTTCGCGGCGCACGACTTCAGCATCGGTGCACACATCAGATTTATTCAAAACAATTACTGCTTCTGCTCCACTGTCCTTTGCCGCGACCAAAAAACGTTGGATACGCTTAGGATTAAAATTTTGATCGAGCCCGCTTACTAGAAACACCGTATCGATATTCGCGGCCACAATTTGTTCAATTTCTTCTGAACCGGAAGCTCGCCGCGAAAATTTTGTCCGGCGAGGTAACACTGCGTGTATATCTGCGCGCGGTTCGCCTGGCCGTCGACGTACCGCGACCCAGTCGCCGACGGCCGGAAACTGCTCAGCCTTCTTCGCTACGTGGAAAAAGCCACCGCCGCATTCGCCCAGCACTTCTCCATCTGCCGTGTGTACCGCGTAGAAATTGCGTCGCAACTCACACACCACACGAGCGGGCTCCAGCCCCGCCGCCCCATGTGGGGCAAAAGCGAGGGCCAAGGCGTCGTGCCAGCCGAGTTCAACGAGGGTCATGTTAGCATAATAACAGAACGACCCCATCATACGCCAGTGCACATCGAAAAATTTCTAATTCACTTATAAGGGTCTAGGTTGCGGCTTGAGCTTCTTCGCAGAGCTTTGTCCCCTAGCTCGTGCCCAACGCCACTCGCGAGGTCCGTCCTAGTCAAAAACCCGGCTACGTGCTCAACGAGCACGCCGTGCTCGAGCCGGTCCCGGTCGATTGGATGCTCCTGCCACCGGGCGACGCCGCCCTCAGTCGCCGCATCAAGGCCGACGGTCCGAGTTGGACCATGATCGAGATGAAAGGCCGCAAGCGTTTCTCCCGTGGCATTTGGGCTCCAGCGCATCGCATCAACTCTCTTCGCCTCCAGCTTTCTCAGGAACGCGCCGATCCCGCCCATCAACGCAAACTGGATTCCGCCCGTTCCCGCCGCGCCGTCGAGCAGGCCGATTACGTCGAAGATTTTCGCGTCGCCGTTTTAACATTTCTGGCCTTTCATCCCGCACATGCGAGCGACGCTCAACTCCTCGCTGATCTTATCGCCACCCATGCCACTGCTGTAGGCAGCGGCACGGTCGCCCGCACCGAACGCATCCCTATAGAAGAGCGTGCCGAAGCGGCCACGATCGCTTGGCTGCGTCACCAGACGACGGGCTATGATCAGATGCGTATCCCCCAAATCAAGGGTCGGCGTCGTGAAGTCAGGCGTCTGCTCGCGCAACGTTCCCACCAACTTCTCCGAATTTACCGAGACGGAGGATACGTCGACCCCACGCTTTGCACCTTACAAGTTGCCCTGCGCACTACCCGGCCCATGCCCGAGGCAACCCCTGCTTCCAAACAGTCGTTACTTTTTTGAATTATTTTTCACCTCCCCATGACTAATATCGCCCCTGACTATTCCACCCGGCGGCATTTTCTCCGTGCTTCGGCCGCCACCGTTACGGCCGCGTTTTTACCCCAATCGCTACGTGCCGCCGAAGCCGTTCCAGCGCGGACGGTTCCACGCAACGCCTTTAGCTACCATTTCAAAATTGGGGACATAGATGCCTATTCCATCAGCGACGGCAGTATGCTTCTACGCGAGGGCCTTGATCTCATGTGGCCGGAAGGGGCCCGTCCGAAGATGCGCGAAGATCTCATTGTTAGGGGTGAACGCACCGATGCGCTGCCGCTCTACGTCAACATACTGGTACTCAAGATTGGGCGCGAAATCGCGATTTTCGATGGCGGGTTTGGTCCGGGGAAGAATCTCGAGCGCGGTTGGGTCGCCGCGGCCCTCAGCGAGCTAGGACTCGCGCCCAATCAGATCACCCACGCTTTTCTCAGTCACGCACACGCCGATCACATCGGCGGCTTTGTTACGGATAACCACAGTGTTTTCCCCAACGCCGCGGTTTATTGCCTGCGCGAAGAAATTAACTTCTGGCGCTCGCCTGTGCCCGATTTCTCTCGCTCCAAACGCGCCAAAGGACCTCTACCCGGCATGATCAAAGAGGCCCGTGAAAAATTCGACGTACTCCAACCTAACCTGCAATTTCTGCGCGATGGCGATTCGGTGCTCGGCGGTGCAGTCACCCTTCTTGGAGCGCCCGGCCATACAGCCGGCCACGCTATTTTTCGTATTAAATCGGGTCCTGCATCACTGCTGCATTTCATGGATGTCGCCCACCATCACACTTTAATGTTCACCGATCCCGCCTGGGGGATTGCCTACGATCACGAACCCGAACAAGCGATCGATACTCGGAAAAAATTATTCGCCGAACTCGCCGGCACTCATGAACGTGCCTACGGATTTCATCTGCCATGGCCTGGCCTCGGCCGTATCGCTCTTAACGGTCCCGGCTACGTCTGGCAGGGCGAACGTTGGAGCTGGGGCCATTAAATTGAACGTCGCCAAACGCAGTTCGCAGCGACGTCGTTAAGATAGGGCCCCACTTAATATTTTTCACATGACTACATTTACTACAATTCTCACGCATCCAGGCAGCGCACATAAAGACGAGTTTCTAGCATGCAGTGTGCTGCTTGCGCTGCACCCTGCACCGATTCTTAGGCGTGAGCCGACCAGCGCCGACCTGAGTGATCCGCTAATCGCGGTCGTCGATGTAGGCCATCAACATGAACCCGGACTCAATAATTTTGATCACCACCAACTACCTAAAGATCATGCGCCTACGTGTTCGCTTTCGCTCGTGTTGCAGCACCTTGGGATCTACGCGGATGCGCGACAATTCTGCGAATGGCTCGAGCCCGCGGAGTGGTTCGATTGCCGTGGCCCGATCAGTACCGCCAAATTTCTCAGCGTGGAACGCAACGTCCTGCCAAAACTCAACTCCCCTATCGACATTACCTTACTGCGCCGCTTCGCCCTAGCTCATCGCATCGAGCCGACGGATGCGCTCTGGGCCGTTATGCGTATGATTGGGGAAGACCTATTGGACTATATACGCACACTGCGAACGCGCCTCGATTTCATCGCGCAACATGCCCAAGTCTGGGAGGTCGCATTGGGGGGATCGCCTGCGCGCATTCTTTTTCTACCACGCACAGATCCGCTCCCTGAAGAACCTTCCATGGGTATCGATCGGTACATTGAGGCCAGCGGGCTGGCCGCCTCAGTTGTCGGAACCGTGGTACCAGATCGCCGCAGCCCGGGCTACGGTTTGTCGCGGTTCCAGGATAACGCTCGGCTCGATTTCACCCGCATTGCCGATGCTCCAGGCGTACATTTTGCTCACGCCCGCGGCTTCGTAGCCAAAACCTCACTCACCGATCACACGCAGCTAAAGGCCCTACTCGTGCTCGCGGGTGGATGACAGCCTGTAATCCAAATCAAGGAAACCAAGCAAGTAAGGCTTCGCTAACGAGTGCGTGGCCTTTTTCATTGGGATGATTGCGTTGTGACATTAAGGTTTCCGTTGTACCACCCGCTGCAGCATGGCGCAGAAACGCTCCGTAACTGTCCACCAGCGCGACGTTATATTCCCGAGCGAGAATCCGAATTTGCTCAGCATGTTGGGCAAGTTTATCAGCAGGATCCGTCCATCTAGCGGTCGTGTCTGGCGTGGGCGTGAGTAAAATGACTTTGGCGCCGCTCGCTTGCGCTCTTTCAATCATTGCCCTCCAGGCGAGTGCCGCCCGCTCTAGGCCCATGCCGCGATCGTTTAGCCCGTAATCGATCGTTACCACGTCGGGTTGCAGGCTGATTACGTCGCGTTCAAATCGGGCCAGACCTTTTTCTGAATCCTCACCGCCGATGGCCGTAACTACGACGTTGATAACTGCGTGCGGATATTTTTTAGCGAGCCCTGCCCGCAACTGGTGAGGATAGGCCCCGAGCGAGTTGACTACAGGGGTTTTAAAATACCCTGCTGGCACACTATGACCGTGGCACACGATCATCACCGCACGGTTTTTAGGCCAATCAGCTCGGCATAATGTGGCCACGTCGGCCAGATACGTTAAACGCTCCGCAAGCGCAGGAGTTTTTACTAAAGTTTGAGCAACCAGCAGGGGCTCGACGTAAATCAGCAGCAAAATAAACAAAAATCGATTCATAGGGGTTCACCACCCAAACTGGACCAGAGTCGGGCGTCGATCCGCAACTAGCCTTGCCCCCGAGCAAAAATCAAAACTCATTAGCCAGTCCCAAATCACTACCATGTCTGACTTACCCGACTGCCTGTATTGCCGCAAAGATCAACGCCTCCAAGATCTCATGATTGAGATCGGGCCGATGCAGGTCTCCACGCTTTATCTATTTAAAGAGCAGACTTATCGTGGTCGCTGCGTCGTTGCGTACCGCGCTCACGTGAACGAACTTTTCGAATTATCCGAGCCAGAACTTGCGCTTTTCACCCACGATGTCGCCCGGGCGGCCAAGGCGATGAAGGCCGCTTTTAATCCGGCGAAAATCAACTACGGCGCTTATTCTGACAAACTCCCCCATCTGCATATGCACCTTGTGCCAAAATACGTCGACGGCCCAGGTTGGGGCGCGCCGTTCGCAATGATGCCCGATCCCAAGCAGCTCCTGTCTAAGGATGATTATGCGGGGCTCATCGCTCGCATCCGCGAGCAACTCGCTTAAGTTTTTTTAAAGCCCTAATACGCGTCGCAGCGCATGCATCTTATCCCGCTGGTTCTAGCTCGGGCTCAGTTGAGACGGGCTTTTCCGGCGGTACTTTTTTGTCTGCGACGTAAATCATGTATGTTGTACTCTTGGCGGTCGCATGCTTTCTGACCGGCGTTGGCTTCACATCAAACCCGCTATGGGCTAGGCGGCTTTCAAAAGCCTTATCCGCGCCGGAAGACCAGATAGCGACACGTCCGCCTGCCTTGAGGGCCTGTCCGATGCGCGCGATGCCGCGGAGATCATAGACCTTGGCGTTGCCAGACTGCACCATGGCGGCGGGACCGTTATCGATATCAAGCAAGATGGCATCGTAGGGTTGACTGGCGGAGCGTGCGATGATCGACCGCACGTCTTCGTTGAGCAGTTTTACACGCGGATCATTGAGTAAGGCGCCATTGAGTCCGCTCAGGTAGGTGCGATTCCAATCTATGACTGCCGACACAAGTTCGGCCACGTGTACCGTAGCGTGTGCGCCAACTTTCGCCAATACCCCCTGCAACGTGAAACCTAAGCCGAGGCCGCCGATGAGAATCCTCGCGGGGGCGGAACGCGTAATTTTCTCTGTCGCGAATTCGCCCAGAGCGACTTCCGAGGCAGTCGCCGCGGAGTTCATAAGCTCCTTGCCGTTTACGCGGATACTGAAGCGTCCATCGTGAGAGTGCAGTGTAAGGCGGGCGCCTTCGCGTGTGTAGGCCTCGGCCAAAATAATTTGCGGTTTCATGCGTGAGCGTAAGACCATGGCAGGATCGGCGCCAGAAGCCACGCCGAACCTTGGGTAAATTTTCCCTATGGTTTCTTCGCCGTTTCAGTGTACATTGACTCCTCATTCCACGATGCCCGAGTTCATCAACATCTCCGTCTATAAATTTGCGCCCTTATCCGACCTACCGGAACTGCGTGTCCGGCTGCTCCAACTCACTAAGGCTCAATGTCTACGGGGGACCATTTTATTAAGCGCCGAGGGCATCAACCTCTTCGTCGCCGGTACGCGTAAGACTATCGATCTACTACTCGCCGCCCTTCGTGCTGTGCCTGGACTCGAAGATCTTACGCCGAAAGAAAGCATCAGCGCCGAGCAACCCTTCAACCGAATGCTCGTGAAAATCAAAAAAGAGATCATCGCTTTTGGAGTTGAAGGTATTGATCCCGCCGGTCGACCGACCGCCAAACTTTCCGCCCGCACGCTCAAGCAATGGCTCGACGAAGGTCGCCCGGTAACCTTGCTGGATACGCGTAACGATTACGAAGTGCGAATGGGCACGTTTCGCGGTTCACGCCCCGCCGGCATCGGTCATTTCCGCGATTTTCCAGCCGCGGTAGGAAGGCTACCCGCCGAGTTGAAACAACAACCCATCGTGATGTTCTGTACGGGTGGCATTCGCTGTGAAAAAGCGGGCCCTTATATGGAGCGTGAAGGGTTCACCAACGTCCATCAACTTGATGGCGGTATCCTCAAGTATTTTGAAGAATGCGGTGGCTCACATTACGAGGGCGAGTGTTTCGTGTTCGACCGCCGCGTCGGGGTGGACCCGCAGCTTCGTGAGACTAAAACTGTGATGTGCTTTAATTGCCAGATGCCTCTATCTGCCGCGGAGCAACAACACCCGCACTACGTCGCAGATAAAACATGCCCTCACTGCTTTAATGGTAAGATCACCAAAACCGCCGTGTGGCACGAAGTTTAACGCCGATTCAGCCTATCGTCGCGCTCCTAACTTAACGCAAAACCGAACAAGAAATAATTCCTCGTCACCTTTCTGCTGATTCTGCGTCAATTTCACTAACAGTTAATCTCTCGTTTATCTAAAATATTTAGTTCACTCGCTGCAGAAAACTGATGCTTCTCTAATTCTCCCCCTTAAACGCCCCCCCTTCTACGTATGTCCAAAGCGCGCAGCACCAGCGGTCTCATTTTAACTCTCACTCTCATAGCATCGGTTAGCATCGGCTCTTGGTACTATTTCCGCAGTAGCGGAGATAAGACTCCGGAGTTTTCGACCACGAAAGTCACCCGTGGAGATGTGCTACAAGTGGTTACCGCGACTGGTGGACTCGAAGCCGTCACGAGCGTGGACGTCTCATCCCAAATTTCCGGTCTGATTGTTGAGATCAATGTGGACTACAACTCCCCGGTTAAAAAGGGTCAGGTTCTAGCCAAACTCGACGCCGCTACCTACGAGTCGCGCCTTAGTTCGGCCAAAGCCCAACTCGCCAACACCAGCGCTAACTGCAACTTGATCAGTCTCAACAACGAGCGCACCCGCGGACTTCGCGCTCAAAACCTTGTTTCCCAAGCGGAGCTCGATCAATCTGAAGCTCAACTCGCCCAATCCCAAGCGCAGGTGCTCATCCAACAAGCCGCCGTCGACACCGCGAAAGTCGATTTAGCTCGCTGCACTATTTATTCCCCGATCGACGGCATCGTGATCGATCGTATTGCGCTCGTAGGTAAAACCGTTTCAGCCAGCACCAGCGCGCCTACGCTCTTCACCATCGCCAACGATCTTTCCCAGATGCAAATCAGCGCAGCTGTCGCCGAAGCTGATATTGGCAACATTGAGGATAAACAAAACGTCAATTTCACCGTTGATGCTTACCCTACTCGCCAATTCCGCGGTCGCATCTCTCAAATCAGAAATGCGCCTAAGACTCAGTCTAATGTCGTCACCTACGAGACCATCATCGATGTACGTAATGAGGATCTGAAGCTGAAGCCTGGTATGACAGCCAATGTTTCTATCATCATCGCACAACGCACAGGCACGCTTAAAGTCAGCAATAGCGCCCTACGCGTCCGCATCCCCGAAAACTTACTGCCACCGCCCGCGCCCGTCGCCGTGGCCACCAAGTCAAGCGATGGTAAAGCTGGCCCGGCCACAGCTACCCCGAAACCCCTTACCGATGAACAACGCCGCACTGCTATGCGCGAGATCATGCGAGAGGTCGGCTTCTCTTTCGGGGCTGGTGGACCGCCTTCAGCTGAGATTATTGCCAAAATGGAAGCACTCGCCAAAGAGCGCGGCCTAGACCTGGATTTCAGTCGCATGAGCGGCGGCGGCCGAGGTGCTAATGGCGGCGGTGGTGGCAACCGCGCCAACACTGCGCCCGCCTCCAACGTACCGGTTACGCGCACTCTGTATAAACTCGCGGGTACTGATCCGAAGACCCAAAAACCCGAGCCCATTCAGGTCAAACTAGGCATTTCAGACGGTATCGCTACTGAGGTTATCGACGGAATAAACGAAGGTGACCTCCTGATCACTAGCGTATCGATCCCTGGCGTCACCTCCGGTCCAGCACCACAATCTGGCGCACCGAGCGCACTTACCGGTGGAAATCGAGGCTTCGGTGGTGGCGGCAGCAGCGGCGGCCGCGGTCGTTGATCAACACTTTTGTTAGCATCCCTATTCTTTTCGCCATGCCGCCCGTCGTTAAAATCGAAGATATCCATAAAATCTACGAATCGGGTGAAGTGCCCGTTCACGCGGTGCGCGGCGTCTCGATCGAGATCGAACGTGGAGATTTTGTTGCATTGATGGGCGCTAGCGGATCGGGCAAGTCCACTTTAATGAATCTGCTTGGGTGCCTTGATCGGCCTACCCGTGGAAGCTATTTACTGGATGGGATCGACGTCTCGAAGCTCGACCGCAATGAGCTCGCCGATATCCGCAACCAAAAGATCGGCTTTGTCTTCCAAGGATTCAACCTGCTAGCTCGTACCACCGCACTCGAAAACGTCGAGCTTCCGATGCTCTACGGGGCTCGTAAATTCACGGCCAAGCAGATTCGCGATCGTGCGATGCACTGCTTGGACATCGTAGGACTATCCCCACGTTTCGAGCATTTCCCCAGTCAGCTCTCCGGCGGCCAACAACAGCGCGTCGCAATTGCGCGCGCCTTAGTGAACCAGCCCCAAGTACTGCTAGCCGACGAGCCTACCGGCAATCTCGACACACGCACCTCAGCTGAAGTCATGGGTGTATTTCAAAAACTCAACGACGAGGGCATCACCATCATTATGGTCACCCACGAGCTCGACATAGCCCGCTTCTGCAAACGCAACCTCATCCTCCGCGACGGCGTGATGGTGCGAGATGAAGCTGT
>Ga0136642_1000071_pt1 | contig 66019 bp, 64 predicted proteins | sample LowCatLa1302831Y_FD_115313 | JGI IMG/M metagenome (GOLD analysis project Ga0136642, IMG submission 115313) | Freshwater microbial communities from Lower Cathedral Lake, Yosemite National Park, California, USA - 13028-31Y | ecosystem: Environmental > Aquatic > Freshwater > Lake ... | reverse complement strand
TCTTCAACCCCGAAATTATTGATCGCAGAACCGAAGAATACCGGCGTCTGGCGTGCCTCCAGATAGGCGTTTACGTCAAATGCAGGCGTGGCGCCCCGCACTAACTCGATCTCTTCGCGTAAGGCTTCCCGGCGTTCACCGAGGAGCTCTCCTGCCGCATCAGAGTCGATCCCATCAATGACGAGGTTAACGCCCGCACGGCCGCGTTCGCCGGCGTTGTACACATAAATACGGTCTTCTGACAGGTGGTAGATACCACGCAATTCGCGACCCATCCCTATGGGCCATGTGATCGGTGTACAGCGCAGACCGAGCACACTTTCAATCTCATCAAGTAACTCAATGGGCTCGCGACCGTCACGATCCAACTTATTCACAAAAGTCATGATCGGTGTGTCTCTTAAGCGACATACTTCCATGAGCTTGATAGTGCGATGCTCTACGCCTTTTGCACAGTCAATCACCATCAACGCGGAATCAACCGCAGTCAATGTGCGGTAGGTGTCTTCAGAGAAATCCTCATGTCCGGGCGTATCAAGTAGGTTTACGATACGGTCATGAAACGGAAACTGCATGACGGACGAGGTAACAGAGATACCGCGCTGCTGCTCAAGACGCATCCAGTCAGAGGTCGCATGTCGGGCCGCCTTGCGACCCTTGACGGTACCAGCCATCTGAATCGCGCCACCGAATAGCAGCAACTTCTCAGTCAGAGTTGTTTTGCCAGCATCAGGATGCGAAATGATGGCAAAAGTTCTTCTTTTGCTTATTTCTTCGAGTAATTCTGCGTTCGCCATTCGTTAAAATTCCGACTTTGTACAAGTATTCGTACAAGTTTCTGCAGGGTGCTCGGCGACCGATCCGCGCGCAGCTCAGCCGGTCATTGTATAGCGCGGGATGAAGCGGGCACATCGAATGCGGTTGGTCGGCCCGGCAAGACTATCGCGGACGCCAATTCAACCGCGCCCCTGCTGTCGCCTCTCAGGCGACATCTTAACCCAAGATGACCAAATGTTTAATTGGATCAACATATAAATCCTATATGTTGATTCAATTAAACTCTTGACCAGAAACCAAAACGGGTTTATGTTTATTTGAGTCAACATATAACCGATATAAGTGGTTTCTAATAAACATGGCGAAAACCAGTCAAATCTCGAAGACCCCGCCCTACGCGGTTGAGCAAGCCCTGTTGCAACTCGGGCGTAATATTCGCATTGCCCGCCTGCGCCGCAAGCTGCGCCTCAAAGACCTGGCCGAGCGCGTGGGCATCTGTCGCTACGTCATGTCAGATATCGAGAAAGGCAAGCCAACGACCGCCATCAGCGCCTATATCGGCGCGCTGTGGGCATTGGGCCTCACAGATGATCTGCGCAATATCGGCGATCCGGATCGGGATGCAGAGGGAAAGGCCTTCGAGGGCGCACGCGCTCCGACGACCGCACCAAAACGCACAAAAGCTCTCGACAATGACTTCTGAGCGCGACTGCTTCGTCTACATCGTCCCGCCCAAGGCAACGGAGTTTGTCACGGCGGGCCGCTTCCGGGTGTCCCGAGGCCGCGACAACTATCCGCTGGGAGAATTTATCTACGGCAAGCGTTACATGGAACGCCCCGACGCCGTGGAGCTCGACCCTGTCGAACTGAAGCTCGCACAAGCGAGCTATGAAACGCCGCGCATGGCAGGGTTCTTCGGTGCGATCCGCGATGCCATGCCTGATTTCTGGGGACGGCGTGTAATCGAGCGCCACGCCGGTCGGGTAAAACTCGACGAATTTGATTACTTGATGCACGGCCCGGACGACCGCGCGGGTGCGCTTGGCTTTGGCTTGAATGCCAACCCGCCCGCCCCCCGCCGCACATTCAGCCGCACGCTTGACCTCGAATCCTTGCAGAAAATGGCCGACGCCATCATCAATGACCAGTCAGAGGACATTGAGAACAATGCCGATGTGCAGCAAGTGCAGGCGCTGCTCCTGGAAGGCACATCGATGGGCGGTGCGCGGCCCAAGACTGTTGTCGAAGACGATGACGGTCTGTGGATTGCAAAATTCAGCAGCCCGCAAGATCGCTGGAATCATCCCATCATCGAGCATGCTTTCCTCAATCTCGCGAGAACATGCGGATTGAATGTTGCCGACAGCAAGATCGCCACGGTTGCCGGGAAAGACGTTCTTCTTGTCCATCGCTTTGACCGCGAGAAGGCCGATAACGGATACCGCCGTCACCGCATGGTGAGCGCATTGACGCTCCTGCGTTCGGATGACGACCCAAGTTCAAAAGAAAACTGGTCCTACCTACTTCTAGCCGATGAAATTCGCCGAACGAGCGCCAGTCCGAAAGTAGATTTGCGCGAATTATTTGCGCGGATGTGCTTTAACGCCATTGTGTCCAATCTCGACGACCATCCCCGCAATCACGCGATCCTTGCCAAAGATAAAGACTGGCGGCTCAGCCCTGCCTATGACCTGACACCAACGCCGACCATCGCGAAGGACACGCGCTTGCTCGCAATGGCCTGCGGCACACAAGGACGGATCGCCCGCAAACAAAATCTGCTGACGGCAGCCGGACGCTTTCTCCTGTCAAACGAAGAGGCAGAAGCCATGATCGATACCATGGTCAACATCGTGCGCGCTGAATGGGATTCGTCCCTGCGCCGCGCCGGAGCTAGCGATAAAGACTGCGCGTCGATTGCCAGCGCCCTTATCGGTGAATGCTTCGTCTACGATATACAAACCTGAATTGCTGGCGCGCATCGCTTCGCCGTGACACCGATAACGCGGCGTGAACGTCACCTTTGGTGACAAGCTAACACTGAGGCCATCGCGATCAGCTTATTCCATGGCACTGGAACGCTCTTTTTCGTGGTTTGCTTTCAGCCATGTATCGGAAATCGCAATATTTTGCTGATTCTTACCCAACGATTGTCTGAGGGTGTCGCAGCTTGTCTTGGACACCGTTATCGGGGTGCGAAATAATTGCAAACGTTCGACGTCGCAAAATTTCAGGAGAAAATTCCGACTCGATCATGGGGCTCAACAGGTTCAACCGCAACGGCCCGCAGAGGTGGCCGGTTACAGTTCTGCGCGCCCGTCGATCCGCGCCTGCTGTCGCTCTTCCCAGCAAATCAGGTCGAGCCGATAGACCGCAGCGTCCTCACGACCGCCGATGGCCTGATAATAGGCTTGGCGCAGCCCGACTCTCACGAAGCCCAAGGACTCGTACAGCAAAATAGCCGGCAGATTGGTCGGCCGCACTTCGAGAAACAGCCAACTCTGCCCGGCGCTACGCGCGTGCCCCATCAACCAAAGCATCAAGCGCCGAGCAATTCCTATCCCTCGAAAATCGGCCCGCACGCACACATTGAGAATGTGCGCTTCGCCCGCGCCCATTGACATAATACCGTAGCCGCCAAGTTCCTCGGCACACTGCACCACCCGGCACACATAGCCCACACGCAGGCAGTCACCAAAAATGCCCATGCTCCACGGAAACAGATAGGCGGAAGTCTCAATCGCGGCCACGGCCTCAAGGTCAGATTCCAACATGGGCCGGTGGGTAATCGCCGAGTTACCATGCTGCTCACGCGCCAACGCCACCGGCAACCCCCATGGCGAAACGTAGGTCATCCCACGTTTTTTGCTTGTTACGCGGTGAGCGCAATAAATACGCCGGATGATAGGTAACCACTGTTGGGATTTTATCCGGGCCGTACTGGTGAACCGCGCCGCGCAGCTTACCAATCGGCGTATCGACACCGAGTAAACTTTGCGCAGCAATCTGCCCAACGCAAAAAATCAAACTCGGCTTAACGAGCGCAATTTGGCGCTCAAGGTACGGCCTACAGCAGCGCACTTCGTCTGGCGTCGGATTACGGTTATCTGGCGGCCGACATTTGAGGACATTCGCAATAAACACCTGCTCGCGGCTCAACCTAGCGGCCCGCAGTACCGAGGTGAGCAGTTGCCCACCGCGGCCCACAAAGGGCTCACCCTGCGCATCCTCGTCGGCACCTGGTGCCTCACCCACCACGAACCATCGCGCACGCCGATCCCCCACTCCAAACACTGTATTAGTGCGGGTGGTTGACAGCGCACACCGCGTACACGCGCCCACCGTCGCGCCAAGTTCCTCCCAGCCAAAAGCTGCGATAGCATCATCCGTGACACCTTGATGAGCAAGCGCAACGTGCTCGGCGCTCGCGATCGCTCGCTGTGCGCGTGCACTGTAACGATCCACCCCAAGTGTTCTTAAGACGCTTGCACGCCGCTTATCCATTAATGTCGCTCGCTATCTGAACGCGCACCGCTCGCCGATGCGCGCGGCCGCAGACGTCGCCACAACCAAACGGTCGGCGCAGACAATGCAAAGGTGGCAAAAATAGCGAGCAACACGACGGGCGGCTCCATGGAAATGACCACAAACGTCAACGGAATCAGAATGACCGACGTGAAGCGCACCCGGCCGGTCATCTGCACGCCTTTAAAGCTGGAGTAATAAAACTGACTGACCATGAGCATGCCCGCAACAGCCGTGATCACGAACGCCAAAATCAAACCATTCAGCCCACCAAAACTATACTTGTGGGCGCACCAGATAAATGCCGCCGTCACCGCAGCCGCGGCTGGTGATGGCAGGCCCTCAAAGAACTGCTTATCCACAGAGGCCGTACGAGCATTAAAACGCGCAAGCCGAAGACCCGCACTAACCGCATAAAAGAAAGTCACGAGCCACCCTATGCGGCCCCACAGCACGTTGTACTCGGCGAGCCGAGCGACGCCCCATTGATAGACAACAATTGCTGGCGCCACACCAAAAGCCACCATATCCGACAAACTGTCATATTCCTTACCAAACAACGTCTCAGTATGCGTCCAACGGGCGACACGGCCATCCAATCCATCAAAGACGGTAGCGGCAAAAATAGCAATCGCGGCGTGGTCAAAGTTACCGTCAATGGCTGCGACAATTGCGTAAAAACCAGAAAAAAGTGTCCCAGTCGTTAATAAATTGGGCAGCAGATACACTCCACGGCGCTTCGGTCGCGAGGCCGCGGTGGGGTTTGAGTCGGTATGTTGAGCGTCCATGTGGGGTGATGATAGGGCCGAAGGCCTGTTCGTCACAACCGTAGCTGCCGCTACCGCGCGTCCTGTTAAGATATCTTCTCAAGGCGCCTACGCGCTGACCGGTCACTTGAAAAGGCTTGAACTGCATGCGTTTGTCCGCTTATCCGCTCCAGAATATGAAAGAAGTGCCCGCTGAAGCTGAGGTCATCAGCCATCAATTGATGCTACGGGCTGGCCTCATTCGCCGACTCGCGGCAGGACTGTACACGTGGCTCCCTATGGGCCTGCGCGTGCTGCGCAAAGCCGAAAAAATCATCCGTGAGGAAATGAACCGAGCAGGTGCACTTGAACTGCTTATGCCCACCATCCAGCCTGCAGAACTGTGGCAAGAATCGGGACGCTGGGACCAATTTGGGCCTGAACTACTCCGCTTGAGTGACCGCCACGAGCGTCAGTTCGTCTACGGACCCACGCACGAAGAAGTCATCACCGACATCGCGCGACGCGAGCTTAAAAGCTACCGACAACTGCCTGTCAATTTTTATCAGATCCAGCTGAAGTTCCGCGATGAGATTCGCCCACGCTTTGGCGTCATGCGCGCACGCGAATTCATCATGAAAGACGCTTACAGCTTTCACGCCGATGAAGCCTCGCTCGTGGAAGGCTACCGCCTTATGCATGAGGCCTACACGCGCATTTTTAGTCGTATGGGACTTAAGTTTCGTGCCGTACTCGCAGACCCAGGCGCGATCGGCGGCACCGGCTCGCAAGAATTTCATGTGCTCGCAGATTCAGGTGAAGACGCGATTGCCTTCTCGGATGGCGATGACTATGCCGCAAACCTCGAGAAAGCAGAGGCACTAGCGCCCACCACTGCGCGTAACGCACCGACAGCCGCGTTCACTCGAGTTGCCACCCCTCATGTCAAAACCATTGCAGATCTCGCAAAACTGCTCGCAGTGCCGCCCGATCAGTGCATCAAAACACTCATCGTCGACGGCGCACAAGGCGATTTAGTGGCTCTAGTCCTTCGTGGCGATCACGAACTCAATGCCATCAAAGCGCAAAACCTATCCGGTGTAGCAAACCCGCTAAAAATGGCGGACCCTGCACGGATCAAAGCTGAACTCGGTGCTGAAATTGGTTTTCTGGGGCCGGTGGGCCTTAACTGTCGCATTTATGTCGACCACGCCGCCTTGCACCTTGCTGATTTCATCTGTGGCGCGAACCTGCGCGATGCCCATTTAACTGGCGTTAACTGGGGGCGTGATTTGCCGGAGCCTTCGGGCTCAGATCTACGCAATGTTGTCGCCGGTGACCCAAGCCCGTCTGGCAAAGGGACGCTCGCCATTGCTCGCGGCATTGAAGTCGGTCATATCTTTCAACTCGGCCGCAAGTACAGCGAAGCCCTTGGCGCCACTGTACTCGATGAACAAGGCAAAGCAACAACAATGCTGATGGGGTGCTATGGCATCGGCGTGACGCGCGTTGTAGCGGCTGCGATCGAACAAAACCATGATGAGAGGGGCATTATTTGGCCTGAACCACTAGCACCCTTTGATGTCGTACTGATACCCATGAATCTCCAAAAATCAGACAGAGTTCGTGCAGCAAGTGAAGCGCTTTACGCGCAACTGACTGAGGCTGGTTTCGACGTACTGTTCGATGATCGCGACGCCCGCCCTGGCGTTAAGTTTGCAGATGCCGAACTCTTTGGCATCCCGCACCGACTTGTGGTTGGAGAACGTGGACTCGACAGTGGCACATTGGAGTATCGTCACCGTCGTGCAGCTGAGAATGAGGAACTTGCTCACGCCGACGTGGTCACATTCCTCAAATCCCACCAGAGTCCCCAGTAACCTGCCATGCGTTCGTGTTGGTTTTTGTCATCGTACTCTTGCTTCCGTGGACTCGCTGCTGTGGCTTGCAGTGGGTTGGTGCTGCTACTCCTTTGCGCCAAAGGTCAAGCTGCCAACCAGCTGGACCCCGAACTAAAGGAAATCATTCAAACCGCAATTACCGAAGCGGCTTGTACCAGTCACGGTGAGCGTTTCGATGAGGAAGTGTTCCTGAAACTGCAGGAGCCGCGCCTTAAAAAGGTGGTCCCTGACCCTGATCTACGCCACGAAATCTTACGGCAGGTGTATTGCACTTCAAACTCTGTGACCAGCCGTTACCAGAAAAAGCAAAACTTCGATCTGTTGCTAACGCCAGAGCTCGTCCTTGCAGTCATCGATGTCGAAAGTAACTTCAACCGTTATGCGGTGTCATCTGCGGGCGCTGTGGGGCTCATGCAAATCATGCCTTTTTGGCCGAATATGTTAGGTGTGAAAAACAAACTATTTGGTACGGTTGATTTTAATGTGCGCCTTGGCTGCGAAATTCTGGCCTTTTACATGCGTCGTGAGCACAATGATTACCGTCGTGCCCTCGCCCTGTACAATGGGAGCCCTGGCCGGCGGGAATATCCTGACCTCGTTCTATCGCGTCTGATGGCGCGCTGGCGCAGCTAAAAGCGTGATGATGGTGGCGCATGTGCGCCATCACTGTATGCCCACCTCAACCAGCGATTTTTTTGGACCCGTCATGCCGCAAATACTCGTGCTTTACTACTCAAAAAATGGCGGCACAGCCGAACTCGCCCGGCACATCTGCCGAGGCATTGAATCGGTAGCAGGTGTCACGGCGGTGCTACGCACTGTGGCACCGGTCACGACCGCCATCGATGCTGCCCAAGCCCAAGTCCCGACGACGGGCGCACCCTACGCAACCTATGCGGAACTTGCAGCCTGCGATGGCCTCATTCTAGGCAGTCCAACGCGCTTCGGTAACATGGCCTCTGCCATGAAACACTTTTTAGACGGCACGAGCGCCTTGTGGGCCTCGGGCAGTCTCGTCGGCAAGCCAGCGGCAGTATTTACCTCAACGAGTTCGCACCATGGCGGTCACGAATCAACATTACTCACGATGATGCTACCCCTGTTGCATCATGGGATGCTGCTGATGGGCCTACCATTTACCAATGGCGCGCTTGCGCGTACGCAGCGCGGCGGCTCGCCTTACGGCGCCGGCCATATTCCAGCACCGAACCAGACCGGTCTCGATGCAGACGAAAAAGAGCTCGCCCAAGCACTCGGTAAGCGCGTGGCTGAAGTCACCCTGCGCCTGAACGAGGCGCTATAGGCCATGTTACGTCGCATCAATATCGCGCTCGTGACACTACTATGCGTCATTTTTATTGCGTGGCATTACGCGCGCTTTAGTCACAATACGGCGCTTATCTTGTCTGCAGGAGCGCTCCTCTCTTGGCTGCCGCTACTCTTGGGGATACTGAGGAAGCGCACCTCAGCGCTAATGCCATCGCTGCTGTTGACCACCCCGTATTTGGCGTACGGCATGATGGAGGCACTGGCAAATCCGGGGGCCCGCATGTTTGCTGCTGCGTTGCTCATGGCGAGTTTCTTGCTCGCGGTCAGCCTTGTTGCAAGCTTACGCGTCAGTCGCCTGCAAACTGGAGCACCGAGCGGACAAAAGGCACGGTAAGACGCCGCTGTTGTGCTAGAGCTGCGGCATCCAGCCGATCGAGCGCATCGCATAATGCGCCCAAGTCGCGCGGTAATCGCCGCTGCAGATACTGCAGTACATCTTCATTCAATTCGATACCCAATGTCGCTGCGCGCGCTTGCAGCGCCGTTGCCTGTTCGGCTTCTGCCAGAGGCCGCACTTGCCAAACAAGCGCGGCGCATAGTCGCGAACCGAGATCTTTGAGACTAAATTCGAGCGCCTGTGGCGGACGATCCGCACTGATAATCAGATTGCCGCCCTGCTCGACTAGCTCGTTATAAAAAACAAACAGCGCCTGCTGCCAGTCGGCACTACCAACAACAGCATCAATATCATCGAGGCAGACTAAGTCTAACGACTCAAATCCCGCAAGTAGCGCAGGCAATGGCCAATCGGCAGCGAGCGGTAAAAACCCAGCACGGCGCTTAAATTCCGCAGCGCGCGCGCAACTTGCTTGCAGCAGATGACTACGACCAGCGCCATGGGTTGACCAGATCCATAGAGGCGGCAGGCGCGACTGCGTAGCTCGCGCTTCCGCTGCTGCCACCAACGCTGCATTTTCGCCACTCGCAAAGCTAGCGAAGTTTGATGCGATGCGGAGTCGCACACCGAGCGGTAACTGCTGCATCAGGACGGCCGCTGACCGTGTAGACGTCGTCGTTCGTGCAGAGCGAGCCGACTGTACGTCAGCACATAGTCGATACCGCTAACGACTGTTGTCACAAAGCTTGCTGCACCAATCATGTCGACCGTCCAGTGCGGCACCATCCTCCACCCGGCTTGCAGGATCACGACGCTGATAAACATCAGTTGCACCACAGTATTGATTTTACTAACCCGCGTAGGCCGCCCTTCCAGACCGCCAACTAAATAATGATATGCAGTCGCACCGCTGACAATTACGACATCACGTAAGACAACGGTAAAAGCCAGCCAAACAGGCACAAGACCCGTCAATACCAAGCATGCAAATACCGCGACTACCAGTAATTTATCAGCGATTGGGTCGAGTATCTTGCCGAGGTGCGAGGTCCACTGAAAGCGCTTCGCCAACCAACCGTCCAAACCGTCGGATACCGCGGCGAGCAAGAATAGCCAGATCGCAAGACCGTATTCGGCATGCATAAGCGCATGCGACACAGGTATCGCTAACAGCATGCGCATTAGGCAGATGCCATTGGGCAGCCAGCGCAGGTTCATGGCGCCATCCAAATCAGATGTAACGCGCCGTCTGTCGTGGTTTCACTACTAAGGCCGAACAGCGACACGCGTGCGATTAAACGCCTCAGCAATTTTTCATCTTCTTTGAAGAGCATCTGCAAACGCACCGTATCTTTGTCCACCGCGACAATGCTGACCCGACGTACGCCATTCAAGGCGGCCAAAGTGCGCTCAGCATTCACATAGGCAGCCGCATCCTTCACCCCATGCACAACCACCAGCAGTCGACTCTCAGCGACAGACGGTGAGGTTAGCGCAGCCGCATACTGATCTGCGAGCGCATTGACCGCGTCAGCCGCGGCGCCGCTAAAAACTCCCGTTACACCAGCCCCAGACCAACTCCAGTCGGCAAGCCCATTAGTGACACGGCCCAGCAGCACGCCGTCTGCGGAGTACTCTGCCGCCACGGCCTGCAGCTCATCCAAACGACCAGCGACAGCGCTACTGAGGAGCCGTTGCTGAGCAAGAGGATCGAGCGTGGGTAGCCAACCCACGGGCACCCCACGCAGTGTGGCGACGCGCTCGATATCCCGACGCAGACTCACACTGGCGGCAGGAGCCATCGGTCCACCGGCGCCTTGGGCATTGACCAGCACCACGAGGGTCAGCGGGCGCTCAGTTGACCACACCGGCACCCCTGCCGCCCCTAAGGCGGCCTCAAGTGCCGACTGATCAAACTGTAGCGTTATCTGATTCGGGCCGGCAGATTTGGAGGTCTGCACAAAGCTGGCAGCGCGCTCGTACAGTCCGGCAAGGCTCGGGTCCGCTGCCGCGCCCAAACGCCCCGTCACACGCACCATAACCTGCCTAAGGGCATCTCGCGCCAAGGCCTGGTGCCCGACCTCAGTCGCACTGCCGGCAACCGTCCCAGCGTATAAATCAGCCACGGGCGCGGCACGCGCGGCCAGCCCGAGCGTAATTCCGACGAAAAGCAGAAAAAATCGTGTCAGCAGACCCATGAATTGCGGCGGGACTTCAGAAAGTGGCATCGCGTAACCAACGGAAACGCGACGAGACATGTAAAATACCACAGCCACCGAACAGCACCCTAGGTCCAGTCCATGCAAGCACCGAGCCCACCCATTCGCTACCGTGACGCCGGCGTCGATATCGATGCGGGAGATGCGCTCGTCGAACGCATCAAACCCCACGTCAAACGCACGCTGCGCAAAGAGGTTATGGGCGGCCTCGGCGGCTTTGGTGCTTTGGTTAAAGTGCCGCTGGATCGCTATAAAAAACCAGTGCTCGTCTCAGGTACCGATGGTGTTGGCACCAAACTCCGCCTCGCGCTCGATACCAACCGCCATGACTCTATCGGCATTGATCTGGTGGCCATGTGCGTCAATGACGTCGTGGTACAAGGAGCTGAGCCGCTTTTTTTCCTTGACTATTACGCCACCGGCAGACTCGACGTTGCTGTGGCGGAGCGCGTAATTGCCGGTATCGCCGCAGGCTGCGTGACTGCTGGCTGCGCACTAGTGGGTGGCGAAACAGCGGAAATGCCGGGTATGTACCATGGCGATGACTATGATCTGGCTGGCTTTTGCGTCGGTATTGCCGAAGAAGATGCACTCATTGATGGCCAAAAGACCCAAGCGGGTGATGTGATTATTGGTCTTGCCTCGTCCGGTCCGCACTCCAATGGGTATTCGTTGATTCGCAAGCTCCTAGAGCACACCAAGGCCACTGCAGATACTCAGCTTGCTGGCCAATCGCTGTACGATTTACTACTGGTACCGACGCGGATTTATGTCAAAACCCTGCTGACTCTGGTGCGCGAACTGCCAGTACATGGACTTGCTCACATTACCGGCGGCGGAATTCTGGAGAATATCCCCCGCGTGATCCCAGAGGGACTTGAAGTGTGCATTGATCGCCGTGCCTGGTCGCGTCCCGCCGTATTTGACTGGCTACAGGCAGCCGGCAACTTGGATGAAATCGAGATGCACCGCACCTTCAACTGCGGTATTGGTATGACGGTCACAGTACCGGCCACGCACGCCTCACAGGCAGTCGAACGGCTCCGGCAACTCGGTGAAGATGCCATGCAAATAGGTGTTGTGCGCGAGGGTAACGCCGGTGTCGTCCTTAACGCCTGAAGCCCGCCCACTGCTGAGGGTCGTCATTTTGCTCTCCGGCACCGGTACGAATTTCTCAGCAATCGCGGCTGCTGCGGCAGCCGGCACCTCGCCAATTGAAATCAAGCTGGTGGTCAGTGACAAACCGGATGCACCCGGCCTTGAGCGTGCGCGCAAACTCAATATTCCCACCTGCAGTTTTGCCATGGCGGACTTCCCCAATCGGGCAGCACATGATCAGGCCATGGCAGACGCCATCGATACAGTCGCACCACAATTGGTGATTTTGGCAGGCTATATGCGCATTCTGGACAGCGCATTCATTGCTCATTACCAAGGTAGACTGCTCAATATCCATCCCGCACTTTTGCCAGAATTCAAAGGGCTTAACACCCACCAACGGGCGCTGGATGCCCGCGCCCAGTGGCATGGCTGCACAGTACACTTCGTCTGCGATGAACTTGACGCCGGAGCGCGCATCGCGCAATCACGCCTCAAAATCTCGGAAAATGATTCGGCACATAGCCTAGCCCAACGCGTCCACCAACTGGAACACATTATCTATCCGCTAGTAATCGCATGGTATGCAAGCGGTCGACTCTTTGAAATTGATGGCGTCGCCTATCTTGATGGCCAAGCGCTAAAGACACCTATCTTGATCGGTGACACCAATGCTTAAGCTGTCCGCCCTATGATTCGCCAACAAAATGTCTTGCACGCAATGTTCGTTGTCGGGATTATGTTCGGAGCGAGCCCGTGTGTAGCCGGGCCCCTCAAAGCGCATGAAATCGTTTATGAAACCAGCTTTAAGGGCATTCCAGCGGGCCGTCTTGTACTGACCCTGACTGCAGGAAATACTGCCAACACGTGGCACTATGAAACGCACGCACTTCCCAATGCGCTGGCAAGCTTAGTCATTAGCGCAAGCGCACGCGAACAAGGCTGGTTCTCAGTCACCCCAGATGGGGTCGTACCACAGCGCTACTTGCTTGAAAGTGGCGAAACAAGTCGTCGTCATGACAGTGACGTGAGCTATGACTGGACAGCACGCCGCATTACAGGCCAAGTCGAAGGCGCTACGCTGAGTCTCAGCGCACCCCTACAACTCCAAGACGTAAGTTCCATCCGGATTGCGCCGACGCAAGACTTACTTGAGGGTCGCGAACCAAACGAATACACGATGCTGGATGGACGGGAGATAAAAACCTTCGTGTACACCCGAATTGGCAGTGAGCATTTAAAAACAGCGCTGGGCGATTTTGATACTGTGGTTTTCAGTAGCTTGGGCAAGGGCGCCGACCCCAAAGGACGCTCATGGCATTACTGGTATGCGCCATCGCTGGGCTGGTTACCGGTGCGCATCGAACAACGCGAGGCTGGCTCCGCGCGTTTGGTATTTAAAGCGCGCTCACTACACTGGCTCTGAGACCTTAGGTCTTTGGTAACGTAACACCCGTCTGTCCCTGATACTTGCCGCCCCGGTCTCGGTACGACGTGCCGCAGACCTCATCGGACTCAAAAAACAGCATCTGCGCAACGCCCTCGTTGGCATATATTTTTGCAGGCAGCGTGGTGGTGTTAGAAAACTCTAAAGTAACGTGCCCTTCCCACTCAGGCTCCAGCGGCGTCACGTTGACGATGATGCCGCAGCGTGCATAAGTTGACTTACCAAGGCATATGGTCAACACGCTGCGCGGGATGCGGAAATACTCAACCGTGCGCGCCAGCGCAAACGAATTCGGTGGAATGATGCAAACATCAGCGGTCACATCCACGAAGCTCTGCGGATCGAACGCCTTTGGATCGACAATCGTTGAGTTAATGTTGGTAAAAATCTTAAACTCATTGGCACAGCGCACATCGTAGCCATAACTAGAAGTGCCATAAGAAACAATACGCTGCCCGTTAACACTGCGCACTTGCTCAGCCGCAAAAGGCTCAATCATGCCCTCCTGTGATTTGCGGCGAATCCAGTGGTCAGACTTGATGCTCATGTGCGTCCTAACTCTGCGAGGTTGTAGCAACTGATAAAGCCAGCATCGTACTGCAGAATGCGAGGCAACCGTCAGGCCGTTTAAACCCTTTAATCGTCACTCACGGACACCGTGGGAAATACACTGCCCACACCGCGGGATAGCGCGCCCGCCATACGGCGTGCCAAGTCGTGATACGCCATCGCAATCGACCCGCCGGCATCTGCCGCGACTGTTGGGGTACCCCCGTCGGTCTGCTCCCGTATCTTAAGATCGAGCGGCAGACTACCCAATAGCGGTACTCCGTATTCGGCTGCCATGCGCTCGCCACCACCGGTACCAAAGATGCGCTCCTCGTGACCGCACTGCGTACAAATATGCGTGGCCATGTTTTCCACAATGCCGAGCACCGGTACGGCTACTTTGCGAAACATCTCCAGACCTTTGCGTGCATCGAGTAAGGCCACATCTTGCGGGGTGGTCACAATGATGGCCCCACTCACCGGCACACGCTGCGCCAGCGTCAGCTGTATATCACCAGTACCTGGCGGCATATCAACCAACAAATAGTCGAGTTCGCCCCACTGGGTCTCCGCGAGCAACTGAGTCAAGGCTTGGGTCGCCATCGGACCCCGCCAGACCATCGGTTGGGCCGGATCGATCAAAAACCCAATCGACATCACGGCCACCCCGTGAGCGCGCAGCGGGTTTAAGCGCTTGCCATCAACGCTCGTCGGCCGGGCTCCCTGCAGGCCCATCATTAACGGCTGACTCGGCCCATAGATATCCGCATCAAGCAATCCAACCCGAGCACCTTGGGCCGCGAGTGCCACTGCCAAATTCGCAGCAGTTGTTGATTTACCGACACCGCCCTTGCCCGAGGCCACCGCCACGATATTGGAGATTCCAGGCAAGAGCGCGAGGTTGCCTTGCACTGTTTGCGCCCGAATTTTCGCCTCCAAATGCACGTTAAGTCCGCCCGCCCAGCCGGCCGTCACTAACGCCGCGTGCAGCCGAGCCTGCAACACTGCCTCGTAGCCTCGCACCGGAAAACCCAAGGTCACGCGCGTCACGACCTCAGTCCCTACAATCTGGGTACTACCGACGGAATCGCCGAGCGGTGCGCCCAGGCAGGGGTCCCAGACGGCAGCCAGCACGGCTTGGGCTTCAGTGGCGTTCATTGTGCAAATAACCTACTTTGTGGAGACGTGCTCATTCTAACGGAGCGGCGCCTCACCGGGGAGGCAAAGGTTCCAAAACCCGCTGTTGGAGTGGCATCGGCACATCGATGGCTTGTGGCATACTTATCATGTGAAATTTTTTACCGCCATGCGCAGCGATCGTTTACTCGCGGAACTCAAGTCCGCCGGCGAGCCTGACTCATCAGCCACCAAGGCTATTGTTGAGAAACTGACGCTGCTTGGCCCAAAGACAATACCGAGTATTCTCACCGCAATTCCGTCCATCGGTATCGCAGAAACAGCCGCGTGCATACAGGTACTGACGGCGGTGGCCAACGACGCTGTCCTACAAACGCTCTTGCAAGCGCTCACCGACGAGGCCCATCCGAAAACGATGGCGGCGGTGACCACGGCCTTGAGCCGCGCAGAATCAGTCACATCAAGTCTATTACTTGATGCCTTGACAAATCCCGATCTAGATAAAAAAGCACTCATTGAAATCATCGCAGCCCACGGACCGCGACTGTCTGTGAAAGAGCTCCTTAATGCGGCCTACCCATTAGAGTCGACATCAAAAACCGCTTTATTCAAGGTCATTGATAGTCGCTGTAACAGCAGCAACATCGGTGAACTCCTAAGTCGCCTTGAGGGCAAGGACGTAAACTTTCGCCTCCTCTTACTTGAACTGCTGTCGCGCTTTGGTACGCCTGAAGTCCAGCACTCGCTGTGCGAGCATCTGAAGAGCAACAGCCGCCTGATCCGTCAAGCAGCGCTTAAATCACTCTTAAAAACGCCTCCGTTACATAACGTGGAACTAGTCGCACCACTACTTGCTGATCCAGACATGGATGTGACGAATCGAACAATTGAACTCATGATTCGGGCGCAAGATCCGCACACGGTCCAACGACTGCTCCCTGCTCTACAGCATGAATCGGAATATGCTCGTCGCGCGGCAGTCGAAGTGCTAAATGAGGTGGGCACTGTTGACTCAATCAAGCTGCTGCTTGGCGCGATAAAGGATGGTGACTGGTGGGTTCGCAGTCGCGCCGCCGATGCGCTTGGCAAGATCGGTGGTCCACGCGTGGTAGACGCGGTACTCGAACTCATCGGCGACCCTGATGAGAATGTGCGTCGAACCGCTATTGAAATCTTAAATCTTACTAAAGATGAGCGGGCCATCGACTTTCTGCTTGAGGCCACCAAAGACAGCGATTGGTGGGTCAGCGAACGCGCCGTCGACGCTCTATCTGACTTGCGCACGCCGGTCGCCCTGTCCCGCTTTGTCGAAATGCTCGATGGGCCGCCGAAGTCAGCACCAGCTGCCGTTCGTGCACTGGGGAAATGCGGTGACCCCAAAATGGTGCTGGTATTACTGCCGTTACTACTGCGCCCTGAAGACGATATCCGGCTAGAGGCGATCAGCGCTCTAACGCAGCTCACTGACCGTCGACACGCAGATGCAGTTTTGGCTGCACTCCGCGAACTTTTGGACAACAACGGTGATGACGCCACCGGCGCTGCCGCCGGCGTCGCGCTAGAGGCCATCAATGCGCGCATCGCGCAGCAAGACGCAATCCAAACTGATGCAACCAGCCCGACTCATGGTCATTCACGCACAGCGCTTGCAGATGACAGCGACTTGGGCGAGATCGTACGTAAACATGCCGCGACCACCAAACGCCTCGACATAGCAACCTTAAGCGTCGGTCAAATGATCGATAGCCGCTACAAATACATACAGCGAATTGGCAAGGGCGCGTTCGGTACTGTCCTTCTTGTTGAGGACGGTGTCGTCGGTGAGCCGATGGTACTGAAGTTTTTAAATGCGTCAGTAGTCGAAGACCAAGAAGCGATGCAGCGGTTTGTACATGAACTGCGTTACTCACGAAAAATTACGCATCGTAACGTGATCCGCATCTACGACTTTCTGTTGATTGCAGGAAACTACGCCATCTCGATGGAATACTTTCCGAGCCATACGCTGCATGCTGAGCTATTAGGCGCCCAGCCACTCGATGTTTCTACTGCGATACGCTACGGCATTGATATCGCTTCTGGCATGTCGGTAGCCCACGCGGTAGGGGTCGTCCACCGCGACTTAAAGCCTGCAAACGTCTTGTTGAATCAGGAAGGCTTATTAAAAATAGTCGATTTCGGTGTGGCTGCAACACAGCGGGAAGGCGATGCGCAGTTGACCAAAACAGGCTATGTGATCGGCTCACCAAAATACATGTCACCAGAACAAATCCTCGGCAAAGAGGTCGACCCACGCGCTGACGTGTACAGCTTAGGCGTCATCCTGTATGAAATGCTCACTGGCACTGCGCCTTACACCAAAGGCGACCACATGGCTGTGATGTACCAGCATGTCCAAGGAAAAGCGCAAGCTCCTATTGAGCTCAATCCGACACTGCCGCTTGGCTTATCAGAACTGGTTATGAGAGCGATGGCCGTCGATAAATCCTTGCGCTTTCAAGACGTGACGGAGCTGCGCCATGCGCTTGAGGCCTTTGCTTAAAGGAACTGATGCCTATGGCTCGTATTGACGCCTTTTTGAAACTTGGCATCGCACAGGGATGTTCCGATATTCATCTCGCTGTTGGCGTGCCGCCAATGCTCCGCATGAGTGGCGATCTCATGCCAATCCGTTTCCGTGACTTAGGTGACACCGAGCTCGAAAGTTACGTTTTTGAAATCATGACCAAAGCACAGGCTGAGCGCTTTCGATCAGGCACTGACCTTGATTTTGCGCATGTCGCGGAGGATGGAACCCGATTTCGCGTCAATTTATTCCGCAAAGAGACCGGCGTTGGAGCCGTATTTCGTGCAATACCCATGAATGCGCCCACGCTAGCGAGCTTAAATTTGCCAAGCGTGATCGGAAAGTTGCTTGATTTTCACCAAGGGATGGTGCTTGTAACCGGAGCGACCGGTACCGGCAAATCCACTACTCTTGCGGCCATGATTAACGAAATTAACCTGACACGAAAGCTGAATATTATCAGCCTCGAGGACCCTGTTGAGGTAGTGCACGCAAGCCAGCAATCTCAGGTGATTCAGCGCGAACTTGGTAACCACATCCCGTCGTTTGCGGAGGGCGTGCGCGCCGCTATGCGCGAGGACCCTGATGTCATCATGGTTGGTGAGATGCGTGATGCAGATACTATTCGTATGGCCATGACCGCTGCCGAGACGGGTCACTTGGTATTTGGAACGCTGCACACCACCAGTGCAGTGAAATCAATCGACCGTATCATTGATGCTCTACCCGTCGATGAGCGCGAACAGACAAAAAGCTTTCTTGCATCGAGCCTGCTCGCCGTCGTTACTCAGGTCCTCGTAAAACGTGCGGAGAGTCGCTCACGCCGCGCAGTACTTGAAATCATGCTGATGAACCGCGCAATCGGCAAACTCATTCAAACAGATCAAGTCCACCAGATCCCATCCCAGCTACAAACGGGCCGCGATGTCGGCATGCAACTCATGGATCAAGCGCTCCTTGCTGGCATCCAATCCAAGGAGCTCGATCCGGTAGACGCTGCTAGCTATGCGCTCGATAAGACCGCCTTCCAGCGCTTTATTACAGATGCTGACCAACCAGCCAAACCTTAAAAAAGCATACTGAGCACGTCATGGCCAACAAAATTGATGAATTTCTAATTGAGGTGCTGCAGAAAAATGGCTCAGATCTGCATTTTTTAGCGGGTGACCCTCCTCGATTACGCCTACATGGCGAACTGCAGCCACTGCGGCCGGAGCCCTTACCAGCAAGTTTTGTACGCGAAGCGCTCGAAGAGATCATGCCACCACGAGCGCTCACCCGGCTTGAGGAAAAGCTCGGCTGCGACTTTGCGCACTCCATACCGGATGTTGCACGTTTTCGTGTAAACGTTCTGCGGCACTTAAATGGCTTAGGAGCTGTGTGCCGCGTTATTCCGTCTAAAACCCTGACGCTAGATGATCTAGGCATGCCTGATGCCGTGCGCACGCTGTGCAAAGCCCCCAACGGCCTTATTTTAGTCACCGGCAAAACTGGCTCAGGCAAGTCAACAACGCTGGCTGCCATGATCGACGCGATCAACAGCAGCATCAGTGGCCACATCCTGACGATTGAAGATCCGATCGAGTTTACGCATCAGCGTAAGAAGTGTCTGATCAGTCAGCGGGAGATTGGTACTCACGCATCGAGTTTCGCAGCTGCGGTGCACTCTGCACTGCGCGAAGACCCAGACGTGATTTTGGTAGGCGAAATGCGCGACCTTGAGACCATCAGTGTCGCGGTAAGCGCCGCAGAGACTGGTATCTTGGTGATGGGGACGCTACACACAAACGGTGCGACTGCGACCGTCGACCGTATCGTTAATGCATTCCCGGCAGACAAGCAGTCGCATGTCAGAACTATGCTCTCAACCAGCTTGCGGGGGGTCGTATCGCAGCAGCTGATTCCGCGGGCCGGGAAATCGGGCCGCGTTGCAGCTCTAGAAATCATGCTCAATACACCTGCGGTTGCAAATCTCATCCGGCAAGGCAAAGTGGACCAGCTCGAAACCAGCATGCAAAGCGGCACCGCCCGAGGCATGCGGACGATGGATATGGCTATCCAACAGCTGCTGGATAGTCGCACCATCACGGGCGAAAACGCCTACCGCAAAGCGATCAATAAACAGCGTTTCGAGCAATACCGTAACTCAAAATAGCACAGCAAGATTCACTCAAACTCCTTAAGCGCAGACTTCCCGGCCGGCGCCAGTTAAACTACCCCCATGCGCCGCATTCTAGTCACCAGTGCCCTGCCCTATGCCAACGGCCCCTTACATATTGGCCATATGCTCGAGGCTGTACAGACCGATATCTGGGTTCGGTTCCAAAAGCTCTGCGGTCACGACTGCGTGTATGTATGTGCCGATGATACCCATGGCACTCCGATCATGCTCAAGGCGCAAGCTGAGGGCATCACGCCTGAAGAACTCATCGCCACCGTTGGCGCTGAGCACCGCGCAACGTATCGTGATTTTTTTGTACACCATGATTATTTTCATTCAACGAACAGTGTAGAAAATCGTGAGCTGACAGCCAGCATCTTCAAGGCACTGGATCGCGGCGGTTTTATTCATCGACGTACCATCCGCCAAGCATTCGACGCCGAGGCGGGCATGTTTCTGCCGGATCGCTATGTCAAAGGCACGTGCCCACGCTGCAGCGCAAAAGAACAATACGGCGACAGTTGTGAGGCCTGCGGCGCGACATATGCGCCGGCTGATCTCATAGACCCGGTATCCGTGGTGAGTGGCACGCGGCCGATCGAGCGCGAGTCCGAACACTTATTTTTCCGCCTTGCTGCCTTTGAGCCCATGCTGCGCGAATGGACCCGCTCGGGCGCTCTCGATAAGAGTGTCGCCAATAAACTCGACGAATGGTTCGATGCCGGACTACGCGATTGGGATATCTCGCGCGATGCCCCCTACTTTGGTTTTGAGATTCCCGATAACCCGGGCAAGTTTTTTTACGTGTGGCTCGATGCGCCCGTGGGCTACATGGCCGCAAGCCTTGCATTAGCGAATGAGAAAAAGTTGGACTGGGATGCTTGGTGGGGCCCAAAAAGCACTGCGGAGCTTTACCATTTTATCGGCAAAGATATTTTGTACTTTCATACCCTGTTCTGGCCTGCCGTGCTTGAGGGTGCTGGTTTTCGCAGACCCACCGCGGTCCATGCGCACGGGTTTTTGACAGTCAATGGACAAAAAATGTCGAAATCCAGAGGCACGTTTATCAACGGCCGTGACTATCTCGACCGCCTGCCGCCAGAGGCGCTACGCTATTACTTTGCCGCCAAACTGAACAATGGCATCGACGATATTGACTTGTCACTCGATGACTTTGTAAGTCGCTTTAACTCAGACGTGGTCGGTAAACTGATTAACATCGCTAGTCGCTGTGCCGGCTTCGTTGCACGCAGCGGTGGACAGTTGGCACCTGCCTTACCCGAGCCGGCTCTTTACGCGGATTTTGCAGCGGCACGTAGTGCCATTGCGGCTTTGTATGAAAATCGCGACTTTGGGGCGGCCATTCGTGAAATCGCCGCACTCGCCGATCGCGCGAATCAGTATATCGACACGCATAAACCCTGGGTTGCAGCCAAAGTTCCGACCCGCAGCACCGAGGTTTTAGCAGTATGCACTCAGGGGCTCAATTTATTTCGGGTACTGATGATGTATCTGCAGCCAGTGCTGCCGAATATTGCCGCTCAAGCGGGTAAGTTCCTTGGCAAACCATTCAGCCATTGGGACGAGATCAGCACACCTCTGCTCGGCACCGCCCTACTCCCCTACGAAACGCTCGCGACACGCCTCGATGCGCAGGCGGTGGCGTCGCTAGTACAACCTGTTACCCAGCCAAAGGCTACTCCCGTGACGACCCCATCCGCCACCACTCCTGAAAAAACTTTAGCTGTGACTGCGCCGAACGAGCAACCGGTAGCGACACCGGAGATCACCATCGAGGATTTTGCACGCGTTGATCTACGGACTGCGCGTGTAGTGAGCGCGGAACTGATTGAAGGTGCGGACAAACTCCTAAAACTCAGCGTTGATTTGGATGGCTCCATCCGCACCATCTTTGCGGGCATCCGTAGCAGCTACGAGCCTACCAGCCTAGTAGGGAAGCATGTCGTCGTGGTTGCCAACCTAAAACCGCGAAAAATGCGCTTCGGCGTCTCTGAAGGCATGATCCTTGCGGCGAGCGACGCGAATGGCGGGATTTTTCTTGTGACACCCGATGCAGGCGCGGGCGCTGGTCTGCGCGTAAAGTGAGATTTGATGGGACAGACGCTGGCTGAGCAGATCGACGCCTGTCTGCCACAGACGCAGTGCACGCGATGCGGCTACAGTGGCTGCAAGCCTTATGCTGAGGCCCTCGCTGCCGGTGAGGCCGACATCAACCAATGCCCGCCGGGTGGCACTGCCACCGCGGTAGAGCTCGCAGCACTACTCGGGCGCGTAGCGAAACCCATCAACCCCAACCACGGCGCTGAAGGGCCACCGCGGGTTGCTCTCATTGATGAGAGTCTGTGCATCGGTTGCGCGAAGTGCCTGCCGGCTTGCCCCGTTGATGCCATCGTGGGTGCACGACGCCAACTGCATACGGTCATCGCTTCCCAATGCTCTGGCTGCGAATTGTGTTTGCCGCCTTGTCCCGTGGATTGCATCACGCTGGTGCCCCTACAAGACGTGCCGCTGACCCTACCGGAAATTCGAGCGAGCGCGCATGCGTACCGTGCGCTTTACACCGCCCACCAAAATCGCGCCAGCACCCTGGCCGCCGAGCGCGCAGCGCGCCTGCGTGCGCGCACGCCGTCGCCGGAGCACACCCCGTGAGCCCCGCGAAGCGTATCGCATTCTTTCAGCGCCTGGCGAAGGCAGATCCTCACCCGCAAACAGAACTGCTTTGGACAACGCCGTTTGAGCTGTTAGTTGCCGTGATTTTGTCGGCCCAAGCGACCGACAAAAGCGTTAATGCCGCGACCGTGCGGTTATTTCAAACCGCCAATACGCCAAAGAAACTGCTCGCTCTTGGCGTGAATGGACTTAAGCCCTATATAAAAACGATCGGGCTTTACAACACTAAAGCCAAAAACATCATCAGCACATGCCAGCTGCTACTAGACCGGCACCAGGGCGTCATTCCAACAACGCGGGAGGCCCTAGAAAGTCTACCCGGTGTCGGTCGCAAAACGGCTAACGTGGTTCTGAACTGCGCGTTTGGTGAACCGACGATTGCAGTGGATACACATATTTTTCGGGTCAGCAACCGCACGGGCCTCGGCACCGGCCGTGACGTCCTCGCTGTAGAACACGCGCTGCTGAAGGCCGTCCCGCCCGAATTCCGACTCCATGCCCACCACTGGCTGATTTTACTTGGTAGGTACACCTGCAAGGCACGTCGTCCGGAGTGTTGGAGATGCGCTGTGCGTCTTGAGTGCGGATTCCGACCAAAGACCACCGCGCCCTTGACCTAAGCGCCTCGGCTCTACCGGTCAGGGCATCGCGCTATGGGATTGGATGACTTTGACGGGCTTCACACCAATACTATGCAAAGCCTTGCGCAGCCCACGCACGCCCTCAACGTAATTGCCGCGCTGGCATTCTGCGCTCCCTAAATCACGACTCTTGCGGGCCGCCGCCACCTTCACCGGATCGCGCTTCGCCGTCACGGCCACATCAAATTGTTGCAATAAACTTTGACAATCCCTAGGGGTAGCGACGCTTGGCTTAGGTGCTCCTTGGGAGGCAATCGCAGGCATGCCGATAGCCACTCCAAGCAAAATGACTAGGAGGCAAGTCACAAAAGCGGCAGGTCGGCTCGGCATTTGAGTATTCACAGCCGAAGAGTAGCCTGAGATTGGGTCGATAAGCGCCTTTGGAGCGTTAAGACTCCTTAAGGTTGCTAGGTTAAATGGGTACAACTTCCCGTATCCTTGGATTCAGGAGAGGGCAACATGAAAATACTGCTCGTTGAAGATGACCGCCGCGCAGGCGAGTACCTGGCCAAAGGCCTGACTGAGCTTGGCCATAGCGTCGAGCAGGCCTTTGACGGCGAAAGTGGCTTAGCAGCTGCCGCAACTGGCGCCCATGACATCCTGATACTGGACCGCATGCTGCCGCAACTCGACGGCCTTGAAGTAGTCAGACGCCTGCGCACCACCGGCAGCACGCTACCCATCCTGATTCTGAGTGCTCTCGACGAAGTCGACGAAAGAATTCAGGGCCTGCGGGCGGGCGGTGATGATTACTTAGTAAAACCCTATCACCTAGCAGAGCTCGTTGCGCGTCTTGACGCTCTCGCGCGCCGCCGCGCCGATTTAGGTCCTGTTGCAAAACTCACCGTATTTGACTTAGAGCTTGATACGCGCGCCCGCAAAGTGACGCGTGCCGGCAGAAAGATTGATCTGACAACGCGTGAGTTCCAGCTATTGGAGTTCCTCATGCGCCACACCGGGCAGGTGGTGACGCGGTCGATGATTCTTGAGGGCGTTTGGGACTACCATTTTGATCCAAAAACGAATGTCATCGACGTACACATCAGCCGACTCCGACAAGCGATTGACAAAGGACACGAACGGCAGCTGCTGCATACCGTGCGCGGGGCAGGATATACACTGACCGAAGATCCCTAATCCGTGGCCATTTTTAACATTGCCCGCTCATCGATCGCGAGACTCGCGTTTCTGCAGGGACTCGCTCTGGCCATCACGATGGTGGCTATTTTAAGTGGCGTGTACTTAGCAACCGCACGCTTGCTTGCGAGCGAAAGCGATCAGCTCATCACGCTGGAGGCCCAAAGCCTTAAGGCTGATTTTCATGACCATGATCCGGACACATTTATATCAGCCATCGCTGATCGCGCCGAGGATCCTTGGGTGCGCGGTGCCGTCTACGAACTGCGCGGACCGCGTGGTGACTTTCTCGCAGGTAATGTGGTTATTTTGCCAGACCTCGTCGTACAGCATGACGGTTGGGTCGAGTTTCAGGTTGCCCTAACTCACGGCGATGAAACTGCCGCCCGCCAGATCCGCGCGCAAATTTTTGACCTTGGCGACGGATTTAAGCTCTTGGTTGGCCACGACATACAGGACCGTCAAGCATTTCGGGCGGTCATGCTCCAAAGCATTGGCTGGGCAGTCGGCGCTGCATTACTGTTTGGTCTATTCGCAGGATGGTGGCTGGGTAGACGCATTGCACGCGCTGCGCGTGGAATCAGCAACAACGCCGCACACATCACTGAAGGCACGCTTAGCGAGCGCTTACCGCTGACTGGAAGTGGCGATGAGATCGATGGCCTCGTGTCACGTTTTAACGAGCTGCTCACACGAATCGAATCTCTGACATCCACCATGCGCACGGTACTCGACAGCACCGCGCACGACTTACGCGGGCATTTGAATCGCATCCGCGGCGCCGCGCAAGCAGCGCAACATATCGCGAGCGAGCCGGCAATGCGGGCCGCTTGCGATACCGTCTTATTAGAAATTGATCGGCTCGGCACCACCTTACAAGGACTGTTGCGCATAGCCCTTGCTCAGTCAGGCACCGCTCCACTGGAGGAGGTGGACTTAAGTAGGCTCGTTGCAGAAATCGTCGAATTCTATCAACCCGCTGCCGAATCCCATGCGCTCACCATCTCGATACAACCGCACCTCACGGTGCGCGGTCACCGCCAATTACTCACTCAAGCGCTCGCCAATCTGCTTGATAATGCTATTAAATATGCGCCAACTGCTCCGATTACCGTGCAACTGATCGGCACTGACAGTAAGGCCATCGTCACTGTTGCGGACGGAGGTCCCGGCATACCCGTCGAGCAGCGACAGCTCGCAACACAGCGTTTTGGTCGATTGCCTGGCAGTTCGGGACTCCCGGGATCTGGATTGGGGCTATCTCTCGTCGCTGCAGTGGCGCGATTGCATCACGCCGACTTGGACATGTCTGATGCGATGCCTGGGCTCAAGATCACTCTCAGCATTCCGCTCATTGCCACACAGGCGATCAACGCGAAACGCTGACACTCATTTCTTTGGTACGTACAAGTCTGTAAGAGTACCCTCAAAGCTTTCGGCCGCAAGTCCAACGGTTTCGGACAAGGTCGGATGCGGATGCACAGTCAACGCGATGTCAGCGGCATCCGCACCCATCTCAATTGCCAGAGCGAGCTCTGCGATCAAATCACCCGCATTGGTACCGACGATACCGGCACCGAGTAGTCGATGGCTGGTAGGATCAAACAACAGCTTCGTAAAACCTTCCTCGCGATTGATTGCCAGCGAGCGTCCAGATGCCATCCAAGGGAACATCCCTTTACCGATCGCGATTCCTTGTGCAGCCGCCTCAGCCTCAGTCAGACCAACCCATGCAATCTCAGGATCCGTGTAAGCAACCGACGGAATCGCTCGCGCATCAAAGCCACGTTTGAGCCCAGCGACCACTTCGGCTGCCACCTTACCTTGGTGACTCGCCTTATGCGCCAACATTGGCTGTCCGGTTACATCACCAACCGCGAATACATGCGACACATTGGTACGCAATTGGTGATCGACATTAATGAAGCCGCGCTCATCCACATCCACCTGCGCCGCCTCTGCATTCAGTCGGTGGCCATTTGGGCGGCGTCCGACGGCAACCAACACCTTGTCAAACTCAAGAGGCTCAGGCGCGTTCGCGCCAGCAAACGCGACATGTAAGCCCGATGGACGTGCCTCGAGACTTGCCACAGCGACGCCTAGGTGTATTGCGTTGTAGTGGCTACGCAAGCGCTTTTCAAGCGGCCGCACCAGATCTGCATCGCAACCCGGCATCAAGGATGGCGAGAGTTCAACCACCGTGACCTGTGACCCGAGCGCGCTGTACACACAAGCCATTTCAAGACCAATGATGCCACCACCCACCACCAGCAAGCGCGCCGGAACATCGGCTAGCTCAAGTGCCGCTGTTGAATCCATGATGCGCGGATCATCGCCAAGGGTTGCTAGACGCACCGGCTCCGAACCCACCGCTAAAATACACTGCGCGAATCCCACAACGGTCGAGCCATCGACATGAGTGACCTTGAGCCGATGAGAGGATAAAAAAGCGGCCTCACCGGTCAGCACATCAACCCGACGCCGCTTTGCCAACTGTGCGAGTCCGCCTGTCAGACGTGCAACTACACCGTTCTTCCATTGCGCTAAGCGGCCTAGATTGATCTGGGGAGGACCAAAATGAATACCGGCATCCACCATGGAACTCGCGTCGTCTATGACTTTTGCAGCATGGAGCAAGGCCTTGGATGGAATGCAACCAACATTAAGACACACGCCCCCAAGCGTGGGTCCGCGCTCAATGAGTGCCACCTTTAATCCCAGATCCGCCGCACGAAATGCAGCGGTATAGCCGCCGGGTCCACCGCCAACCACCACCAACTGATATTCCGCATCAGCCGGCGGCTGCGACGCAGTCGGGCTCGACGTCGTTTGGGCCTGCGGCATGCGCGGCGCCTCCACAGTGGATGCAGCGACGGCAGGATCCGGCCGCATAGTAAGCAAGAGTGCGCCCTCGCTCACCCGATCCCCCACCGCGACCGCGATACCCTCGATGGTCCCACTACGCGGTGCTGGCACATCCAAAGTCGCCTTATCGCTTTCAAGAATCGCCAGCGACTCACCCACTTCGATACGCTGACCGATACTTACCACGATCTCGATAATAGGTACGTCCTGAAAATCGCCCAACGCAGGCACACGTACCTCAACAGAGGCGACCGTGCCCTCACTCACGACAAGTCACCGATCAACGACTCCACATTCCCAAGCGCTGCAGCAAGCGCCGTTGTGAATCGCGCCGCTTGCGCGCCATCAATCACGCGATGATCATATGACAGCGACAGTGGCAGCATTAGACGGGGCGCCAGCGTGCCCTGAACGTATGTCGGCCGTAAGCTCGCGCGTGAAACGCCGAGTATTGCCACTTCTGGTGCATTAATGATCGGCGTAAATGCGGTGCCGCCGATGCCGCCGAGACTCGACACCGTAAAGCTGCCGCCTTGCATCTCGGCAGCCGTGAGCTTCCCGTCGCGCGCCTTTAATGCGAGCGCAGCCAAATCACGCGCCAATGAGAAAAGACCCTTGGTATTGGCATCACGCACGACAGGCACCATGAGTCCATTGGGGGTATCTGCTGCAAAACCCAGATGCAGGTAGTTTTTTAGGACTAAATTATTGCCCGTTGCATCAAGCGATGCATTAAAACGCGGATATTGTGCGAGCACCTGCACACAGGCTCGCACGATAAAGACCAGCGGCGTTAACTTAATGCCTGCCGCTGCTGCTTGCTCTTTTAATTTCTGACGTGCCGCATCCATCGCAGTAATATCGGCCTCATCAAACTGCGTCACGTGGGGAACATTCACCCAGCTCGCATGCAAGCGTGCTCCCGAAATCTTCTGTACTCGTGATAATGGCACGGTGCTCACCGAACCAAATTTCGCAAAATCAACAATCGGGACAGACGGCAATGCCGCCGCAGCCGGCGCCGGATGCGAGAGGCTTTGTTTGACCCAAGCCTTCACATCTGTATGGAGCACACGTCCTTTCAGACCCGTGCCGGCGACCCGCGAAAGATCCACGCCCAGCTCACGGGCGAGCAATCGTACCGAGGGACTCGCGTGCGCCCGTGAATTACCCACATCAAACGCCAGAGTTGCTACCGGCAAAACCGCATCGTCAGTAGCAGGCCGAGCGACGACCGGCTCTGCCTGTGCGACAGGCGCAACGATTGGCATCAGTGTAGGGCTTAAGGCGGCGGTGGCCGGCAGGGGTTGAGGCGCAGCCTTTACGGCAGCGTTTTGTAAGGCAGAGGGATCGGCATCGATTTCGACAACCGCTGTTCCACTCGACACATGGTCGCCTTTTTTGACGAGCACCGCACTCACACGACCTGCCACGGTCGATGGCACATCCATCGTGGCTTTTTCAGTTTCTAAGGTGAGTAACGGCGCCTCCAGAGCCACCGTCTCACCGGGCTGCACCAACACCTCAATGACTTCGACATTATCAAAGTCACCCAGATCCGGAACAAGTACACGCGTTCCCAAAGATAACCCCTATGCTTTCGCGGGATTTGGTTTATCGCCGTCGATACCAAAGGCCTGCATGGCAGCCATAACGACACTCACCGGTATCTGTCCTTCGTCTGACAAGGCCTTGAGCGCTGCGACAGCAATATGCCAGCGATCCACCTCAAAATGACGCCGTAGCGCGCCGCGTGCATCGGACCGTCCAAAGCCATCGGTTCCTAAAACGACATAGCGCCCAGGGATCCATTGACGGATCTGATCGGGCACCGTGGCAACGTAGTCGGTTGCTGCAATAAATGGACCTGCCGTATCTTTGAGCGTTGTTGTGACAAAACTGTCGCCCGCCGCTCGATCAGGGTGCAAGCGGTTGTAACGCTCCACCGCGAGTGCTTCACGACGCAACTCCGAAAAACTCGTCACGCTGTAAATATCCGTCTCAACGCCAAAATCGTCTTTAAGCAAGGCAGCCGCCGCAATGCACTCACGCAAAATCGTTCCCGAACCGAGCAAATTGACATGCTTAGGGCCAACGGCGCCGGCTGAGTAGCGGTACATGCCTTTAATAATCCCCGCTTCCGCGCCAATCGGCATCGCTGGCTGAGGGTAGTTCTCGTTCATCACCGTCAAATAGTAATAAACGCTCTCATCCTCAACGTACATACGGCGCAAGCCGTCCTGAATGATGACTGCCAATTCATAAGCAAAGCACGGATCGTAAGCCACGCAATTTGGAATGACGCTCATCACTAACTGCGAGTGACCATCCTGATGCTGCAAGCCCTCACCTGCCAAAGTCGTACGGCCGGCTGTTGCGCCAAGGAGAAACCCACGCGCGCGCATATCTGCCGCAGCCCACATAAAATCGCCGACACGCTGAAATCCGAACATCGAGTAATAGATATAGAAAGGCACCATATACGTGCCGTGATTCGCGTAAGCGGTCCCTGCCGCAATCCACGAGCACATGGCACCGGCCTCGTTGATACCCTCTTCCAGAATCTGACCTTTTTGATCCTCGCGGTATGACAGCAGCTGGTCAGCATCCTGTGGGGTATACAGCTGCCCCACCGATGAGTAAATGCCAATCTGCCGAAACAACCCCTCCATGCCGAAAGTACGCGCCTCATCAGGCACGATGGGTACTACATGTGGCCCTATCTGCTTATCTTTGAGTAAAATGCCGAGAATACGCACGAATGCCATGGTGGTTGATATCTCTCGATCGCCACTCGATTCAAGCACGGCGCCAAATGCGCTAAGCGCCGGCACGACAAGTGGCTTCGCCACAATGGCGCGCTTTGGCAAAAATCCGCCTAAACGCGCGCGCTGCTCGTGCAGATAGCGCATCTCATCGCTGTCTGCGGCTGGCCGCTTAAAGGTTAATTTAGCGATTTCCTCATCGGTAACCGGCACATTGAAGCGATCACGAAAAGCACGCAGCGCCTCGTCATCAAGCTTCTTTTGCTGATGCGCAGGATTCAACGCCTCGCCCGCCTTGCCGAGCCCAAATCCCTTCACGGTTTTAGCCAAAATTACCGTAGGCTGCCCTTTGGTGGTCATCGCAGCGGCATACGCATTCCAAACTTTAGTGAAATCATGACCGCCACGGTTGAGGCGCCAGATTTCCTCGTCAGACATGTTGGCGACTAGCTCTTTAAGCTCAGCGTATTTGCCGAAGAAGTGTTCGCGCGTGTACGCCCCACCCTTCGCCTTGAAGTTTTGATACTCACCGTCAACGCACTCTTCCATCAGGCGGCGCAGCAGTCCTTTTTGATCCCGCGCAAGTAGCGGATCCCAGCGTGAGCCCCACACGACCTTGATGACGTTCCAGCCCGCACCAAGAAAAGCGGCTTCAAGTTCCTGAATGATTTTGCCATTGCCACGCACTGGTCCGTCCAGACGCTGTAAGTTGCAATTAATGACAAACACGAGATTATCGAGCTTCTCGCGCACCGGCATGGTGAGTGCGCCCATGGACTCAGGCTCATCCATTTCGCCATCGCCGAGAAACGCCCAGATCTTGCGATCCGAAACCGGCACGACCCCGCGGTGCTCAAGGTAGCGCGTAAAGCGCGCTTGAAACATCGCCATCATGGGGCCTAGGCCCATAGACACTGTCGGAAACTGCCAAAAATCGGGCATCAACCACGGGTGTGGGTAGGACGACAGTCCGCCACCACCGGCCTCTTGACGAAAAGCCGCTAACTGCTCGCTCGTCAAGCGCCCTTCCATAAATGCACGCGCGTAAATGCCGGGACTTGCGTGACCTTGCACAAACACAAGATCACCTGGATGCTCCGCGTTAGCCGCCCGCCAAAAGTGGTTAAACCCAATCTCATATAACGTCGCCGAGGAGGCATAGGTCGCCAAGTGCCCGCCATACTCAGTGCTTTGGCGGTTGGCGGCCACCACCATGGCCATGGCATTCCAACGGATGTAGGCCTCAAGCCGTCGCTCCAGTGCCCGGTTACCCGGATAGGGGCGCTCATGGGCCTGACTAATCGTGTTGACGTAAGCGGTATTGGGCTTAAATGGTAAATAGGCGCCGGCGCGCCGTGTATGGTCGATCAGTCGCTCCAGCAAAAAGTGAGCACGAGTCGACCCAGAGGCCTTGAGGACGGAATCAATCGACTCCAGCCACTCTTGCGTCTCAAGGGGGTCGAAATCATCGGTTTTAGGGGTATCGACCATACTTAGGTACTGCGGCGTTGAGGCCGATCGCGGCGTGTTCCGATATCATCTGGTTTTGTACCCTGTGGGTCAAGGAAATACCGTCTCGTGCAAATCATTCCAAAGCGCAGCGCACTGCGCATCAAAAAAGCAGCTGCGACACCGTCAGCGATGCTTATTCGTCGCACTGATGTGCTACTCATCATGCTGGACGCCGACGCGACAGTATCGCTCGCAAATATGCCCTTCGGCGATGTACTTACCACCGAGCGAGCCCGCCTACCGCGCGCCCCGGGCAGCCTTTGGACGGCCGTGTTACCTACCGCCCACCGCACTCGAGTGATCGTTGGTGAACTACCGCGCCATACGGATACGTTTCAGCGGCTGTCCGTTGCAGGGCGTATGGTGCGCGACCTAGGTACCACACAACCCGGCGTCATCACACTGGCAAGCCTGGCCTCCCCCCATGCCAAGGGCACACCCAACACAGCCCCAGTGGCCGCTTTACTCGCGGCACTCGCAGCCATCGTGGAGTCGCAGCCGACGGCGAAGAGCAAAGCGCCGCCGCCTTGGCAGCCGACCGAGGTGGTGGTCTGCGGGGTCATCGATACAAAGACCGCGCTTGCGATCGAATCAGCCGCCCATTTGGCGCGCTGGCTAACGGCACTGCCACCAAACGTATTAACGCCAAAGGCCTATCAGCAAGCGCTAGTAAAGCTTGCAAAGCTTCACGGCTGGAAAATTGAAGTCTTTAGCGAAGCCCGCTTAAAGCAACTGAAAGCCGGTGCATTTACTGCGGTCGCGCGCGGCAGTGCGACGCGGGATGCCGCGCTGGTGCGATTACAGTACAGACCCAAAGGTACTCGAGGACTTGCGCCCCTCGCCATTGTGGGCAAGGGCGTCTGTTTCGATACTGGTGGCAACAATTTAAAATCTGCCAAGCACATGCTCGATATGCATACCGACATGGCCGGCAGCGCAGTGGCGCTGGGTACGCTCGAAGCCTTAACCCGAAGTCGCTATCCAGGTCCTGTTGATGCCTGGTTAGCACTTGTTGAAAACCGCATTGGGCCTGACGCCTATACACAACAAGACATTGTCACTGCCGCCAACGGCACCACCATTCAAGTCATACATACCGATGCCGAAGGCCGCATGATCCTTGCCGACACGCTCGCCCTCGCATCACGCACTAAACCCTGTGCCATCATTGATTTTGCGACGCTCACCGGTGCCTGCCTTTATGCGCTCACCGAACGACTCTCAGGTGTATTTACAAACCATAACGATTTGCGCGCCATCTTAGAGGATGCTGGCAATCGATCGGGCGAACGTGTCTGGTCATTCCCAATGCCGACTGACTTTGATGAAGATCTCGAGACACCTATGGCCGATGTGGTGCAATGCCTGATTGACGGCAAAGGCGATCACATCTACGCCGCCAAATTCTTGTCTCGCTTCGTCGCCCCAGGCATCCCGTGGGCACATATCGACCTATCCAGTGCATCACGCCCCACGGGACTTGCGCACGTCAGCCGTCCGATCACGGGATTTGGCGTACGCTTCGCGGTGGCACTGTGTTCAGATCCGGCATTTCATAAAGTGATACGATCTCACGCACAAACTAAATGAAACTGACACTCACTCAACCTGATGACTGGCATGTGCATCTACGTGATGGCGCGTCCTTGCGCGCTGTGATTGCGCACACGGCTGAGCGTTTTGGCCGCGCGATTGTGATGCCGAACCTAAAGCCGCCCGTGACCACCACAGCGCAGGCGATCGCATACCATACGCGCATCCTCGCTGCACTCCCGCAGGGGAGTAATTTTCAGCCACTGATGACGCTGTATCTCACCGAAAGTACATCGATTGGCGAACTTGAAACAGCACACGCGAGCGGTATCGTCAAAGCAATCAAATACTACCCCGCGGGTGCGACCACACACTCAGAGGCTGGCGTGACTGACCTCAAACGGGTTGATGCAGTGCTCGCCCGTATGGAAGAAATCGGCATGCCGTTTCTCGTTCACGGTGAGGTAACAGATCCGGCGGTGGATCTATTTGATCGTGAGCGTGCCTTTATTGACCGCGAACTACTGCGCATTGTTAAGCAGTTTCCGCGACTAAAAATTGTATTCGAACATATTACAACGCGTGAGGCGGTTGATTTTGTACTTGCACAAGGCCCCATGGTTGGCGCAACAATCACGCCGCAGCACTTACTGCTCAATCGTAACGCGATTTTTCAAGGTGGCATTCGTCCACATTATTACTGCCTCCCGGTACTGAAGCGTGAAACGCACCGCGAAGCACTCGTTAGTGCTGCTACCAGTGGCAATCCGAAGTTCTTTCTAGGCACTGACAGCGCACCCCACGCGCGCGCAAGCAAAGAATCCACCTGCGGATGCGCCGGCATGTACACGGCCCACGCAGCCATAGAGCTTTACGCTGAAGCCTTTGCAGCCGCTGGAGCCCTACCGCGTCTCGAAGCCTTTGCAAGCCACTTTGGCGCTGATTTTTATGGTCTGCCGCGTAACCAGTCCACTATTACGCTCATACAAGATGCGTGGTCACCTGTCGCCCACTACGCGTTTGGCGATGACACTCTGATCCCTTTCCGTGCTGGCGAAACCGTGCACTGGCGACTGACGCACACTACAGGCGCAAATAATCGTGGGTGATCGTTACACTATCAAAGATCGGTTTCGTGGTTTTTTGCCTGTGGTCATCGACTGCGAGACGGGCGGCTTTAACGCGGGTACCGATGCCCTACTTGAAATCGCCGGTGTACTTTTAGAATTAGATTCAGATGGACTACTCAAACGTGGCTCCACTTGGCGCTATCACGTACAACCGTTTGCTGGTAGCCGCATGGATCCTGCATCTTTAGCTGTCAACGGCATCGATCCGCATCATCCTTTGCGACCGGCCATCCCCGAGGCGGATGCGTTAGGACGGCTGTTCAAGGAAATTCGCAATGCCGTGCACAACACTGGCTGCACTCGCGCAATCCTTGTGGGCCATAACGCTGCTTTCGATTTAGGATTTTTAAACGCCGCCGTCACGCGTGCCGGCATCAAGCGCAACCCATTTCATCCGTTTAGCTGTTTTGACACCGTCACCCTTGCCGGCATCGCGTTTGGGCAGACTGTATTATCGCGTGCGGTCATCGCTGCTGGCCAAGAATGGGACCGCGAATCAGCACATTCAGCGAGCTACGACGCTGAGCGCACCGCAGACCTGTTCTGTGGAATCTGTAACCAGTTTCGGCCAATCTTTGAAAGTACGCGCGATAAAGAGTTGCCGTTCGCGGTATTAGCGGCCGATGGCATCAACCCGATGGTCGAGCCAGCGCCGCTAGAGCCCGAGGACTCTTAAACGACGCTCGGCTCTGTTGTTCATCGGTTGTGGCGTTTGTTAGCCAGCGACGACGCCGGCTTCGGTCAAAACCTGACTCAGCTCGCCGTTTTGGTACATCTGCATAATGATGTCGCAGCCGCCGAGCAGTTCACCTTGCACATACAGTTGCGGATAGGTCGGCCAGTTGGAATAGCTTTTGAGAGCCTCGCGCAGTTCAGCGTCTTCAAAAATATTGACGGCATGGAACTTTGCTTTGCAGGCGCCTAAGGCCGCAACTGCCTGCGCTGAAAACCCACACTGCGGGAAATCAGGGGTTCCCTTCATAAATAGCACCACTGGCGCGGCGCCAAGTTGGGTCTTAATTCGTTCAACAATGTCGGAACTGCTCATCGATTGCTTGCCTCGCAATAAGTTTATTCGCTTGCTCTACCCACTGGCACCATCTGGATCTGACGACGCCGCTCCTCAGCCGCACGCACGATTGCCCACTGCGCCTGCGCATCCATACGCACCCAACCCGAAATTTCACTCAAGGTGCGGAAGCAGCCATTACACCATCCCTGCGGGCCGATGGCACAGATACTAATGCATGGCGAATGGGGCCCGGTCGTTGCCATTAATCACTAAATCCCATGCCAGCGTATGAATACGGTTGAAATCAACTACGGTAAACCCCTATTCTACCCGAGTTAGTGGCCGGATCCTAAACGACCGTGCGTCACTACACCTTAATCAAGCTACTAGGGGTATTCGATGAATCCGCTAAATTCCGTCAAGGGCGCACTCACTACGGGCGTGATCCTCGCCGTGCTCGTTGCTGTGGGACTCACCGTGTCTGGTGGGGGAACCCTGGGCTTTCATGACGCATTACTCGGTCGCTGGCTCCATATCGTCAGCGGCATCATGTGGATTGGGCTGCTCTGGTACTTCAATGTTGTGCAAATGCCAGGTCTTGCGGCAGCTGCGGCTGACAAAGGCGGCCCAGGTGGCGCCGGCATTTCCAAGTACATTGCCCCAACGGCACTGCTTTGGTTTCGTTGGGCGGCCGTCGTAACGTGGGTCACGGGCGCGTACTACCTGCTCTTTGGTTATGGCTCGGTAACCACGATCCACAAAGCCTTCGCGCTGCAGGAGGGCTTCCGGACCATCGGGGTTGGCGCTTGGCTCGGCACCATTATGTTATTTAATGTCTGGGTCTTTATCTGGCCTAACCAAAAGAAAGTTCTTGGCATTGTCGCTGCCACGGATGAAGCCAAAGCATCGGCGCGCAAAATCGCGATGCTTGCCTCACGTACGAACTTCGTCCTGTCGATACCCATGCTGTTGTGCATGGGTGGGCAAAGCCATGGTCTACCCTTCTAAGGGATAGACCCATCAGCGCTTAAATAAAAAACCCCGGTCCAACCGGGGTTTTTTTGACTACTTCTTTTAGGAAGGTGTCAGCTATCTTTACCAAGCACTTGCTCAGCGAGGCCCTGATGCACCGACTGGGGCATGCCAACGCCGAACCCTTGCGCGTAATCGACCCCAATATTGCGCAACACAGTGACGATCTCTTCGCTCTCAGCAAACTCGGCAATGGTTTTTTTACCCGTTAAATGACCAATTTCGTTGATCGATCGAACCATCTCTCTGTCGATCGGATCATCAACAATACCCTTGACAAAGCTGCCATCGATTTTGAGAAAATCGACCGGAAAATGTTTGAGATAACCGAACGACGACAATCCGGTTCCAAAGTCATCGAGCGCAAACTTACAACCCAATTCTTTTAATGAGTGAATAAAGCGGTTTGCTTGCGAGAAACTTGCGATCGCAGCTGTCTCAGTGATCTCGAAACAGATCTTACGTCCATCAAGTCCTGTGCGATGAAACTGCTCAATCACAAAAGGCAGGAACTTATCATCGCCCAAGCTCTGACCGGATAAATTAATCGCGCATAAGCCGAGTCGTTCGCGCTCATCTGCCGCTGAAACTAACCAGCTAAAGGTATGCTCGACGACCCAACGATCAATAGACGGCGTCAATCCATAGCGTTCGGACGCCGCAATAAAGTGCTCTGCCGTCACGACCTTTCCATGCTCGTCATGCATTCGCAGCAGCATCTCGTAATGCTGGCCTTCAACGCCTGAGTTTAATGGCAGAATAGTCTGTCGGTAGAGCTCAAACCGCGACTCGTCTAGCGCACTTTGAATGCGAGCAGCCCACTGCATCTCACGTCGGCGACGCATAAGGTCGAGATCATTTTCCTCAAAGCAGTGCACACGATTACGCCCCTGCTCCTTAGCAACCTGACAGGCACTATCAGCGCCAGACAGCAGCGACGCGACATCTTCATTTTCAGTCGCAATTGGCACCACGCCGATGCTGATTCCAAGACGGAAGACGCGATCTTCCCACTGAAACCTTCCACTACTGACTACCTCACGTAGCGCTTCCGCGGTCCTTAATGCCTCATCCAAGGAACAGGCTTCGAGGAGTACAGCAAACTGATCGCCGCCGAGGCGCGAGAGCGTGTCACGCCAGCGTACTTTTGATTTGAGCAACTGGCCTAACTGGCTCAGCAGTGCATCACCCGCAACATGCCCGTATGAGTCGTTGACAATCTTGAATTGATCGACATCGATATAACACAGCGCGTAAGAGGTTTCTCGCGCTTTAGCGCTACGCAGCGCTCGCTCCAATCGATTTTCAAATTCGCGCCGGTTCACAAGCCCTGTCAGCAAATCATGGCTCGCGTTGTAACTCAACCGCCTATTAAGCTCACGTGACTCTGTCACATCATGGAATACGAGAACGCCCCCGATCACAGCACCGACGCCATCACGGATTGGCGAGGCGGTACTTTGCACATAAATCTCGTTGCCGTCACGACGTATGAACAGCATCGACCTGACTGATTTAACAGGCCGTAGCCGCTTGATGGCCCCAGTGAGTGGATTTTCCAGTGGCTCGCATGTTTCTTCGTGAAATGCCCTGAATATCTCAGCAAGTGGTCGCCCCATGGCATCCTCGACTTTCCAACCAGTCAGCTCTTCTGCGACTGGATTTAAGTACTCGATGCGGGAATGCTCGTCGGTAGTGATCACACCATCACCAATCGACTGTAGAGTAATCTGTGCGCGCTCTTTCTCACGAAACAACGCCTCTTCATAGAGCTTGCGTTCAGTGACGTCGAGCTCAATGCCAATCAATCTTTTCAGCTGCCCCTGGTTGAGCTGTGCTTTGGCGCGCGAGACCACCCAACGCCACGCTCCATCTCGATGACGCATACGATGGACGCTTTCAAACAGTGGCACGTCACCGGCGATATGCTCGCGCATAAGCCCCGAAACGCGGGCCAAATCCTCCGGATGAATGAGCTTATTCCAATCAGAGGCGCTATTGAGCTCATCCTCCGCATAGCCAAGCATGGCTTTCCATTGCGGCGAGAACCACGTGCAACCACGCGCGGTGTCATACTCCCAAACACCCTCATTGGTGCAGGGCAGTGCAAGCGCTTGGCGTTCACGCAGGTCATCGACTTCGCGCTGCAATGACGCCCGCTCAAAACCCGCTCCCAAACTATTACCAATGAGCTTCAGCAGCAGGTGAAAATTCACATCCCATCCATCACAGGGGACGGCGGTTGCCAGTCCAAAAAAACCGTGCATCTGGCCACGGACGGCGATGCCGACCAATAAGACCGCCCGCATCCCCAGCTCGCTAAAACGCTGCGCCTCGCCTTGGCATTCGGCTCGCGCGCTCAAGGTGTCGCGCATTTCAAGCAGGCGGGTATGGGTCAGTCGCTCTGATATCCAGCCAAAACCCGTCAGATCCTGGCCCCGTAGAACTTCCGGCGAGCAACTGACGAACAGGCCCTTGGACACCTCGATCGACTGAATAGATGCCCCTGATGCATCGTAGCTCGCCAAAAAGACTGCATCAGTCCCGGTTGCCTCCCGCAGCAAATCCAAGTTCTGACGCACAACGACATCGGCGTTTTCTGAGTTAAGATTCTGAAAATCAAGCGCTATTTTTGTGCAAGTGACATCAAGACCAAACGCTAAACGGCTGGCGGATGGAGCCCAGCGCTGGGGCGCCAAAATATCGGAAGCGGTATATTCCCGCTCGATTGGACTTCTCGCGCTCGGCATCGCTGATGCCACCTCATTGGTCAGACGTTTAGCAACGGCAGGCCCTAAAAAGTAGCCGGCGCTCGGCCGACCCAAATCCTAATGGTATGCGTCACGATAACAAATATGGACTTAGCTCTGATTCTGTCAGGTTCTTTTAAGATTGCAAGCTAACTCTATGCTACTTATGTTAATTTAGCTATGCTTGCACTGTTCAAAAACCCCATTTACAGTGCTTGTATGACCCGCACAGACTCGCCGGACCATCACCATTCCGGCCACTCCGGCCACTCCGGCCATTCCGGCCACTCGCACGGGGCGCACCCCCACAATCATCACCATCAATCTGGCCACGACCATCACCATGATCACGGCCATGGACATCACCACAAGGCCAGTCGCGGGCTAGGCGTGGCCTTCTGGTTAATTGCCGGACTCATGGTGCTTGAGACGGTAGGAGGCCTGTGGTCAGGCTCGCTGGCGCTGCTTGCGGACGCAGGTCACATGGTTGTTGACACCCTGTCGCTCGCGCTTGCCTATTGGGCTCATCGGCTCACCCTGAAGCCCGCGAGCAAACACCGCTCATTTGGACACAGCCGTACCCAAGTTCTAGCTGCGTTCGTCAATTCGCTGCTGTTGTTAGGCATCGTGGCGGCGATCATTGTCGAGGCCATCAACCGCCTGAGCATGGCCCACCAGGCGCACGTCAATGCGCCAATTGCCCTTGCCGTTGCGAGCGCAGGTCTTCTCGTTAATTTAATTGCTGCGAAGTTTCTGCATGGTCACAGTCACGATCTGAACATGCGGGCCGCCTACTTACATGTCCTAAGTGATCTTGCAGGCTCCGCAGCAGCGATGCTGGCAGCCGGTATTATTATGACCACCGGCTGGCTCGCCGCGGATGCGTGGTTATCGCTGCTCGTCACGGCTCTGATTGCACGCGGGGCTTGGCAACTGCTACAGCAGTCTGCCCATGTGCTACAAGAGGGCACGCCCAGAGGCTTTGATGCTGCCCACTTAGAAGGGCACTTGTTAAGTGCAATTCCAGCTCTGGCCGATGTGCATCATGTACATGCGTGGTCACTCAACGCGAGCGACACGCTGCTCACGCTGCATGCTCGCTTAACGCCAGGCGCTGATGCTGCCCAGGCACTCGTGTCAGTGAAGGAACTACTACGCCGCGATTACCGCATTGATCACTCGACGATTCAACTCGAAGCGACTGAGTGCGCCGATGCCGGCAGCCCCTGTGCGACAGCTCTCAATTAGGAATCTAGAATCTAGGAATCGCCGTTGCTAAAAGCTGTTTTTGCAGCGAGAAAAGTCTGATGTAGTTCAGCGGCCATCTGTACTTGCAGCGCTGCGATCGCTGTATCATCGATGCTACGGGGTACATACCTCGGCTCGCCGACGGCCATAACAATGCGCGAAAAAGGCTTCGGGAGGATAAAACGATCCCAGGCCCTAAACTGCCAAGCACGCTCGGCATAAAAAGCGATCGGCACAATTGGCCGACCTGAGAGTTGCGCAATCAAAATTGCGCCCGGCTTAAACACGTAGCGCGGCCCATAGGCTCCGTCCGGATTGATGGCAGGCGACACCCCACGGCGTACCGCAAGATAATAATCCCTGAGCGCGCGCGCACCCGTGTGGCTGGACGAACCACGTAGGGCTTCAGCGCCCATACGCTGCGCCAACATCGCCGGAATCTCGCCATCAACAGACGGACTAATCGCGAAGCCAAGCAGTGGCGCAGGATCCCTTAAATTGAGTAAAAACCGCGTGCCGAACAGCAAATGTTGGTGCCAGAAGACCGCAATAACAGGCCCGTCACCCAGCGCGGTTTTTATGTGCGCCAGCCCTTCGACTCGGACGATACGACAGGTCAACCACCAAAACCGAATGAGCCCCATTGCCAAGGGCGCAGCAAGCCAATGCAAGACCCGGCGCTGCCAGGTCAGACGTCGCCCTGTGTACTGCGAGGCGGACTTCGGCGGTGTGACAGGTGTGTGGGCAGTATCAGGCATGGGTTCCTCGGCCAGCCGCCATTTTGCGGCCTTTAAGCACCCACCAGCAATGACTTTACATCGACGAGCACGGCCTCGACACCGACCTCACCACGCTCAACTGCAAGCCATGTCACGTGATTATCCGCAAGGTCGACTTGGATGAATTGGCTTGGAACCCCGTCGATTATTGCGCCGTCCGAGTGAAGACGCACCATTGCCAGCGCACCAATACCCCGCCCCACACGCTTTACGGCTGCCTCCTTCATCACCCAGCCATCGGTTGGCGTAAGCCCTCGCGCCTGCAGACCTGCCATTTCCTCATCCGTACTGACCCGCCGCAGGGTCAAAGGCGCCACGGCACCCGTCGGCTCAAGATCAAGCCCAATACGACCATGGGAGATGACGGCGCAGGCCGCGAGCCCACCGGCATGACTGACACTAAAGTCAGGGCCTCCTGGCCAGAACGGTTTGCCACGGTCCGGAAACTGCAACTCACTGAGCGCCATAGGGCGCCCAAGCTGCCGGCAGGCCCTATCCAATAGGCACAAGCCCAGCAAGGACGCGTTGCGATCGGTCACCACCTGCAACTTCAGAATTGCTTGCCGCTTCTGTGGCGGTAGCCGCGGCAACCAGTTCTGCATGAGGGTCTCGCACGGCTGCGCAGGCACCCATGCGTACGTTAGACTAACGAGTGATCTTTCAAAACCCAACTCTGCTGACCTCGCGTTAATGGCACCGTCCGACCCTCATAACCCGTCAGACGCGCTTCCTGCGCTTGCTCAAGACCGCTTTGACGTGGGCGCCACGCCCGATTCACTGCAACGGCTCGTCGCTGCGGCGAGCACCTCGGGTGATATTTTCAGAATTCACGCGCCGGGCCGTGGCTCGGACACGTGGATTATCAATAACCCCGCAGATATCAAACGCGTCCTTGTGACCAACCATCATAACTATACCAAGGGCATCGGCCTTGACCGCGTCAAAATTCTGCTAGGAAACGGCATCATGACCAGCGAGGGCAGCCTCTGGCGCTCTCAGCGGCGCATGATACAACCACTATTTCATCGCAAACTCGTGGAGCAGTTTGTGAGCCTCATCGAACAGGCGGTGGACGAGCGCACCCGTCACTGGCAAGCGCTCGCTAAGGCCGACACCATCATTAATATCACCGAAGAAATGAGCGAACTGACGTTAGACATCGTCGTGCGCTCAATCTTCGGAACAGATCTCGAATGGCTCACAGCGCGTACTGGTGTATTGCCATTTCAAATGGTCACCGACGAATCCGCACGCGATCTTCAATTTGCCTACAAGTTTCGGTCCCTCACGCGACTCGTGGGTGAACTCGTTGCCAAACGCCGAGCGGCTCAGGAAGAGCACTTCGACCTGTTAGGCATGATGATGGCGGCTCGCGATAAAGAAACCGGCAAGGCGATGCCAGACCGGGAACTACTTGATGAAACCATGACCCTAATCGTGGCAGGCCATGAAACGACAGCCAGCTCACTGAATTTTGTTTGGTATCTACTCGCCACACATCCAGAAGCCGCTGACCGCTTGCATGCTGAGATCGATGCGCTCCCCAGCGTGTCGAGTTTAAGTTTTCAAGATACGGAGAGCTTGCGCTATACCCAAGCGGTCATTCAAGAGGCGATGCGCTTATATCCGCCCGGCTGGGTACTCACCCGTCGCACCATTGACGTGGACACGCTGTCGGGCTTTACCATTCCAGCCGGCACCGACGTGATGCTCAGTCCCTACCTCATTCAGCGACACGCTGATCACTGGGAATCACCCAACGAGTTTCGACCGGAACGATTTTTAGATCCCAAGCGCGATCCGCGGGCTGAGTGGGTGTACATCCCCTTTGCGGCGGGTCCCCGCCACTGTGTGGGCGAAAACCTCGCCATGTACGAGATGACCGTGCACGTCGCACGGGTCGCTCGCCACTGGCGCCTAGAGTACCTTGATGAGGGACCCGTAGATATTGAAGCCGCTATTAACCTACGCAGCCGTAGAGGTATTAAAATGCGCCTCGTGGCCCGAGCCAAAGATTAGCCCCCAATTGCTGCATAGACAGGACTGACAAACGCATGCCCTACGAAACGCTAACCGATCTACTGCAGCAAAATCGCACCACAGCTCGCTCAATTCATTACCTGAACGGCGAGAACGCCAGAAGTACCGTGCCATTTACGGATCTGTACGCCCGTGCCATTCAGCGACTCGGCGAGCTGCAACGTCTAGGCGCCACATCGGGCGACAAAGTCATCCTATTTTTGAATGACAACGAACAGTTTATTGATGGCTTCTGGGGTGCAATTGCTGGCGGCATCGTCCCCGTACCACTCGCAGTGGGCATCGCCGATGCGCACCGCCAAAAATTACTCACTATTGCAAAACTTTTAAACAACCCTTTTCTCTACACCGACCGCAAGAACCTAGATCGGCTCGGTACATACGCCGCGACCGCCGGTGAAACCGACACCTTTGAGAAACTCAAAGCGCGCGCACTGCTGGTCGATGAGCGAGGCTCACCCGGCGCGGCTGGCCACGTCATCCAAGCAACGCCGGATGATGTGGCCTTTATTCAGTTTTCCTCAGGCTCCACGAGCGATCCGAAAGGCGTGGTTCTGACGCATCGCAACGTGATTGCCAATGCTCGCAGTGTGACTCATGCAGCTGGCTTTAACACGAATGATGTGAGCTTGAGTTGGATGCCGCTGACACACGATATGGGCTTAATCGGCATGCATCTATTTATGTTTGCTAATCAAATAGAAACCTATCTGATGCCAACTGAGCTCTTTGTCAGGCGGCCGCTGTTGTGGCTGAAATTTGCGTCTGACTTTGGGGCGACCATCCTAAGCTCGCCCAACTTCGGCTATCGGCATTTTCTTAAAGTTCTCGGCGATAGGCCACTAGACGCTTGGGCCCTATCACGCGTACGCCTCATTTTTAACGGTGCGGAGCCCATCTCGCGCACGCTGTGTGATGAGTTCATGACGCGGATGACCCCCACAAAACTTCAACGACATGTAATGTTCCCGGTATACGGCCTCGCGGAAGCCTCGCTTGCGGTGACTTTCCCAGCGATGAATAGCCACTACTCAAGTATCAGTCTTGATCGCACACAATTAGCAACGGGGCAACAGGTGCGACGTTTGACTGATGGCAGCCCGAACGCACTCGTGGTCATGAATGTGGGTTCTGCTATTCCCAATACAGAAGTACGCATAGCAGCGGACGACGGGGGCGCCTTGTCGGACGAACATGTGGGCCATGTATTGATTCGGGGCGACAACGTTACGAAAGGCTACTACGGGGCTGCCGAGATCACCGCGCGGACCATCAGTGCCGAGGGCTGGCTCGATACCGGTGACATGGGCATGATCATGAATGGCCAGCTCTACATCACAGGTCGTGCCAAAGAAATCATTTTCATCAATGGCCAGAACTATTATCCGCACGATCTAGAATCGGTAGCAGAACGCGCGACGGGCCTCGAGCTTGGTAAAGTGGTGGCTGCCGGCTGCCGGCCTGCGAATGCGGAGCACGACGAATTGACATTTTTTATTCTACACCGCGGCACACTTGCCGAGTTTGTGCCGATTGCCGCTGAGGTTGCGCGGCTAATTACCGCAGAAGTGGGCCTTGAAGTCGCCCACGTGGTGCCAGTAAAACGCATCCCCAAGACTACCAGCGGCAAAGTACAGCGCGTGGCGTTAGAGGAATCATTTATAGCGGGCGAATTCAACGATGAGCTTAACCAGTTACAACAACTGCGGCATCAGGCAGCAACGACCGGGCCGGTAACACGTGACACGCAAGCACAGATCAAAGCCATTTGTGACAATGCGATGCCAGGAAAGAACATCAGCCTCGATGACAACTTATTTGAAATCGGTGCAAGCTCCTTGACGCTCATTCAGATTCACGAGGAAATGGATCAGTTGTATCCGGGTCTGGTTGATCTTACCGAGCTCTTTGACTACCCAACGATTGCAACTTTAGCCGCTCATCTGAATGATAAGCTCAGTCAAGCCGAGTAACGTTAACCCGAGCGGGCGAACGCCGCGACTTGATGTGGCGTTACTCGATCACATTCCAAGTGTCGCGCTATCGATATTAATTGTGGGTCTAGCAGCACTCGTCTGCTTCGCGACCTTTCCGCCAAAACCTTTGATTCTGCATGTACTACAAAAGCTTGCACACCCAGGTGTATTTGGTGTCATCAGCCTAAGCGCTTTTACTTTAGTCTCAAGAAACTTACAGACATGGCGCGCAACCTGGCTGGCTTATCTGTTGGCTTTACTCACGGCCATCATTATTGGGGCGCTCACCGAGATCGGACAAATTTATACCCACCGTGACCCTGAACTGCACGATATTTGGCTAGACACCCGTGGCGCTCTTTGCGCACTTTTTTTTGCGGCAGCCTTCGATTCTCGATTGCACCGGATGCGCCCTATCGTGACCCGAACCATGGCCTTGACCATCGCGGGACTACTCAGCGCGCTTATCCTGTGGCCATTGCTCTACTCGGGTGCCGGCTACTTAAATCGAGCGTACCGATTTCCAGTGCTGTTCACACCAGCGACAGTCCTTGATAAATACTTTTTGGAACCCGCCCCACTCACGATCCAGAAAGCCAATGAGCAATTCGCGCGCGCACTTGTAGTACCTCTCAAGGGGCACCCTTACGCAGGCGTCACTTTGTTTGAGCCATCAAGCGATTGGCGTGGATACACCGCGCTTGTCATCGACGCCACGAACCCAAGTACTCGGGATATCGACATCGTCATCCGCGTGGATGATCGAGGGCGTTCCTTAAACCACGACGATCGGTACAATGCGCCGCAGCATTTTGCGGCGGGCGAGCACAAAATAATCTCTATTCCACTTGACGACATTGCGCACGGACCCCAAACGCGAGTATTGGATCTGGGGCACATCAGTCAAGTACTGTTGTTTCACGTAGGGGCGAGCGGTCCTCCGGCACTCTTGCTCCATCAGATTCGCCTAAGCTAGTGACAGTACCCGCTACCCGAAGCAACCGACAGACCTACTCGGTGTGACCCAGTTCCACTGTTTAGTAACAACCAATTCGAATCGCCCCGAATCACCCAAAATCGCCTCCAGAGCTGCCCGCGCCTTAAATCCCGCCGAGTGATTAGGTCTTGGCTTCCTCATGAATCTCGTACCTCCGGTCATGTCCCCGGTCAGCCGAAATCCACCGTATACCGGGTTTCGAAATACTGAAACCATCTCTTTTTTGAGTGGCGCTTAGATGCTGGCCAGATCTTCTACGAGACCTTCGTGGTGCCGGTGGAGGGAATCGAACCCCCGACCTCTCGCTTACGAAGCGACTGCTCTACCAGCTGAGCTACACCGGCACGAAAGGTCGCGAAGTATACGGAAACCCGTCATGTGCAGCAATGAATGCCGCTAAATGCGTCAAAACAAGCGATCAACTCGTCGACTTTACCGTGCGCAGCGCCTTCGGCAGAGTAAATACCACGTGCTCAGCACGCCCTGGAGCCTCTTCGATCGCCTCCCCACCCCAGACCCTTAACTGGGCCACAACCTGCTCAACGAGAAGCTCAGGCGCCGAGGCTCCCGCTGTAACACCAACCGCCGCGCATCCTGTAAACCACTCAGCACGCAAATCCTGCGGTCCGTCCACCAGATAACCGCGAGCGCCGCTGTTAGCCGCAATCTCACGCAGGCGATTGGAGTTCGAACTCGCCTGCGATCCCACGACTATAAGGACGTCGCATTGCGTTACTAACTCTTTGACCGCATCTTGGCGGTTTTGGGTGGCATAGCAAATATCGTCATGAGCAGGTCCTTGTAACGCCGGGAAGCGCGCTCGTAACGCGTCAATGACGCGCGCCGTATCGTCGACCGAGAGCGTGGTTTGCGTCACAAAAGCGAGCCGATCAGGATTTTTGATGTGCAATTTTGCGACATCATCTGGCGCCTCCACCAGGAAAATGGCTCCACCCAACGACGCATCAAATTGCCCCATCGTGCCTTCCACTTCTGGATGACACGCGTGACCAATCAAAATCACCTCGCGCGCATCCTGTGCGTAGCGAGTCACCTCCATATGCACTTTGGTGACTAATGGACAGGTCGCATCAAACACCGTCAGAGCACGACGCGCCGCTTCATTCTGCACCGCACGCGCTACCCCATGTGCACTAAAGATAACAGTCCCGCCATCCGGAACCTCATCAAGCTCATCCACAAATACCGCACCCAACACACGCAACCGATCAACCACATAGCGGTTATGCACGACTTCATGTCTGACATAGATCGGCCGACCAAATAATTTAATCGCCCGCTCAACGATCTCAATGGCGCGATCAACGCCGGCACAAAATCCTCGGGGATTGGCAAGAAAAATCTTCATTGGAGTCACTTTAAAGATGCCGCCCGATGTTCGCGGCGCCAATCGAATAGCGAATCTAAAATCACGAGTGCCGCACCAACGGTAATTGCCGAATCTGCAACATTGAATGCCGGAAAATACCAACTCTCAAACCAATGACAGTGGATAAAATCAACAACATAGCCGCGCAGCAACCGGTCAATCGCGTTGCCCACAGCTCCACCAACGATACCGGCAAGCCCGCACGCGAGAAGCTTATTACCGCTGATCGACAGCCGCCCAAGCCAAACCGTAATGACACCACTGACACACACCGCGAGCAGCATAAAAAGATACGTCTGCCAACCAGACGCACCATCCAAAAAACTAAAGGCCGCCCCGCGATTGTGCAAGCGCGTGATCTCAAGCACTGGCAGCCACTCGATACGCTCAAACAGCTGTAGCTTGGCGACAATCATGCCCTTGCTTAGCTGATCAACGACAATGACAGCAGCACTAAGCGAGAGCCAGCGGACCGACGAGTCAGCGAGAGGAATATTGTTAGATATCGGCGTACTCATGCGTATCTCCGTACCTCACCTGATCCTTCCACATTGTTGGCACAGCGGACACAAATCTCTGGATGCTGCGGATGCCCTCCCACGTCACTGCGCTTGTGCCAGCAACGTGTGCACTTAGCAGCGCCACTTGCCTGTACTGTGATGTAGACGCCGGACTTCGCCACACTGGTAGCAGCTATAGCCTCCGCAGGACGCGCGCTTGCATCGTGTAAGCGGGCTTCGGAGGTAATTAAGGCAAAGCGCAACTCCTCACCCAGAGTAGCGAAGCGCGCACGCTCGGTCGCATCCACCCATACATCAACCTCAGCATCCAAAGTGCCACCAATATCGCCAGCACTACGTAACGCCTCTAGCGCATGCGCAACATCCGCCTTCAGGGAAATCACAGCATTCCAGTCAATATTGTCTTGCGTCTCGACAACCGGCAAGGGATGCCAAAGCGATAAAAACACCGACTCTGGCCGATTCGGCACTGCAGGCAGTGCTGACCAGATTTCCTCAGCGGTAAAACTTAAAATTGGCGCAAACCACCGCACCATGGCCTCAGCCAAGTGCCAAAGCACCGTTTGCGCGGAGCGTCGTGCGAGGCTGTGTTTTGGTGTTGTGTAGAGGCGATCTTTCAACACATCGAGATAAAAGCCACCCAAATCAACGATGCAAAAATTATGGATCGCCTGATAGATGCGGTGAAACTCATAATTTTTATAGGCCGCAAGAATCTCAATCTGTAACTCGGCCGCCCGATTAAGCGCCCAGCGATCAAGCGCGACTAACTCGCTGACAGGAACTGCTGTGTGCACTTCAAATCCCGACAAGTTACCGAGCAAAAAGCGCACCGTGTTGCGCATGCGCCGGTAGCTATCAGCCATGCGCTTTAATATCTCATCCGAGACACTCATGTCATTCGAGTAATCTGCTGCAGCTACCCACAGGCGCAAGACATCAGCGCCCAATGCAGCAATGACTTTTTGCGGTACAACCGTGTTGCCGATTGACTTTGACATCTTGCGGCCCTTGTCATCCACGGTAAAGCCGTGCGTGAGGACGCCTTTGTATGGCGCAGTGCCGCGCATCGCAACCGAGGTCAGTAGCGACGAATGAAACCAGCCACGGTGCTGATCGGAGCCTTCCAAATATAGGTCGGCCGGCACCGTCATCTCTGGCCGCAAGTGCGCTAGACACGCATGCAACATGCCGGAGTCGACCCAGACGTCCATGACATCGGTCGATTTTTCATAGTCTGAGGCCTCTGCACCAAGCAAGTCCTGAGGCTTAAGATCAAACCACGCATCGATACCCGCGACTTCCACACGGGCGGCCACAGCCGCAATGAGTTCTGCTGTTCGAGGGTGCAGTTCACCTGTTTCCTTGTGTAGAAAGAACGGTATCGGCACACCCCAAGTACGCTGCCGCGAAATGCACCAGTCTGGCCGATTTTCAATCATGCCAAAGATCCGCTGCTCGCCCCAACCAGGCGTCCAGGCGACCGTCCTGATCGATGCGAGTGCATCGGCGCGCAAGCCTTTTGCATCCATACTGATGAACCACTGCGGCGTTGCGCGGAAAATCAACGGGGTCTTATGCCGCCAGCAATGCGGGTAGCTGTGCTGGTATGGAATATGCGCCACCAGCTTGCCGCGCTCCTTCAGTACATCAATCACTTGCTCGTTGGCGTCGAATACCTTGAGGCCCGCAAATAGCTCAGTTGAGCCTAAAAATCGTCCATCGCCGCCAACGGGATTATCCACGGCGAGGCCGTAACGCTTGCCGACGATAAAATCATCAAGACCGTGACCAGGGGCGGTGTGCACAGCGCCGGTACCGGCATCCAGCGTCACATGCTCACCACAGATCACCGGAACCAAGCGCTCATAAAATGGATGCCGCAGAACCAAGCCCTCAAGCGCTTTGCCTTTTAGGCGTGCGACTTCCAGCACTGACTGCAACCCACCACGACCAAGAAGCGTATCGAGTAGATCAGCCGCTACGATCAGCGTTTCTGTCGACGCCTCGGCTGTAGCACTCGTCACATTGGCGAGGACGTAATCAAAATCCGCATGTACCGTGACGGCTTGACTCGCTGGCAGTGTCCATGGCGTGGTGGTCCAAATCACCACACTGGGCGCTAGCAAAGAAACGGTGGATACTTGTGCGCGGGCGGCAAGATCGGTGAGATCGTTAATCGCATAGCGTACATCGATGCTTGGGCTCGTCCGCTCCTCGTACTCTACCTCGGCTTCAGCCAACGAGGAGCGACAGTCCAAACACCAGTGCACAGGCTTAAAACCCTTGTAAACGTGACCACGCTCAACGATGGTGGCAAAGGCGCGCAACTGGGCCGCTTCGTACCCTGGCAGCATCGTCAGATACGGGTTATCCCAATCGCCCATAACGCCAAGGCGCACAAAGTCGGCACGCTGCCCATCAACCTGACGACCTGCATACTCGCGACAAGCCGCCCGAAACGCTTTTGCATCAAGCTTGCCGCCCACTCGGCCATGCACCTTTTCAACTTGGTGCTCGATGGGCAAACCATGACAGTCCCAGCCGGGGATGTAAGGCGCATCAAATCCATCCAATGTGCGGGATTTGACGACGATATCCTTTAGCACCTTGTTAACAGCATGTCCGATATGAATCGCGCCATTGGCGTACGGCGGCCCGTCCGCCAGCAAAAACTTCGGCCGAGTGGCGCCTAAGGCCCGTAGCTTTCCGTAAATATCTTGTGTCTTCCAGACGTCAAGCCGCTCAGGCTCGCGGCGGGCTAGATCCGCCTTCATTGGAAAATCGGTCTCGGGCAAATTAATTGTGTGCTTGTAATCCACTGCGACTCTCATCAAACGGAATGTGTTTTTAAAATCTCACGGGCGGCGGCAGCATCACGATGCATTTGCGCCGTTAGCATGTCGAGGGAGTCAAATCGCTCCTCGTCACGCAGCTTCGCCACAAACTCAACCCGCAAACGCTGGCCGTATAGATTGCCCGAATAATTAAACAAATGTACTTCGAGTAAGGGTTCAACCCCGTTTACCGTCGGCCGAGTGCCCAACGAGGCAACTCCAGCGCAGGGCAGATTCTCATGCACGCCTCGGACACGTACCGCAAAAATACCCTGTAACGGCAGAATGGGTCGATGCAGGCGCATGTTCGCGGTTGGATAACCCAGCTGACGACCGAGTTGCGCGCCCTTAATCACCCGCCCACTCAGCGCGTAAGGAGCACCGAGGAGCTCATTGGCCCGCACCAAGTTGCCCGCGAGCAGCGCATCGCGAATCGCGGTGCTAGATACCCGCACCCCGCTCACGCATACGCTCGGGACAGCACACACATCAAAATTGTGATCGACACCTTGGCGACACAGCGTGTCGACCGTCCCGTCACGCTGCCGACCAAAGCGGAAGCCCTCACCGACAATCACGTGGCGCACATTGAGCGCCCCGACTAGAATGTGGTCAATAAACTCTGCGGCCGACAGCTCTTGCAAATGCCGATTAAAGCGCACCACCACCAAGCGATCGATCCCCAACGTGCCGAGTGCCAGCAATTTCTCAGTAACGCGCATCAAGCGTGGCGGCGCATCGCCGGCACCAATGAACTCGCGCGGATGCGGATCAAACGTCAAAACCACGGGCTCAGCACCACTGCGGGCAGCACAGGCAAGGGCAGCGCTCACCAATGCCTGGTGCCCTCGATGCACGCCGTCGAAATTCCCAATTGCCACCGCCGTGCCACGCAAAGTCGCAGTGAGATTAGTGAGGCCCCGAACCAATCGCATAAAACATAAACCTTCAATTAAACGAGCGAAATTATACCGTCCGCAGATCGCGGTATCGCACACCTAAAGCCCATAGGGACACACCGTAAATCACTACGCCACCAATCACACAAAACATCAACCGTAGCAATTGATGCCAAGATGGCGCGCCAACCCAATCGCTCCAATGCCCACTTGACCACCACAGAAACACTGCCATCAGGGCAGTAGCGACGGGCAACTGAACCATCAAGAGTCGCGCCCAGTGCTGCGAGGGCCGAAGCACGGCACGTGAGGTCAGTCCGCGGTACAAGAGCCACACATTCACGTAGGCACCGACACCTGGCGATAACGCTAAAAGCGCATGTGGAGCCGGAAATCCGGCCCGCGCCACCGGAACGACCACCAAGAGGTTAAAGGCCATGGTAACGCCAAGCGCAATCAGGCCCACACGCACCGGCGTTTGCGTATCTTGCCGCGCGTAGAAGCCTGGAGCGAGCACTTTGACGAGGCTGTAGCCTAGAAGCCCGAAGGCTGCGCCGATCAAGGCATAGCCCCCCATCAGCACGTCACGTGCGCCAAACTGCCCATGGCCATAGATCGTGGCGGTCAGTGGTCCTGCAAGCAGCACGAGCCCTATGGTCGCCGGTACCGTGACCAGCACAGTCAGTCGCAAGGCCCAATCAAGCGTCGCGCTAAAAGCCTCCGGCGCACGTTCCACATGGTGTGTCGACAGCCCCGGCAAGATCACCGTGGCTAATGCAATTGAAAAAACGCCCATTGGAAACTCAACCAACCGATCGGCGTAATACATCCAGGAAATACTACCCGTCATCAGGAATGACGCAACCCACGATCCGATGAGCAAAGAAATCTGCGCAACTGACGAACCAAAAATACCCGGCATCATCAGCCGTGCCACCCGCGATACGCCCTCCTCGGTCTGTGACCACTGTGGCCATGTTAAGAGCCCAAGTCGATAAAGACCACGAAACTGAGCAATTAACTGCACCAAACCCGCCACAAACACACCGACCGCCAGCACCACTCCGGGTGAAGCGAAGTGCGGGGCAATTAGCGCCGCAAAGACAATCATCACCACATTAAGTAACACCGGATTAAATGCCGCAGTACCAAACTTACCAAAAGCATTCAGTACACCTGCACCTAGTGCGGTGAGCGAGATAAAGAAAATATAAGGAAAGGTCCAGCGCAGCATCTCAACCGTCAAGTCGTGGCGGGGGCTATCAAAGCCGAAGCCCGGCGCAAAAACAAAAATAACCAAGGGGGCGCCGATCACGCCAACCGCGGTAACCAGAAACAAAATAAACCCTAAGCGCCCTGTCACGCCCGCGACAAGACGCCGCGTCGCCTCCTGATCACCTTTCAAGCGGTACTCAGCCACCACCGGGACAAATGCTTGGCTAAAAGCTCCCTCCCCCGTGATCCGGCGTAAAAAGTTTGGAATCCGAAATGCCATTTGGAAGGCATCCATGAACACCCCTGCGCCAAACAGATGGGCGTACACCATGTCTCGCAAGAGTCCCGTGATCCGCGAAAGCAGAGTCATGGCCCCCACAACAGAGGTATTTCGAATAAATCCGGTTTTCATTGGTGTCGTTTCGAGGTCATTCTGGTTGAACTATAACGACTTACGCGCCACCCGGCCGGCAAGACGCTGACGGGATTGACAAAAAAGCCTTCTTTGAGCACTATAGTGGGCTCAGTCGCGATCGCATTTCGGAGTTTTCCTTGGCCAATATCAAGTCCGCAGAGAAGCGCGCCCGTCAGGCCGTCAAACGCCGCGCTCATAACGTGACGCTGCGCTCCAAAATGCGCACCGCCATCAAAAAGGCACGTGCCGCAATTGCCACTGGCGAAAAGGCCGGCGCGCAAGACGCCTTCAAAGCCGCCGTACCCGTCATTGACGGCATGGTGACCAAAGGCATCATCCACCGCAATACAGCGGCGCGTCACAAGAGTCGCTTGTCGGCTCTGGTCAAGGGCATCAAGTAATAAAGTTGCTGCGACCGCTATCGGCCACTACCGGCCGCAGTGGTTTTTGCGTCCGCCGACGCCACGAAGGCGGACTCGCTGGCGAGAACGTGATCCCAATGCGCCGCCGCAATCGCTAGACCACTGACTCCGAACGAGCCGCCTCTGCCTCATCAGATGCCCGTTCCTCGATCCGAGTCATCATCGCTTGGCACAACGCTTCCGTACCGTCACGCGTAGCGGCCGAAATCGGAAACACGCGTCCTTTAAAGCGTAAGCGGCGCACGATGTCTCGACACCGCGCCTCGGCCTCTTTAGGTAATAATAAATCCGTTTTATTGAGTACTAACCAGCGCTCACGGGTAGCAAGCTCGGGACTAAATTTCTTAAGCTCTTTAACAATTGCGCGTGCTTCAACCACAGGGTCAGTCTCAGGGTTTGCCGGAGCGATATCAACCAAGTGGAGCAAAATGCGCGTGCGCTGCACATGCTTTAAGAACCGTACCCCTAAGCCCGCGCCTTCAGCGGCGCCCTCAATCAGTCCAGGGATATCCGCCATGACAAAACTACGATTCAACCCAACGCTCACGACGCCTAAGTTCGGAAACAGCGTGGTAAACGGGTAATCGGCGACCTTGGGCTTAGCCGCTGACACCGCACGAATCAGCGTTGATTTACCGGCGTTTGGAAATCCAAGTAAACCGACATCAGCAATCACCCGCATTTCTATGCGTAAAATTCGTTTTTCACCGGCAATGCCGGGCATCGATTTACGCGGCGCACGGTTGGTACTCGACTTAAAGCGCGTGTTGCCCCAACCACCTTTACCACCGCGAGCTACCAGCACCGTATCGCCCGGTTGCGTCAAATCGCCTAACTGCTCACTCGTGGCATCATCGATTACGGTGGTACCCACCGGCACTATGACGAACAGATCCTCGCCGCCCGCGCCCGTGCAATCGTTACCGCTACCGGCTGTACCGTTTTGCGCCTTAAACAAGCGCTGAATTCTAAAATCAGCCAAGGTGTTGATACCGGCTTGAGCGCGCAAATACACGCTGCCGCCGATGCCGCCATCACCGCCGTCCGGGCCGCCAAAGGGAATGAACTTTTCGCGACGAAAGCTTGCGCAGCCGCGGCCGCCGTGGCCTGCTTGTACCCGCACTAATGCTTCATCAACGAATTTCATACACTCGACCTTTGATTTCTAGCTAGCTGGGCCCTTAAACGCAAAACCCCGGCACGTGGCCGGGGTTTTCGGCTCAATGCATCGAATTGTATTACTCGGTCACTACGCTGACGAAGGTGCGCTGTTCTGCGCCCTTCTTGGCGAAAGCGACCTTACCTGTTACTAACGCGAATAAGGTGTGGTCAGTACCAACACCAACGTTACGTCCTGGCTTGTACAGCGTACCGCGCTGACGCACCAAAATGTTTCCAGCAAGCACTGCCTCGCCGCCGAAGCGCTTCACGCCTAAGCGTTTGGAATGCGAATCGCGGCCGTTCTTGGTACTGCCGCCTGCCTTTTTATGTGCCATTGCGCGTCTCTCCTAATGCAACCGTTGACTCAGCCAACGATCCCTGTAATTTTGACTTCAGTGTATTTCTGGCGATGTGTCTTCTGACGCAGATAGTGCTTGCGACGTCGGAATTTAACAACACTTACCTTGTCACCCTGACCATGACTTTGCACCAAAGCAGTTACTTTAGCGCCTGTCAAAAATGGCTTGCCCACCTTAACAGTGTCGCCGTTTGCCAGAAGCACGACTTCAGCGAACTCCACCGTAGCGCCCGCGTCGACCGCGAGTTTCTCGATGCGCACCACTGTGCCTTCGCTCACGCGGTACTGCTTACCGCCGGTATTGATGACCGCGAACATGCGTAAACCTTTCTCGAAGCGAGGCGTTCAGTGCCTCGGTAAAGCCGGACATTCCCGGCCACATTGAACCGCCAATTATAGTAGGAGGATAGGTTTAGGTCAAATCCCCCACCACCTCGCCCAATCCGTGCATTTTGCCCCAGCCCCGAATGCCGGTACGATCGCGGTTATGGTCGCCGAACAACTTAGTTTACTTGAACAAATCCGCCTAACCGTCAGTGCCGATCTCGCTGCTGCGGACGGAATGATCCGCCATGAACTAACAAGCGACGTGGCGCTCGTTAATCAGGTCTCGGACTATATTATCGGCGCAGGCGGCAAGCGCTTGCGGCCGCTTATCTGCCTGCTGGCAGCGCGGGCGGTGGGCTTGGCCCCGGTCGATCGTCAGGTGGCCGGCGCCGTTATCATCGAATTCATCCACACAGCGACTTTACTGCACGATGACGTGGTTGATGGATCTTCCCAGCGCCGTGGCCGCCATACAGCAAACCAAGTCTGGGGCAATGCGGCAAGCGTATTAGTTGGCGACTTCCTGTATTCGCGGGCTTTTCAGCTCATGGTGAAGTTAGGTAATCCACGCGTGATGGACATCATGGCCGATGCCACCAACGTGATTGCTGAAGGGGAAGTCCTGCAACTGATGAACACTAACGATCCGGATACCACTGAAGAAAGGTATCTAGACGTTATCTACAGAAAAACCGCGCGTTTATTTGAAGCGGGAACACAAATCGCTGGAGTGATCGCCGGTACCGACGTCGCAACTGAGCGCGCGCTTGCCGCATATGGGCGCCACCTTGGCAATGCGTTCCAACTAGCAGACGACGTGCTCGACTATCGCGGAACGCATGAAAAACGCGGGAAAAATATTGGTGACGATCTGGCTGAAGGCAAACCTACCTTGCCGGTCATTTATGGCTTACAACATGGCACTGCCTCAGAAAAAGCCGTGCTGCGCAGTGCCATTGAAACGGGCAGCCTCGCCGAACTCGACAAGGTACTCGCTGCAATTGAATCATCAGGTGGCCTTGAGTACACTGTAAAGCGTGCCGAGGGCGAGGCCCAACAAGCGCTTGCAGCACTTCAACCGCTCACCGGCTCGGCTCATAAAGAGGCGCTGATCAAGCTTGCTGGATTTGCGGTGAGTCGCAACTACTGACATGAAGAACATACTCACAGAAGTGAGATGACGGGGTGTAGCTCAGCCTGGTAGAGCGCTACGTTCGGGACGTAGAAGTCGCAGGTTCAAATCCTGTCACCCCGACCATTGATTTCTCAATCTTTTCTCAATTCAAATTGCCGCTAGGTGTCAGGCTAAAATGCTGGCTTGGTGTCAGATTGAGGCCCCAAAGCTCATAAAGCTGAGTAGCATCCTCTGGGGCAACGGAATAGATTGGCAAAGCCTTCTTTACACATCTGACTATCTGCTCCGAAAGTGTGCCATTCGAATCTTCAAATACCTCCCTGAGCAGCAATTGGTTAAGGGCAACGAGATCTTCGGTCATGTACCTGTAAACGCATTGCCTATAAATACCCCAAATCGGCACCCGCCAAGGATCTGGCTCCCTCCTGATAGCTTCTATAGCGCGCTTGAGAACGAACTCTCGAGCCTTTACGTTTCCATCACGAAAGCCGGTTACTAGAAATCTCTTTTGCTCGCTTCTCCAAAAACGAGGATCCGATATTCCCGTTGCCTTTTCACGAAATACCTGTTCCTGGAGCGAGTTTGGAGTGCGAAGTGCCTCCGATAGGCGTTTCTTCTCAGCCTCGGAAAATGCTATGGACTGAACTTTTTCCCCAACGTAAGACATTCCTGTATCTCTTCTGTTGAGCGAAAAATTATTCGTGCCATCTAAGTCTGCAAGTAGCGATATATTGAGCCGCGATTCATGCGACTTCAGACATATTTCGAAATAGGCCAGTTGATGTCGTGGGCTGCAGTTCGTCATGAAGTATTAGCGCTCAGCCCGTCTTAGATGTCGCGGTTGCAATATCGACCGCGATCCATATCCTTCCCCAACTTCGTTGCGTGACTTCCTTTAGCACGCGCTCTTTTTCAAGCAGCCTAATCAAAGCACGCGACGTCGGCGCGGTGACACCCAGATATTTTGAAACATTCGCGGCTGAGATATAAGGATTCGCGAACAGGCGATCAATCAGCTGTAATACTCTTGGTTTGCTGATGAATTTCTTACGCAGCTTTTCGCGCAGCTCCACGAGCTCGCGCGCCAACTCCGCACCGCGCTGCGCCGTTTGGGCAACACCGGTAAGGAAATAAAGCAGCCAACCATTCCAGTCACCGTGGGTGCGAACGCGCTGTAGACGTTCGTAGTACTCGCTGCGATTAGCTTCAATGTACTCAGACAGATACAGTACTGGATGGGACAAGCGACCACGCTCGATCAAGAACAGCGTAATCAAAATTCTGCCGATGCGCCCGTTGCCATCAATAAACGGATGGATCGCTTCGAACTGCTCGTGCAGCAATGCACATTGGATCAGATCGGGCATTGCATCTCGTGTGTGAATGAATTGTTCCCAACCATTCAACGCCGCCCTCATCTCGTTGGGCGGTGGCGGCACGTAAGTAGCCGTTGCTAGGGTACTACCCGGCGGGCCGATCCAGTTCTGCGATTTTCGGAACTCACCACCGCGAGCACGATCGTTATCCACATGGACCATGAGCATGCGATGCAGCTCGCGGACCAAGCGCAGCGACAGCGGCAAAGACTTCATTCGTTCAATGCCCTGCTCGACAGCCGACACGTAGTTACGCACCTCAAGGACATCTTTGGGCAGTTGGTCCGTCTTCTGTGGCACTGACTGCACTTCATCAATCAACACGTCCGATAAATCGACCTGTGTCCCCTCAATGCGAGACGACAGAACTGCCTCACGGCGAATGTAGGGGCCTACAATCAGGCTGGGATCGGGCAGCTGGCGCGCCAGACCTGCCAACTCGGACAAGGCGGTATCGGCCTTGGATAGGGCCAATACCAGCGCTGCGTCGTACTCAAGACGCGGCGGCAATGGCGCCGGCACAAATGCGTACGACCCGTCACTCAACTTGACGGTTCTTCCGGCGTATTGGCTGTAGTCCCTGGGTTTCAAACGCGTGCCGATTATCTGGAACAAGGGATTGAAAGGCATTTTCAAAGCTTACCGTGAATTGAAAGAAAGTATATTCATTTTTTCAATTCCTTGGGCACAATTAAAGGCAACTTTCATTGCGGACGCCTAGCCAGCCGAACATCTGCCTGACGGTGATGCCGCTTCCCCATGCTCTACTCTTCGTCCGGCCAGGCTAACCATCTATTAACGCCCAAATGGCTTCTGCAATTCCGGCGGCCTGCGATTTCCCTGCCCCAGTTGCTGCGCCATCGATTCACGGTCTGTTTGTGGCAGCTCCATAGCGGCTAAGAACCCCTTGGCTTTAGCCGCCGAACGATCCCTACCCATGCTGGATAGTTGCCCGATCACAGCACGCCACCCGCGCTCGACCTCGCGTCGGGTGTGTATCACCTGAGCCTGACCCGGCTCAATTCCGACTTTGCCAGTCAGCATCTCGCTTGCCACCGCCTCCGCCCGCTCACGCAATTGGGTCGATTCACCACGGTGCGGCGCAAATCGTGCGAAGTAAATGAGTCGGAGAATCGCTCTCCCTTCAAGGCAACGATCTCGCCTGGCAAGCGCGTCTTTTAGATCTTGCCTATGCCTACAATGGGCTTCGCACCATCCGTGTTAGACAGGATGTAACTGTTGTCACGCCCCTTGGGAATTTGCTTCAGAAGCTCAATCGCCTGCGGAACTAATGGCACCACATGAACGTGGTCGGTTTTGTACGCCTCCGCTCGAATTACTAGTGGCCCCTGCTTGAGATCGGCCCACCGCCAAAGAGCTTTCGCCCACTCGCCGGCACGGCATCCCGTTAAAAGCATCAGCTGTGCGTGAGTCCCGCACGCATACCCTGCTGCCCCACACGCAGGCCACACGAGACGGGCAGAGCATGCGCACCGTATCGGCGTTGGCGCGGTTGCGCATCCCCTTGGCTGCGTGCTGGAGCACTACAGCCTGCGATGCTTCGATGCTGCACTCGATGCTGGACTCGCTGCTACCAGGGTCCGCTGCCCGCGCCTGCCGTCAACCAGCAGACGCAGGCATACTACTCAGTGCAAGTTATTCAGGCAAAAAGCAATACGCGCAAATCTTGTTTCCATCTGGATCTCGCAGATACGCGGCATAAGCAGTCGGCGTGAAGGCGCGCGGCCCTGGCGCACCATCATCGGTACCTCCATTTGCCAAGCCAGCTGCGTGGAACGCATGAACTGCAGCGCGCGTTGGCGCGGCAAAGCCAGTTGTCCCGCCGTTCGCAAAGCTAGCGGGCTTACCGTCACGTGGCTTCAAGATAATAAACTCAGGTCCGCTCGAACCATAAAGGACGCCCGCATCACCCATGGGGCCTAGATTTTTAATACCGAGCGCTCCAAGGGACGCATCATAAAACTTGGCGGCCTTAGCTAGATCATTCGCCCCTAGACACACGTGCGTGAATATCGCCATATGAAACTCCTTTAAGATTACGGCAAGCCGATGCAAAACCCCGAAGGCTAGCGTCTTTACAACATCGACCGAGTCCAGATTATAGGCTCGATCTGTAGCCGAATGTCACTAACCATAGCCACCCCCGAAAAAAGCCGATATCGCGTCTGTTTGATGACAGACTCTTACATATCCCCTCGGTGCGTGGCGTGCTGCACACAATACGTCCAGATGCCCGAAGGGTTACCAAGGACGGCGCCATACCGTCGGTGAACATCTGTGGAACCAAGAGGTGGTATTCAGCAGGATGGATGTCATCGCGAGGAAAATTTCTTCATGACCGCTCAACAACTACGGTTATTAAGCTAGTATTGGATTTACCGGTCTAAGGATAAGTCCAAAATCAATGACCTACGCTCGGCTCGTAGTATTTCATGCGCTGTGTGCTCTGCTCGCACCAAGTAGCGTCAATGCTGAAATGCCTTATGTTGGCATCAGTATCGGCGCGGCAGAGGCGCGGGCAACGACACCCCGGGGAATCACTAAAGGTGAGTACAGGGCAAGCTACGCGTTATTGGTTGGGCAACAGTTTTCGCGCTACCTTGCCGCTGAGCTCGAATATGTTGGTCTGCAACCCACGATGAGCACGGTCCAGGGCCAGTTTTCGATCGACTCTGCTTCCGTTGCCCAACATGGACCTGCAGTATTCGCGGTAGCCAGCCTTCCGGTGGGCCCAGTTGATATTGGGCTCAAGCTAGGGGTGGCTTACTTACAAAGCAGCACCCACTACGTCGCTCCGGGACTTATGTGCATCATCGGATTTCCTGATTGTCAGCATCAGACGCTTAATGAGCGCTCAACGCACTTGGCGGGTGGAATAATGAGCTCTTGGACTTTGAACAAGCTACAACTGCGCACAAGCTACGAACGATTCGCGGTGTCAGGCACCTCTTCAAATCTAATCAGTGCAGGCGCTGTGTGGCACTTCTAGGCACTCGTATGTCTGCAAAGCGGCACCTCCCTGCGGCGAGACCGATGAATGAATCTTAGATCTGTAGGCTTACGCGCCGCACTGGTTCTGTTCGTCGTGCATGGCGCGTATAGGTTTTGGCAGGACCTTCCAGTGCATCCCCCCGCTGGAATACGTGCACCGACCGAACCGATACAGTTAGCGATCGAGGGCGCTCCCCAAATTCTCTTGGGTCTCTGGCAACTCATGCCGCGCGCAAGCTATGACATCACTGCACGGGTGCTCGGACGTGAACGCTACCGTTTCGACCACATCGCGGGCTTAGCGCCGTTAGATCTCGCGCTCGGTTGGGGCCCGATGTCAGATAACAAAATCCTCAAAACCGTCAGCGTTAGCCAAGGCGCTCGCTTTTACACGCTACACTGGACCGCATCATTACCGACACCCCCAAACGAGTTGATGCTTCACAGCGCAAATACACACATAATTCCCGCGACGGAAGCGCTTGCCCGTCGGCTTGAGCGACTACGGGTGGGCGAAATCGTTCATATTACTGGTCAACTTGTGGATGCCGAACGCACCGACGGCAGCTGGTCAATCCACACCTCATTACGTCGTGACGACACCGGCGATGGAGCATGCGAAGTTATGCGCGTGGAAACGCTTGACATACTGCCCCAGGGCAATCTTTAAAAATATCTAATGATGCGCTGCAACGCTGCCAAGTGAGCATGGCCCCATGACAAGGTAATCCTTGCAAGCTAGCGAACTCGCCGCACCGGGAATAAAATTGCGACGGCCGGTAGAAAACCTACTAGCACATCACGCACCAAAGCCATAGTAAGGAGCCCGTAATGACACGCCTGATACACCGCATGATCATCACCGGAATCATTGCGAACATTGGCCTTCCAACCGCCAGCGCCTCCGATCCGCCTGCTCTCCCGCCGATTAAGGCGGGTCTTTGGGAAGTCACGAACTTAAAGATTGGTGACAATGACAAAGGTCATAATGAACTGGATACGATCCAGTCTGCACTGAAGGACTTGCCTGCCGAGATGCGCGATCAGATGAGAGCGCTCATGAAGTCGCGCGGCGTTGACGTAGACAGTGCACGCGGAGCACTGAAGACGTGCTTGGCCCAACAAATGCTTGCTGAAGGGCGCTTGCAGCAAGCGCAGACAGGCTGTTCCGTCACCGAAACCTTGCGCTCATCGAACAACTGGAAATGGCACGCAAGCTGCCCAGCGCTAAAGACGGAATCCGATGGTGAAGTGACGTTTAAGACAAGCGAGAGTTACGCAAGCAAAATCACGACGTCATCTAACATGTCAGGCCATCCGATAACGACGACGATCTCATCCAATGCACGATGGCTCGGACCCGATTGCGGGGATATCAAGCCGATTAGCGCAACGGCCGCTACTCCGTAGTGCAAACACAAACACGCAACATGGTCGCGCTCAAACCGCTGCTTGCGATCATCGTCTCCGGTGCCTTGTGCGCCTGCGGTCTGAGTGAAACTGCCGTTACTGGAACCGCGGGCGTCAATGCCGATGTTGAAGCTGCGAAGGAAGCACTTCACACAGAAGCACTCGTTAAGAAAAAGCTGAACGATGCGCAAGCAGCCGCGCAAGCCCGAACGGATAACGTAGATCTGCCTGAAAAGCATGTACCATGAGGCACTTTCAGCATTGGTGTGCGCCAAAGGCATGTGTCTTAACGCTACTTCTGTTTTGTCTGTCACTCGCCTCAGCATGCATTTTTGCGGCAGATGAGGTTGAGTCAACTCTCCCATCACATTCAGCAATGGACTACACCGCTGGTACCGTGATGGATAACCTGATGCGTGGTGCGTATGGAGCGTACCCAATGACACGTGACGCGTCGGGGACTAGCTGGCAAACAGATGACTCACCGCTCGATGCTATCCACACCATGGGCGACTCTTGGATGACCATGCTCCACGGCCGACTGACTCTTGCCCAAACCAACCAAAGCGGCCCGCGCGGTAAAACACAGTCTTTCAGCAGTAGCATGCTGATGTTTGCAATCAAAAAGTCCACTGAAAAGAGCTCATTGGGTCTGCGCGCAATGCTCTCCTTAGACCCTCTGAATGGGGCCGCCGGATATCCCCTCCTGTTTCAAAACGGAGAGACCGCGGACGGGACGACGCCATTACTTGATCGCCAGCATCCACATAACCTCATCATGGAGCTATCAAGCAGTTACACACGAACCCTATCAGCACAGCATTCTATTTTTATTTATGGCGGTCCTGTCGGCGAGCCAGCACTAGGCCCGCCGGCATTTATGCACCGACGCTCATCGGATGACAACCCAGAAGCACCACTATCGCATCACTGGATCGATGCGACACATATGGCCTTCGGTGTAGTCACCGTTGGAACAGTCTGGAATGACTGGAAACTTGAGTCCTCTGTATTCAACGGCCGCGAACCCAACCAACACCGTTATACCATCCAGACCCGGGCGCTTGACTCATGGTCAGCGCGACTTTCGTGGAATCCAACGGGAAATATCGCCCTGCAGGCCAGCACCGCGCGACTCGCAAGCCCCGAGCAACTAGAACCAAGCGTACACGTCCAAAGGACGACAGCCTCGGTCATGACCAACTTCACCGTCTCAGCCGCACGCCTTGAGAGCACCGTCGTGTGGGGCCGCAATGCGCCCTCCATGGGAACCACAACCGATGCCTACTTAATCGATATAGCTGCTCATATCGATAGCCCACACACGCTATTCGGCCGCTTCGAGCAGGTCACCAAACCGGAATTATTAGCTGTGGTCTCCGCACACGACATTCCAGAGCCCGTGGTCAGAAAAATCAGCATCGGTTACACGTTCGAGTTTCCCGCAACTCATCATCTGCAGTATGGCCTCGGTTTGGTGGCAAGCGTTGAGTCCATTCCAGCAGCTTGGTGGGCGGCTTATGGCAAGAACCCACACGCAGTATCGTTTTTCGCTCACGCACGCCTCGTTCCCTGAATTCCACTCGCGAGTCCTTTGCAAGGCGGTCGAAGTAATTGTACGGATAGCTACGAAAACGGCATCCGCAGGATAATGAACCACGCCACGTTCAAAACCTGACGGAGTTGCTTCAGCGATATGTATACCGTCAACCAGTTACTACAAAATTCGGAAGTTAGGTACCGACGCTTATTTGAAACTGCCTGCGATGGAATTCTGATATTGAGTGCTCCGTCGGGCGCAATTACCGATGCAAATCCTTATATTCTTTACATGCTTGGCTACACGCTACCGGAACTGCTCGATAAAGAACTCTGGCAGATCGGCTCACCAACAGATCAACGGGTTGCTCATAACCACTTTTCTGAGTTACTAGCCAAGGGATATGTCCGCTATGAAAACATTCCTTTGCAAACCAAGTCGGGGCAGCCATTGCATGTAGAGGTCGTCGGCAACGTATACCGCGTTGATGATCAGCAAGTCATTCAATGCAATATACGCGATATCACTGATCGCAAGCGTGCTGACATCGTTGCTACTGCATATCACGACAATATGGTATTGGCTGCGACTCAAATTATTACTGTTTTATCTAAAGCCCTTTTCTATCGCGATCCATACACAAGCTTGCATCAAAAACGCGTTAGCGATCTATCCGTTGCCATTGGCAATAAGCTTTGTCTCGCGAAGGACTGCATAGAGGGTCTACGGTTCGCTGCGCTGATCCATGACATTGGAAAAATCGGAGTGCCAATAGACATACTGACAAAACCCACAAAACTTGAGCCCTATGAGCATGAATTACCCAGAAATCATGTCAAAGTCGGTTATGACATCATTCGACAAGCCGAGTTTCCATGGCCTTTGGCTAAAGCTTTGCACCAACACCATGAACGACTCGATGGCAGCGGCTATCCGTTAGGTCTTAAAGCTGAGCAGATCATTATTGAGGCGCGCATCTTAGGCGTGGCGGACTCTGTAGACGCTATCGCAAACGACAGGCCCTATCGACGCGGTCTTGGCATCCTAGACGCATTAAAAATCATCAAACAAGGCCGGGGCATAACTTTTGACGAGTCAGTTGTAAACGCCTGCCTGGTTCTATTTGAGGATGACGGCTATCACTTTGCGGAATCATGATTTGTTGCTCGCCGTTTGCGACCAAGTGAGTTTTAGGCCGCTCTGGTACGCATAATCTCTTATAGGCCTGAATGCCTAAGTGGCAGACTCTGTAGCAACAAACAGGGGAGCATTGTCATGAATACTAGCGTCTACTCGGTCGTCTGGCTTGACCACCTACAGGCAAAAATATACCAGGTCAATTCACCCGCTACTGCCCCCCTGTACATACACACCAATCAATCAGGACAGCATCTACAACACAAAGCGAATGTACCCGGAAGCGGGCATAAGGGCGTTGATGTTGAGTTCTTTAAACGCATCGCTTCGGCATTGGAAAAGTCAGGCTCCGTACTAATCACAGGACCCGGAACGGCGAAAAATGAGTTTAATAACTACCTCGATAAAACCCATCCAGCCTTAAGTGGTCGCGTGCGAGGAGTCGAGACCTTGGATCATCCGAGCGAGACGTTTCTCTTATCACTTGCGCGATCTTTCTTTAAAACACATGACCCAGCTGTTCAGCTAGCGACGACGAAGCATTAAAGCGACTCACCGAAGCGATAGCCTAGCCCGATACCAAAAAAGACGGGGTCGACTGTAATTGGCGCAACATTGGTACCGTTAACACTGACGTTTGAGTGCAGATGAACCCAACGCATATCTAAATTGAAGTACCAACCGCGTGACATCTGCACGTCGACACCAAATTGAGCGGCCGGCCCCACTCTCGAACTGTGCAACGTCAAACCACCAGCATTGGGAACTACCACTGTTGAATTATTTAGGACTCGAATATTGATTCCAAGCCCAACGTAGGGCTTGATCGCTCCCTGCATAGGGAAGTTGTACTTTGCAGTGATTACGGGCGGCAGGCGACGATACGCACCTACAGCCACCGCTCGACCAGGAATACTATCGGTCACAGTCGCGACCTCAATCTCTGGATAGTTAAGCATCACCT
>Ga0136642_1000070_pt1 | contig 66273 bp, 54 predicted proteins | sample LowCatLa1302831Y_FD_115313 | JGI IMG/M metagenome (GOLD analysis project Ga0136642, IMG submission 115313) | Freshwater microbial communities from Lower Cathedral Lake, Yosemite National Park, California, USA - 13028-31Y | ecosystem: Environmental > Aquatic > Freshwater > Lake ... | reverse complement strand
GGCTCGCGCCGCGCTCGGTTTACCGGCCGATCATTTCCACGTCAGCGACGATGTGCGTGCCTATTTCGCTAATCACAAAGCCCGTCTCATCCGTGTCTCTAACAAGTGGCACAAGACGCTTAAGGCTTGGCGCGCGGCTAATCCTGAGAAATCGGCGCTGCTCGATTCTGCCTCAGTTGCCCCGAGCGCCGCACATTTGCTTGAGAAAACGCCGCTTTTTGCTCCCGACGTTAAACTTGGCGGCACCCGCGCGGCCGGCCGTGATGTGCTCCAGCCGCTCGCGACCGAACTGCCTTTACTTATTGGTGGTAGCGCCGATCTGTACGGCTCAACGCTTAATCTAATCAACGGCACGCCTGACTTCGATCCGGCCAACCGCGGCGGACGTAACATCCGTTTTGGCATCCGTGAACACGGTATGGCAGCCATTGCTAATGGCGTAGCTTACGACGGTATTTTTCGCCCAAGCATCGCGACCTTTTTGGTGTTCGCCGATTACTCGCGTCCCTCGATGCGGATCGCGGCCTTGGCTAAGTTACCGGTGCTTTACATCTACACGCACGATTCAATCGGCGTGGGAGAAGACGGGCCGACGCACCAACCGGTCGAGACGATTTCTTCCCTGCGTTTGATTCCTAATCTCGACGTGATTCGTCCTGGCGATCCCGAAGAAACAGCGGGCGCTTATGCAGCCGCGCTCGAGCGTCTGGACGGGCCGACGTTGATCGCACTCTCACGACAGGCCGTGCCAGTGTTAAACGACATACCCCCGCATATCCGCCGTGCGGGTGTATTGAAGGGTGGCTACGTCGCGCTGCAAGAAACTGCTCCGCTCTCGCATATTCTCTTATCCACGGGCAGCGAGCTGCATCTCGCGCTGGCCGCCGCTAAGGAATTAGGCGCTGGTACTCGCGTGGTTTCGATGCCTTGCTGCGAGCGTTTTGATCGTCAATCAAACGAATATCGCGACAGCATTTTGCCGCCTTCGTGCCGCGCGCGCGTGGCGGTTGAGGCCGGTGTGAGTGGTCTTTGGCGCAAATACGTCGGCCTGGATGGTAAAGTCGTGGGAATCGATCGCTTTGGCATCAGTGCCCCGGCGCCGCAGGTTTATACGGAACTCGGCATCACGACGGCCGCGGTTATTGCTGCGGCTCGTTCGCTTTAAAAACGAACCTCATTTTGGGGTGTTTGGAGCCCGCCTTCTTGAGGCGGGCTTTTTTCTGTCTATTTACTCGTTAGTTCGGGCTTCCCTGTTTAACTCCATCAGCACAGGCTCTTACCGTATTTTGGAGTTTAATTTCATCGAAACGTTTGCTTTTTTAGTTAGCCGCCTAACTATCTATCTCTTACTGACTCATAACGTCACGATTTCATGCCTCTACTCCTTCTCAAAGACCTACCGCGCTACGAGTGTTTACTCGAAGGTGCGAAAGTGTTTCCGGAGCTAGATCCATCAGCCTGCGAGGCCTATCTGCATCTTTTGAGGGCTGGGGATGAGGTGTTTTCCGCGGCTGAACGCAATCTTGCTGAGCACAATATTTCGCAGGGCCGTTTTAGTGTGCTGATGCTGCTGTGGAATTCGTCGCAGCGCCGGGCAGGCGCGGTTGATCTGGTTAATTCTTGCCGACCGGCGGGTCCACGGACGCCGGCGGAACTGGCCGATGCTGCAGGAGTGACCCGGGCGACGATGACCGGGTTGATTGACACCCTAGAGCGAGACGGACTGGTCCGCCGCGAGCCCGATCCTGATGATGGGCGCATGATGTCCGTGCTTCTTACGCCTAAAGCCGAGGCTTTTATGGCGGACATGTTGCCAGCTCATTTTTGTATCATGGCGAGGCTGATGGCCCCGCTATCTGAAATGGAGCGTAAGACCTTGGTGTCGCTACTAACTAAGATACTTCAATCTGCGAGTGAACTCACGGTTAGTGCATCAATATACGAGTCGAAGGTTGGAGTCGCGGCATTGCAAAAAATTTAACCCTATTATTTTTATCTATGTTTAAGAAATTCCTTATCACATTCGCCGGATTTGCCGTCGTGGTCATGGCGCTTGGCGCCGTCAAAGTTGCTCAAATCAAGGAGATATCCTCGATTTCCCATGCGCAGCCGCCTAGCGCAATCACGACATACGAGGCCAAAGCGGTTGCGTGGCAACCGATGCTAAACTCCATCGGCACACTCGCTCCTGTGCAGGGCTTAACGGTGTCGGCCGATGCTGATGGCGTGATCTCCAAGGTTACGGTCGAAAATGGTGCTGCGGTTAAAGCTGGCGACATCCTCTTTGAACTCGATACGAGCGTTGAAGTGGCCCAGCTCGCATCGAGCGAGGCCCGCGCTACGCTTGCTAAATTACAGCTTGTGCGGGCGAGTGAACTCTCGGCCAAAAATAGCATCAGCAAGGCCGAACTTGATGCTGCGACCGCCCAGCTCGATCAGGTAACGGCCGATGTAGCCGCGCTCCGTGCCACGATTCGCCGTAAACAGGTGCGCGCCCCCTTTGACGGCCGCGTGGGCATCCGTCTCGTCAACGCCGGTCAATTCGTGGCGCGTGGACGCGCTTTGGCGCCTTTGCAGAAACTCGATCCTGTTTATGTGAATTTCAACGTACCCCAGCGCTATCTTGCCTCGCTCAACGTTGGTCAGAAGGTCTCGTTGTCGGTTGATGCTTATGCGATGCCCTTTCCTGGTACTATCGACGCAATTAATTCTGAAGTCGATGCTACCACGCGCAACATTTCGGTACAGGCGTTGCTCGCAAATCCCGAGGAAAAATTACGTGCGGGTATGTTTGCGCAGGTCGCAATTGAGCTGCCTATGGGTGCTCCGCAAGTGGTATTGCCATCGACCGCGATCGCCTACGCGCCGTACGGAAATTCTGTCTTTATCGTAGAGAAAATGAAGGACGCCGCTGGCAAGGAATACCTTGGTGTTCGACAGCAAATCGTGAAGCTGGGGGCTACGCGTGGTGATCTCATCGCCATTACAGATGGGGTGAAGCCTGGTGAACAAGTTGCAACCGCGGGCATATTTAAACTGCGCAACGGTGCGGCGGTGCAGATCAATAATACGGCTCAGCCAGCCTCCAGCCCGAACCCGAAGCCCAACAACACCTGATCGCGCCAACGTCCCCAAGGGCTCTCTCCATGTTAAATAAAAGTTTTACCGACCTGTTCATTCGCAAGCCTGTCATCGCGCTTGTCGTGAACATTGTCATTTTAGTGGTGGGTTTGGTTGCTTACACCAAGCTCAACACCCGTCAGTATCCGCGCAGTGATAGCGCCGTCGTGAATGTTACGACAATTTACTTCGGAGCCAGTGCCGACACCGTCCGAGGGTACATCACCACGCAGTTGGAACGCGTTATCTCCAGTGCTGACGGAATCGATTATATCGAATCCACCAGCAGTGCCGGCATTAGTACGATCAAAGTCTATCTCCGCCTCAACTACGACACGAACGCAGCACTTGCGCAGATCAGTTCCAAGATCGATCAGGTGCGTAACGAACTGCCGCCTGAGTCCGAGACACCCACAATCAACGTTGAGACATCTGACAGCCAGTTTGCCTCTGCTTATCTGAGTTTTTATTCGGACACACTCGATCAAAACCAAATCACGGACTACCTGAACCGCATGGTGCAGCCGCGGCTTTCCTCAGTGAAAGGGGTGCAGCGCGCCGACGTTCTTGGTGGACGTGTTTTTGCGATGCGCATCTGGCTCAAGCCCGAGCAACTCGCGGCTCGTGGCATTAGCCCAGCGGAAGTCCGTCTCGCGCTCCAAGGTAACAACGCCCTCGCCGCCGTCGGTTCGACTAAAGGCTCAATGCTTAGCGTGAGCCTTGTGGCTAACACCGATTTGAAGAACGTTGATGACTTTAAGAAGCTCGTGGTCGCGCAGCGTGCTGGTACCATTATTCGTCTTTCTGATGTCGCCGAAGTCGTGCTCGGTGCGGAAGATTATAACACTGAAGTACGCTTTGGTGGTCAGACTGCCACATTCATGGGTATCTGGGTGCTGCCTACCGAGAGTACGGTGGAGGTGATTAAGCGCGTCCGGGCCACGATGCCAGAAATTGAGCGCGCTCTGCCTGCCGGGCTCAAAGTGAAAATTGCCTATGACGCCACCAAATACATCGACGATGCGCTCACGGAAATTCTGCGTACATTGATTGAGACGCTCATTATCGTGATGCTCGTGATTTTCCTGTTTATGGGATCATTGCGCTCGGTGCTAATTCCGATTGTCGCTATGCCGCTTTCCCTCGTTGGGGCGATGGTACTGATGCTCGCCTTCGGCTTCACCATTAATTTGCTTACACTTCTAGCGATCGTGCTCGCCGTCGGCATCGTGGTCGATGACGCGATCGTGGTCGTAGAGAACATCGAGCGCCACATTCGCGAAGGTAAAGCTCCTGTGGAGGCTGCCATTCTGGGCGCCCGCGAACTCGTGGGCCCAGTAATATCGATGACGATTACGTTATCTGCGGTTTATGCCCCAATCGCATTTCAGGGTGGTCTCACTGGTGCGCTGTTTCGTGAGTTTGCGATGACGCTGGCTGGCGCCGTAGCCGTCTCGGGTTTTGTCGCTTTGACACTCTCGCCGATGATGAGCGCTTACTTGCTCAAGGATCATGATCATGAAGAAGTCGGCTTGAGCGGTCGCATTAACCGCCTCTTCGACCGCGTTCGTAATCGCTATGAAAGGATGATTGCCGCCAGTCTCGGCTGGGTGCCCGTCACGATCACTGGTGCGGCATTACTTACATTGTTGCTACTGCCGTTTTTTATGTTCGCCCAGCGCGAACTCGCTCCCAAAGAGGATCAAGGCGTCGTCTTCAGTATTCTTCAGCCTTCGCCGACATCCACTATTGATCAAAATGTGATGTTCGCTGAACAGGTGCAGAAAATGTTTACCAGCATTCCTGAATATGAAAATTCCTTTCAGTTAACAGGGGCGACCTTTGGTTTTTCAGGTGTCATCTTAAAGCCATGGTCTGGGCGCAAACGCTCATCCATTCAAATCCAAGAAGCGCTGCAGGGTCCGGCCGCTACGGTTGCGGGCCTTAACGTCATTGTGACTACGCCCGAGCCGTTGCCTTCCGGGGGTCAATTCCCCATCGAGTTCGTGATTCGCTCCACGGCTGATCACCGTGAGATGATGGAGTACGCTCAGCAGCTTGTAATTTACGCCAACACCGAAGCCAACGCTGCAGGCGGAGCGCCCACTTTTTACTTTGCAGACAGTGATCTCAAATTCGATCTACCCCAAGTTGAAGTGCAGATCGATAAAGACAAAGTTGCCTCGATGGGGCTCAACCTCAGCGACGTCGCTCGCGATCTTGGTTCGATGCTTGGTGGTGGTTACGTTAATCGATTCGTCAACGATGGTCGCAGTTACCGGGTCATTCCACAAGTTGAGCGCGGTCAGCGCCTCAACGCCGATCAGCTGCTCGATTACCACGTCCGCGGTCCCGCCGGACAGCTAATACCCCTGTCTTCGATCTCAACGCTTAACTCGACTGTCCAGCCGCGTTCGCTTAATCGGTTTCAGCAACTCAACTCTGTTAAGATCACCGGAGTTGGTCCTAGCATCGACTTAGCGCTCAAAAAACTTGAGGCCAAGGCGGTTGAGATATTGCCGCCCGGTTACTCGATCGACTACGGCGGTCAGTCTCGGCAATTGCGCATGGAAGGCAACGCTCTGTGGAAGGCTGCAGTCCTGGCGGTTATCCTGATTTTTCTGGTCCTTGCGGCGCAGTTTAACAGTTTCCGTGATCCATTCATTATTTTGCTTGGCTCCGTGCCGTTGGCAATTGTGGGCGCACTTGTCCCGATTTTTCTTTGGAAAACCTCGCTTAATATTTATTCCCAGATCGGTCTGATTACCCTCGTTGGCTTAATTGCCAAGAACGGCATTCTGATCGTCGAATTCGCCAACACTCTTCAAGAAGAGGGCGTCGCCAAGCGTGACGCAATCCGGCGGGCAGCGGCGACTCGTCTGCGGCCAGTATTAATGACTTCGGCGGCTACCGTCTTTGGGCATTTAATGCTGATCTTTGTAACGGGTCCAGGTGCCGCAGCTCGAAACAGTATTGGCTGGGTGCTTGTCGTTGGCATGGCAGTGGGCACAATATTCACGCTCTACGTGGTGCCCGCTTTCTATATGCTCATCGCTCGTGATCATGCCAAAGTTCGTAATGCATCACTCGATGCCCAAGGCACTCCCTCGCTAGCTAACTAACAAAATTTGTCGCCATGAAATCTCGACGTCTCATCTCCCTTCTCTTGGTTGTTACATCCTGCGCACTTGCTCAATCGCCGCAACCTTTATCAGTGCCTGACACACTCGACCTGCCGACCGCATTGCGCTTCGCACTCGATAATAGCTTCACTATCCGTCAAGCGCGCGAACGTATTAAACAACAGGAAGGAGTCATCGTTGAGGTGAAGGCCCGCTCCATCCCTAATGTTACCGCCGCCGGCGCTTACCAGCTTAACCAGAAGGATATTTCCCAGAGCCTGCCATCAAGTGATCGTTATTGGTCAATGAGTCTGACCGCCTCGCAGTCCATCTACGCTGGCGGTGGAGTGCGTGCCTCGATCAAAAGCAGTGAGCTTACCCGAGAGGCTGCTCTGCTTGAGTTAAAAGGGGTGGTCAATGAAACGCTCTTAGATGTGCGTATTAAATTCTACGATATCTTACTCGCGCGCGAAAAAATTAAAGTTCAGGAATCTAACGTCGAACTCCTGCGCCAACAGTTGAAAAATGTGACCGATCGTTTTGACGCTGGCACAGTCTCTGCCTTTGAAAAACTCCGCGCTGAAGTCGCACTGGCCAACGCGCAAGTCCCGCTGATTAGTGCACGCAATGCTTATCGACTCGCTGCTGAAGCTCTGCGCCAAGCCCTCGGTTTTGCAACCAGCTCCCAAGAAAGCCTGCGTAAACTTCCCGTATTCGAAGGTAGTTTAGAGTTCATTCCGGTTAATTATGAGCTTCAGTCCGCGCTCGATTCTGCTCGTGCGGGTCGACCAGAGCTCGCCCGACTCGCCAAACTCGCGGATGCTCGCTCCGAGTCCATCACCTCCGCCAAGGCTAATCGTCAACCGAGTCTCTCAGCTGTAGGGGGTTGGCAATTGCGCAAGGGTTCGACCGATTCATTTGGCGACTCGCGCGACGGCTGGCTTGTTGGCCTCCAGTCTCAATGGAACATCTTTGACGGAGCTGCTACTACTGGACGAGTGGCTCAAGCTCGCTCCGCGCTCGAACAGGCCCGCCTCAATCTCGGCGAGGTTACACTGCTGATCGACGTTGAAGTGCGCCGCGCACTCTCATCACTTCAGGAAGCTACTGAATTGGCCGATGCCTCCCAGAAAGTAGTCGCCCAAGCCGAAGAGAGTCTCCGACTTGCTAATGCCCGCTACAGCGCGGGAACTGCAACGCAGCTTGACGTGCTTCAGACCCAGGTTGACCTGACGACGGCTCGCACCAACCAGATTCAAGCGTACTACAGCTATAACATCGCGGTTGCGCGCGTGCGTAAGTCGATCGGCCAGCCTGACGCCGTTGTAAGTAATTAATTTCAGGCCGGGCGCCTAACGCCCGAGCCTTTTTAGCTTCCATGCTCTAGCGACACTCCGACAGGTGTGATCAATTGAGGCGTGGCTTCCTGCAACTATCATTTAGTTATGGTTTCCTTCTACCGCGTATGAATCCGGTTCGTTTTCTACTTTTTTTAATCGGCGCTGTTGCCGCGATTTTAATCGCAGCCTTCACGCTCGCGTTTAATTCAGGATTTCAAAGCTGGGCCGCACGTAAAATCATTGCCTCTCAACCGGGCTTGAACGCCACACTTGGCTCGCTTTCCGTTGGTTTAGGTCGGGTTGAATTACAGTCGATCCGAGTCGAGCAGAATGGTGCCGTTTTAACCCTACCTTCTCTTGTGGCGGATCTCCCTGTTCTAGCTGCAGGAGTCTCAAAAAAAATTAGTGTCACGAAACTGCTCGCTCATGGGTGGACGCTTGATTTAACCAAGGCTTCGAGGCCTTCGGTTATCGCCAAACCTACGCCGTCTACCGTTCAAATCCCCGGATCAAAGGCGTTCTCCCTGATCGGTTCAGCCTATGCCGCAGATCCCGCGAGTGCCGTTGCGATTTCAGGTGGGATTTTTCAAGGCGTGTTTGAGAAACTAAAACTTCCCGTTGATCTCGCCCTCGATGGGCTGGATCTAGACGGCGAAATTATTTTGCCATCGGCATCTCCTGAAGGCACCCCCGCGAGAGCTCACCTTACGCTTAACGGTGGTGGTCTCGGCTCTGGTCGCGAGGGACGTTTTGCGCTCGTTCTTAATTGGGTGTTTTCTGATGCGAAACGTGCGGTCAGTAACGTCGTAATTCAGGCCAACTTAACGGCCGTTATGGATACCTCGCGCACGTTTACGCGCCTGGCCATTGAGCCCACGGCCCTCGCCACAGGGCCACAATTTCCAGCTGGGGTAAAACTCACTGCCACGCTGAAGGCCATAAGGTCGTCAACGGGTGAAACCTATGTCGTGACACTCGCCAACCAGGCCCAACAGCTCATGGTAATAAACGCTGAGCTAAGCAGCTCGACTCGTATGCTAACGGGCACCTGGCAGCTCGACTTGCGTTCGGCTGATCTCGCGCCGTTTGCCCTAGGCCGCACGTTGCCGATTTTCGTTACGACTGGTGATGGAAAGTTTTCCGCCGATACAACATTTACTGAAATACGAGCCAGTGCTCACCTTACTGGCACCGCTGACCAGTTAGCCGTCATAAAGCCCGAGCTCGCCGCCATAGGCCCCATTCATTTTTCTGCTGAATTAGATCTCGCTCAACGCGGCAACTCTACGCGTATCGAGCGTTTAGTCGCCGAGGTTGCAGGCACCAGCCCGGTCGCCTCGGTGCGTTCACTTCAGCCTTTTGAATTTGATGCAAAAACGGCTGAACTGAAAGTTGCCGATGTTAACCATGAACTTCTCTCGATTAAGCTTCAAGGTTTTCCCCTTGCATGGGCTCAACCATTTTTAAAGGAGGTGACGCTCAGCGGCGGAGCCCTCCGAGGTGAATTTACTGCCACTGCTAACAACGGTGGTCTTACCCTGCGTTCGGTTGAGCCGCTTACCGTGGTGGGGTTGGCGCTTGTTCAAAGTGGAAAAGCACTGATGCGTGCGATTGACGTCTCGCTCGCTCTGGCCGTCGACTACGCTCCCGCAGGTTGGCAGTCCGATATATCGGCATTAACGCTACGTAGCGCGGGCGAGACGGTGTTTCAAATGAACGCCAAAGCAGGTCGGCTCGTTGGCGGCGAGCAACCGCTTAAAGTTACCGGGCAATGGAGCGCAAGTCTTCCCGCCATACTCGCTCAGCCGTTCATGGCGGAGGTGGCTGGTTTGATCCATGGGAAAGCGAGTGGAGCCTTCGTCGCATCAGTGGCCAGCAAGACCGAGCTCGATTTAAACGTAGATCTAGTAGGATTAAAAGTTGATCCCCAAATTACGTTGGAAGAGTTGCCCGATGTTACTGCGCAAGTGCGTGCTGACATTGCGGCTGACGGGAAAATTACGCTCAACGCGCCCCTCAATTTCAGTCGCGCAGAGCGGAAATCTGATCTCAAACTGGCTGGTACACTAAGTTTGGCCCCAACTGGTCTCCGGATCGAGGCACGTATGAGCAGCGGCCAGCTTCATTTGGAAGATATTCAAATTCTCGCGGCCCCGTTTGCTCGTAAGGTCACGTCAACCGTTACTTCAGCTACGGCTTTTAAGTCCTCTACCTTGCGGGATGAGAAAGCAGTTTGGGCCGGAGTCAGTGGTTCGGTCACCCTGGCTCTTAAAAAATTAGTATACGCAGATAAATTTGAGGTCTCAGATGTTGGCGGTACTTTGCAGGTGGAGGCGGGTTCGCTTAAATTAGAAGGTATCCGCGCTGGTCTTGGCGCGGAGAGTGATCTGAAGCTTAATGGTGGAATCGCCTTCATCGCCAGCGCGGTTCAGCCCTATACCTTCGCGGCGCAGATGGATGTATCTAATTTTGATCCAGGCCCTGTTTTACGCGCCATAAATCCAGAGCAGCTACCTACCATTGAGGGGAAATTCACGGTCGGTAGTCAATTGGCCGGCGAGGGCCAAAATCTCCCCGAGCTTGGAGGGCGCGTTCAAGGTGAATTTAAATTGTCCAGTAAAGGAGGCTTGTTTCGCGCACTATCTGCTGACGTCGCTGCTAAAATGGATTCGACGAGCAAGACGGCCTCGGCGGTCGCATTTTTAGGTAATATGGCTACCGCCGTCAGTGGGCGTAAGGAATATGGCGAGGTAGCGAACAAGGCCGAGGCTATGGCTTCACTTTCCAAGATGCTGGCCGTGATTCAATATGATCAACTTAACGTGGTGATTTCCCGCGATGCGGCCCTGAATACTTTGCTCAAGGAGTTCACGCTCATAGCGCCTGAGTTACGTCTAGCTGGCAGTGGACGAATCCAACACAGCTCCGCGCTGGATTTAGCGGAACAGTCCTTAGCGATGCAGTTTCAGCTCAGTGCACGCGGTTACACGGCTAATTTACTCAAATCGCTTGGGGCTCTCGATGGCGTTAACAAAGACGATCTCGGTTACATCGGCAGCACCTTGCCCCTGCGAATCACCGGCACGCTCAGCAAACCCGACACAGGAGAACTCCAGTCGACATTGATGAAATTGGCTTATGAAAAAAGTGGGGCCGGTGATTTGTTGAACAAAATTCTTGGCGGCAAATGACATTGGGTGCGAGTTATGGCGCGCCGGTTTCGACAAGGGGAACTACTCCAACACTGGGCTGGCAGCCGAGCCCATATCAGGGTAGGGTGGGTGCGTGATCGACACAGTCGTATTTCGGAATTTTAAGGCTCTGCGCAACACGAGTCTGCATTTGTCGCTATTCAATCTGGTGATTGGCCCCAACGGTAGCGGTAAGACCAGTTTGATTCAGGCTCTGCAACAACTTCGTACGCTCGCCCAGCTTCCTTTGAGCCAAGCCACGGTGCATACACGTAACGGTGGACCTGAAATCTCGTTTTTATTTGCGGCTCCTAATACGGGTGTTGTCGCACGCTTGGGCTGTGTGAGTGATGTGGCGTGTGATTTTCTGCGTGTCGATAGCTCGGATCCTTCAGCTTGGGCCATGGTGAAAGCGCGCCTCTCGACATTGCGTAGCTACGTGCTTGACCATGAGGCGATGGCAGAAGGGGCACCCTTGTCGGACTGCCACGTACTAGCTTCCAACGGTGGTAACTTGGCTGCCGTGCTCGCATCCCGGCGGCGCGATGCACCCGAAGCTTTTGCCCGCTTGGAGGCGGAACTGTTGCGGCTGCTTCCTGAGTTCTCGGGTATTGTCCTAGAGGAAGATTCTAGTGGACGGGTCCGCTTGGCACTTGGCATTGATGGGGCGGGGGAGCCAGTTAGGGCAGAAAATCTTTCCCAAGGTGTTTTTTATTTACTTGGTCTGCTGGTGTTGTCGTTTGATCCCGTGCCACCTGCGGTGGTTTGCATTGAGGAAATTGATCGTGGGATGCATCCGAGGATGTTGCGTGAAGTCCGCGACGCTTTGTACCGGCTTAGTTATCCCGCTTCATTCGGTGAGAAGCGTGAATCGGTGCAAGTAATCGCCACCACGCATTCACCCTATATGCTGGATCAGTTTAGGGAGCATCCAGAAGAAGTCGTTGTTACGCAAAAACACGGCCATGAGGCGCGTTTTGAAAGACTATCGGATAGAGCGGATTTGCCTGAACTTCTGAGCGAAGGCTCGCTCGGTGATATGTGGTTTAGCGGTATCCTTGGCGGGGTTCCGGAGGAACGATGAAGGTCGCACTCCTTAGCGAATCTCCCGCCGATGAGGCGGTTTTGCGTGTTTTAGTTGATGCGGTGCTCGGAGAGCCAGCGCAGATTGCTCCTGCTGGATATCGTGCACGTGGTTGGCCCAACGTGCTTCAAGTTCTGCCAGCGGTGATTCGGCATCTTCATTTCAATACGGATGTCGATACGCTCGTGGTTACCTGTGACTCGGACGACACTCCGGTTCACACTGAAGCGCATGAAGCACCGCAATATTATCACCCGCATTGTCGACTGTGTCAGTTGCGAGCGGTTTTTAGGCAGACGAGTAAACGATTTCCTTCTGCCCATGGTCGTCTACGGGTTCGACGGGTTGTAGGGGTTGCCGTTCCGGCCTTGGAAGCTTGGTTGCTTTGTGGCCGAGACAATGATGTCAGTGAAGCAGCTTGGATCAGCGGGCAGAAAAGTGGCCGATTTCCTTATACTCGGGCCGAGTTGAAATATCGGATTTATCAGACCGAGCGCCCAAGCTTGCCCCATGAAATAGAATGTGCGTTGCGCGAGGTTGAGCGTCATCGTATGGATCTGCGTCGCCTAGAATTCGATTTTCCAGGATTCGCTGCGCTCATGAAGGATTTAAGAACTGAGGTGTAACCCTAGGTCATCGGTCTGATTAAAAGACCTTTTGAATTAATAGTTTTGAATCCGTGGTGGTCCTTTTTGCATAAACAAGACGTGTCTACGACATACGCCTTGTTACCCCGTCGCTCGTGTCTGCCGTTCTTCCTCGATCTCATTGCGAGAAGCGTGGCGCAGCTGCTTTATGCCGTGCGTTCAAGTGGGGCTAATAATATACCGGCGAAAGGTGGAGTGCTGATCATCGCAAACCATCTTTCGTACGCGGATGTCGTCGTATTGCAGTTAGCGTGTCCGAGGCCGATACGTTTCGTTGGATATGAAGGTCTTAGGGCTAATGGATTTTTTAAGTGGGTTTTTTCAATTAGTCGTTCGATCGCAATTTCGGCCGCCCAGCCCAGAGAGGGAATGAAAGCGGCGGTGGCTGCGCTTAAGGCGGGTGAGTTAGTGTGCGTGTGTCCCGAAGGAAATATTTCGCGTACTGGGCAATTGATGGCGATTCAGCGGGGTTTTGAAGTGATGGCACGCCAGGCAAATGTTCCGGTGGTTGCTGCGGCGATTGATGGATTGTGGGGCTCAATATTCTCTTTTTCTGGAAATGTTTTTCTTTGGAAGTTGCCTCGTTTGAAGCCCACGCCCGTTTTTATCGCTTTTGGTCGGCCGACACCGCCAGATAGAGCGAGCGTCGGTTGGGCGCGGTTGGAGCTGTTAGATTTGGGAAGAGTGGCGTTTGAGGAGCGACCGATTTTGAAGCGTCATTTAGGTCGTGAATGTGTACGTGCACTCACACGGATGCCCGCGCGCCTACAATTGGTGGACCGAACTGCCGAACGGCGCGAGATCTCGCGCGGGCAGCTTTTTGCGGCGGCGGCGGTATTATCGCGACGTATTCGTAGTACTGTATCGGAAAAACGTGTTGGAATTGTTCTGCCACCAGGCGCAGGGGCCTTCATTGCTAATTTGGCTATTTTGACGGCGGGTAAGATTCCAGTTAACCTCAATTTTACGACTTCGCGTCAAGGGCTAGAGGCGAGTTTTAAGTTGGGTGGTATCAAGACGATTATCAGCGCTGATGCGATGCGCGCAAAATTACCCCAGTTTCCTTGGCTGGATCGGACTTTGGATCTTAAAAGTGAAATGGCCGCTGCGGGCGGTAAGCGTGCGATGTTGCCTTGGTTGATGGCGGCTTGGCTTTTGCCGAATCAATGGTGCGCCGATTTGCTGAGCCTGCCGAAGATTGGTGACCGTGCCGAAGCTGGACTCTTATTCACGAGTGGGAGTTCAGGTGAGCCTAAGGGCGTGCCTTTGACGCATCGAAATATTCTGGCAAATTGTGCGCAAATTTCTGCGATATCAATTTTGCCAGAGACGTGCTCGGTGATCGGGTGCCTACCCATTTTTCACAGCTTCGGATTTACGGCCACACTTTGGTATCCGATTTTGCGGGGATGTCTCGTGATTACGGTGCCCAGTCCGCTTGATACACGTAAAATCATCGATGCCATCCGAGAGGAGCAGGCAACCGCAATGATCGGAGCGCCTACATTTATTCGTCCTTTACTTAAAAAAGCGCATCCGGGTGAGTTGCGCTCGCTGAACTTGGTTGTGACCGGTGCGGAAAAACTCGCGGATGATTTGGCCCAAGGCTTTCTGGAGCGTTTTCATCTCACTATCTTGCAGGGCTATGGGCTGACCGAAACGACGCCGGCCGCAAATCTTAACCAGCCGCATCCGCCTTTGGCGGTTTCCACGAATGAGCCCCAACTTGGTCGCCGCGACGGTTCGGTGGGGCGTCTAGTGCCTGGCCTGTCCGCTCGCATCGTTGATCCGGAAACGTGGGCTGAACTACCTCTCAGCGAAACAGGTATGGTGCTATTTCGCGGGGCCAATGTTTTTGAGGGATATTTGAACGATGAAGCGAAAACCCGCGCGGCGTTTCGTGAAGGTTGGTTTGTGACGGGAGATTTGGGGCGCTTTGATGAAGAAGGTTTTCTCTACATCGAGGGGCGTTTATCCCGTTTTTCTAAAATCGGTGGTGAGATGGTGCCTCACGGTACGGTTGAGCAAAAAATCATAGAGCTTTTTGGACTCGAGCAGAGCGACACTTATGACGCTGTGGTGATGGGGGTGCCGGATCCGGCTAAGGGAGAGACCTTGGTTCTGCTGACGACGACAGAGCTTGATCCTGTGGAAGTTCGCGAAAAACTTCTCGTAGCTGGATTCGCTGCACTCTGGATTCCACGGCAAATCCATCGGGTTGTGAGAATCCCCGTTTTAGGCTCGGGAAAATTGGACCTTAAAGAGTGCAAGCGGATCGCCCTCGAAGCAGTGATGTAAATTTTGTTCTGTGCGGCGATCGTGAATGGCTCCGCTTTTGCGTTTCCATTTGAATGGGGCGAAGTCATCCAGAGACATGCTGTTTTCCCAATTAGGTCTCTCCGTGCCGCTGGTTCGTGCCGTGGCAGAGGAAAACTATGTAAAACCGACAGCCATACAAATCGCGGCTATTCCGTCTATTTTGCTTGGTGCAGACGTGCGTGCGTCTGCACAGACGGGGTCAGGTAAGACTGCGGCGTTCGTTTTACCGATTTTACAAGGACTCTCGACGCGTCGAAGAGAGACGGGCCGTTTTGTGCGTGTTTTGATTTTGGTGCCTACGCGCGAACTTGCCGCACAAGTAGGTGAAGTGGTGCGGCGTTATGGTCGTTTTTTGAGTGATCCGGTGAAGACCCTGGTGGTGTACGGGGGAGTCTCGATTAATCCACAGATGATGGCCCTAGCTGGAGGAGCGGACGTGATTGTGGCTACGCCTGGCCGTTTGTTAGATCTAATCGATCACAACGCCGTTTCGATCGCTGCCGTTTCTGTGCTGGTGCTGGATGAGGCAGATCGACTACTAGCGCTTGGGTTTTCTGAAGAGTTAGGTCGCATTGTGGCGTTACTGCCTGCGCAGCGCCAGAGCCTGTTGTTTTCCGCAACTTTCCCGAAAGCCGTGGCAGAGTTGGCGGATTCGCTGTTACGCGATCCCCGCAAGATTGAAATTGCACCAACGATTCAGAGTGAACCGCTCATTGAAGAGCGCGCGATCGAAGTTGATGCGCCGCGACGAACTCAGTTATTGCGATTTTTGACCGAAGAAAACGGCTGGATGAGTGTGCTGGTATTTGTCTCGACGAAATATGCGACAGAACATGTCGCGGAAAAATTACGTCGAGCCGGACTCGATGCGACCGCGCTGCACGGTGAACTGAGCCAAGGTGCACGCACTCAGGCTTTGGCTGATTTTAAGGCCGGTCGGATTCGGTTATTGGTCGCTACAGACCTAGCTGCACGGGGGCTTGATATCGAAGAATTACCAGTTGTGGTAAACTTTGATCTTCCCCGTTCGGCTGTGGATTATGTGCACCGGATCGGGCGTACTGGTCGAGCGGGTGCGCATGGTGTGGCGATAAGTTTTGTGAGCGCTGAGACGCACTCGCATTTTCAGCTCATTGAAAAACGCAACACTCGGGCAATCATCCGCGAGCAAATAGTAGGTTTTGAACCCGTCGAAACTGAAGCACCCCCACTGGTCGCGACGGGCATGGGCGGTGTGAAGGGCAAGCGCAAGAGTAAGAAGGATAAACTGCGTGAAGCTGCGGGTGTCGCTGCGGTGGTGGCGCCTGCTAGGGAAATCACCTCAAAGGTATCGAGTGCCCAAATCAGGCCTGATCCTAAGGAATTTTTCCCTTGGTCGCAGCGCGTGATGGTCGGCCGGCGGATGCGTTAAGGCTGATTACCTAATTAGAGTGGATAGGCTTTTTTTAGTTCTGCCGCAACGTTGGGCGGGACGAAGTGACTGATGTCTCCGCCGAATTTAGCTACCTGTTTAACGAGGGTTGAGCTGGTGTAACTAAACTGTTCGTTTGGCATTACGAAGATCGTTTCGATCTTGGGCTGCAGGTGGCGGTTCATGAGCGCCATGTTGAATTCAAATTCAAAATCGGAGAGAGCGCGCAGGCCACGGATGATGGCGTCGGCTTTTTGAGCGAGAGCGAAATCGACAAGTAGGCCGCCAAAGATTACGGCTGTGACGTTGGGCAAAGTGGCGAGATTAGGCTGGAGCATCGCGAGGCGCTGCTCGGGGGTGAAGAGGGGGCCTTTGCCTGTGTTCTGTGCGACTGCGACAGTCACATGATCAAATAATTTTGCGGCGCGGCCCAGAACGTCGAGATGGCCGTAGGTGATGGGGTCAAACGTGCCTGGATAGATGCAGTGGCGCATAGCTGGATTGAATTTCATCTAATTCTATCACACAGGGGCATGGCGATGAAGATTTAACGAAGGAGCTTCGTGATAGATTATAAAGCCCGACTAAGTTTGTGGTCGTCTACGCTCCGGGATTGATTTTGTGCAACATGCGTGTGTTTGTGACGTCTCTGTCTACGCGATGACTACGTTGCCCAATATTCTAACGTTTTCCCGTTTGCCTGCGATGTTTGCCATCGTGGCACTAATGAACGTGGATTTTAAGTGGGCCGCAACCAGTGCATTTTGGCTTTTTATCGCGGCGGCGCTTACGGATTGGCTCGATGGGAAGATCGCGCGCGAGAGTAATACCGTTTCGACGTTTGGACGATTTATGGACGCGGTCATCGATAAAGTGATGGTGTTAGGCATCATGATCGCGTTTGTTGCGGGTAAGGGATATTTTATGGGTTACAAGATCACCGGGATGTTGCTGTTGCTGTGCATCTTAGGTCGTGAATTTATGGTTTCAGGCCTACGCATGGTGGCTGCGACCAAGGGCATCGTCATTGAGGCTGATGCTGGCGGAAAACTTAAGACCTTCATCCAGCTGAATGCGATTGGGTGGTTACTAGGCGCAAGGATGTTGGAGCAGGATTTTTCGAATCTGTTCTCGGGTGAAGCTCGCTGGCAAGTGACTGCGGTTCACGAGCTCGGCCTTTTCCTCTTTGGGCTTTCTGCGGTGCTGACGATCACCTCTGGCCTTACGTATTTCCGGCGTCACGGTCGGGTGGTTTTGGATTGAGCAGCTTAAATTGGAAGAGCGATGCGATTGCAGCAACCTAGTTGGCCTCGAATGTTGCCCACCTGGTGGGTGGTAAATTTAGCTACGCTCGGGCTTATTGGCCGAGTGTTACCTGCTCCGGGGACATGGGGTTCATTTTTTGGCGTCGGCTACGCCGCAATGTTGGTGCAGGGCTTAGGTCTAGGAAATGCGGTGTTATTGATCGTGACTGTGGTGACAGGTTATTGGGCGGTGGGGATTTGTGGCGAAGCTGAGTTGCGCTTGGGTAAAGTGGATCCAGGTGAAGTAATTTTAGACGAATTTGTGGCGATGCCTTTGTGTTTCCTTGGCTGGTCGGAACTGACGATGACTTGGCCGGCTTGGACGGTACTGCTGGCCGGTTTCGCTCTATTTCGTTTTTTTGATATCTTAAAGCCGCTCGGAATTTCTCAGTTGCAACGATTACCAGCAGGTTGGGGCGTGGTAATTGACGATCTTGCGGCCGCGCTGGCGGCTTGCGGGGTGTTACACGTGGTCCACGCGCTAGGGATGGCGCATTGAGCAGAGTACGAGCGTTAACCTTTTCAGGGTAAAGCGATGAGGTGCTCCACTGCGACTTTGATGAGCAGGCCTTGTTGGAGGACGTCGACGCAGAGAACGATACCGTGGGGATTGGCGGGGTCGTCCACGTAGCCTTCGAGTCCATGCAGGGGTCCGCTGACGATTTTAACGCGGCGGCCTTTGGTGAAGAGGGGCATCACGCTGACTTCGTATCCGGATGCGACAATAGCCTTAACATCAGCGAGTTGACGAAGGAAGGTTGTTTCGTCGGTGACGGAAATAGCGCGCGCGAGGAGGTCTTGCTGATAAATGCGCGATTTCAATTCGAGCGGTACGCAGGCAAAGACGTAGCCGGGAAAGAGGGGTTTGGTGAATTTCTTCGTCTCTTTAGCGTAGTGGCGAATACTAACAATGAGCGGCAGATAATGTTCGAAGCGTTCGGCGGCCATGAGCGCTGCGAATTTCTTTTCGCAGCGGGGTTTCGCATGACAAACAAACCAAGTGGGTTTGGCGGGATCGATGAGCAAGCAGGGGAGTCGCGGGGCGATTAAAATGGGATAGCCGCTAGTTACAGGGCCTTAAAGATTTTTGAGTTTTTGTAGGGCTTGGATGTAGCCAGGAAAACCTTTGCCGCAAATCATAGCGTGACAGGCGCCGGCCGTCATTGAGGTGTGCCGGAATTTTTCGCGTTTTTTGATGTCTGAAATGTGGACTTCGATGGCGGGTTTGTCGGAGGCCGCGAGGGCGTCACGGAGTGCAATGCTGGTGTGGGAATAGGCGCCGAAGTTGACGATGAACGCCTCGATGCCGCGGTCCGTGAGCGCATGGATTTTATCGATGAGTGCCCCCTCGTGAGCTGATTGAAAAAATGTCGTCGTGAAGCCTAATTTTTTGGCCTCGGCTCGGATCAAGGTTTCGAGGTCTTTAAGTGTGGCTCGGCCGTAGATCTCGGGCTGGCGTTTACCGAGGCGGTCGAGGTTCGGGCCGTGGAGGATGGCGATACGTTTCATGCGAAAAGATATAATCTATCCCACGCGATGCGGCGTGAGTTGCCAAGGGTGCATTGCCGAAAATCAAAGGGGATTTTCGGTGGCAATGAATTCCCAGGGCAAGTTGAAGTGTTGGCTGAGTTCGGCGGCGAGGGCTTTCACGCCATGCACTTCAGTCGCATAGTGGCCACAAAGGTAAAGGTTGAGGCGTTGTTCCTGGGCGAAGTTAAAATGTTCTTCGCGAAGTTCCCCGGTGACGAGGGTGTCGCAACCAGTGCTGGCGATCGCGGATAGGGCGCTGTTGCCGCTACCGCTGCAAAAGGCGATTTCGGTAGGCGAGGTGGAACCGTATTCGATTGCGGTTAGGCGTGGGTAGAGGGCTTGGAGTTTCTCCCGGAGTTTGGAACGGGGTCCGTCGTGAGTGGCGATGACGCCGATGTTACCGCCGTCGTTGGGTAGCCAGCCTCGAGAGGGGTTGAGGCCGAGTTGCTTGGCGAGGAGTGCGTTGTTGCCGAGTTCGAGGTGGGCGTCGAGTGGGAGGTGACTAGAGTAAAGCGCGCAATCGGCGCGGATAAGGGTGGCGACACGTTCGTAAACCGGCCCGGTGAGTGGCCTAGGCATGTCCCAGTAAATCCCGTGGTGAACGATGAGGAAATCGACGCCGGCAGCCGCGGCTTTTTGAAATGGGATGAGACCGGCATCGACGGCGGCGCCGATTTTAGTGACTCGGCCGGAGTTGGCGACCTGAAGGCCGTTGAATGCGGCGGGGGCGTCTTTGAAGTCAGTACGTCGAGTGCGTTGGTCGCAGTAGGCGAGTAGATCGTTAAGGGTGGGCATGTTCAGACGCGGAAGATGGCTCCGAGTTTTTTGCCAAGCAAGAGGCTCATTCCAACGATTGTGACGCCGAGAAATACCATCGCCCAGACGCCGAGGGCGCTGGCGATGAACTTGCCGTCGCCGAGAAGTTGAAAGAGCTCCATGATTGCTTTGGTAATGGGATAAAAGACCTGTTTTTGGGCCAAGATGAGAGAGTCACTGACTTCGAGCATCGCAAAAGCAAAGGCGAGAAGTCCGCCGGCGATGAGGTTGGCGGCGATGAGGGGTAGGGTGATTTTTATGACAGATTTTAACGGTGGGCAGCCGAGATTTTGAGCGGCTTCTTCGAGAGTTTCGCTGGTTTGCTGGAAACCGGCTGAGGCTGAGCGTACGACGTAGGGTAAGCGTCGGACCGAATAAGCGATGATCAATAGAATGGTGGGATCGCGGACGGGGTTGATGAATTCGAATAATTTACCCTCCTGGGACATCGCTAGGTAGCCGAAGGCCAGCACGAGTCCAGGGACGGCTAACGGTAGCATAGAGAGAAAATCAAGAACCTGGCGTCCGCGGATCTTGGTACGAACGACGACGTAAGCGATGGCGATCCCTAGAATGATGTCGATGATCGTGGAGATGCTGGCGAACTTCAGGCTATTAGCGATGGCAGGGACTGTGAGATCATGACCGAGTGCGATGGAGAAATTATCGAGAGTGTAGTTTTGTGGGAGCAAGCTGCCGTACCAGTCTTTGGAGAATGCGACGAGAACGACGCCCAGGTGTGGCAGAACAGCAATAAAGGTTACGCCGGAGAAGAGGGCGGTACAGAGCCAGCCCTGAGCGTGAGTGAGGGCGCGTGGACCCCCGCTACTTGTGGCCTTGGCCATCATGGCATGCCCCGCGCGGCCGAAGAGACCTTTGCCGATTGCATAGAGTGAAATTGAGGCGACGAGCATCACGGCGACTAGGGCATAGGGAAACGGATTACCCCCAATATCTTTGAGGCCGTAGTATATTTGGACGCTGGTAACCTGAGCGTAATCAAAGACTAGCGGTGTGCCAAGTTCCGTGAAAGCCCAGATGAAAACGATCGTTCCACCTGCAAACAGGCCGGGGTTAATCAGCGGTAGAGTGATTTTCCAAAAACGGCGCAGACCGGTGCAGCCGAGATTTTGTGCGGCTTCTTCCATCGCAGGGTCGATATTGGCGAGTGCGGCGGCGGCGTTTAGATAAATGATCGGGTAAAGGGTGAGAGCCTCGACGAGTGCTATTCCCCAGAACTGATTGGCTGCAAACCAATCAAAGGTCCAACCGGGCGGGCGAAGGTGAAGGTTGACCAGTAACGCGTTCAAGGCGCCGTATTGGCCAAAAATTTGTTTGATGCCGATTGCGCCGACGAAGGGCGGTAAAATCATCGGTATGAGTACGAGCGAGCTGAGCAGGCTTTTTCCGGGATATACAAAGCGGTCGCTGATGAACGCGAGCGGCAGAGCGATAGCTAGGGCAAGCGTGGTGGCCGCGCAGGCGAGGAGAAACGAGTTGCGCAGTCCTCCTAGATAATTGGGGTCGGCTAACAAAGCGCCTAGGCAGGCTAGCGTAAAATGCCCGTCGGCATCAATAAAACCACCTTTAAGGATCTGGTAAATGGGCCAGATAAAGAACGCCGCAAAAAAGACCGCGGTAAGGCCGAAAATGATGCGGGCAAAGGTGGACGACATCTCGAATAGAGTGGCTGGGCCGCGCAAAGGGCGGCAAGGCGGAACTGGGCCGAGGCAAGGCCAATGAATCAGTTGCGCTGAGGTTCGACTAGAATTTTGCCTGCGGCGGCGAGGCTAAGGGCGAGGGTACGGCTTCCGGTTTTTTTGATGGTGGCGAGGCCGGCGGCCAAATTGCGGCCTGTGACACTAATAGTAGTACCGGGTGTCAGGTTGTTTTGGTCGATAAATTGCAGAAATTCAGGGGTCTGGTCAGTGATGCGAACGATGCGCAAGGGCTGATTGAGCGTGCAGGTGGCAAGAGTGGCGTAGACTTGGAAGTTAAGTTTGCCCTTTCGACTGGGAATGGGATCGCCGTGAGGGTCGGTTGCAGGATAACCGAGCAAGGCGTCGAGTCGGTCGAGTACATCCTCGGATATAGCGTGCTCGAGCTGTTCCGCTTCGGTGTGAACGGCGGCCCAGTCCATTTTTAGGACGTTGACCAAGAAAGTTTCAACTAAGCGGTGTTTGCGCAAAACACTCAAGGCGACGCCGCGTCCGGATAGCGTAAGAATCACGCCTTGGCGTGGTTGGTGCTCGACGTAGCCCTCAAGGGCGAGGGCTTTGACCATAGTCGTTACGGTACCGGGAACGACGGCCAGGGCAGTAGCCAGTGCACCCATCGATACGAGTTCATCCGTGCCTTCAGACAGCAGCAGGATGTGTTTGAGGTAGTTTTCAACGGTGCTGCTAGGCATGGTAGAAGATGGAGCGCACGCTGGATTTGATACAACAAGTAATTTATTTTGACTACTCAAAATAGGCAAGTTTGATTCAGGCATGCACACAGGCCGCGAATATCAACCGCCTAAAAATATCGAGGAGGGGCGTGATGAAGGCTGAAAAGCAACCAGAAGAATTTCGGGATAAGGGCAGGGGGCAAATGGTTGGGGTCAGCCTGCCGGATGCGCATCGCACGGTGAACGTGCCTGCGGGAGCTGGCTTTTGGCGGAAGATTTTCGCGTTTTCAGGTCCTGGATTTTTAGTGGCGGTGGGCTACATGGACCCGGGTAATTGGGCGACGGATATCGCTGGCGGCTCAAAGTTTGGCTATTCGCTATTGGCGGTCATCATGATTTCGAATGTGATGGCGATCTTGCTTCAGCATTTGTGCCTGAAGCTTGGGGTGGTGACAGGTCGCGATCTGGCGCAAGCGTGTCGCGACCATTATTCACGGCCAACGGTTTGGTTTTTGTGGGCTTTGTGTGAATTGGCGATTGCGGCTTGTGACTTGGCGGAGGTGGTCGGTTCAGCGATTGGTCTACAGTTATTGTTTGGGATTCCTCTAATCTGGGGCTGCGTGATTACAGCACTGGATGTGATGGTGGTGTTATTATTACAGCATCGGGGTTTTCGTTATTTGGAGGCTATTGTGGTGACTCTGATTCTGACCATCGGCGGTTGTTTTGCAGTGGAGTTGATGATGGCAAAGCCCGATTTAGGCGGAGTCATGAGTGGGTTCATTCCGCGGCTGGAAATTCTTCGCAACTCGGAGATGCTTTATGTGGCGATAGGCATTCTAGGGGCGACGGTGATGCCGCATAATCTCTATCTGCATTCTTCGATTATCCAAACGCGTCGATTTATGCAAAATTCAGCGGGTAAGGCTGAAGCGATTAAATTTGGCACCATTGATTCGACGTTTGCGTTGATGTTCGCACTCTTCATCAACGCGGCGATCTTGATTTTAGCCGCATCCGCTTTTCACGGCCATGGTCACGGAGAAGTAAGTGAGATTCAGCAGGCCTACCATCTTTTAGATGGGGTCTTGGGGGTGAGTTTCGCCGGCACTTTATTTGCTTTGGCGCTCTTAGCTTCAGGGCAAAATTCGACGATTACCGGGACGCTAGCGGGCCAGATCGTGATGGAGGGATTTTTAAACATCCGTTTGCAGCCGTGGTTGCGCCGATTACTTACTCGGGCGATTGCAATTGTACCCGCGGTGGTGGTGATTGGGGTATACGGTGAGGAAAAGAGCACCGAATTGCTCGTCGCGAGTCAGGTGTGCCTGAGTATGCAGTTGGGTTTTGCCTGCTGGCCGTTGATGCGGTTTACGGGAGATCGCTCCAAGATGGGTGAGTTTGTTAATCCGTGGTGGCTCAAGGTCCTGGGCTGGGCGATCACCCTGATAATTATTACGCTGAACGTGAAGTTGCTCTTGGATTCGTTATTGCCGGTAGCGTGGCGGCAATTTTTTTATAATTTGGTGGGTGTGGCTAGCTTCGGCGTGTAATAGCCCATTTTAATCTAAGCCGACTTTTGAATAACGGCGATGTGGCGCCATGAAAAAGCCGCGGAGTTTGGTCCGCGGCTTTTATTAATTTCAGACTGCAATTCCAGCGGTTTTTCTGGATTTCGCTTTAAAAGCGCCCTTCGACGCCGGCGGTGATCGTGGTGCCGTTGACGAGAAAGGTTTCGAGTTGGTCGCGAACACCTCGATAATAGATCTGAGGTTCGTTGAAGACGTTTTGAACGCCGAAGTTAAGGGTGAGGCTTGGGCGAATTGAGTAGCGGATATTGGCGTTAACGAGTTCGCGTGCCTGGAGGTATTGGTTGCGAGATGGCGCCGCGAGATTGTAAGCCGCACGAATGTTTTCGCCCGTGTAGTTATAACTCACGGAAGCGCCGTATTTCTTATAGTTCCAAGAAAGCGAGAGGTTCATCGTACGAGGGATGAAGCCGTTGACATCTTTATCTTTGATGTAGGCCCCGACTATGCCGTAATCGCCGTGAGCAGTGATCTGGGATAGGTTGGCATTGATGGTCAAACCCTTGAGTGGTCCGGGCAGGAAGCGAAGCTGTTGAATGTAGCTGAATTCCCAGCCTTGGGTGTAGGCGGTGCCAGCGTTGGCGCTTGATATGATTTGGTAGCCCACGAATTCGCCCTGATATCCGTTGTCGATGCCGGGTGCTACCGTGGCGAGGTTAAAGTTGGAGACGATCAGGTCATCGAGCCGTTTGTGAAACCAGCCCACGGTTAAACTACCGGAGGGGTTAAAATAGTACTCCAGAGAGAAATCCCAATTTTTGGCTTTGGTCGGTTTGAGGTCAGGGTTGCCGAATGTGACGGTCTGGGCGGTATCGCTAAAGGAGAGAGCGGCTACGTTGTTGGCCAAGGTGGGGCGGGAGAAACCGGTGGTCCAAGATGCCCGAGCCTTAAGGTTGGGGGTGAGGTCGCGCCAGAGATGAATGCTGGGGAAGTTTTGGCTATAGGTGCCATCATTTTTGTAGGCGATGCTGTCGATCTCAGCGGTGCCGGCGGGATCAGCTAATTGCTGGGCGGAAGTGGTGAGCACGCGGGCCCTGCGGCGACCTTCGCCTGTGGTGTCTGTCGTTTCGCGGCGAACCCCGAAAAGGAATCCGTTTTGGCCGATTTTACCTTGGGCCATGATGTAGTAACCGGTGATGGTTTCGTTTACTTTATTCGACGCGGTACGGCGGTTGTTTTCGTAATAATACTTGTCCTCTTGCCAGAGTGCGGGGTTGGTCGGTTGACCGTTTTGGATGAATTGAGCGGCTTCCCATTGTGGAATTTTCCGGCCGGTTTTCACGGTGTCCCACATCAGGATTGAAGGGTCGTAGGGTAACGCAGTGGTGCCGAGGTAGCTCCAACGGCGATTAACCCGGAAAAGCTCAACGTTGTGGTCACGAATCGAAGCGCCGGTTTTGAGGTAGGCGGTGAAGGCGTTGATTGGGAGTAAATATTTTAAATTAGCGCGAGCCTCGCGGATGAAATCGATATCCAAATTGCCCGATTGAGTGCTGAGGCCGTTGACGGCGGGTCGGTAGTAGTTCGCGTTAGTGAAATCGAGGCCGCCGTTTTGCGAGAAGCGCGGATAAAGGTCGTTCTGGGTGCGATCAAGAATCCAACCTACGCCGGTCTCACCGTTGGGGCCTACGATGTTGTTGGTGGCAGAGCCAGGGCCGCCATTGGGGCCGATGAAGGGTACATTGCCCAGGCGGCTGATGAGTTGACCTTCAGCGCCGAGGTAGCGGTAGCGCGTTCTGCTCCAGAGTACGCCCCAATCGCTTTCGAAGGGACCAAATTGATGCTCTCCGCCGAGATCCATGTGACGCAGGCGCTGGTTGCGGTTAATCAAATTAGAGGTCTCGTCGATGAGGGCCGGTGCAGTGGTCGAAGAAGTAGCGGTGGAGGCGGTGGGTACGGCGCGCACGGTAGTGATGCGGTCGGTCCAGCCTGGGACCACTCCCGTGCTAGTCGCATTGGGAACAGTGGTCTGGCTACCGGCGTAGGCGCGCGTTTGATACTGACGGCGCATGGGTTCCGGAGCGTCGTTGTAAATCAGGTTAAGTTTGATGAGGGAGTTGCGGCTGAGGCGGTAGTCCCACTTTGTGCTCAGGCTGCGTTGCATGCGGTTGTTGTAATTGTCTTGGGTGCGATAATCCCAGACGAAGGCGGGTTGTGCATTCGTTTGCTGATAATCACGATTGGTCCGGAAAAAACCGAACGCGTTTTCGCTGTAGAAGGCGTTTACAGAAACGGCGAGATTTTCGGAGTCGCTACCGAAGACTGCAAATTTTTCAATGTAGGATCCGTTGAACAGGGCGTGGGTACGGCGTTGTTCACGCAGGGGAACTTGCTCGGTGAACCAAGGGGCTTGGCGAGCACTGAAGTTATAGCTGATGCGACGTTTCTCGCTTTGATTGAGCGGCGACTTGGTTTTAAAGTTCACTCCGCCCCCGAGGGAATCGACGCTGCGATCGGGGGTCTGGCCCTTGGTGAGTTCTAGCGATTCAAACATGTTGCCGGTGAAGGCGGTCATGCGGGTATTGCGATTTTGGGCGCTGAAAGAAGACATGCCGCCGCCATCGATGGTGATGGAGGTCATGCCGGCACCCATGCCGCGCACGCTGATTACTTCAACGACTTCATCACCAGGATTTGCAAAGGTAACGCCGGGCAATCGTATCGCCAGTTCTGTGGCATTCATGTTGGGCAAATCGGACAGCGAATCCATTGAGGCGATATTCTTAAGATTATCAGCGTTCCGCTGCTGGGTCATGGCCGAGGATAGGCCTTCCTTGACGCTAGCGACTTTGAAGGCATCGAGCATCAGTACTGAGCTGGTTAGGACAAAGTCCCTGACCGCTGGTTGTCCGGCACTAACGACTACGGGAAGCGTCTGGCTATCGAGACCGGTGTAGGTAACGAGTAATTCGTGGGTACCTGCGGGCACGTTTAAGAGGTAGCGCCCGGTATTGTCGACGAAGGCACTGAGGTTTAGGCTCTTGATCTCGACTTTGGCGCCAATGAGACCGTTGCCGGTGGCTTTGTTAGTTACGGTGCCGATGATGACACCGCTAGCCGCAGATGAACTCGAGTCAGCCGCTTGTACCTCTGGGGCCAACCAAAGAGTGAATAACGAAAAGGCGGCGATAAGCGCAGTGGCGTGGAGAGATTTCCGCAGATTGAGTAAGGCTGGGGGTAGGAAGCTGGAGTAACGGATCATGATGGGGTTGTTCTTGTTCAGGGGTAGTTGGACTTATGCGGTAAATAAATGACTCAAACTGAAACGGAAACTTGGCCCGAAACGGTGGAATAGTTCCAGTAAAAAAATGATACAAATTAGTGACGGTCTAATTCGGAGGAATCGATGCCGGGAATTTTTCAACGACGATTCGGAGACAAATACGAGAAGTCGCCGAGGCCTTGGAAGTCTCGACTAGCTCAGGCAATTATCCGCTATTGCGCTATGCGCTGAGGTAAAACCTCGGTGCGTCTGATCAGCCGCTAAACGGGAATATTTTAAAAAACTGCAGGAAAAAAATTCCTGCGATAATGTAGCCTAGTGTGGTCAGGTTCTTGGGTTTGCCGAGGCCAAGCGCCAGTATAGCGGCGGTGATCAGTCCGAGACCGATACCTTCGGCGATACTGAATGTGAGAGGAATGGCGAAAATTGTAAGCACTGCAGGTGCGGCGATTTTGAAATCCGTCATGTCGATCTCGATCACGGATTGCATCATGAAAATGCCCACGACGACTAGAGCGGGTGCAGTGGCGGCGGCAGGGACGATCAAAATTAGCGGAGTAAAAAACAAAGCCAGCAGGAAGAATCCGGCAGTAGTCAATGAGGTGAGTCCAGTACGGCCACCGGCTTCGACCCCGGAGGCGGACTCGATATAGCTTACCACAGTTGATGTGCCGAAAAGCGCGCTAACGATGGTCGCTAGTGAATCGGCGAGCAAGGCGCGACCGGCTTTGGGGAGGGTGCCATCAGCCGAGAGTAATCCGGCGCGTTTGGTTACACCGATGAGTGTGCCAATGTTGTCGAACATATCGACCAGTAACAGCGTGAGGATTAACGGCAGCGCGACCGTGAAAGCGGTCCAGCTGGTGAGAAATTTAAAAGTGAGCTTTAAGAAGACAGGCGAGGGGGAGTGGGGCAGGGCGACTAAAGATGATGGTAGCTGGGTGACCTTGGTGCCGGCAGTCGCCGGCACCAATAATCCGACCAGGGTGATGACGGCGATGCTTACAACAATCGCTCCTGGCACACCGCGTGCCACTAGTATGATGGTTAACAGTACTCCCGCTAGGCAGAGTGCCACGGGGCCCGAGGCGAAGTCACCCGCGCTAACGAAGGTTGCAGGATTGGACATGATCACGCCTCCATTTTTTAGACCGATGAACGCGATGAACAGACCGATGCCGCAGGTGACGGCGATTTTAAGTGCGTGTGGAATCGCTGCGATTATTTTTTCGCGGATGCCCGTGACTGATAGAGCGAGGAAGATCAGGCCGTTAACCAAGACCATTCCAAGCGCCTCAGACCACGGTAGGCCTTTGCCTAGGACGATTGTGAACGTGAAGAAGGCGTTGATGCCCATGCCCGGCGCCAAGGCGATGGGGTAGTTCGTGAGCAGGGCCATGATGGCCGTCGCCAGCGCCGCGGTGAGGGCTGTGACTGTGACTAAAGCACCTCTATCCATGCCGGTATTGGCGAGGATAGCGGGATTTACGGCCAAGATGTACGCCATTGCGGCGAATGTCGTTAAGCCGGCCTGGAATTCACGAGCGGGGGTGGTGTGGTGTCGGTCGAGTTGGAAGAATCGTTGGAGCATGGGGAGATGGTGCAGGTTTATAAATTGAATCGTGCCCTGCAATGAGCGAGTTTCATGCCGTGGTGCGTATAATCGACAGTCATGTTCATCTCTATCCTGATGTGATCAACCGGGCGCCGGCGGCTTGGGCGTTGGCCAACGGTGAGCCGCATTGGGCAAGCTTGTGTGTGCGCCGCCGCAAGAATGGGCGCGCGGTGCAGGGATTTCCTAGTGTGGAGGAGCTTTTGCGCGAAATGGATCGAGTGGGTGTAGAGCGCGCTTTGTTGCTGGGGTGGTATTGGCAGCGCGCGGAAAATTGCGCGCACCAAAATCGGTTTTTTGCGGAACTCGTGCGGCGCTATCCTGAACGCTTGAGTGCATTTGCGACCGTGCAACCGGCTGAAGGTGTGGCACAAGCCGTGGAAGAGTTGCAGCGATCACACGAAGAAGGTTTATGCGGCATCGGTGAACTTTCACCGCATGCGCAGGGCTATGCGATGGACGGCGCTGAATTTGCGGCGGTGTTAGCCATGGCGGAGAAGTTGAAATGGCCGATAAATCTCCACGTCACCGATTCGCGTGGGCGAGCTTATCCTGGGCGCGTAGAGACGCCGCGTGAAGATTTTATAACCGTCGCTAGAGCATGGCCCAAAGTGTCATTGGTGTTGGCGCATTGGGGTGGCGGCGAACCTTTACGGGATCTAAACGCCGCTAAATTCGACAACGTTTTTTATGATACGGCCGCTTCGCCATTACTTTATGATGCTGCGATGTGGGGAGGTTTTATCCGGCAGGTCGGAGCAGAGCGCGTGTTTTTTGGCTCGGATTTTCCGTTGAATAATTTCCCCGCTTTAACAGCAGAGCCGGAAATGGGGCACTTGATTGAAGAGGTAAATGGGGCCGGATTGAGCGCGCCAGAGCATGCTGCTTTAATGCGAAATAATGTGGCGCGTTGGTTGAAGTAGTGCGGTGAAGGAAATTAGCACAGAGATATGCTCGCTCACTAAAGGCATAACCGGGCAAGATTGATTATGCACGTTTTGAGTCTTAGCTGCTGGGCGCTGGTGCTGGCCTTACTCGGGCTGGGGTGTGCGCGCCCAACAGATTCGGCTTCGACAAGACCTGTACGAAAAGTGACGTTACAGACAGATTGGTTTCCGCAGGCCGAGCACGGTGGATTTTACCAGGCATTGGCCAAGGGTTTTTATCTTGATGCGGGTTTGACGGTGGAGTTGGTGCCGGGTGGTCCGGGCGCGGGAATCAACTTACGCGTGGCGAAAGGTCAGGCTGATTTTGGCATGAACCGTAGCGACGATCTGATTTTGGCCGCGAGCCAAGGGTTGCCAGTTCTTATAGTCGCGGCGGTGTTGCAGCATGATTCGCAGGTGCTACTTGTGCATGCTGCGAGTCCGGTGAGGAAACTGGAGGATATTGCCGGTCGTACGGTTACGGCATCAATTGGCATGGCGTGGATTCCGTGGTTAAAGCAGAGCCGAGGAATCGAATTTGATTTGAGGCCCCAGACTTATGGTTTGGCTGGTTTTTTCACAGATCCCGATGCTATTCAGCAAGGTCTTGTGACCAACGAGCCGTATGTAGCGCGTGCACAAGGCGTCGCGGTGCGAACGATACCTATCGGGGCGTCGGGATTTGATGCCTATCATACAATTTTTTGCCGGCGTGAATTGGCGCGGATGGAACCAGAAGTAGTGCGAGCGTTTGTCGCGACTTCAATTCGTGGTTGGCGAGATTATCTCGAGGGGGATCCTGCGCCAGCGCATGCGCTAATTTTGCAGCGCAATACGCAGATGACGCCCGGGTTCTTGGCGTATTCTCGCGGAGAAATGATTGAGCGTGCTTTAGTTCGAGGAGATGCGGCGCAGGGCGAAAATATTGGTCAAATCGACCTGCAGCGTATCAACGATCAGATTGAGAAACTGTATCAGTTGAAAATACTGCGAGAACTGCTGCCTGTGGAAATGGTCGCGACTAAAGAATTTTTGCCGATACAGGGACGCTAAAAGGTTTGGCAACGCGGTTACGGGGCGTGATTTTTAAAGGATGAATCCCGAATCCAAACTCGCTGAACTTGGTCTTTCGCTCCCGCCGCCACCCGCGGCCGCGGGCAGTTATGTGCCCACCGTGCGTACGGGTAATTTGCTTTATTGCGCCGGTACGATCAGCGCACTTAACGGCCAAGTGACTCATGTGGGTCAGGTGGGCAAAGAACAGACCGTGCAGACCGCCAATAAGTCAGCCGAGATCTGCGCATTAAATACGCTCGCCAATATCAAGGCTGCGGTTGGCTCACTCGACCAAGTCGCTCGTATCGTTTTTGTGAGTGGTTTCGTAAATGCGGTGGATGGTTTCACTGAGAGCCCGGCGGTGATAAATGGGGCTAGTGATCTTTTTGTGAAAATTTTCGGGGACGCCGGTAAACATGCACGTGCGGCCGTGGCGGTTAACGGCCTGCCGCGCGGCTCGACGACCGAAATTCAGGTTGTCGTCGAACTGAAGGCATAATTTCGCTCGCGGCACATTTGTACTTTGGACTCGCGGCGAGCGTGGAAACACGTGCAGTTAAGTCCATGTACAACGTGCTTGTGGTGACGGCGGTGTTGATGTTGCTCCGACTCGCGGGTGAACTCCTGCTGTCGGCGCTTAACCGGGCGGAAGTGCGTCGTCATGCCGGCTCCGTACCGCCTGCGGTTGCGGCCATCATGGATGTCCCGACTTATGAAAAATCGGTCGCCTACACGCTTGAGAAATCGAAATTCGGTGCGATTACAGAGCTCTTCGATACGTTTGTATTGGCCCTAGTGATCTTCGGCGGGGTGCTTCCAATTTTGTATGTTCACGTAGCGGCTTGGGGCGCGCCAGGAGCGGTTTGGGACGATGCGCTTTTTATTTTACTGGCTGGGGTGTTGCTTTCGGTTCCGGCGCTACCGTTCGAGTGGTGGGCGCAGTTTCGCTTGGAGGCAAAATTCGGTTTCAATAAAAGCACACCTAGTCTGTGGGTGTCGGATAAAATTAAAGGCCTCGGCCTGATGTTTGCGCTTGGATTTCCGCTGTTGTGGGCGCTGTTGTCGCTAGTGGGCTGGGTGGGGGAAGCATGGTGGCTTTGGGGTTTTGGCCTGATATTTGGATTTCAGCTTCTGATGCTCGTGCTTTATCCCAAATTGATTTTACCGTTGTTCAATAAACTGACGCCTCTACCGGAAGGTGAATTGCGGACCCGATTGCTCGCTCTTGGGGATCGGACGGGGTTTCATGCGACAACGATTCAAGTAATGGATGGCAGTAAACGCTCGGGTCATTCCAATGCATTTTTTACGGGCTTCGGGCGCTTCCGGCGTATTGTGCTTTTTGATACGCTGATCGCGCAGCTTGATGCGGAAGAACTTGAAGCGGTGCTGGCGCATGAGATCGGGCATTATCGTCGGGGGCATATTCCGAAGATGATCGCAATGAGTGCAGCGACGATGTTCAGCGCGTTTGCGGTTATCGCGTGGCTCGCGCGTAGTCCGTGGTTTAACCTGACATTCGGTTTCCCAGCGGGCGAGTTAGCCCCGGCTTTTTTGATGTTTGGGCTATTAAGTGGTTTGGTTACCTTTTGGTTTTCGCCGCTCATGAATTTGTTATCGCGCAAACATGAATATGAGGCCGATGCATTTGCTCGTGACGCGATGGGCGGCGTGACACCGATGATCGGCGCGTTGCGTAAGCTAGCTCAGAAAAATCTAACTAACCTCACGCCGCATCCCTGGTTCAGCGCGTTTTTTTATTCGCATCCTACTTTGGTTGAGCGGGAGCATTCGTTGCGAAATGCCGGAAGCGCGCATGCTGATGCGAAGCCGATTTAATTCACATAATAAGCTAGAAGCTCGAGCACTGATTGAACGACAAAAAAAGGCCGGTCCACGAGGACCGGCCTAAGCTAGAAAAATTTAGCGAAGGGATTACTTCGCGCTGATGCTAACGGGTATCGTGACTTCGCCGGCGCCGTAGCCTTTCAAGAATAGGTTGCCGGTGCCGGGTTTGCCGCCCTCAACGGTGATAGTTACAGAGGTTTGCCCTTGAGGTACGATAATCTCTGGCATGATGACGCTCTCGGGTACATCGGTCGTGACATCGATCAAAAGACCGCCAGGGGGCGCGGAAACGGGTACGTTGAAGGTCAAGGTCTGGCGTTCGGCGCTGCGTAGAGTGAGAGCAGTGGGTGATACCTTGAGGCTGCTGGGATCGATGCGGAATGTGCCTACGGGTGAATTGCCGGCGGCGCTGCCGAGCATGACGCGGTAGTTTTTATTGGCATCGATGGCGGGCACATAGAAGCTCAGGGAATTGGGAGACTCGTAGGTTGTACGAGCGGGAAGATTGTCGAAGAAGATCGCATCTTGGGGGCTAAAGCCTCGGCCGAGTACGCTGATGCGGGCGCCGATTGGGCCCCGGTTCACCTCGAGTGACAGTACGTAGCGGCGCACGATTTTGGCGTGTACGACTTCAGTGTAGACCTCTGAATCGGAGGAGCCGTTCTGGGTCTCGATGCGGAAAGGCACGAGATAGTAATAGGCAATTTCGTCACGGCCGTTGGGCAGTTGGTACTCGAATTCGTAGATGCCGCCGCCCAAGCCGCTATTTTTCATCGGAAAGCTTTGGCCATCGATGATAATTTTAGGAGCGATGGTGGAGGCGTTTACAGAGGCGGACTTAGGAGTTACACGTAGGGTAAACGTGTAAATCTGGGACGGATTTTCCGGCAGTGAGGGCGCGGTAAGATTCGTCAGTACGACAGTGTCGCAACCGCTGAGCAGGGCGAGGCCGAGCGAGGCTACAAGAGAAAGGAGGATTTTTCTCGCGAGAGAAATTCGGTTGGTATGCATTAGTCGTTTTGAGTTTGAAAACCAGAACAGTTAATTTCGGCAAGTAATGAGCGCCTCCGACACAGCGCAAGCCAAAGGTGTGGGCACGGTTCCGCTCGGACTCTACGTGCATGTGCCTTTTTGTGCCTCGACCTGCGATTTTTGTGCGTTTTATCAAACCCAACCGACCGCTGAAACCGTGCTTGGTTTCCTTGATGGGGTTAAGGCCGAGACGGCGCTAGTGCAGTGGCCTAGACCTATCACGACGGTGTTTTGGGGTGGGGGGACGCCAGGATTGCTGGCCCCGCGGCAGATCGAGGTGTTGGGCGCTGCGTTGCGCGAGCGCTTTGTGGGGGAGCCGCAGGAGTGGTCAGTGGAATTAGCCCCCGCCTCTGTGACAACTGAGCGTCTAGCAGCGTTTAAGGAGATCGGCGTGACGCGGATATCACTCGGTGTGCAGAGTTTTTCGCCTGAGCTGCTCGAGGGGCTCGGTCGGCAACACACGCGGGAGCAGATATACCGTGCGCATGAACGCATCCGAGCGGCCGAGTTTCGAAGTGTTAACTTGGATCTAATGTTCGCATTGCCGGGCCAAGATGAAGCCAGTTGGCTGGCGGATATTGATGCTGCGGTTGCACTTGCGCCAGATCACCTTTCGACGTACTGCCTGACTTTTGAGGAGGATACGGCCTTGTGGGTGAAATTGTCCCAAGGGAAAGTGAAGCTTGATGTCGAGCGTGAGGCGCGACTTTACGAAGAGACGTGGGTGCGGCTTGCGCAGCTTGGTTACGCGCAATACGAAGTTTCGAATTTTGCCCGCCCGGGTCATGTTTGTCGTCATAATTTGAACACGTGGGGTATGAATGAATGGATTGGTTTAGGGCCCTCGGCGGCCTCGCAACACGCGGGATGGCGGGGTGCGAATATTTCTGATTTGGCGCTTTGGCGCGAGCGCGTCGCGCGCGGCGAGCGTTTGACCGAGGATCGTGTGGCATTGACGCCGGCGTTGTTAGCGGAAGATGCATTAGTTTTTGGACTGCGGATGAATGCCGGCGTTGATCTAGCGGTGTGGCAGGCGAATTGTCCTGGGGCGCCTTGGGGTGAGGTAGAGTCCTTGGCGGAGCGGTTGGCTTCGGAGGGTTTGGCGGAACGCAGTGGTAGCCGGCTGTTACTTACAAACCGTGGGCGCTTACTGGCGGACAGTATCGGCGCGGAGATGATGATGGCGTTTGAAGTCGAGTCGCAGGAGATTTCTTTATGAGCTTCAAGCTGTTTATAAGAGCGGGTGCTTTATTCCTCGGTTTTGTGGGGCTGGCCCATGCGCAGCGGGCGCTCGTGTTGCAGACAGACTTTGGCGTAAAAGACGGCGCGGTTTCTGCGATGCGGGGGGTAGCTTTTGGGGTCAGCCCAAAGCTGGCGATTTTTGATCTGAGTCATGAAAACACACCGTTCGACATTTGGGAGGGGGCGTATCGCTTAAAACAAGCGGCGCCATTCTGGCCGGCTGGAACCGTATTTGTCTCGGTCGTGGATCCTGGCGTGGGCACGGAGCGAAAGTCAGTCGTGGTGCAAACGCGCAGCGGCCATTTTTTTGTTGGACCAGATAATGGAACTTTCACCTTGGTCGCTGAAGAACTCGGTATCGTGGCAGTGCGTGAAATCGACGAATCGAAAAATCGCCGTCAGGGCTCAGAGCGCTCTTATACGTTTCACGGACGCGATGTGTACGCATTTGTCGGGGCGCGTTTGGCCGCGGAAGTGATTGCGTTTAAGGATGTGGGGCCGGAGTTGCCGCCCCGCGTTATGACTTTAGTTTATGACCAGGCGCGGCGTGATGGAACGGTCTTGGTGGGGACGATTCCTGCACTAGATTATCAATATGGTAACGTTTGGACGAATTTGGATGAGACGCTTTTCAGGCAGTTAGGGGCGAAGTTGGGTGATCATTTTAGGGTGACGATCACGCACGCAGGTAATGCTATTTATAAAGGCGAAATGCCTTACGTGCGGTCTTTTGGCGATGTCCCCGAAGGCGCCCCATTGTTGTATCTTAACAGTCTTATGAACGTAAGTTTTGCGCTGAATGTGGGTGATTTTGCGAAGACTCAGCATGTTGGTCGCGGCGCTGAATGGGGCGTGCGCGTCGAAAAAATTCACCCCGAGGTCATTAAGGAATTCAAATGAGTAATTTTTCGCATCCCTTGAGGGCATTGTTCCTGTTACTCGCTTTAGCGCTGGCTGGATGCCACTCGCCGGCGCCAACAGATTACTCGCCTACGCATGCTCGGCTTTTTCTCGAATCCGCCGATGGCCTCGGACCGACCATGAAATTGCCGAAAAGTGGCGTGGTGATTTCGATCGGTTCTAAGGCGGTGATCACCGAGGGGGACATTGTGAACGCTGAAGTGGCCCAAGTGGATCTCGGTCGCTGTTTGTTGCTGCAACTCTCGCCGTCAGCATTGCGCGATCTTTATCGCCTCACTGGCTCCAATCAGGGCAAGCGACTCGTGCTTACGCTAAACGACATTCCTCTTGGAGCGCGAAAGATTGATGCACCTTTCTCTGACGGCAGTTTGCTCATATTTGTTGAGATGACCGATGTTCAACTCGAGGGATTAGTACGGGATTTGAAGCGTACATCGCTTGAGATACAAAAAGATATTAAACGTAAGTCATGAACGCTCGCGCTTTTTATATCCTCTTTTCTTGTTTGGTAGTTGTTGGCGGGTTTGGTGCTCCGCGGGTCGATTTTGTGTGGCCTACGCCCAATCCCTCTTGGAATGACGGCAAGCCTGCGGTGAGTTTCCTGCAACACGCTGGGTCCGGTGATCCTGCATCGGGTGGCTTCGGTGGGGTACGCAGCGGCGGTACGCACTTTCATGAAGGAATCGATATTACGCCTCAGTCGCGAGACCGACGAGGCGAGCCGGCGGATGAAGTTTTCGCTGCTATGTCCGGTTTGATTCGCCATATCAATTCCTCGGCTGGCGACAGCGGATATGGACGTTATATCGTGCTAGAGCACCCAGATCAGACGCCGGGTGTTTATACCCTTTATGCGCATCTCGCACGCATCGCTCCAGGTTTGCGTGTCGGGGATACGATAAAGGCGGGGCAGGTGCTAGGTGCTATGGGACATAGTTCGGGCGGTTATAGCATTCCTAAGGATCGCTCGCACTTGCATTTCGAGATCGGCCTGATGGTGACGCGTGATTTTCAAAATTGGTATGGCCAAAGAAAATTCGGTAGCACCAATGAGCAGGGAATCTGGAACGGGATGAACCTTATGGGAATTGATCCGTTGGATTTTCTCGGACTTTGGCGCTCAAAACGCATAAACACCTTTCAGGAATATTTTGCCCAGGTGGAGCCCGTTGTGACGGTGCGTATCGCTACTTTGCGCACCCCCGATTTTGTGCTTCGTTATCCCTCACTGATGACCAAAGAGCTGCCGCTAGCGCCGGTGGCTGGTTGGGAGATTAAATTTAATTGGACGGGAGTGCCGATAGCATGGACACCGCTTACGGTCGCTGAGACGGTCGGTTTACCAAGAGAGCAAGCGCGCGTTATAAATGTTAACGCCGAGGTAGAACGCCGGCAGCGCAGTAAGACGCTCGTGGTTTCCCGTCGAGGCTCTTGGGTCGTGGGTAAAGATTTGGAGACGGTGCTCCAGCAATTATTTGGTGTGCGCTGATTTGAGCTGAGTTGGCGCAACAGCTGGACAAAGCTCCTGATCAGATCTGGAGATAGGTGCCCGCCTTTAAACGCTGGGATTGCGGACTGAGATAGTGAGGCCTCAGGATAGACTTTTTAAATGATTGTAGGAGTCCATCCGCTCGCAGGGTTCGATAAGGTCCTGCACTACCAAGTGCCGGAGCCAATGGTTGCAGACACGCAACTCGGCTCCCTTGTGCGCATACCGGTTGGGCGGATTTTGCGACTTGGAATCGTCGGCGAGATCGGAGCTCCAAAAGATTATCCCTTGGAAAAACTCAAGGCACTCGCGCAGGTGCTGCATCCATTTCCTGCTTTGCCGCCAGATTTACTTGGGCTGGCTCGTTGGATGACGGGGTATTATGCGGCGCCACTAGATGGAATCATCGAAGCGATGATTCCGGTAGCGGTGCGCAATGGCGCGGGTTTGAAGCAAGAAAAACAACTGTCGTTGCGGCAGCGCCTCAGCCTTGAGGAGTTGGCTGCGCTTGAGAAACGCGCCCCGCAGCAGGCCCGGTTATATAAATTTATTGAACAGCAATTTAAGCCGGTAAAAAAATCTCTGGTGCTCAGTCGGCTCGAGGTCACGGCCGCGGTGGCGAGCGCGTTATTGAAGCGGGGAGTATTAGAGGAGACCACAATGCGCATAGAGCGTGTGGCTTATGCGGACGATCACGCTCGGGGCGAACTCGTGGCCGCGCAGCCCCCTAAATTAAATTCCGAGCAATTAGTGGCGGTCAGTGCAGTTGCCGCAAAACTAGCAGCGGAGAAATTTAGTGTTTCGCTGCTGCATGGCGTGACGGGTTCGGGTAAGACAGAGGTATATCTGCACGCCATTGATACCGTCTTGAAATCTGGAGGTGGTGTGGCGTTTTTAGTGCCCGAGGTGGCATTGACTCCGCAGACAGTGGCGCGACTCCGTGCAAGGTTAGAGGCAATCGCGCCGGGCAATAAATGTGTGGTTTGGCACAGTCATTTGAGTGAAGGCGAGCGGTTGGATGGGTGGCTTGCGCTGGCCACGGGTGAGGCGCGGGTGGTGGTAGGCGCGCGTTCGGCGGTATTTGCTCCCGTCCAAAATTTGCGGCTGATCGTCGTTGATGAAGAACACGAACCGGCTTATAAGCAGGATGAGTCTCCGCGTTACCATGGCCGTGACGTAGCGGTCATGCGGGCAAAGCTAAACGGTGCGGTGTGTTTGCTCGGTTCTGCGACGCCGTCGCTTGAGAGTTTCCACAATGCGAGGGCTGGGCGTTACCAATTGCTTGAGCTAAAGCAACGTGTAGATAACCGGAAATTGCCCCATATCGACGTAGTGGACATGAAGATTGAGGTGATGAAGCAACGTGGCTTGACGACACTATCTCGTAAGCTCGTCGATGCGATGCATGCTAGGCTTGAGCGGCGCGAGCAGACGATTTTATTTATAAACCGGCGTGGTTATTCTTCTTCAATGTTGTGTACCAAGTGCGGTCACACCGAGGAATGTCCGCACTGTTCGATCACCATGACTTATCACCGCAGTGATGAAACGCTGCGGTGTCATCTCTGCGCCGAGCAACGAGCGGCCCCCACGCGTTGCCCCGCTTGTGGAGCACCGGAAATACGTTGGCGCGGGCTAGGTACGCAAAGAGTTGAGGAGGCCGTGCGACGAGTTCTGCCCCGGGCGCGGCTGGAGCGAATGGATACCGACACGATGAGTAAGAAGAATCGATTTCGGGAGATCCTCGGTGATTTTCGCGTTGGGAAAATTGATATCCTGATTGGCACACAAATGATCGGTAAAGGGCTCGATTTTCCGAATGTCACATTAGTCGGCCTGATTGACGCGGATATATCTATGCACATCCCGGATTTTCGGGCTAACGAACGTACTTTTCAGCTGCTAGTGCAGGTGGCAGGAAGAGCCGGTCGAGGAGATCGTGCGGGTGAGGTCGTGGTGCAGACTTTTACTCCACAGGCTGAGGCGATTCAATTTTCCCGGCACGCTGATTTTGAGGGATTTGCCGCCGCAGAATTGAAACTCAGAAAAGATTTCAACTATCCGCCTTATCGTCACCTGATTCACCATCTTTTTCGTGGACCCAATCCGGAGAAGCTTAAGTTTTTTTCCGAACAATGGGCTAAACTGGTCGAAAAAACCTTTGGAGTGCGCATCGAGTTGCGTGGACCCTCTCCTTGTCCAATTGAAAAAATCAAGGATGAGTATCGCTGGCAGCTTTGGTATTTTGTCGGGGGTGTGACTCAGGTGATCGGTGAACTAACGAAGTTGCGTGGTGAGTTTGCTTGGCCAGATGATATCACTCAGGTCATCGACGTGGACCCGGTGAGCCTAATGTAAAATGGTGCCCTTTCACTCGATACTTCCAGAATGGGTTTTTTTGTGCACGTTGAAGGTTTCATAAATGAGCAAAGATCAAAAGTGCCTTCGGATTTATTTTATGGGTATCTGCGGAACCGCGATGGGTAACGCCGCGCTTCTTGCTCGAGCGGCTGGCCATGAAGTGTCCGGGGCGGATACGAGCGTCTATCCGCCCATGAGCACCGTGCTCAATGAAGCCGGGATTGCCCTGCACGAGGGTTATGATGCGTCCCGTCTAGGTCGCCTCGCTCCTGACCTTGTCGTGGTGGGCAATGCGATGTCGCGGGGAAATGTCGAAGTGGAATGGTTGCTCGAAACACGGGCGCTCGAGTTTATCTCGTTGCCGGCTTTCTTGGCTGATTTTGTATTAAAAAAGCGCAAAAATATCGTCATTGCCGGCACGCATGGAAAAACGACGACCACGGCACTCACGGCATACTTGCTGCGCTCGGCAGGTCGTGATCCAGGCTTTCTTATTGGCGGAGTACCAATTGACCCCCCGGTAGGGAACTATCTTGGGTCCAAGTCCGATCCGTTTGTGATCGAGGGTGATGAGTATGACAGCGCATTTTTTGATAAGCGGAGTAAATTCATCCACTACGCGCCTCATATCGCAGTGATCAATAATCTAGAATTCGATCACGCCGACATCTTTCGAGACCTCGCTGATGTTCAGCGCACTTTTGTTCATTTTACGCGAATAGTCCCGCGTAACGGCTACGTAGTTTTGAATGGAGATGATCTTAACATCCATGCTCTGGGAGCACTAAGTTGGACGCAGGTGGTGCGTGTCGGTACAGGAGAGGTCAACGACGTGCGTATCGTGAATTTTATCGAAGGGGTCAGTGGCGTTAGTTTTACGCTTCTTTGGCGCGGCCAACATTGGGCTAATATTGCCTGGGCCCAACCAGGCATTTTTAATGCACGCAATGCAGCGATGGCCGCGACAGCCTCGGCCCTTGCGGTACATCCTGAAGATCCAACGAAGCTGGCGCTGGATGCGTTAGCCTCCTTTCGCGGAGTTAAAAGACGACAAGAAGTTTTGTTGAATACGCCGCTTCTTACTGTGATCGAGGATTTTGGGCATCATCCCACAGCGCTGGCGGAGTCTTTACGCTCCTTTCGCGCCCGTTATCTGGGAGCTCGGCTAACAGCGGTCTTTGAACCTCGCAGCAACACCGCCCGAACTAAAGCGATGCAAGCTGGATTTGAAGAAGCATTAGCACTCGCGGACGACGTTTACTTGGGCGCGGTAAATCGTCCTGAAAAATTAAAAGCGGAGGAGCGTTTTGATCCACAGCACGTCGTCCAAAATCTCCAAGTCCATGGGTTGCATGCGCAGACTGCGGCGAGCAACGCTGAACTGTTAGAGCTGTTGAAACGGGAGACGCTTCCAGTCGGTCCTCGCAGGATCGTGGCCTTTTTTAGCAATGGGTCGTTCGATGGAATCGTGCAGAAATATGTGGCTGCGGCTTCCCTGTAACGATGTGTTCGTTCTTACTGATCGGTATTTTGCGCCTCTTGGGGTTAATTCGCACCGATTTTTAACTGGGCTGACACAAAAAACCCGAATCGCAGGGCGATCCGGGTGGCTTAAGAAATGTAATACTTAGCAAACTTAAGCGGTTTGGCTTAGATCGATTTGTTCAAATTGTGGGTTCTGGCCTTGGTGACGTTTGACTTTAAATAAGCGAGAGCGCCGGCGCAGCATACGGTCGAGTTTATCGATGAGCAGTGAGACTGCCTTGTGACACTCGTCGGATTCGACGACGGCATTCATGTCGGGACCGTGGATGGCGATGTGGCCTTTGGCTTTAAAACGAGTGCCAACGGTCTCTTTTGAGTCGCATTCTAGCTCAACGCGGAGACGGACAATGCTCTCCTCGTGTCTGAACAATCGTTCCGATTTGTCCCTGACAAACGTTTTGAGCGACGGGGTCAGCTCAAGATGGATGCCGGAAACAATCAGTTCATGGTGGTTTTGTCTGTTCATGTTTCTGCGTATGTTTTGGTTTACCGCAGTCGGCCGGATGGTCGGCTGTAAAAAAGTTCAAAATCAACTACCCATCCCATGGCCCCGTTAAACGAAGCGCTGAAGGATTTCACGACCGTCATAGTGACGGGCGGATCTTCCGGTATTGGAAAATCATTCATCGAACGTTGTACAGCGTTGAACCCCACCTTGGTGGTTTGCAACTTATCTCGGCGTGAACCAGAGATTAAATTAAGCCAGAGTAAGCTGTGGCATTTTCCGTGTGATCTTGCGCAACTAGCTGAGGTGAAAAAAAATGCGGCGGCGGTGGAAGAGTTTTTAGATAGGGTAGTTCCTTTTGGGCGTGTGCTTTTATTAAACAATAGTGGTTTCGGAGCGTATGGGCATTTTCCTGAGCCGGGAATTGATCATGTGACGGAGATGATCGACGTAAACGTGAGGGCGGTCGTCGAGTTGACTGGGCGCCTCCTTCCTTTGTTGCGGCGACGTGGGGGTATGGTCGTGACGGTGGCTTCGACGGCCGCTTTTCAGCCGACGGCTTACATGGCAGCGTATGGTGCGAGCAAGGCCTTTGTCCTGCATTGGAGTTTGGCCTTGAACGAGGAATTGCGCGGTTCGGGCGTGCAGGCCTTAGCTTTGTGTCCGGGACCGACCGCGACTGATTTTTTCCGTCGCGCGGGATTACAGCAGGGCAGCGTTGTGGATAGTCTAAGCATGACTTGCGATGAAGTGGTAACGGCTACGTTAAAAGCTATTGCTGCGGGTCGTAGCATCGTTGTGCCGGGTTGGAAGAACAAGATTTCAACATTTTTTGTTTCAAAATTATCGAAGCCTCTGGCCGCGCGGTTGGCGGCGATAGTGTTAGCGCGGTTTCGCCTCAAAAAGGTGGCGCCGTGAGTAGCGAGCCCCCGTCCAGTGGAGAATCGCCCGAGTTTAAGTATGATCCTTGGAGCGCTTGCGCTTGGCCGCGACGGGTGACAACTGGGACGGTGCGCTTGATTACTTTTGAGGAAATTAAGTCTTGGGTGATTTATGAGGATGATCGTTTGCTCGTTGTGAATAAGCCCGGCGACGTCGTGTGTCATCCCTCGAAGGCTGGGCCGTGGTCGAGTTTGGTCGGGGCCGCGCGTGAATACACGGGACTGCCGACGATGCATTTGGTTTTTCGTCTAGATCGCGAGACAAGCGGAGTAGTGGTTCTAGCGAAAGATGCGAAAATGGCGAGCGTGCTGCAGACGGCGATGATGGAGCGCAAAGCAGGCAAACAATACCTTGCGGTGATGACCGGGGAATTAGCGGCGCCGATATCTGTAAATCAACCGCTCGGTGATGACCGAGCTAGTCCGGTATTTATTAAGTCGGCCGTGGTTGAAGGCGGACAAGTGGCGGTGACGCATTTCACGCCACTGGTGGTTGCGAGTGGGTTTACTTTAGCTCAGGTGGTGACTGAGACCGGCCGCAAGCATCAGATTCGTGCCCACGCCCAGTGGTTGGGGTATTCGTTAGTGGGGGATAAAATTTACGGGCCGGATGCGCGGCTTTATTTGGACTTTATCACAACGGGTTGGTCGACGGCTCTGGAGGAGAGGTTGTTATTGCCGCGTCAGGCGCTGCACTGCGCTGAGATTGATTTGAGTGCCGTGGGTGCGCCGCAGATTTTTAAGGCTGAGATGGCGGAGGATATGCGCAGGTTTTGCTTAAGTCATGGATTAGGCGCTTAGTGGCGGTTTCGATCGTAGTGCGATGAGCGGTGATCCGCTGCGCTAGAGGAAACGCGGAGGGTGACTCAAGCGTGTAACTAATAGTCGTATGGTGGGCGCGAAGATAAATCGCTTCTGGCCACATTTCACGCAGTAGCGGATCATCGATTGGGCGAATAATACCCGTGGCGGCGGTGGTGCGGCCATCAATCACAGGAGCTTGGTCGATGGGGCAGCATGCGCGGACTGAGGTTAGTATGGAGTCAGCAAGGCTAGGGCGTTGGTGGGGATTAAGTTCATAGAGGTAGTAGCCGGTTGATTCCCAATCTTCATGGATGCAAAGCGTAAGATGGAAGGGAGGCTGGCGTTGGAGCCAAGCGATGTGCGCTTGGGTCTCTTGGGAGCGAACATCAAGAAAGTCGCGATTGAGGTCGTGGCCGGAAGCATTTTCGCGCGTGCCGCGTACGAGACCGGTAGGATTCAAAATTGGACAAATAAACCACGTCGCGCGGTCGTCAAAAAATCCGGTTTCAAGTAGTTTGAGCAGGGTTAGGGGTGGTGCGGGTTCATCTCCGTGCATACCCGCGGAAAGATAAATGCGCGGGCGCAGGCCGGGTGCTCGCTTGGTTAAGGCGATTAGCGGGTAAGCGTCGATTTTTCCATACAGCTCTACGCGGAAGCCGGCCGCGCGACCGGCTGTGCTGAAACGCGTGGCGACTTCAGCGGAATCAAACGGAGCGGCTTTGACAGGGGGCACGCGTTGCTTCTTGCTGACCGTTTCTACGAAGCACAAGCCGTAATCTTTACCTCCGACCATGTCCCAAGTTCGCGTTCGATTTGCCCCCAGTCCTACAGGTTTTTTCCACATCGGCAGCGCCCGCACGGCGTTGTTCAACTGGCTGTACGCACGGCATACGGGAGGGGTTTTTATTCTCCGGATCGAGGACACCGACAAGGAGCGTAACAGCGAGCAGTTCCTTAACGTGATTTATGATTCATTGCGTTGGATGGGTATGAGTTGGGACGAGGGTCCGTTAGTCGGAGGGGCTTTTGGTCCGTATCGCCAGAGCGAACGGGCCGCGGTTTACGCGGAGTATTTAGAGAAGCTGAAGGCGGCCGGGCGAACTTATGAGAAGGATGGCGCGGTATGGTTTAAGCTGCTCGGTGAACGTTCCGAAGTGTACGATGAGCATCGCAAGAAAACAGTGACCAAGGTCAAGGTGGCGCCGACTGTGATCGAGGATCAAATCCGTGGTCGTGTGGAGCGCGTTGAAGATGAAGACTTCGTGATCGTGCGCTCAGATGGTAATCCGGTGTTTCATTTCGTGAATGTCGTTGACGACATAGCGATGCAGATCACGCATGTAATTCGGGGCGAGGATCACCTTTCCAACACGAGCAAGCACGTCGAGTTGTTCAAGGCTTTCGGTGCACCCGTACCGGCATTTGCGCACATTCCGCTGATATTGAAACAAAATGGTCCAGGTAAAATGTCTAAACGCGACCAAGGTGCGCTTATCGATGAATACCAGAAGCGGGGTTTTCTGTCTGAAGCGTTGGTGAATTTTTTATGTCTGCTCGGCTGGAACCCCAAAGATGATCGCGAGAAAATGCCGATCAATGACGTGATAAAGCTCTTTGATTTACCGGGGGTAAATCAGAGCAACGCGCGATTTGACGAAAAGAAACTCGCGCACATGAACATGGCATATTTGCTCGCCTTGCCGTCGGAGCGATTTGTTGCCGAGGCGAAAGTGTTTTTCGAAAAACATGTATCAGGAGTGGCCGCGCTGGCTCAGCCGGACGTGTTCCGAGAGGTGATGTTACTGGCTCAGCCGAAGATCAAGGGGTTTGAAGAGTTGCCGGCCTATACGGGATATTTCTTTAATGACGACTTCGTGTTCGATCCCAAGGTGAAGGAAAAAGTCATGGCCAAGCCCGAGGCGAAGACTCGACTCGCGGAATTGATCGCGATGTTGCCCGGAATGGATTTATCCAGCGATAGCGCCATTGAAGAAGCGATTAAGGCCCTGGCTACGAGTAAGGGCCTTGGCTTCGGCGATTATCAGGCGGTTGCTCGGCTCGCGGTCTCAGGTACAAACGCTGGACCCAGCATCACCAGCATATTCCGGGTGCTGGGGCGAGCTCGTGTGGAGCAACGGCTCGCGCGGCTTCTCGCTAGCGCTTGAGTAAGATATTCATCGCGGTAGACGGCGCGAAAACCCGGTCCTTTAGGGCCGGGAGTATTTCAATTTTCCGTTCGAGTGATGGCCTCCGCGGCAAAGCCTAGGCTGATCGTCTTCCCGTTTACGGCATAGGAAACGGTAGGCGTCGAGCTGTTCGTATCGAGTTTGCACGCGATAGGTTGGCGGCCTGAATTGAGTTCACTGGGATAAAAAACGGCGGCGATGAGATTTTCTTCGGCGGGCGCTTTGACCAGCGTACTGAAATAGGGGGCCCAGGAAAGTGTGGCTTCCTGCGTAACGGGTAGATCGGGCTGGCGCCCTTGGGTGAGGGTGAATTCGCCATTAAAAAGAGCCTGCATTTCCATCGTGCTAGTGCGGGCTCGAGAGGTGGGAGCTTCTGCGGTTGAGTAGCGGTGTTCGCCGTTTTTGGTGGTGGCGACGGAGGCTCGTTTAGCATTTCCGGCTCGGGCGCGGGGGCCTTCCGTTGTTGGAGTGGGTGCGGAGGCGTGAAGCAGCACGTGGCTATCTTTGATTGCAGCTTCGACGCCGGTGTGAAAGCGCACTTCGATCGTTGAGCCCACAGCGCAACGTACTCGGTCAAGAACGACGACGACGTTGTTCTGTTTGTCGAGCACGATGGAGCGCTGCCACTGTTTGAGTTCCTTGCCGGGATAGGCGCGGGTGGGGTCCATGATCACCGCGGCGAAGGAGGGTTCGGATTGGTAGTGGGTGATCTTGCCGCCGATACCAGTCTGCCAGGGTTGGTCTTTTAGTTTGGCGCAGGTTTGTTCCTCGCCGTTGACCATGACGACGTTGTGGCCGGCGGTGCGGGCTTGGAGATAATCCCAGCGCAGAGCGCCGAAATATTGCTCGTCGTAGGGAGTGCGGGGAACCTCGCCAACGAAGGTAAGATTTTGCCAGGTAAGGTTGAACGTTCCGATGTCGAGGTGCCCGTGGTGCGGGTCGTCGTTCATACCGGCTTTGGTCGCGATTGTGACGGAATCAGGATTGAAATCCCGCCGCAGAAAGGCCCAGTCGATACTGGAAAAATATTTAGAGGCTTCGGTTGGAGCCTGAGCGGCCACGGTGGTGGCGGGCCAGAGTAGGTCGAAAATGCCGCCTTGGGATCGTACGAATGTTTTGGCGTACCAAGCGGCCTGTGGGTCACCGCTTTCCTCGGCCATCTTATTTATCACGTAGGATTCGCCTACGGGGTTTCCAGAACCGTCGCCGAAGCCGCCGGTGAGGCCAAAAAGACCGAAGTCTACGGGGTGCGGGTAAAGGCTACGGTGTTTGAAAAGATTCACTTTTCCGCCGCTGGCGCGTTTTATGGCATCGATGAAGCGTAAACTCTCGCCGACTCCGTAGGCCCAATAACCTCGGCCTTCTTGCCAGGCGCCGTCGCTGCCTACGTGCTCGAGCATGTTCCAGACGCCTTCGTAGGAGCGGGCAACGACGTCAGTGAGTTGCGGGTCATCAGCGAGTAGAGCGAGGGCAGCGAGCCCAAGGCCGGTGTGGCAGATGCCGGACCAGTTGCATTTGTACGCGGAGGCCCACCAGAAGTACTCATAGTTGCCGCGGACGCGGGTGATGGCTTTTTCCAGGAGCGCGCCACGGAGGCGGTCACGTTGGGCTTTGGTGAGTGCGGAATAAAGCCAATCGTAGATATAGGCCATGCGTTGGCTGGTAGCGCTGGCGGTGATGTCGTAGGAGAAAACAACTTGGTCGTCCTTGGCGCCGTAGGGCCAGACGCGCGGGTAAATCACATCGAAGGAATGTGCGGTTTGAATCCAAGATTCCTGTGCGCAGACAACGTTGGCATGATCGAAGGCTTTGCCCACGTACGCCGTGTCGCCGGTCATTTGGTAGAGGTACGCCAAGGTGAAGGCGGCATCTAGGTGCTCCGAGACGTAGCGGCGGTAATCGTCAGCCCCCACGTACCGAGTATGAATGATACGAGGTGGGGCTTCACGTTCGGCGGTGGCGTGAAGGAGGCGGCGACCTTCAAGAATGACACGAGCAAAATTTTCGGCTGATTTTGGATCGTTTTTGATCCGCGCTAGTATGGCGGGTTTTTCTTCGGCGCTAAAAATCAGGTACGGGTGTTGGCGGGGTGTTTGGGCGAGCTGGGTGGCGAGTGCTTTGAAATCGGGTGTTTCGGCGTTAACCAGTGAAGGAGTAACAAAGCCAAGGGTGAGGCAGAGACGAAGAAAGTGCATGGTAGAGGGTGTCGTGGTGGTAACGGTTTGACGCGAGGGTTTATCGGAAGATTCGAACCGGAACGTAGAAATTAAAACTAAACCCGCGCTGGACTGGCGCAGGCCGAGTGGTGTGACGCAGGTTAGGAAAGCGTGGACTTGCGTTATTTTTGAGCGGGTGGTTTTCCGACCCAGGCGTCACGGAGGGTAATTGTACGATTAAACACGATCCGGCCTAGATTATGGTCTTTGGCGTCAGTTGTGAAGTAGCCTAAGCGTTCGAATTGAAAACTTTCACCCGATCTTGCGTTGGCGAGAGCGGGCTCGAGTTTTGCGGTGACGACTTCGAGGGACTGGGGGTTAACGTGTTGGAGGAAGTCGTCGCTGGCGCCGGGTTCTGGGACGGTGAAGAGCCGTTCGTAGAGTCGAACTTCTGCGTCGATGGCATGTGTTGCACTTACCCAATGGATGGTCCCTTTGACTTTTTTGTCGGAGTTAGGTTGGCCAGAGCGCGTGGTGAGATCGGCGGTGCAGCGCAACTCCGTGATGTGGCCGGAGGCATCTTTCACGATTTCGTCGAGCTTGATGATACATGCGTACTTTAAGCGCACTTCACCGCCGGGTTTTAGGCGAAAATACTTTGGGGGAGGAACTTCCGCGAAATCGTCACTTTCGATGTAGACTTCGCGGGTAAGGGCGATGGGGCGGGTTGTGGGATTTTCATCCTGGGGATTGTTGGTGGCCTCGCAGTCGATAGATTCGCCGGCGACGAGGTTAGTGAGTACAATTTTGATGGGTTTTAATACGGCGAGGCGGCGTTGGGCGACGGTGTTGAGTTCGTTGCGAATCGCATTTTCAAAGACAGCGACCTCAGTCAGGGAATCGAATTTGGTAACACCGAGCCCGGTGACAAAATTGCGGATTGCGCTGGCCGGGATGCCGCGGCGGCGTAGGCCAGAGAGCGTGGGCATGCGTGGGTCGTCCCAGCCGGCGACAATTTTTTCCTGCACCAGGTGGAGGAGTTTACGCTTTGATACGAGGGTATAGCCGAGGTTGAGCTTGGCGAATTCGTATTGGTGGGGGAGCGCGCGAGGTAGATCAAGTGATCCGAGGATCCAGTCGTAGAGAGGTCGGTGATCGACGAATTCAAGCGTGCAAATGCTGTGCGTGATTCCTTCAAGGTAATCGCTGAGGCAGTGGGCGTAATCGTAAAGCGGGTAAATGCACCAAGCATCGCCCGCGTGGTGGTGTGGTACGTGACGGATGCGGTAAAGCAGTGGATCTCGCAGCCAAAGATTGGGTGCTGCCATATCGATTTTGGCGCGCAAGGAGCGGGCTGCGTTCGGGAATTCGCCGGCTTTCATGCGGCGGAATAGATCTAAGTTTTCCTCGACGCTGCGTGAGCGAAAAGGACTTTCGCGACCGGGTTGATCGGGTGAGCCGCGGTAGTTTTCGGTATCCTCGGGGCTTAGGTCGCAGACGTAAGCTTTGCCCTTTTGGATGAGTTCTAGGGCGTAGTTGTAAAGTTGTTCAAAGTAGTCCGAAGCAAAAAAAGCCTCGGAATTGGCGCTGGGCGGGGTGGGGGCCAGATAGAAATCGGGTCGGCCGTTCGAGATGAGCGATGCGGGTTTGGCGCCTTTTGGCTTGAAGCCTAGTTGAGCGTCGGCCCAGCCGGCGATGAGCCAGAGAACATCGGTGGTGATGGAATCAACGTACTCGACGTCTTCTTTTACGGGGTTGGTATCATCGAAGCGCAGATTGCATTGGCCGTTGTTTTCGCGGGCGATGCCAAAATTAAGACAAATTGATTTCGCGTGGCCGAGGTGTAGGTAGCCGTTGGGCTCGGGAGGGAAGCGTGTGACGATCTTGGGATAGCGCTTTTCGGCGACGTGAGTTGCGACGATATCGCGGACGAAATCGCTCGGGCTCGGAGGCGTGGTAGGCGCAGTGTTCTCAGCGGTCATAGGTGGATAAATTGCGGCGCTAGGCGTTGCGAATCAACGTCGCAGTTGGAGGCGCGGGCTTGACGCAAGGAATGCGGGCACGCTTCATGAGGGCTCGTCTGGCGAGCGTAGCACAATGGATAGTGTAGTAGCCTCCGAAGCTATTGATCTGGGTTCGATTCCCAGCGCTCGCACCAAAATTTAGTGGGTCCGATTGGCCGATTTCTCCTTTGAGAAACGATGGACCAGAAAGTAATAGAGGGCGCCCAACACGCCGAGTGCTCCCATTAGCCAGAGGACGACTTGGCGAAGCTCTCCCTTCATGAGAGCTTCGTTTTGACCGGCTTTGAGTCCGATCCAGCATAGCACGGCACACCACACGGCGGAACCGAGCAACGTGTAGAGTGAGAATTTGACGTAGTTAAGTCGTACGATACCGGCAGGAATGCCAATTAGGTGACGCACAACGGGAAGCAGGCGGGAAGCGAATATACCGAAGCTACCAAACTGAGAGGCCCAGGCTTCGGCTTGGATAATTTTAGCCTCGGATATGAAAACGTATTTTCCATAGCGCATCACGAGTGGCCGACCGGCCCAGCGTGATACCCAATACATTAGCGTGGCCCCCACCCATGAGCCAAGAGCGCCCGCGATGACAATGCCAGTGAAGGTCATGTTGCCCGTGCGTTGGGCTACGATGATAGCAGGGGGGATGATGAGCTCGCTTGGGAGCGGGAAAATAGTGCTCTCCATCGCCATCAAAAGAGCGACCAGGAAATAGCCGCCGGATTCCAATGATTGAGCATACCAATCGAACAGGGGTTTCAGTAGATCGTGCATGATGGGTAAAAATAAAAAAGGCAGGCAGCGGAAAACTGCCTGCCTAAATTAAAAAATGAGCAAAGATCAGACGTCAGGCTTGGTCTTGCGTAGGCCGGCGACGCGGTCGCCTGCTTTCCACTGACCGCGTTTCTTGAGCAGGTCGACGCGCTCGAAGCGCTTCAAGACGTTGCGTTTGACGACGAGGCCGTTGGAGCCTTGGAGACTTTTATGTTGTGACATGGTGCTTAAATAAAGGGACTGCGAAAAATTAAAAGGTTAAGACTGAATGTTTTTATGGGCCCATGACAAGTATTTTTCTGAAACGTGGCAGGCGCGGACGACGATCCACTCAGGGCTGGTGTACGGATGAAGGACCAAGGTACGTTGCTCAAGCGCAGCCAAGTTCGCGCTGAAGCATTTAAACGAAATACGAAATTCGGTGCTTTGCTCAATTTTGCCACGCCATCGATAAATCGAGGTGATCGGACCATCTATTTGGACGCAGATGGCCAAACCAGCCTCGATCATAGTGTTGCCTAAGCGTTCGGCGTCGGCTTGAGTGGGAACAGTGGTCCAGACCAGCATTAACATTAAATTAAAGCTACCTAATGGTCATGACTAGACGCAAACATCCACTAACTTCGGCCGGGAAATTCCCCCTTGACGCGTGTGGCGGGCAGCATCCATCTAACACGTTTTATCACCTTCCCAACCCATTGCCATGCGAGAAGATTACATCAAACAAGCCGCCGCTAAGATCACCGATCCGAACGTTCTCATCAATCTGGTTTCGCTCCGTGTGAAGCAGCTCAGGCGCGGTAACCGTCCATTGGTCGAGTCTTTAGAGAAGCTTTCTCCTGAGGACACCGCTCTGCGCGAGATCATTGAGGACAAAATCAGCTACGAGACCATCGGCGCCTGATTCGCGACAGACGCGCACACCTTTTTCTAAGGAAAGGCGGCCCGCGATTGTCGGAGCCGCCTTTTTTGTGCCCTTTTATTTCCTGAACTGTTGAACCATGGCCGCCAAAAATAAGGATGCCGCTCGGTTTACCGAGATTCGTAACGCGAAAGCGCTTCGTGACTATTTTGTCGACGAGCGTTTCGAGGCGGGAGTTCAGCTACGCGGCACTGAAGTGAAATCTATCCGTGCTGGTCGGGCTCAGATTTCCGACTCGTTTGGTCGAATGTTGAATGGTGAGCTTTGGATGATGAATGCGCACATTGAGCAATATGCATTCGGTAACATCTATAATCACGAGGCGAAGCGCACCCGAAAGCTACTTTTGCACAAACATCAGTTGCGCAAAATCGCGCAGGCGCTCGATGCCGGAGGTCGAGCGCTGATCCCACTGCGCATGTATTTTAAAGAGGCCTTAGTGAAGGTTGAAGTCGGTCTTTGCACGGGTAAGCAGATCCACGATAAGCGCGATACGCTGAAACAAAAGGTGGAGGAGCGCGAAGTCAGTCAGGCCATGAAACTCCGTCGCTAATGTCTTTGTTGCCACAAACCGTAACGGTTAGAGTGCCGAGTAGTACGTCAAATTGTGGTGCTGGCTTTGACACGCTCGGGCTCGCGCTCCAAATTTATAATCGAGTCACGTTATCCTTTGTGCCCGGAAGTGCACCGCAGGCGCAGTCGGAATTAGATGCCCGCGCCCAAATTATGGTCGAGGCTACAGCTGCAATTTTTTATGCCAAAACTGGTCGTCGGCCATTGGGGTTTCGCTACCACATTGAGGGAGATGTTCCGCCGGCACGTGGTTTAGGTTCGAGCGTGACCGTTGTCGCCGGCGTGCTTGCCGGGCTCGATGCGCTGCATGGAGCGGGTTTGAGTCGTCACCAGATGGTGGAAATGGCGACTCAGTTGGAGGGGCATCCGGATAACGCGAGTGCCGGAATTCTTGGGGGATTTTGTGTGGCGCGTTGTGATCCCGCAACGGGAGTTTATCGCGACACGATCCGTTTCGAGGTGGGCGCTGAAGTCGCGTTTGTCGTGGTATCGCCGGCAATGGAATTGCTTACGAAGGAATCGCGGGGCGTCTTGCCGGAAGTTTTGCCCTATTTCGATGCGGTGAAGAGCATCAACAGTGCGGCGTATGTGGTCGCCGCTTTTGCCACGCGGGATTATGTGCGTCTGCGTGATGCGGCGGGGGATTTTATGCATGAACCCTACCGGCTGCCTAAGATCAAGGGATCTGCGGCGGCGATCACTGCGGGTATTAAGGCGGGAGCTTTCACGGGTTGGTTGAGCGGTAGCGGCTCGAGCGTGTTGTGTGTGGTTACTACAGCTTTGGCCGGTCAAGTCGGTGCGGCTATGGCGGAGGCGTTTAGCGCGGTGGGTGTGGCGAGTGAGGTGAGAGTGTTGCACGCGGACAACACGGGTTTGTGCCTAGAATCAAATTAAGTCATCGCCGGCGGTTTGACCGCGCGATGCTTGCAAGAAAAAGTTTCAGCGGAACGATGTTGGCATGTTGCATATCGTGCTTTTCCAGCCGGAAATTCCGCAAAACACCGGAAATATCGGGCGTATGTGCGCGCTCACGCGTGCGCGACTTCATTTGATCCATCCTCTCGGATATGTGATCAACGACCGTAATTTAAAACGTGCAGGAATGGATTATTGGAAGTCGCTTGATGTGCACGAGCACGCGGATTGGTTGGCTTTCCGCGCGAGCGCAGTCGCGCCGAAGCGGTTGTGGTTATTTACGACGAAGACGACGCGGAGTTTTTGGAGTGCATCGTTTGCGGACGGCGACGGTTTAGTTTTTGGCAACGAGGGGAGCGGAGCACCGGCATGGTTGCATGAGGAGTTGGGCGAGTCAGCGCGGGTGACGATTCCGCATGCAAATGAGCAGTTGCGTTCGCTTAACTTGAGTACGGCCGCGGGTGTGGCGGCTTACGAGGCACTGCGGCAGATCGGTATGCCGCAGGTGTAGTTTGGCTGCGTTGCAGGCTTAAGCGGCAGGCAGCAAAAATCAGGGCAATTCGGCTAGGCGGACGCAGGCGACTTCGCGGGTTGGGCCATCAGCTAAGAGCGGAGGGGGGGCGAGTTTGCACTGGGCCTGGGCGTAGGCGCAGCGTGGATGGAAAGCGCAACCGCTGGGCGGATCGATGGGGGAAGGTGGGTCGCCGGCGAGGACGATGCGTTTGCGGGTGCGTTCGGTCTCGGGGTTAGGGGTGGGAATAGCGCTGACGAGCGCGCGTGTGTAAGGGTGCCGGGGGCGTTCAATTACGTCGGCCGCGAGGCCGAGCTCGACGATTTTGCCAAGATACATCACGGCGACGCGGTCAGAGATGTGTTTCACGACAGACAGATCGTGCGCGATGAAGATGAGCGTTAGGTTCATCTTCTTGGTGAGTTGGGCGAGGAGGTTCAGAATCTGCGCCTGAATCGAGACATCGAGGGCGGAGACGGGCTCATCGGCCACGATGACTTTAGGCTCTAGCGCGAGCGCGCGGGCGATGGCGATACGTTGGCGTTGGCCGCCGGAGAATTCATGCGGATATTTTTGCATGAAGCGCGGGGCAAGTCCGACTAGGCGCATGAGCTCTGAGACTCTAGCTGGGACCTCCGCGGCGGCGCAAATGCGGTGAACGAGTAGAGGCTCAGCGAGCGTCGCGAACACGGTCATTCTAGGATTAAGCGAGGCATAGGGGTCCTGGAAGACCATCTGTAGATCGCGGCGCGCGGCGAGGAGTTCGCGGTCGGAGTTGTTGGCGAGATTGCGTCCGTTAAGGACCACGGTGCCGCTGGTGGTGGGTACTAGTTGGAGGATGGTACGGGCGAGGGTGGATTTGCCGCAGCCGGATTCGCCGACTAAGCCAAGAACTTCACCGCGTCGCACGGTGAGGCTGACGCCGTCGACGGCTTTGACGGTACCGACATGGCGCTTGATCAAGAATCCCCGGGTAATGGGGAAATGAGTTTTGACGTCGGAGAGCTGAAGGATCGGGTCGGACATTTTTTTTAGTCGCGGGTGGGGGTGCGATCAGGTGCGAACCAGGGTTTCGCCGGCTTGGACGCGGAGGCAGGCTTGGGCGTGGGCAAGGGTAGCGTCGAGCGCGACTAATTCGGGCGCGGAGGTGGTGCAAAGCGTGGTGGCGTATTCGCAGCGGGTGGCGAAGGCGCAGCCTGGTATATTTTTGGAAACATCCGGAGGCAGGCCCGGAATGGTGTAGAGTTCGGCCCCTTTGGTTTGGAGTGCTGGAATGGAGCGCTGAAGGGCGCGCGTGTAGGGGTGAAGCGGGTTTTTAAAAAGGGTGCGGGTGTCGGCGGTCTCTACGATGCGGCCGGCATACATGACTTGGACACGGTCGCAGAGTCCGGATACGACGCCCAGATCATGGGTGATGAAGATCACCGCCATGCCGAGTTCGCGTTGCATTTTCCCTATGAGCTCAAGGATCTGGGCTTGCACGGTGACGTCGAGCGCCGTAGTAGGTTCGTCGGCGATGAGCAGCTCGGGTTTGGTAATCAAGGCCATCGCGATCATGACGCGTTGGCGCATACCGCCGGAGAATTCGTGTGGGTAATAGTGAATTCGCTTTGCGGCGTCATTTATACCGACAGCTTCAAGCATCGTTAGTGCTCGAGCGAGGGCCTCGCGGCGGGAGATATTTTCGTGAATCAGGAGTGGTTCGATGATTTGTTCGCTGACTCGCAGGAATGGATTGAGCGAAGTCATTGGATCTTGGAAGATCATCGAGACACGCTTGCCACGGATGGAACGGGCTTGGCGGGGCGAGCAATGCAGCAGATCGATCCCGTCGAAGAAAGCGGTGCCGCTGACAATCCGACCTGGGGGCTGGGGAATGAGTCCCATGATCGAGTAACATGTGACGGATTTGCCCGAGCCTGATTCGCCGACGATGCCGAGGGTTTCGCCGCGCTCTACGCTAAAACTCACGCCGTCGACCGCTCGGTAAATGCCGTTGCGCGTGTGGAAGTGAGTTCGGAGATCGTTGACGGTGAGGAGTGGCACGGCAGAGGTATCGAGTGGGGCTTGGGTCTAGGCGTGAGTCAAACTGTAGGCGGAGTGGCGGCTTACTCAGGTGAGAACGGCAAGTTTTTTTTCACCGCTGCGATGACGCTAGCTGGGGCTAGTTCGATCAGGGCGCCGCCGCCGGTCGGTGGACAGTTGGGTGGTTGCAGGATTTGAACGGAGGTGGCGAATACCGGTCCGGTCCGGACGGGATTGGTGGGGCCAAAAAGTGCGATCAAGGGTACTCCAAGGGCATTGGCAAGGTGCATGCCGCCGGTGTCGTTGCTCACGAGCAGGCGGGAGTCCTGGAGGTGTTTAACGTAGGTGGTAAGATCGGTGCGACCAGCGAGATTGGTCACACGCGTGGGATCAAACCCGGCTGCAATTTCAGCTGTAATTGCGGAGTCACGGACGGTGCCGAAAAGTTTAAATGAAACTTCGGGCAATCCGGCTATAAGTGCTCGCCAATGAGCTATAGGCCAGCGTTTGGCTGGGGTATTTTCGGAACCGGGGATGAGGCCGATTTGATTACTAGGGGAGGCGATATTAGAGATAAGCACCGAGCGATCTGGAGGATACGAAAGGCCGAAATGGCGGAGGTAGTTTTCCCATAACACCAGTTGGTGCTGGGTTTCTTCATTAAAGTCAGCGGGTACTCGGTAGGTGTGGGTTAGTAGTGGGCGTGAGCGTCCGGGGCGGAGTAGACCAAAACGTTGCGGGCTGCGCATGAGCCAAGCTTCGAGGTCGCCGCGCAGAGAGTTCGTGAAGAGTAAAATAACATCAGGATAGCGTCTGCGCAGACGCCAGAAATGCAGGAAGTAGCGTGCCCCTCGAGGAGGCAGGGCTTCGAAATGATCGGCTATTTGGCAGTCTTGGAGCAGGGGCAAAAATGCGTTGGCGGCTATGAGTGTGATTTCAGCGTCGGGGCGGGACTGGCGCAGCGCGCGCAGGAGTGGCAACGCCATGACAACGTCACCGAGCCAGTTGGGCAGTCGGATAAAAATACGCGTTCGGCGAGGCAGCGCGGCTAATGAACGCGCGGCTAGGTCGGCGGCGAGAAGGTCGCGCTTCGCGGCAAGGCGGAAGCGTGCGGTAGGGATATCCTGATTGCGCCAACGATCGTGAGACCAAAGCCAGGAGGCGCATAGGTTATCATCGTTAGTGAGCAACCGTTCGAGCCAACGGTTGAGCTCCACTGTAACGCCAGTCGTTGTATTGTCGTGGGAGAGGGGCGAGCAACCGATCTCCACGCGCCAGAATCCTAGGCGACGAGGGAAAATACCATAAACGCGTGCGGAAAATTTCTCCGCCATTAGCCCTGGAAGCTCGGTGCTCGAGCACGCGCGGCCAAAAAGCGTTGTGAGCGCGCCCTGCAGTCCGGCGTTTTGATCGAACAAAACCCCGATCATGCCTTGGCGTCTAAGAATCTTTAGCCCTTCGGCGAAGCCTTGTTTCCGCGAGAGTAGTTTCATGCCGAAACGTTCGCGTGATTTGACGATAAAGGCGTTGGCGGTGGGATTATCGAGGGGACGAAATATGGTTCCAAATTCAGGAAATGGCCCCGGGATGATTAAAGGTTGGGCTGTTTGAACCTCCCAGTAGGCAAGGTGAGGCGAGCAGATCAAGGTTGCGGCAGGATCTAGGCGGTGGCGTGCGTAAGCTTTTAAAAGCGCGGGTGAAGCGCAGACAATCGAGCGCAATCGAGTTTCGTCTAGAAACGGCGTCGCTAAGGATAATAGGCCGGTTTCGATTAATCGGCGAAAACTTTCTCGTGCCGTGGATCGATGCCACGTCTCGGAGCGGTCGGGGAAGGCATGGTTGAGATTGGAAACAGCAAGTCGACGCCTCCGGGGCAGGCCAAAATAGAGGGTATCGCCAAGCGCTAACGCGAGCGGGCGTAGTATAGACTCAGGCGTATGTGCGATGAGCCAACCGAGAGTTTGGAGCAGAAGAGTGAGCACGCGCGCGGGATTTGGCTTTGATTTTGGCCGGAAAAGACCATCAAACGTAACCCTCGCGTAGTTAAAAGCAGATTCTCTTTTAAACGGCGCCTATCGCATGACCGAACTTCTCATCATTAAGCCCTCATCCCTAGGAGACATTGTGCACGGCCTTCAGGTCGCCACGACGTTGAAAGCACAGTGTAAAGATCTGCGTATTTCGTGGATCGTGCGCGAGATGTTCGCGCCACTGGTGCAGGTCTGTGAGGCGATTGACCATGTTTATGTTTTTGAGCGCACGGGCGGGGCAAAAGCGTTTTTAAAGCTCATGCGTGAAGTGCGCCGTACGAAATTTGACTACGTTTTCGACTTTCAAGGCCTGTTGCGGACCGGCCTCATGACTAAACGTACTTTGGCCAAGAGAAAAATCGGTCGCTCCGACGCGCGCGAGATGGCAGGTATTTTTTATGACGAGAAAGTGCCGCTACCTCCAGACGGTCGCCGTAGTCATGCGCTCGATATCTTGCTGCAATTTTGTCCCGTATTGGGAGTGAAACCTGAGCTTTGTGGCACGGTGAAATTCCGCGAGGCCGAGAGCCTGAATCTCAAATTTGCTGATGGGCGAGGGGGTACAAAACCAATTCTGATGTTTCCTGATAGCCGCCGCCTGGAGAAACGATGGGGCGGGTTCAAGCAGCTTACTGAAATGATCCTCAAGGAGGATCGCTCGCGCAAAGTTGTCTGGGCGGGTAGCAATTATTTGCCTGATCGAAATTCGTTTTCACAGACTCAATTTCTTAATCTTACGGGCAATACTAGCCTTGTTTCCCTACCGGCGCTGATTCGTCGGGCCGACTGGGTGATCACCAATGATAGTGGACCGATGCATCTATCCGCGGCCCAGGGTGTGCGTACATTTGGTGTTTTTGGGCCGACGGATCCGCGCCTTTTTGGCCCGTACCCCTTAAACGGCCCGACAAATTTTGTAATTCAGGCGCCCGTTGGTGACTTGAAGTTACTGCCGGCTAAAGATGTTTATGCGCGACTCGAACGCGCACGTGCTCGATTCACTCGTTAAATCTTCAATTCACTCATTTCCCTCCGATGCTCGACCCAAAATTAATTCGCGAAACACCTGATTTAGTTCGCGCCGCCCTCGCTAAGAAACACCTCAAAGTCGATCTTGACGAGGTGCTCGCTATCGATGCTGCCTGGCGCACCCAGCTGCAGGAAGTTGAACAGCTGCGCAGTACTCAGAAAGCTGCCAACACCGCGATGGCGGCGCTGCCCAAAGGCTCGCCAGAATTTATCGCTAAAGTCCAGGAGATGAAAGCAGTCTCCGCCCAGGTCAAGGAGCGTGAGACGCAGCTCAAAGATACGGAGGCTAAATTCCGTCAAGCGATGCTCTCTTTGCCCAATCTTCCTCACGTATCGGTGCCCGAGGGGCGGACGCCCGAGGATAATGTCGTCTTTTCGCTGCATGGTTCGCATGATGAAGTGAAGCCCCACGCGTTGCCTCACTGGGAGATACCGGGATTTGAAAAACTTTTTGATTTCGCCCGAGGTGCAAAAGTCACGGGAGCGGGTTTCCCCTTTTATATTGGAGATGGTGCGCGGATCGTGCGCGCGCTGCTGCATTTCTTTTTAGATGAGAACGCTAAGGTTGGCTATACTGAGGTCTCACCGCCAATCTTCGTAAATGCCGATAGTGCAACGGCTACTGGGCAGTTGCCTGACAAGGAAGGTCAAATGTATGAGACCTCGGATCCGCTGTACGCGGTTCCGACCGCCGAGGTCCCGCTGACAAACTTCTTTCGGGACGAAATTGTCGAGGAAAGCGTGCTGCCGATTTATCGATGTGCTTACACGCCTTGTTTCCGGCGTGAAGCTGGCAGCTACGGCAAGGATGTGCGTGGGCTCAATCGCCTGCATCAATTCGATAAAGTTGAGTTGCTGAAATGGGTCCATCCCGCAACTAGCTACGAGGAACTTGATAAGCTGCGGGGCGACGCTGAGCGACTGTTGCAGAAATTAGATCTGCCGTATCGCGTACTGCTGATGTGCGGTGGAGATGTGGGCTTCGCACAGGCAAAAAAATATGATCTCGAGGTCTGGTCTGCCGGACAGAAGCGCTGGCTTGAGGTTTCGAGCTGCTCGAATTTTGAGGCGTTTCAAGCGCGACGCGCTCAGATACGTTTTCGCTCGAAAGAAAACGGAAAACCAGAGCTCGTACATACGATCAATGGCTCTGGCTTGGCTGTGCCCCGCGTGCTGGCTGCGTTGCTTGAAAACAACCTCCAGGCGGATGGTCGGGTGAAAATTCCCGCGACGTTGGTGCCCTATTTCGGCAAAGAGTATCTGAGTTTCGCCTGATCGTTGGGGAATTTTGGTTAGCCTCTAATTTCAGAAATACATGAAGCGTCGCTTGACTTTATCTCAGCGGCGCGGGGAGGCACTAGCGTTATTAATTTCACGTGAACGTTTGCACTCTTCGGTGCTGTCGTGGGCCTCGGCGCGGCCAGCGACCGAGCGGTGGGGCGTAGCGCTTTCGGGTGGGGCGGATTCGGTGGCGCTGTTACTGTTGCTTTGGGCGCACTGGCCTGAATCACGCGAGGGGTTAGTTGCGTTTCACTTTAATCACAAGCTAAGAGGGGCGGAGTCGCGCTCCGATGCGGTGTTTTGTCGAAAGTTGTGTGCGGACCTAGGTGTTGTTTTAGTTGAGGGAGTTTGGAAACGTCCTAGAAAAAATACGGGAGAGGCGGTCGCGCGGATGGCGCGATTTGATTTTTTTGAACGTGCTATGCGTGCGCGGCGAATGAAAGTTTTGTGGCTAGGGCATCAGCAAGATGATGTGGCGGAATCTATGTTGATGCGATTGGCGCGTGGTAGCGGCGCAGCCGGATTAGCAGCGCCACGACCGGTTCACGTACAGGCTTCGGGCCGCGTTCATGTACGACCGCTCTTAACATTGAAGAAAGCTGAGCTGGTCGAAGCATTGCAGAAATGCGGAATGCGGTGGCGGGAAGATTCTAGTAATGCCGGTGACGCCTTTTTTCGTAATCGTGTCAGGAAAGCGGTGGTGCCGGCCTGGTGTGTGGCTGCGGGACGAGATGCTTTGGCCGGAGCGGCGCATTCACGCCAACTTCTTGAAGAGGATGACGCTGCGCTAGAATTTTGGCTTGATGGGCTCGGGTTTATTGATGCCGAAGGTGCTTTGAATTTGGCGGTGTTGCGGGGGAAGCCGCGGGCGTTGGTGCGCCGAGCTTTGCATCGGTGGCTGGTGCGAACAGGCCAGGAGATTGAACTTTCGCGGCAGGCGTTTGAACAGTTGCTCGCATCTGCTCAGGCGGGTGTCGCTACACGACAGAGCTTGGGACGTACAAATTATGCTGTAATTAAAAAAGAGCGTTTAAGGTTACAGAAACGAGTCCTGAGCGCGGTTTGAAATTGAAACGTTTTTTCCAAGGCGGCTTAATTGACTTATGAGGCGGGAACATACACGTTTCTAACACAGTCCCTAACGAAATGTCCGAATCTGATAACAACAAAAAGTCCCGTCGTCCGATCAAAAACCTTCCGCCTGAACGCTTTCAGCCTAAGGTGCTCTTCATCTGGCTCGCGATTTTTGCGGCGGTTGTGGCGCTTTTAGTATGGTCTCCGGGCGTCACCACGGGTCCAGCTAAAGTCACGATTCAGGATGTGGTTGAAAAAGCCGAAGCTGGCGAAGTTACCAAGGGCGTGATACGTCCCGATACAACGGGCGGTCGTGATGGCGTTGAAATTCGGGGGGAACTGGATAAGAAGGTTCTCAAGACTGAGTCAGGAGCTGAGACTAACACTTTTGTGGCTTCAGGGCGTCTCACAGATGCGAACATGGAGCGGCTGCAAAAATCAAAAAAGTTTTCCGAGCAGCCCAGTCAGACAATGCTCGCTTCGATCTTGGTCCAAGTCGTTCCGTTTCTATTGATCATCGGGCTGTTGTATTTCTTATTTGTGCGACAGCTCAAACAGGCCGGTCGTGGGGCAATGAGCTTCGGTAAGAGCCGAGCTAAATTACTCACACGTGATCGTGATAAAATCACCTTCGCCGACGTTGCAGGGTGTGATGAGGCCAAGGAAGAGGTGAGTGAAGTTGTCGAGTTCCTCAAGGACCCGAAGAAGTTTACCAAAATGGGTGGACGGATTCCGCGCGGTATTTTGATGGTTGGTTCACCAGGTACGGGCAAAACGCTGCTCGCGAAAGCGGTCGCAGGGGAAGCCGATGTGCCATTTTTTAGTATATCGGGTTCCGATTTTGTGGAAATGTTTGTGGGTGTCGGCGCGAGCCGAGTGCGTGATATGTTTGAGCAGGGGCGTAAGAGCGCTCCTTGCCTTATTTTTATCGACGAAATTGATGCCGTGGGTCGCCAACGCGGCGCGGGCGTCGGCGGTGGTAATGATGAGCGTGAACAGACTCTGAATTCCTTGCTCGTTGAGATGGATGGTTTCGATACGACGGAAGGTGTAATTATCATCGCAGCAACGAATCGCCCTGACGTGCTGGATAGCGCATTGTTACGTCCTGGTCGCTTTGACCGACAGATCTACGTGGATTTGCCTGACATGATCGGACGTGAGCAAATTTTGCGGGTTCATGCGAAAAAGATTAATTTAGCAGATACCGTTGATCTCGCGGTGATCGCTCGTGGCACCCCAGGCCTTTCCGGTGCTGAACTGGCTAATTTATTAAACGAAGCGGCCCTCTTGGCCGCGCGTCGAAATAAGAAAAAAGTCGAGATGATCGATGTCGATGATGCCCGGGAAAAAGTGCAGTTCGGCCGCGAGCGTAGGCGCTTGATGGACGACGAAGAAAAGAAACTGACGGCGTACCACGAGGCGGGCCATGCGCTGGTGCAGGCGGTCTTAGACGATGGCACATTACCTGTGCACAAAGTTACGATTATTCCTCGTGGACGTAGTTTGGGTAGCACCATGTTTATCCCAAAGAAAGATATGCTGACTCATGCGATGAAGCGCATGTTGAATCAAATCGCGATGGGTCTTGGAGGCCGGATTGCTGAGGAACTAGTTCTCGGGGATATTTCAAGCGGAGCTGCGGGTGACATTAAACAGATTACGAAAATTGCGCGCCACATGGTGTGTGATTGGGGTATGAGCCCGTTGGGACCAATCTCCTTCGGTGATAATCAAGACACGGTTTTTCTTGGCCGTGAAATTACTCGTTCGGAAAATGTCTCAGAAGAGACTGCACGTAAAATCGACGTCGAAATTCATCGCATTATAACCGAACAGTATAATCGGGCGACCCAGATCATCACCGAGCATCGTCCGGCGCTCGACAAAGTTGCCGAGGCCTTGCTTGAGCACGAAACAATTGAGGGTAAGCACGTCTTGGAAATCCTTCAATTTGGGGAGCTGCGCTCACCAGTCATCACGGCGATGATCATTAAGCCGGATGAGAAAATTGCGGATAAAAAACCCACTGAAAAACCTGAAGCGGAAAATATGATTTCTCCTGGTGGTGCCTCACCGGCCCCTACACCCGCTTAAGTTATTTTATTAGCGATCTTTTTAACGGCGGCATGGGCCGCCGTTTTTTGTTTAAAAGCTAGATATAAACCTGCGGCGTAAATTTACTCACGCAGGTCGGCCAGTAGAGCTCTTAGTTCTTTTTCGGGATCCTCGTGGGCCTGGCTTATAGCCAATGCCAGTGCCGACTCAAGCAAAGCACGCGCCTGGACGCGGCGGCCGCACGCAATATGAATTTTCCCCAGCAGGATGCGCGGCATCATCCAGTCGAGTTTCTTTGCGATGCAAAATGCGTAATGGGGTACGGCCTCTTCGGCTCGCCCTTCTGTGACAAGGGCTTGGGCTAGGCTGAAGTGGAAAAGTTCATTATCGGGTGTGCGCTCGACGAGCATTAAAAAATGATGGCTGCGTGGGATCATGAAATAATGTGCCGTTTTTGGGGGCGTTGATGAGTTGATTTTGCGACGTAAAACGTAAAAAACTTTAACCAAAAGGACGGAATTGATCCGCCCGATTTTCTCGTGTGAGTCGCGTGTATTCTGGCTGAGGGAGGCAATGAAGGAATAACCGCCCGTAGCTTTTGGCGAGGACACGTGAATCTAAGATCGTGATCACGCCACGGTCTGATTGAGAGCGGATGAGGCGTCCGATTCCTTGACGAAATTTAATGAGGGCATCGGGAAGGGTTAGATCGTTAAACGGGTTACCGCCGTGATCGCGTATCCACTCGGTTTTGGCTTCGGTGATGGGGTGAGTCGGTGGATCGAACGGTAATCGTGTAACAATAACTTGGGCCAATGCGTCGCCGGGTACGTCGACTCCAGTCCAGAAACTATCAGTCCCAAAAAGCACGGCATTACCGAGGTTGCGCATCTGCTCAGCGAGTTCTGTGCGGGAAAGATCGGCCCCTTGCATTAAAAAGGGCCGGCCGGCGGTTCGAAAGTCTGTCTCTAATGCAGCTGCGACTGAGCGCATGTCGGTGTAGCTAGTGAATAGCACAAGTGAGCCGCCAGTTACTGCGCTAACGCAGAAACGAATATAATCGATTAGGGATTCAAGCGAGAGTTTGGCTTCTTGCGGCGAGGGTAAGGGTACGTCGGCCGCAACATAGACGCGCATGTTGCGTTTGTAGTCGAAGGGCGAGTGTACAATTTCGGTGCGGGCTCGCTCGGCGCCAAGGCGATTGGCAAAAGCGGCGATGTCTCCGGCTAGAGCGAGTGTAGCGCTCGTGCAGATGACGCTTACCCCGCAACCGAAAAGATGTTCGCGTAGAGCAGGTGCGACATCGATCGGTGCACTTCGGAGGCTTACAATCGTTAATTTGCGTCCGCCTCGCTCGGCCCAATAAACGTGGCCTTCGGCGGCGAGGTTAAGCCATTCGGCGAGTCCGGCTTGGAGTCCTTTTAAGCGTGTTTTTTGCTCTAACAGTTCGTCGCGTTGTCGTCCTTCATCTAATTTATCAGCAAGTTTTCCAACCAGACGTTGCAAGGCACCAAGTGGACCATCGAGGGTCGGTTCGGCGACGCCGATTTCGCGTACACGCACTACGGGGCGCGCTGCGAGTAGAGTGGCGGCAAGGAAATCAAAAAATTGCTTCGAGGCGTCGAGGGCGTCGGTGACGAGTTGTTGGGCTTCGGGGCCACCGAGTTTGCGTAGCAGCCCGCGTTTAGTGCGAGGGTTGTAGAGATATTTTAGCGCGCGCTCGACGCCGTAACTACTAAGCGAGAGTCCGAAGTTGGCCGTGGCGACTTCGGGCACGGTGTGGGCTTCATCAAGAACGAGAAAATCTCCTGGGAACAGTACGCCGCGCGCATCGGGCCCAGTGGCACCGTTGGCGAGCGCTCCCCCGGCGTTGACTAGGGCGAATAGCAAGGCGTGGTTAACTATAATTACATGAGCGGTGCGGATACGTGCTCGAGCGCGTTGATAAAAGCATTTTTCGCAGTCGCAATGTTTACGTGAGCATGAGGAAGAATCGGCGTTAATGGCATCCCAGACTTCGGCCCGCGGGGGGGGACGTAGCTCTTGGCGTAAGCCTGAATCGCTGGTCTCGGCCCAACCGGCGATACGTTGCAACTCCTCGTAATCAGCATCCGCGAACAGGCTAGCGCGATCGCTTAGGGCCTGTGAGAGTCGAGTGGGGCAGAGGTAGTTGGATTTACCCAGAAGGACTGCTGATCGAAAATCGACGTAGCGAGCAAGAGCGGGATTGGATTGGAAGAGACGACGAACCAAGGGGAGGTCTTTCAACTCAAGCTGCTCCTGCAGGGAAATTGTATGCGTTGAGACGATAAGCTGCCGCTCCTGATCTACAGCATGGATGATACCGGGGGTAAGGTAGGCTAGGGATTTACCTACGCCGGTGCCGGCCTCGAACAGTAGAGGTTCATCGCCTTTAAGAGCGGAGGCGACGGCGCGGGCCATCGTTTCTTGTTGGGGTCGGTGCTCGAGTTTAAGACCGGCGTGTAGCCAGCCCCCCTCTGCGAATATTTTCGCGGCGAACTCCGGCGCCCGTGTTGGGGGCGGGGGGGCAGAGGCTTGTTCATCGCGGATTCCGATCATGAGCCGACTAATTTCGGCAAACGCGGCGGATGAGGCAAGGGTCGTGCAAATGAATTTGCAGATCAGCTTATTTGGGCTTAAATTTCCTAAAATGAATGGTAAGGCACATCTCGAAGGAAAATGGGTTCAGGAACTAGTTGAATTCCTGCGCACTCAGCCTGGAGTGAGTGCGGTCCGAATTGATCCTAATGCGCAGACTGTGCAGGTAGCGACCATTGGCGAAGTGGATTTGGACGATTTTAGTGAAAAACTTTCGGCCACGATCACTGCGATAGAGAAGCGTCTGGCCAGTCAGGTGCCGGTAGTGGCTCCAGCTGGATTTAAGCTGAAGCAGGAGGGGGCCAGTCTGGTGGTGGGGCGAGAGTCCTGCGTCACGGCCGAAACCATGTGGCAGTGGCGTGAAGTCGACTGGCCTGAAGCGGGGCCGGCCACCTCCGCGGAGCCAGAGTGGAAGCTCCTAACTGTGCTCGCTGCGATTTGCGGTGGAGCCGGTATCACGGGCAGCTTGATTGAGCATTTTTCCGTGGGATTACCTTGGTTGGCTTGGGGGTTTTTCGCGCTCGCGCTCGTGGCAGGCGCTTGGGATGCAGCTGTGGATACGTGGGGCAACATTAAGAAGGGTGAAGTTGATATTCATTTATTGATGCTGATTGTGGCGGCGGGAGCGGTTGCAATCGGGGCCCACAGCGAAGCTGTTTTATTGCTGTTTCTTTTTTCGGCCTCCGGGGCGATGGAGGCATTTGCCCTCGATCGAACGCAGCGAGAAGTGAGTGCGTTGCTTAAATCTGCACCGAAGTGGGCCATCCTCGTCACGGATGAGGG